>Ga0068859_100002496_pt1 | contig 18703 bp, 17 predicted proteins | sample KBSSwiS22_FD_66585 | JGI IMG/M metagenome (GOLD analysis project Ga0068859, IMG submission 66585) | Switchgrass rhizosphere microbial communities from Kellogg Biological Station, Michigan, USA - KBS Switchgrass S2-2 | ecosystem: Host-associated > Plants > Roots > Rhizosphere > Soil ...
GTGTTGTTCGCGTTGCCGTTATTATTCGCGTTGCCGTTGTTATTGTTGTTATTGCCGCCTCGGCCGCGATTGTTATTGTTGTTGTTATTGTTGTTATTTGGAATGCCGAGCTGCGTCATGATCGTATTGACGATATTGTTTCGCAGCTGCTGCGAGTTCACTGTCTGGTTGTTGTTATTGTTGTTGTTGCGGTTCTGATTGTTGATGTTATTAACCAGATTCGCCATTTGAGGGTTCTTATCCCTCATTTCCTGTTGCATCAAAGGCACTCTCGCCTCGATCAAACTCGCTACCTTCTGCTCCTGGTCTGGAGTCAGAGGCTTTTTGCCTTTGCTCAAAATCTGCGAAATTGGCGCGACGCGTTCAGCTGTTGTTGAACTCGCGGTGGTGCAGAAGGCCCTGTCGGGCATCTGCTGAGCAAAGTTGTTATTCCCTCGATTGCCGCCACGGGGATCAAACCCGCCACCACCCTGAAAATCAAAGCCGCCATCAAATCCGCCCGGGAAATTATTGAAACCCTGGTTGCCTCTGTTACCACCCCCGCGATTACCCTCGTTGCGATTCTGCAGTTGTTGCGGGTTGAAGAGATCCAGCACAACCGTACACGTCTTCTTATCCTTCTCCGCTTTAGCGATCAGCGCCGCCTGATCGGGCATGAGATCAGCTTTGATTGCGGTGAGGAGTTCGGTGTTGTGGTGTGTCACCGTGGTGAAGATTTCACTAAGAGTGTTGGCAGTGTTGTTATTGCCGCGGCCATTGTTGTTACCGCGGTTGGTAAACTGGGCTTCCAGTTCCGTGCGCATGGCAACGGTTTCAGTGTCGAGGAAAGTCTTTAAAGCCTTCTCCTGGTCCTTGTTAAGAGGGACCTTCTTTGCCTTCAGCAAATCCTTCATTTGAAGCAGCATTTGCTCGGGATTCGGGATGCTCGTACCGTTATTGTTGCGATTGCCGCGATTGCCGCCGCCGAGCAAAGCATCGATATCGCTGCCGGTGAGAACCCCGTCGAAGCCGCCGCCGAAGCCGCCGCCAAAATCATCCTGAGCAAAGCAAGGTGAGGCCAGCAGGACAATTGCCCCCACCAATAAGAGTTTTCTCATAACATTTCCTCCGAGCTACGGATTCTTCAGCTGCAATAAAACCGGACGTTTTCTGACTGTGCGCGTGACGCGCAACAAAATGTCTTGGATGGCTTCGTGACCTCAGCCCTTAGGGTTGACCAGGGCGCCCAGGTGACTGCCTCGACGGTCCGGGCGGGCCAGGGCGGCGCTTTTCATTATACTCGTTATATTTTTTCGCCTGTTCTTCGGTCAGGATAGCCCTTATTTTTGCTCGTGTCTGTTCTTGCAGTTCGGCGGCCTTTCGTCGATTGGGCTCCAGCAATTTCCGGTTTTCCGCAAACAATTTTTCAAAGTCCGGCCGGGATGCCTCAAGAATGGTCTGAAACTGCTGCCGCTGTTCGGTGCTGAGTTCGAGGAGATCGTAAAGCTGTTGATTTAGCTGCTGCGGGGAACGCCGAGCAGACTCGCCGTCTGTACGCCACCGCGTTTCGTAAACATTGTCAATCAGGGCACCAGTCAAACCGCCAACAACAAACACAACGAAGACGAGTAACTTTCCCCTCGTCGCACTCGAAATCACGGCGTCAAGCCCAACAGGTTCAAATCATCAAGCTCGTCAGACGGACCGGTGGGATCGAGATAGAACCTCTGCTCCGCCTGCGTGAGGTCTTGCCCGACGACAGCCATGATCGGACCGACCGTTCCTGCCGGTTCGGCTGGAAGAACTATCTGAATGGACAACACTCCAAACAGGAGAATCAGCGAGAGCGCCATGATTGGACGCGCCGCAAACGGAATGACGTCCCATATGCTCGGAACAGCCTGCGCCACACGCGCCATCACGCGTTGCGTAAAATAAGGCCCCGGCTCAAAAACCCGCTTCCGCTCTTCTTTAAAGAAGTTGTTCAGTGTTGAATTCATTTCTTTTCGTCCCCAAGGCTGGCAGCCAGCTTCTTTCGCGCCCGAAACAATCGAACCTTTACATTCGTCTCAGTAATGCTTAGCGTCCGGGCTATCTCTTCAACCGACATCTCTTCCACTTCTTTCAAAATTAGTGGAATCCTCAACTTTGGATCCAAAGCCTGGAGCGCCAAACGCGCCTTGCCAAAATCCTTTGGCTCTTCAGGCTGAACAATACCCTCAGTAACCTCCCGGGGTCCAAATGTTTCCATTGCGGTCCGGCGCCGACGTGTCTTTCTCAGTTCGTCATAGCAAGTATTTACCGCAACGCGCTGCAACCATCCCGGAAAATTTTCGTCCGGTCGGACCTGATCGATCCGTCCGAACATCTTAACGAACACATCCTGGGCCAAGTCCTCGACATCCTCACGACTCCGAAAAAAGCGTGAGATCAGCCGAAAGACCATCGGAGAGAAAACCTTTACCAAACTCTCCTGGGCTTCCCTGTCCCCGGCCTGGGCGCGAACAATCAGTTCGCGGTCAAAATTCATAAGTTCAATACGTTAAGGACAGAAATGCGGTTACACAATCCCGTAGAAAATTAAACCTTTTGATTCTAAATTACTTAGAAGGAGTTTCCGGGCTTGGCTGAACTTCCAGAAGATCGCTCCAGCGGACGTTGAGCTTGTCGTATAAGTCCTTGTTTGCCGTTAGGATGGCCGGAGCTGCCGATTTCAAATAGACGCCCGCCGGACTCTGGCTATCGTTCCCGAACTGAAGCGAGGCCACCTCCTTGCCCTTCTCCCGCAGGACTGCCTCCAGCCTGGGTTTGTCCAAGCCGTATGAACCGAGCGGCTTGGGTGAGTCCAGGATGCTCGTCGCCTGCGCCCCCTGAATTGCGCTGAGGATCTCCGCAATCTTCGGCTGTTGGATCTTCCGACCGTCGGCAGCGGACCAGATGTTCTCCGCCTTCTTCAAAGAGACTTTTTCTGTGCCGCGCACGATGTCCAGTTCATCCACGGATGCAGTCCCCTCAGGCCCGAAGTGAACGATCGTCTTGTCCCGCCAATCGAACGCAGACCGCTGGGTCTTGTCAAAGATTTCGCTCGCCAAAATAAAGATCGGCGCTCGGGACAAATCTTTCGCGTAGTACTTTCCCTTTTCAGGTGACTTTCCAAAGAGAAGAACACGATCAGCGCCGGCTTTTTGATCGTGCAGCCTAATTCTTACCGAGGGCATGTCGATTCCACTGGCCTTCGCGTCGATCTTTTCATCGGCAAATGCCGACGCGCGTGAGAACTGAATCGCGCTCAAGAAGGAAGTGACTTCGCTCGCATCGGCGCGGCCGTCAACGGGTTTTTTAATCAGCCAGTCCGAGCCGGATTTCTGCATCTCCAGATCCGGCTTACCCGGAATCGAAAGCTTTATGGAGTCGATATTGTCGGTTTCAAAATCGAGGACCTTCTTATTCCTCAAGTCGGTCAAACTTTTCTTGAAAGCACCGCTGTCGCCAGTCGAAATCAGGAAAACTTCATCTTTGTCCGCAAGCTTGGCGTAACTGAACGTCTTTTTGGGATTCTCTGCTCCGATGAGAATGGCCGGGGTCGAACCGCTCTTCAGCTTCGATTTAACGACAATACCGGGCTTATCCAGCCCGAAGGGCATGAGGTCCGTTTTCTCCGCACTAACGACCTCATCTTTTTGAATACCCACAAAGCTCGATGCCAACTGCTCCCAGGTATCCGCATCAGCTTCAAGGCCAGACGGATTTGTGATTTCCCAACCGCTGTCACCTTTACGAACACCTGTCACGGATCTTCCTTCGTACTCGAGGGTAACCTCGGAGATATCCTTCGCCTCCCCACCGAACAGTTTCTTCTTGGCGCTTTCCTGCTTCTGCCGCTGTTCCTTGTTGTAGAAGTCGCTGTAATAGACGTAACCGCCCAGCGCGGCAAAAACCAGCAGGAGAGCGAGTGTGCCTTTGAACCGCACTATTTCCTCCGTTTGAGCCAAACGAGCACGCCGGCAATCAGCATGGCTCCTGGGAAGAGGACCAGCACGACAATCGCAATGGTGCGACCACCGCTTTCGGTCAGGGTCAACGGCCTATCGGTCGGATCCTTGGCCTTGATGGAAATCAGATTCTCATCGCGTGCAAGCCATTTGATGGTGTTGATGAAGAGATTCCCGTTCCCCTGACTGCTGAAATTTACATTCGCGGCAAAGTCCGAGTCACCAACGACGATCAGGCGAGCTTTCTTTCCCTCACCCTCATCCTTCGTCACGACCGTCGCGATGGGTACGGGACCTTTGATATCAACCTTCTCATCAAAGCCAACAGTTTCGGATTTCAAGTCGGACTCGCCCCAGCTCTGCTGGGCAGTCTCGAGCAAAGGCTCCGCGGTGAGACCGGGTACCGGCGGAGTAGCGGGCATGACGGAGCGCGTTACCGGGAAGAACGTCATCAGGTTGAAACGGTCAAGAATCGGATGCTTAGGGTAGCTCATGACCAGCGGCGTATCCGGGCCTTTCCTCAGCAGTTGCCCCATGCCTGTTACATCGATCACGCGATTGTCGCCAACGGAGACACCCCACTTCTTCGTGAAATCCTTCAATGACGCTGCCGGTGGAGGATCCAACATCAGTAACACGCTGCCTCCGGCATTCAGATAAGCGTCGACCTTATTCAGCTCTTCGGGAAACGGCTCGGTAGTAGGGCCCGCCATGACCACGACGGCTGCGTCGGCAGGTACCTTCTCTTCGCGAACGAGGTTGAGCGCCTTTACTTTGTACCCGTCCTTGGTTAAGGCGCCGTCAGCAACCTGCAGGCCGACGCGTTCGCCACTCTCGATCGCTTTTTCGCCGTGTCCTTCGACGAAATAGACATTTTTTTCTTCGCCCTTCACCAGCTTCATCAGCGCGTTTGTGATGTCTTCTTCCGTTGGAGGGTCCTGCTTTTCGATACGTTCAACCTTGTTGTTTCCCGCATCGAAGATGATCGTGCCGAATTTCTTTGATTGACGGGTCAGAGGATTACTCAGTTCGCCGTACTGCGTGACCTGATATTGAGCGGCTGCTGCCGGAGTCTTGTCGGGATCAATGAACTGAACCTTCAGCTTCGAACTCTGATGGGCGTAAAGATCCAAGAGATCCTCCACGCTCTGCTCATTGCCGCCCGGGAAGAACGCCTTGACCTGCACATCCTGTTTCAGTTCCCCCAGCACCTTTGTCGACTCGTCACCGAGGCTGTGAAGGCGCTCGGTGGTAAGGTCGAATCGCTTCTGATGCTGTTCCCCCAGATAGTTCAACAACGCCAGCACGCCGACAAACAACAGGACCGAGACTCCCGAATTGATTCCGAACTTCATGGACCTCCGCCCAAGACCGGTTCGAATTTCGCCTGACTTCAAGATAAGAGAAATCACAATCAAGGCAACGCCTAGAATGACCGCCCCAGTTTGGAAGTATGTCCAGTTGTTCCTGATGAAATAGGCGATCAGCGCGGAGGCAATAAAGATGAGACCAAAGACATCGGCTTTCTTGAGCTGCTCCTTCATCGCTAGCTCCTCCACCTCAGCGAGTCGAGCGACCTGTACGTCAAAAATATCCCGAGAGCGATGAACGAGAGGTAAAAGATGACGTGCGATGTACTGACGACGCCCTGGAGAAAGTCGTTCGTGTGTTCAAGTATGGAAAGATACGAGAGTATTGCCTTTGTGGTTGCCGAGGCGCTGCGGGCGAGCGCATCGATAAGCCATAAAACCATAAGGACCCCGAAAGTGAGAATCACGGAGATAACCTGACTGTCCGTAAGCGTTGAAATGAACATGCCAACTGCGATGATCGCCAGGCCATAGAGCGCCATTCCAAAGTAGGCCGAAAGAATCGGTCCCTTTGCGGGTGTCGAGTACGCAAAAAGGATCGTCAGCTCCACAAGTGTAGTTGCCAGAAGAATCATGTAGAACACACCCGCGGCCAGGAACTTCCCGAGAACAACCTGCAGATCTGTTACCGGAGCTGTCAGCAGCAGTTCCATCGTGCCGCGCTTCTTTTCTTCCGAAAACAGAGCCATTGTGATCATCGGCAAGACGAGCAGCAAAACGAAGCTGAGAAAGTTGAACATGTTCTGGACAATCACGCCCGGCATGTCGATTGGATCCGGAGGGCGTCCTGTCTGCGCGCTCATCATTGCCCGAGTTCCCACGCTTTCCACCATGACTCCAACGAAGAAGTAGAAGACCACCCCGGCAAGAAACGTGAAGATGGTCAGTGCGACATAAGCGATGGGCGAAGAGAAATACGTTTTGAGTTCGCGTTCGGCGATAACCAATATGCTTTTCATTTTCGTCAGCTCGCAGTTTGCGGGGATGTCTCTTCCGCCTCGGCAGTAGTTAGCTTAATGAAGATGTCTTCCAGGCTCATTTTTTCAGACTGCAATTCCAGTAATCCCCAGCCAGCCTGGACAATGGCCCGCGCAAGTTCGCGGCGAATGTCTTTGCCGCCCTCCACATCGATGTGAAAACTGCCTTTCGACTCCTCCTGAGAAACGATACGGACCTCCGCGACTCCGGGCATCGCCTTAACGGCGGCGAGAACATCCGGCGCAGGGCCCTCAACCTCGATAAAGACTCGGGCGCCGCCCTGAATCTGTGATCGCAGGTTCTGCGGCGTGTCGACGGCGACAATCTTCCCGCGATCGATGATGATCACGCGGTGACAGGTCTGTTCGACTTCCGGAAGGATGTGCGTAGACAACACAACAGTGTGATTGCCGGCCAGACTTTTAATGAGCTCGCGCACTTCCTGAATCTGCTTCGGGTCAAGACCGATTGTCGGCTCATCGAGAATTAAGACCGGCGGGTCATTGAGCAGCGCCTGAGCAATTCCGACACGCTGCTTATAGCCCTTGGAAAGCTTCGCGATAATCCTGTCCTGAACGTCGGTAATGTTGACCTTGTCCATAGCTCGATTCACATCGTCCTGAACCCGTGCGCCCGTCACACCTTTCAATTTGGCGACGAACTGCAAATAGCCTTTCACCGTCATTTCGGTATAAAGGGGCGGGTTTTCCGGCAGGTATCCGATCCGACGGCGGACCTCAAGCGGCTGGTCTGCGACATCAAATCCATCTACCTTTACGGTTCCATCCGTGCTCGGCATGTAGCCGGTAATGATCCTCATCGTTGTCGTCTTACCGGCGCCATTCGGACCAAGGAATCCGAGGATCTCACCCTTCTCAACACGGAACGACATTCCTTCGATGGCTGTCTTTGTGAAATATCGCTTCGTCAAGTTCTCAACGGAAATCACGCTGCATGACCTCCTGAAGTTTGCCTATTAAAATCAGGTATTCTAGTCGAATCATGAGTTATGCCAACCCCGAATTGTTATGGACGGTGGAGAACCTCGGACGTAACCTCCGCGATCCGCACCTCGTTCTGATGGACCTTCGACCGCCCGAAGCCTACTCGAACGGCCATATCCCCGGGGCGCGGAGCTTCGACATCTTCGGCATCAGCCTTATTGATACGCGACAGCAAGCGTTGGATGGCTTTCTCTGGATCATTGAGCACCTGATTCAGGCAAAGGGTGTCAATTCCGACAGCAACGTGGTCATCTACGACGATGTTGCCGGCATGCGTTCTGCACGGCTCTTCTGGTTTTTGGAGTTCTTCGGACATAAGAATTTACACGTTCTTAACGGGGGCTTTAATGCCTGGACTGCCGCAGGAATGCCCGTAACCCACGAAGCCACCGTTCCAAAGCCCGGCAATTTCAAGATGAAGCAACGGCGCGAGCTTTTAGCCACTGCTGAGGATGTTCTGGCATCCCTGAACTCTCCGGATGCGGTCCTTGTCGATACCCGGAGTGACGACGAATACACGGGAAAACTCGTGCGCGCGGCACGCGGCGGACGCATTCCGAGAGCGGTTCATCTCGAATGGACGCAGAATCTGGATCCAGATGGCTTCTTCAAGAGCGCTGATGACCTGAAGTCTATGTACGACGCGCATAACATCCCTCCAGGCAAGGAAGCGATACCGTATTGTCAGGGCGGCTATCGCGCCGCGCATACCTACCTGGCCCTGCGTCTCATCGGCTATCCCCGGGTGCGTAACTATCTGGGTTCATGGGGTGAGTGGGGCAATCGTCTCGACTTGCCTATCGAGACATAACGGAGCCCGTGCTACTCTTTAAAGTTTATGCCCAAGGTCACGATCAATGATCAGGTGTACGAGGTTCCTGCTGGACGGACGATCATTCAGATAGCCGACGAATCCGGCATCGAAATTCCCCGATACTGCTACCACCCGGACATTGGTATCGAAGCCAGCTGCCGGATGTGCCTCGTTGAAGTGGAGAAACTTCCGAAGCTGGTGCCCGCATGTGCCACACCCGCAACAGACGGCATGATCGTTCGCACGAATACCGCCCGCGTGCAACAGGCCGTGCGCTATGCCATGGAATTCCTGCTTCTTCATCACCCGATCGATTGCCCCGTCTGCGACCAATCGGGCGAATGCTGGCTTCAGGATTACTACATGGAACACGCCGGACACTCGAGCCGGTATCCAGGGACCCAGAAGACGCGGCGCATCAAAGCGGTCACTCTCGGACCACTGGTGAAGCTTGATCGAGAGCGCTGCATCCTGTGTACGCGGTGCGTGCGGTTCACACGCAATGTCACCCACACCGGAGAGATTGGCGTCTTCAATCGAGGGCATTCTGCCGAGATTGCAATCCACGGCGACAAGACATTCGACAACCCGTACTCAGGCAATGTCGTGGACATTTGTCCTGTGGGAGCGCTGACAAGCGCAGATTTCCGCTTCAAAGTGCGATCGTGGTTCCTGAAGGAAACAAATTCCGTGTGCGGGGGTTGCAGCACAGGGTGCAACCTCCGGATCGATCACTCGGCGCGCGCTCTGGGCGGAGGGATTCCCGGTGTTAGCGCAACAGAAGGCACAATCTACCGCACCGTCGGCCGTCGCAATGTCGCCGTGAACAAGAGCTGGCTGTGCGATGAAGGACGCCTGAGCTTCCATACGCTGGAGCGCTGGCCGCGCCTGCGGTCTGCGCGCACGAAAGATCCCTCCGCTTCATTGGACCAGGTTCACCAGCGCTTCCAGTCGATTCGAAAAGAACATGGAGCAGATGCGGTCGCGGCTCTTGGTTCGGCCACGAATACGAACGAAGCCCTATTTCTCATGAAGAAATATTTTCAGGGACGAATCGACTTTCGTCTCGGCAATGAGACCCAGACGTATCAGAAGCTCCAGGATGACCTGCTCAGGCGACTCGACAAGCATCCCAACACGCACGGTGCGCTCGATCTCGGACTTGCGGGGAATCTGAACGGTCTGCAGGGCGTCATCGAACTGGTCGAGCGAAAGCAGGTCCGCGCGATGTGGATCTCCTTTCATCCCCAACTCGTCGGCGAAGATGATCCGGTCGTCTTGAGCAGCCTCGAACGATTGCTTCGCGGGCTGGAGTACTCCGTTGTGAGTACGACCCACGAGTTTCTGTGGACGACCAACGCCTCCGTTGTGTTGCCTATGGCGGCATGGGCTGAAGAATCCGGAACCTACACGAACTTCAGCGGGCGTGTTCAAATTGCGAACCGCGCTGTCGCCCCCGCTGGCGAATCGCGCCCCCTCTACACCATGATGTCGCAGTTGCTCGGCTTCGCCGGCACGCAAGTGACGCCTGATCCGGCTGCAATTTTCGATTGGATGGCCCGCGAAACACCGGCCTATTCCGGCATGACGCACGCCGCATTAGGTTCGCTCGGGTTGGAAACGCAAAAGGAGACAGTCCAATGACGCCTGTTCGCGGTGGTTATGCGGTTGATGTCCCAACGATTAATGTCAGTGAACGCGCGCGGCGCGAGGGGGCGACCGTCCTATCAACCTTCAGGGCATTCGGCGTAACGCTGCGCCGGCTATTTACCAGCCTCGTCAAGAGAGACATGCCGACGATCAGTTATCCGGAACAGCAGAGGAACTATTCCGAGCGGTTTCGCGGAACCCATATCCTTACGCTGAGAGACGATGGCAGTCTCAAATGCGTCGCCTGCTATATGTGCGCGACCGTTTGCCCTGCGGAATGCATCTATATCGAAGCGGGAGAACATCCGAACCCGGAAATCGAAAAGTTCCCACGCCGGTTCGATATCGACATGATGCGCTGTATTTATTGCGGCTTCTGTGTCGATGCGTGCCCGGAAGAAGCAATCGTGATGAGCCGCGAGCATCATCAGACCGCCTATGACCGATCCGAGACGATTTACCCTATCGAGAAGTTGATGGCGCGACCTGGCATCAATGCCAAGGGGCCGGGCTATCGTCCGAATCGGCCATTTGCTGAGGCAAAGCTCTTCAATCCAAAAGAAAAAGACGCCTGCGCCTATCCTTCGGTGACGGAAGAGCGACACCCTGCCGTTCTCTACGAATCGATGATTCAGAAGAGACAATAGTTTCGATCACTGAACCTTGTGTCCTGGCAGCACGATCCGACAAATGTGTCACCATTCACAGACCTTTTTGGGATAATCGCCCCGCAATGAATCGGAAAGTTTTGTTTTTGTTGGCGTCCTGTGGAATCGCCGCGATCGTGGCGTACCGGATTTCTCAGGGGGACTTTGATTGGGCACTGTTCTTTTCGAGTCTTTCCAATCTCAAATCGGGATGGCTGGTTGCATCCATCATTTTTTCGCTTGGGACTTATTTCATTCGCGCGCTGCGTTGGCGTGAACTGCTGGCGCCTTTGAAACGGGTCCCGCTTACACAACTGTTCTGGGCAACGATTGTGGGTTTCTCCGCAATTTATCTGCTAGGCCGTGCGGCGGAGCTCGCTAGGCCACTCTGGATAACACGCCGCGAACACATACCGCCGAGCGCTTCGATAGCCACGGTCATAGTTGAGCGGTTCCTCGATTCCCTCATGCTGATTGCTGTCTTTGCGTGGGCACTGATCGGCGTCGAAGTGCCTCAAGGATCCGTCACAGTATTGTCGAGCTTGAAAACTGCGGGATGGTTCATCGGGTCAACGGCAGTCGTAGCCATATTGGTCCTGTTTGTTTTCCGACGGCACGTCGATGTGATCGCGCAGCTGGTTCGTCGCCTCCGATTCCCGAGAATGGCCCAGCTTCTGGAAAACTTTGCTCACGGCCTGAACGCTCTCACGACCGCACGAAGCCTCACGGTTGTCATGCTTCATTCCGCAGCGCTTTGGGCCGCGATGACACTACAGTCCTGGTTTCTGTTTTTCGGCATGGATTTCGATTTCTCCTACAGCGCGGCCACACTCGTTATGGTCGCTTTGGCGATAGGCTCCATCGCTCAGATTCCCGGCATCGGAGGGGGCTTCCAGGTTGCCTGGATATTCTGCCTTACGACTCTCTTTCGAATTCCGGTGGAACAGGCAACGGCAACAGCACTGATCGCGTTTGTATTGAGCTACGCGCCCACCATCGCCCTGGCGGCTCTCTACATGCTGATTCAGGGAATCTCCATTCGTGACTTTAAGACGACGATTCAGACCCCCCAATCCGAAATCGTTAAAGCAGGCTGATGCGCGATAAAGACTTCGAGTATCTCTACAACCTCGAAGAACGTTTCTGGTGGTTTGTCGCAATGCGCGCCATTACAGACGCCATCGTCGGGGGCGAGCTCAAGAATCGCAATCTTCGTATTCTCGATGCAGGCTGCGGGACGGGCTATAACATCGGGCATTATCAGAAATCGGGCCATTCCGTGTTTGCTCTCGATATTGCCTCCGAAGCAATCGCCGGCGTTCGCCAGCGCGGCTTTCAGAAAGTCTGTCAGGCTTCTGTGGTGGAGATCCCTTACGCTTCATCGGTATTCGATTTCGTTTTCTCGTTTGACGTATTGTGTCAGGTGCCTGTGGCGTCAGGTGACAAGGCAATACGGGAAATGTACCGAGTGCTGAAGCCCGGAGGATTTCTTTTCGCGAGAGTGCCGGCATTTGAATGGCTGCGATCGTCTCACGACGCAGATCTGCACACGATGCACCGATACGCTTGCCCGGAACTTCGCGCAAAGTTGCGGGAAACGGGATTCGAGGTGAGCCTGGCAACGTACGCCAACACATTCCTTTTCCCCGTTGTCCTGGTTCGCCGGTTTATGAAACGCCTCGGGATTGGCAAGGGCTCCGATGTCAAACCCCTGCCATCCGGCATAGGATGGCTCGATTCGGTGTTCCGCGGGATTCTCGGAGCCGAAGCGCGGGTGCTGGGTTCTGGTGGACGCTTACCGTTCGGACTCTCGGCTATCTGTTATGCGCAGAAACCGCCCTTATAGAGGATCCAATCGAATAAAAGGTGAGTAGACACATTCGAAGGCCTTAGTGCCTTTGAACACGAGCAAATCGGCAGCTGTCAGTCCCGTCTGCCCCGTAAGCCACGTCTGGTATTCCGGCGGAAATGTCGTGACATCGATCATGTAAACGTTGGCTCCTTGACGCTGTCGTTCTCTCGCTGCTTGTGAAATAGCCTCCGAGGCAAGCTTCTTGTCGCCGGTTCGTGCAGCCTCAGCAAGGAAACTCATAACGTCGCGATCGTGGATCGAATCAAGGTATCCCGCCCAATTCCACTCCGTCGCCAGGAATAGATCCTTTTCTCCCATGTGATCCGCCACGCAGGCCGCCATCCTCAAGGGCGTCGAAGGTATGAAACGCCTCGGCCACGCCGACGTCGCAAGATTGAAGCCAGCCAGGATAAGAAAAATCGCAGGCAAAACGAATTTGGAGAAGGACCGGTTCGACCACCGCGACGCAATGATTCCGACCAATCCGGCAACAAAGATGTTGCTGAGGTTGAACCATCGGGGCTCGGTGGCATCCCACCAGATATAGAAAGGCATGTAGATGAAATAGAGAATGAGCAACCAGGCCGCGACCTGAGACTCACCGTTCTTCCTGGATGAACCCGACCGAAATGCAAGGATCAGAATTCCAGCCAGGGCAAGGGCCCCTGAGAAGGGAACCCACCCCGGGATCTGACCATTGCCGAAACGCCTCTGAAAGGACTCGAACATCCAGAGTTCCATGCCGAGGATACTTTTAAACCCGGTCCCGACAATCGTGAGAAAACGTCTTGGAGACCAACTGCCCCACATCGGAAGAGCCTTGCCGGTATAACTCGATCCCCAGTGGATCAATTCCAACGGCGTCTTGAGTTCATAAACCAGAATCCCAACACCCAGGAACACAACGCCGACGAGAGCAACCGCGGCTCCCCAAAGCATTGCCAGGCGGCGAGTAGTAATTTGTGTCCCGGGAAAAAACTTCCCGATGAGGATCGCCGCGCTCAATCCGGGTAGCAGAAAAACATTGGCCTGGAACGACAGGATGGCAAGTGCCACGAGGATCCCGCATGCCGCGAATGCGGCGTCCGACTTTGCGTGAACGAACACAGCCAACGCTGCCGCCACGAACATTGCGGACAAGCTGAGATAGTAAACATCCGTGCTCATTGTCCAGTAGGACCATGACACGCCCAGTATCAGACTGACCCAGAACGCAATCGATCGATCCCCGACAATCCGTTCGAGCGCGAGGAAAGCGAAGCCGAGCCCCAGCGCACCGAAAATCGCGCTCAGTGTTTGAAGTAGCGAGACCCCGCTCACAGTGATGCCAAACGCTGCGAGAATTTGCCGCATGGCATACGCAATCGGCCGGTACAGCATGTGATTGGGCAGGAACAGTTGTCCCGGACGACCCGCGTTCAATCCTTCGACTTCGGCCAGTCCGTTCAGGTCGTAGTTTCGGGAGAGCAGGGGCAGGTAAATGCACAATCCAAAACTCACAAGAAGCAGAAACACGACAAACTGTGATCGACGATTCATCGGAAACAACCGTGCGGATTCAAAAACGCTTCCTCCTGTCGGAATCGCATAGTGGGCGGCCAGAACTTGCGCGGAAGACGGTGCCAGAAAACTGTCGAACGGAGGCCATCCGAGTCGGTCTCCATGCCCGACGGGCGCGAGATTAGCACAAAAGTAGGAGCGGAACATGCAAGGTGAAGGCATCTCAGTCGTGGCAACGACTAAGAAGAGATGATGTTTGTTCAATGCATCAAATATGTTAATACCCGCAGCTTTGTAGTATTTTCGGGCGTGAATCCTTGGTAATCCGTTGAAGTAGTCGAACCACATTCTTCCGAAGTTGTGGCCGGACCATATCCGCTTGGGCCAAACATCGCCGAATGTAAATCGCTGCGCACTGCAACCCATGACGACCCACATGTCATATCGGCCTCTCGGAAAGACCGGAATCATGGTATCGGCCGTTGGCTTTGGAACCAGCCAGTTGCGGGTTGTGCCCGAGCAGGATGCAATAGACACGCTCCTCCAGGGATTTGACCTGGGAGTTAATCTCGTACATGTTGCACCGGACTATGAAGGGGCCGAAAAATTAGTCGCATGCGCAATCCGCGAAAGCCCGGTGGGCTCTCAGGTTCTCGTTTGCACGCAGGGCTACGACACTCATGGGAACTCCCGCGGACGTGTTCAACACTTCGAACGGCTCTTTGAAGAATCGTGCAGGACATTCGATCGCGAGTGCATTGACCTGTATGGCATAGCGTGCATTGACGATCGGGAAAACTTCGACGAGAACGTGTGGCGCGCGGGCGGCATGGTGGAGTTCCTTGCGCGCAAAAAGCAAGAAGGCAGGATTCGGGCAACATTTTGCACGACTCACGGCAGCCCGGATTTCATCCGAAAACTCTTACTCGCTGACGTCTTTGACGCGCTCATGCTGGCCTTCAACCCGCTTGGCTTTCACCTCCTGTCCGTGCATCCGCCGAGGCCCCGACAACCGGAAAACCTGCACGTTACGGCAAAAGAGATTTTTCCTCTGGCGGCGGAACGCGGCGTCGGCCTGATGATCATGAAACCTTTTGCGGGAGGCCTTTTAACCGGCGGCGGAGCTTTTCCCATTCGCGATCTGATTCCTGCGGACGGAGATTCTCCGGACGCGGCAGACATCCTGCGTTCGATACTGCGACATAAAGAGATCTCCTGTGTTGTTCCCGGAACGGCGTCGGTTTGGGAAGCCACTCAAAACGCCATGGCAGGACATTCACCGCAGCAATTTCAAGACGGGAGCGAAAAAGTAGAGCGCCGGGTGTTCGCGCTTCAAAGCGCTCTATGCAGCCGCTGCGGTGCCTGTGAAGATCTGTGTAGCCAGAAGCTGCCAGTGTCGTGGCTCTTTCGGGCCGCATACGTCAGCATGCATCCGGGAGCGGCCTACGAGAATTGGGATGAGGCGGAGTACTTCTCGCTGCACCCGGGGCGAGTTTTCCACGTGCTCTCAATGCCACGAGGTGACATGCGAATGTCCTTACGGGCTGGATATCCAGGCGAGTCTGACGCGATTGCACGACACGATGCTTGGCCTGAAAGACGCGGGCCTGGTGCGAGACATGAGTGCAATAACGCCAAATCCGAGGGTAAACATGGCCGGCGCACGCATGCTGGCTGCGGATCTGCCGCAGGAAATGATCGTTGGTCAGCCGGGTGTTGCCCGGTTGTGGGTCGAGAATGTGGGACGTGATTCCTGGATACAGAGTCGTCAGGGAGCATACGTTGAAGCTATTATCGACGGGCGGAGAATAATTGCCAGGCCGCGGAAGGATACTCCCCCCGCAGATCGTGTCCATTTCGTCTTTTCTATCCCGCCTTTTTCGCAAACAGGTCAGGCTCAACTTTTCATCAAATTGAAACTCGAATCGGACTGGCGCGCCTTGCGGCCGGCGAAAGTCTTGCTCACCATGAACCACTCTGTGCGGATTTGCCAGCCATGACCGTGCAGCTGCTTGAGCATAATTTCCCGGAGGAAATGCCTGCGTCATGCGACCGTATTGCTTATATCCGAATTCACACAACGGATTCCTGAGAGTCAGAAACAGCAGGCGATACACCAGTTGTCGTACTAAAAGCCGGCAGACATGCGCTTTTTGAAGGCCGCGCGACGCAATCACTGGGCACGGGCCGGGAACGAGTTCTTGCGTTCAGGTGGCGCGGTCCTCATCGTACCGGCCAAACCTGCCTTCAACTCAAGCTGACAAATGGACGCAACGCGGAAGTTCCTCTGCTCCGAACGGAGCTGAATATCACCGGGGCAATGGTTTCACGCTCCGTAAGACTTATGGAATCCGCTTATCTGAAGAACTATTGGTTCTACCTACCCTCCGAGGGCGTTCACTGGAGTTCCAGCGGCTCGCGGTATCCTCTGTTCGTTCAGGAGGCCAAGGGATCGCGCGTTTATGATACCGAAGCCCGAGCGTATCTCGACTATACGTGTGGCTGGGGCGCCTGCTTCCTGGGCCACGCAGAGCCGCGAATTGCGCAGGCAGTGGCAGACTCCCTCCACAAACGAGCCCTAAGTGGCTTGCCCCAAGACATAGAAATCGAGCTTACGGACCGGCTCTGCGCGTTGTTTCCCGGCGCCGAAATGGCGCTATTCGGAAAGAACGGTTCCGACGTCACAACCGCAGCCGTACGTATGGCGCGAGAGTTTTGCGGCCGGCCGCTCGTTCTGTACGGTGGCTACCATGGTTGGCACGATTGGAATGACTCCGATGACAAGCGCGCCATACCGTTTGCTCCAGGCAATATCCAAAATCTCGTCCACCTCTTCGGGCGTTATCCCGGACAAGTCGCAGCGGTTATTTTGGAGCCCGCTGCCTGGGTAGGCGGCGTAGAGGGACCGGTCCCCGATGCGGACCCTGACTTCCTTAAGGACGTCTCCAGACTCTGCCGCCGTGAAGGGGCCTTGCTGATTTTCGATGAGATCTTTACTGGATTTCGCTATCGAAAAGGAAGCGTCCAACGCGCGTTGGATATTCGGCCAGATCTCACGTGCCTGGGCAAGGCGCTCGGCGCCGGTTCCCCGATTTCCGCACTGCTGGGAAGCCGCCGGATCTTTACCGCAGTCATGGCCAAGATCCGGTACCACCCGACCTACAAAGGCGAACCGCATGCCTTTGCGGCGGCTCTGGAGGCGATTCGCATCCATGAAACGGAGAAGCCTTGCGTCGATGTCTGGAACTTCGGTAGCAAACTCATGTCTGGGATCGACACCTTGTGCCGGCGATACAACGTCCAGGCGCAAATGGAGGGTCTGCCGATTCGCATGGTACTGCGATTCTCGCATCCTCGCGATGACGTGGCGCGGGGTCCGCTCGTCCGAACATTTCTTCAACAGCAGCTTCTGCAGCGCGGCCTCATTACTTTTAGAGGTTTTATGATGCCCACCGCAGCGCATTCAGAAGATGACCTCGCGGAAACGCTTCGGATTTTCGATGAATCGCTCAGGGCACTGCGCCAGGCGGAACTCGAACACACGCTCGTAAAGCAACTGGAACTTCCCCTGATCTTATGAACAAAACTGCACAGGAAGATGCTTCGATCCGTTCGCTACCACAGCCTGATGATGGGTATTACAGCTGTCGATGGCTGGAAGGCGGCTTGTGTTTCTCAATCGGCTCCCTGCGCGCGTGTGCTGAAATCCATCATGGGAGAGGCGAGCCGAAACTTATGGACTACGCAGGCGGCCCGCTGGACTTCAGCGCAATCCGCAGGGCGAAAGATGAAATTCATAGACAAAACCAACAAGGTGGGCATCCCGCTTGCCGCGACTGCCCAAATCTGCTCTTTCGACGCTGGCCGGAGCGAAGTGGGAAGTTCGACTGGATAGGAATTACCCACGATGCTCGTTGCAACCTCGAATGCAACTACTGCTGGCTGCAATGGGCGGACTACGCTCCACGGCATGATCCCGCTCCATATCGCGATGCGCGTTACAGCGTTCTAAGCCCTATTCGAGAGCTCTTCGAAGAAGACCTGGTCGAAAGCGGAGCGCTGATTGACTGGGGAGGCGGAGGAGAACCGACGCTCTTTGGCGAGTTGGCAGAACTTCTGACAGAGTTCAGCCGACGCAAATACACTCAATGGCTGCACACAAACGGCGTTCGCATACCTGCCCCAATCTTGGACGGCCTCATCGACTGCAGCAACGTTCATATACTTTGCTCTGTGGATGCCGGCGCTGCCGAAACCTATAGGCGCATGAAAAAACGGGATGAATATCGAACGGTTTGGCGCAACCTGCTCTTATATCGCCGGCGAGGAACGCACGTCGTCGTGAAATACATTGTTACCGATGAAAATTGCTCACTTAAGGAAATCCGTTCCTTCATACAAGACGCACTCCGCCACGGGCGACCGGACATTTTGGCGGATATCGATCATCGCTATCCGGATATAAATTTCGCCATCCTGGCGGGCCTGGCGTTTATGAAACTTTCAGCCTGGAGCTCCGGCCTCAACTTCGCTGTTGGCGAGACGGGCTGCGACTCCTATCCGGAGAAGCAAATCCCGCTGCTTGTTGAGAGGAGCTTTCGTTCTCAATGGCCATCGGGCCTTGCTGAATGGTCATATCGCTTTAGATGGAAGAGACGAATGGGGCCTCTGCTCAGAACACTGGCGCGCGGTTCGGCGCGAGTGTATGAATTCTTTGCTGAGCGCGCAGCGCGTTCCACAAATCACACCCACTCGGAAATGCAGAAAAATGTCGAAACGCGAACCATATTCAGATGATGGCTATCTGCACCCGTTTCTCGGCCTGCTGCTGGCCGGCAGTGTATATGCCGGCAGAAGACTGATTGCCTCTTTTCAACGCAACGGGCAGGACCGAATCAATCCTGAAATCAGCAGCAT
>Ga0068859_100002497_pt1 | contig 18700 bp, 16 predicted proteins | sample KBSSwiS22_FD_66585 | JGI IMG/M metagenome (GOLD analysis project Ga0068859, IMG submission 66585) | Switchgrass rhizosphere microbial communities from Kellogg Biological Station, Michigan, USA - KBS Switchgrass S2-2 | ecosystem: Host-associated > Plants > Roots > Rhizosphere > Soil ...
GCGGATCAGGTGCGGGCCCAGGAGCGCGAACGGCACGGAGCCGGCGATCAGCCAGCCGGCGAGCCTCAGGTTGGGGGAGCCCTCGCGCCAGTGGACGGCCGCGCCGCCGGACTTGTAGACCGCGGCAGCCGTGAGGTCGGCGGTCACCACGGTCGAGGGGTCCCCCACACCGAGGAAGATCAGGGCCGGCGTCATCAGTGCCCCGCCGCCCATGCCGGTGAGGCCGACGACGGTGCCGACGACGAACGCACCCAGCGCCATCGTCCAGTCCATCCGCCACCTCCACTCCGACAGGTTCAGGTAACCCTAGCGGATACATCGACAACGGATGCAATCCCGCCACCGCGTAGGGTGGCGCCGACACGCATCGTCCGGGAGGGGAGACAGCGTGCGCCTGCTGCTCGTCTCCGACGTGCACTACCGGCTGAAGCAGTACGACTGGGTCTACCGCGCGGCCGAGGACGTCGACGTCGTCGTGGTGGCGGGCGACCTGCTCGACATCCGTTCTGCGGTGCCGATTCCTGCCCAGGCGGCCGCGATCGGTGCCACGATCGGGCGCATCGCCGCACGCACGCCGGTCCTCGCGTCCTCCGGCAACCACGACCTGGACCAGCGGGACGAGGCCGGGGAGAAGTCGGCGCGCTGGCTGTCCGCGTTGCGCGCCCCGGGCCTGCATGTCGACGGGGAGTCGCCCGTCCTGGACGGCACCCTGTTCAGCATCTGCCCGTGGTGGGACGGGCCGGCCGGACGTGCCGCGCTCGATGCCCGCCTGCGCCTCGACGCCGGGCAGGCCGTGCACCAGCGCTGGGCCTGGGTCTATCACTCCCCTCCCGCCGGCTCGCCGCTGGCGTGGGACGGACGGCGGGCCTTCGGCGACAGCGACCTTGCGGAGTGGATCGAGCGGTTCGCCCCGTCCTTCGTCCTGACGGGCCACATCCACACGGCTCCGTTCGTGGCGGACGGCGGCTGGGCCGACCGGATCGGCAACACGTGGGTCTTCAACGCCGGCCAGCAGCCTGGGCCCGTCCCGGCGCACGTCCTGCTCGACACCGACGCCGGCGTCGCGACCTGGACGAGCGCCACCGAACGCGAGACGGTCCAGCTGTAGGTCAGTAGGGCGCGTCCGGCTCGCGCTCGGAGCCCGGCTCGACGGCGTCGCCCGCGTGCCCGGACAGCGACGAGAGCACCTGCGAGACGAGCGCGAGGTGCGAGTCGCTGTCGCCGTACTGGTGGACCAGGTCGGCGAGGTACAGCGTCAGGAGGTCCAGCCGCGCCGCGAGCGCGGTCGCGACGGCGTGCAGCAGTTCCGGTTCGTGCCGGATCTGGACGGACGCCTGCGCGAACCTGCGCAGCACGCAGTCGCCGACGGCGATCACCGACGCGGTGGCCGGCCGACCGAGCAGCACGCTGACCTCGCCGAGCAGCGCGCCGGGTTCGTCGATCACCGAGATCAGCGCGCCGTCCTTGCTGATGCGCACCGCACCGTGGACGAGCACGAGGATCTCATCGTGCGGCTGTCCCTCGACGATGATCTCGTCCTCGTCCGCGAAGACCAGCTCGGGCAGCCCTGCGGACCATGTCAGTACGTCACTCATCGCACGCCTCCCTGTGGACAGCCTGCCACCCGGGACGGGCTAGCGGGCCGTGCTCGACGCGATCCAGCTCAGCGCCAGGACGTAGCCCTCGATGCCGAGGCCGACGATGACACCGGTCGCGTGGGCGCTGATGTAGCTGTGGTGCCGGAACTCCTCACGCTTGTGCACGTTGCTGATGTGCACCTCGAGCAGCGGCGCGGTGAGCATCGCGCAGGCGTCGGCGAGGGCGATGGACGTGTGCGTGAAGGCGCCGGCGTTCAGGACGACCGGTGTCCCCTCGTCGGCGGCCTGATGGATCCACTGGATCAGTTCGCCCTCGTGGTCGCTCTGGCGCACCTCGACGTCCAGCCCGAGTTCGGAGCCTCCGCCGACGCAGAGCGCCTCGAGTTCGGCGTAGGTGGTGGAGCCGTAGATCTCCGGCTCACGGGTGCCGAGCCGGCCGAGGTTCGGGCCGTTGATAACCAGGACACGAGTCACTTGGACACCTCGTCGTAGGCCGCCACGAGAAGGGACGGATCGGGTTCGTCGACGGCGACCGGTTTGGCCAGCCCGTCCAGGACGATGAAGCGGATGCGGTTGCCGCGCGCCTTCTTGTCGACCTTCATCGTCTCCAGCAACCGGGTGAACGCCCCCGGGGCGTAGCGGGTCGGCAGGCCCAGCGACTCGAGGATCGCGCGATGCCGGTCGGCAGTGGCATCGTCCAGTTTGCCGAGCAACCGGCCCAGTTCCGCCGCGTACACAAGACCGATCGAGATCGCCGCGCCGTGGCGCCACTTGTAGCGCTCCGCCTTCTCGATCGCGTGGCCGAGCGTGTGCCCATAGTTGAGGATCTCGCGCAGGCCCTGTTCGGTGAGGTCCTCGGACACGACGTGGGCCTTGATCCGGACGGAGCGCTCGATGAGTTCGGCCTCGGCCGGATTACCCGCCGTGGTGGCGCCGGCGGGGTCGGCCTCGATCAACTCCAGGATCCGCGGGTCGGCGATGAAGCCGCATTTGACGACCTCGGCGAGCCCGGCGACGTAGTCGTTCCTCGGGAGCGTCTCGAGGGTATTGAGGTCGCAGATGACGCCGGCCGGCGGGTGGAACGCGCCGACCAGGTTCTTGCCGATCTCGGTGTTGATCGCCGTCTTGCCACCGACCGCGGCATCGACCATTCCCGCGAGGGTGGTCGAGATGTGCACGACGCGGACGCCGCGGAGCCAGGCAGCGGCGACGTAGCCGGCCAGGTCGGTGGTGGCTCCCCCGCCCAGACCCACGATCGCATCCGACCGGGTGAATCCGATCTGGCCCAGCACGTCCCAGCAGAAGCCGGCGACGGCGAGGGTCTTGGCGTCCTCGCCGTCAGGCACCTCGATGGCGTGGGCGTCGAAGCCCTGCGTCTTGAGGTCGTCGCGGACGGCGTCGGCGGTGGCGGTCAGGGTCGGCGGGTGGATGATCGCGACCCGCGCGGCTCCACCGAGCATCGGCGGCAGCTCGCCGAGCAGGCCTCGCCCGATCAGCACCTCGTAGGGCTCCGGCCCTGTGACGGGGATGCGGACGATGTCACTCACGTGCTCACCTGCTTGTGGATCTTGGCGGCGATGTGGGCAGCGACCTGCCCGGGTGGCCGCTCGTCGGTCTGGACGTTCAACGTCGCCACCTCGGCGTAGAGCACGTCGCGCTGCTCGGCGAGTTCGGCCAGTCGCGCGGCGGGATCATCGGCCAGCAGGGGGCGGGTGTGCCCGTCCCCGACGCGGGCCGCGAGGGTGGCGAGCGTGGCCTGCAGGCGGGCGACGGGGATGCCGCTGGCAGCTATGGCGGCTCGGGTGCTGTCGGTGGTCAAGGCTCCCCCGCCGAGGGCGAGCACGCCGTCGAAGCCCTCCAGAGCGGCCGCGATCGCCTCGGCCTCGAGCGCGCGGAACGCGGCCTCGCCGTCGTCGGCGAAGATGTCGCGGACGGTGCGTCCGGTGGCCTGCTCGACGAGTTCGTCCGAGTCGGCGAACGGGACGACCAGCATGCGGGCCAGGCGCCGCCCGGTCGTGCTCTTCCCGGTGCCCGGCAGGCCCACCAGGATCACCTTGGGAGTCACTGCGTCGCGGGGTCGAGCCCGCGCTCGTGGAGGCGGGCCAGGTAGGCCCGCGCGTTGCGGCGCGTCTCGGCCACCGAGTCGCCGCCGAACTTGTCCAGGACGGCCTCGGCCAGCACCAGCGCCACCATGGCCTCGGCGACGACGCCGGCGGCCGGGACGGCGCAGACGTCGGAGCGCTGGTTGATCGCGACGGCCTGCTCGCCAGTGGCCGTGTCGATCGTGCGCAGTGCGCGCGGCACGGTGGAGATCGGCTTCATCGCGGCCCGGACGCGCAGCGCCTCGCCGGTGGTCATGCCGCCCTCGGTGCCGCCGGAGCGGCCGGACGTGCGGCGGATGATGCCACCCTCGTTCACGATCTCGTCGTGCGCCTGGCTGCCGCGGATGCGGGCGAGTTCGAAGCCGTCGCCGACCTCGACGCCCTTGATCGCCTGGATGCCCATCAGCACGGCGGCCAGGCGCGAGTCCAGCCGGCGGTCGCCGTGGGTGTGCGTGCCCAGGCCCGGTGGCAGGCCGTACGCGAGCACCTCGACGATGCCGCCCAGCGTGTCGCCCGCCTTACGGGTCTGATCGATCTCCTCGATCATCGCGGCGCTGGTGGCGGCGTCCAGGCAGCGCACCTCGGAGGCGTCGACCTTGTCCTCGTCGTCCGGACCGGGAACGACGCCGTACGGGGCGGCCACCGACCCGATGCCGACGACGTGGCTGACGATGCTGACGTCCAGCACCTGCTTGAGGAAGGCCTTGGCGACCGTGCCCATCGCGACCCGGGCGGCCGTCTCGCGGGCGGACGCGCGCTCCAGGATCGGGCGGGCGTCGTCCAGGTCGTACTTCTGCATGCCCGCCAGGTCGGCGTGGCCGGGACGGGGCCGGGTCAGCGGCGCGTTGCGGGCCTGCGCGTCCAGGACGTCCTGCGGGACGGGGTCGGCGGACATGACCTCGATCCACTTGGGCCACTCGGTGTTGCCGACGCGGATGGCGACGGGGCCGCCCATCGTCAGGCCGTGGCGGACGCCGCCGGTCAGCTCGACCTCGTCCTGCTCGAACTTCATCCGGGCACCACGGCCGTAGCCGAGACGGCGGCGGCCCAGGTCGCGGCCGAGGTCGGCGGTCGTCACGGCAATTCCGGAGGGCAGGCCGTCGAGAACGGCCACCAGAGCGGGGCCGTGCGACTCACCCGCGGTGATCCAACGCAGCACGCCGTCAAGTCTCCCAGATGCCCGGTTCAGAGATTCGGAGTCAGGTCGAAGGCCAGGACGAGCAGGGCGCCGAGGGTCATCCAGGGACCGAAGGCGATGGCGCTCTTGCGGTTGGCCCTACCCGTCGCGAGCAGTCCGATCGCCACGACGGAGGCGACCACGAATCCGGCGAGCATGCCGTAGTAGACGGTCGTCCAGCTCGTCCAGCCCAGGTAGCCGCCCAGCACCCCCCCGAGCTTCACGTCGCCGTAGCCGAAGGCACGCGGGGCGATGAACCAGATCGCGAACAGCACCGCGAAGACCGCCGCGGCGCCCTCGGCCGCACGCAGCAGTTCGGTCCAGTCGCGCCGGACGGCCGCTGCGACCGTCAGCAGGACGGCCGCCAGGCCCCAAGCGGCGAAGACCAGGCGGTTGGGCAGGCGATGGTGCTGCAGGTCGATCGGGACGAGGGGGGCGGTGACCAGAGCGAGGGCCACGAAGGCGGGCAGCAGGGCAGTCCAGCCGGCGGCACCGCCGGCGAGGGCGCCGAAGGCGACGGCGATGACCGCGGTGATCGCGGTGCGCTTGGGCGAGGCCGGGGCGCCGGTCCACCAGCGACGGTTCTCGCGGTCCGGGACGGTCAGCGTCAGGCGGGCCAGGTAGGGCGATGCCAGCAGGCAGACTCCCGCACCCACTCCGACCGCGGCAGCTGTCCCCGACACGCTGGGCAGCCTAGGGCAGTGCTGGGGCCGATTGTCCTGCGGAGAGCGCGTCCCGGCGCGGTGTCGGCAGGACCGTTGCCGACGCGCGGGCGAGAATGGCCTCATGGCGCTCGTCCCACCACATGATCCCGAGCTGAGCGATCGGCTGCGTGCGGCGGGGTGCGTCTTCGCCGAGGACGAGGCAGCACTGCTCGTGGGCACCGCCGCGGGGCCGGACGAGCTCGAGCGGCTGGTTGCCCGCCGCGTCGCTGGGGAGCCACTGGAATGGGTGCTCGGTCGGGTCGAGTTCGCTGGCCAGCAGATGATCATCGAGGCCGGCGTCTTCATCCCGCGACAGCGCAGCGTCTTCCTGGTCGAATGCGCTGTCGGTGTCGCTGTCGCTGCGGCCTCGGTGGCGCCGACCGTCCTGGACCTGTGCTGCGGCACCGGCGCGCTCGGTGCCGCGTTCCGCGCGCGGGTTCCGGGCGCCGAGGTGCACGCCAGCGACGTGGACGCGGCGGCCGTACGGTGCGCCGGGACCAATCTCGGTGATCAGGTCTACCGCGATGATCTGTTCGATGGCGTGCCCGCGCACCTGCGCTTCGACATCCTGCTCGCGAACGTCCCGTACGTCCCGACCGGTGCGATCGCGACGATGCCTGCCGAGGCACGCGACCACGAACCGCTGGTCGCGCTCGACGGCGGGACGGACGGGCTGGACGTGCTGCGACGGGTCGCCGCCGACGCGCCGCGTTGGCTGGCGCCCAAGGGCGTGCTGCTTACCGAGTGCTCTGCGGACCAGGCCGAGGCGGCCTGTGCTGTACTGGCGAGAGCCGGGCTCGGGCCGTCGGTCCGCCGGGACGCCGAGCGCGGCGCAACCGTCGTGATCGCCCGCAACGGCAGCGGCTCCTGCTAGAGCCCCGAGTGGGGGCGGGCTTGACGCAGCGCGGCGCGCATCGCCTCGATGGGTGCGTCCTGCCCGGTCATCAGCCGGACCTGCTCGGCGGCCTGATGCAGCAGCATGAGGGCGCCGCTGAGCACCGTGGCGCCGGTTGCCTTCGCGGCGGATGCCAGCGTCGTGGGCCATGGGTCGTAGACCACGTCGAGTACCGCCTGCCCGATGGGCCAGACCCGGTCGGCGATCCCGTCGGCCGCACCGGCGGGCAGGGTCGAGATCACCAGGTCGGCCTCGAGCGCCGGGTGCCCAGCGGCGAGCACGTCCACGTCCGCCTCGACGTCGACGGCGTCGGCCGTGGCGAGGACCTCGACCGTGCGGGTGATGTCGCGGACCAGCACGGTGCACTCCGGTAGATCCAGGGTGGCGATCGCGGCGACGGCTGCCTGCGCGGTGCCGCCGGCGCCCAGAATCGTCACGGTCGCGGGGAACACGTTCTGCTCGCGCAGGGCGGCGACGATGCCGTGGACGTCGGTGTTGTCGGCGAACCACCCGCCCCCGGCGCGAGGTAGCAGGGTGTTGGCGGCGCCGACGGCCGCGGCCAGCGGTGAGATCTCGTCCGCGAGGTCCAGCGCGGCGCGCTTGAGCGGCATGGTGCAGGAGAACCCGGCCCAGTCCGCCCGTCCCGCCAGCACGTCCGGCAGCCCGGCCGCGTCGCTCTCGATCGCCTCGTAGCACCAGTCCAGCCCGAGCGCGGCGTAGGCGGCGCGGTGCAGGACCGGCGACAGGGAGTGCGCTATCGGACGTCCGAGGACGGCGGCCCGCCGCGAGGGCTCAGCCACAGCCCCAGTTGTTGTCGATGCACTTCTGCTTGGCGACGCCGAAGTCGTCCTCGCTAGCGGTGAAGTACAGGTGGCCGTCGTCCGAGCCGTTGACGTAGTACAGCCAGTTGCCCGCGGCCGGGTGCACGGCGGCGTCGAGGGCCTCCGGACCGGGGTTGCTGATCGGGGTCGGGGGCAGGCCGGCGTGGATATAGCTGTTGTACGGCGAGTCGAAGGTCGACACGTCGATGTCGTTCTTCGTCTTGCCCTTCAACTCGGCGCCGTACACGGTCGTCGCGTCGACCTGCAACGGCCGCTGCGCCTTGATCCGGTTGAGGATCACCCGGACCACCTTGGGCATGTCCTCGGGGAACTTCGCCTCTGCCTGCGCCACCGACGCGATGGTCAACGCCTCGTAGGGCGTCAGGCCCGCCTTCTTCGAGGCGGTGGCGAAGCCGATCGAGCGGTCCTGGGCGATGAACGCGCCGGTCATCTTCTGCACGATGTCGGCCGCTGTCGCCTTCGGCCCGACGTTGTACGTCGCGGGGTAGAGGAAGCCCTCGACCGAGGTCGGCAGTTCGCCGCTGCTGCTGCCATAACCGAGCGGCAGTCCGGCGTCGGCGACGTTCTGGATGGCCTTGACGACCTCGGCCTTGCGGTCTGTGCCGAAGATCGTGACGAGCCGCTGCTCGACGGCGAGGGTGTTCGCGCCCTCGGGCACGGCCAGGTCGCTGCCGCTCTGCCGGTTGGCCGGATCGAGCAGTTGCTCGAGCGCGGTGGCACCGGACAGGTGCATCTGGACGGAGTAGGTGCCCGGCTGGATGCCCTGCGACTCGGTGTTGTCCTTGGCGGCCTCGACGAACGCCTTGGCACTCTTGACCACGCCTGCCTGGTGCAGGGTGTCGGCGATGTCGGCGGCGGACTCGCCGTCCTGGACGACGATCTGGACCGTTGCGCCGGCGCTGCCGGAACCGTAGTCGGGGGTGCTGATCCAATCCTGGATCTTGGGCACCAGCACGGCAGCGGTCACCCCGACGACCAGGATGATCAGGACCGCCACGATCAGCACAATGCGGCGCGAGCGGCTGCGCTGGCGGCGGCGGGCCCGCGCGCTGCCGGATGGTCGGCGGCCGGAACGCGGGCGCGGCCGGCTGCCGGGCGATGTCCCTTCGCCTGCGTAATCCTCGTCGTCGGGACCGAAGAGCAGGTCGGACGGGTCGGACTCGATCAGCGAGTCCGGCTCACGATGCGTCACGCCCGTGCACCCCGTTCGGCTACCTCAGCTCCAACCAATGCTGGAGCAGTTCGACGGCCGCGGCTTGGTCGATGACCGTCCGCGTAGCCCGGGCGCCCTTGGTCGAGGCACCTTGCTGGAGCTTACGCTGCGCTGAGACCGTGGTCAGGCGTTCGTCGACGTACGACACGGGAATCGGGGCAATTGCACCAGCCAGTTTTGTCCCGTATTCCCGGGCCATCCGGGCCGAACTTCCCTCCCGTCCGGCCAGGGTCTTCGGCAGGCCGACGACGACGCCGGCCGCCTCGTACTCGATCACCAGCGCGGCGAGTTCGGCGATGTCGGCGTCGGCCCTCGCATCGCGCTGCAGCGTGGCCAGCGGCGTGGCCAGGATGCCGTGCGGGTCGGACCTGGCGACCCCTACGCGGACCGTGCCCACGTCGACGCCGATCCAGACGCCTTGTCTCGACACGGCTGGTCCCTCGCCTACCCGACCACCATCAGAGTGCGGCCTTGGCCGCGGCGAAGGCGGCGGGGAGGTTGGCGGCCTCGCCGCCGGCACCCTGTGCGAGGTCGGCCTTGCCGCCGCCGCGTGCACCGAGGACGGGCGCGAACGTCTTGACCAGGTTGCCGGCATTGAGCCCGGCCGCCTGGCCGGCCTCGTTGACGGCCGCCACGAACGCGACGCCGTTCTCACCCGGGCTCGCCAGCAGGACGACCGCGGGGTCGGTGCCCCGGAGCCGTCCGCGCACGTCCATCGCGAGCGTGCGCAGGTCGTTGCCGGCCACGCCGGCCGGGGCGGTCGCGCCGACGTACTGGACGGCCCCCACCTGCTCGACGCCCGCCGCCAGCGACCCGGCGGACTCGAGCACGGCGCCGACGCGCAGCTTGTCGAGTTCGCGCTCGACCTCCTTGAGACGCTCGAGCAGCGCCGAGACCCGGGCCGGCACCTGCTCGGCGGGAACCTTCAGGGAGTCGGTGAGCTCGGCGACCAGCGCCCGCTCCTTGGCCAGGTAGCGCATCGCCTCGATGCCGACGAAGGCCTCGATGCGGCGCACGCCGGAACCGACGGACGACTCGCCCAGGACGGTGATCGCACCGACCTGGCTGGAGTGCGCGACGTGCGTGCCACCGCAGAGTTCGCGGGACCAGTCGCCGCCGATCTCGACGACGCGGACGGTCTCGTCGTAGGTCTCGCCGAACAGGGCCAGCGCGCCGAGTTCGCGAGCGCGGGCCAGCGTCATGTACTCGACGGCCACGGGCAGGTCGCGGCGCAGCGCCTGGTTGGCGACGTCCTCGATGTCGGCCTTGGCCTTCGCGTCCAGAGCCGTGCCCCACGCGAAGTCCAGACGCAGGTAGCCCGGCTTGTTGTACGAGCCGCTCTGCAGCGCGGACGGGCCGAGCACGTTGCGCAGCGCCGCATGCACGATGTGCGTGCCGCTGTGGGCCTGCCGGGCGGACGTGCGCCACTCGGGATCGACCTGCGCGAGGGCGTCGGCGCCGGTGGTGACCTCGCCGTCCTCGACGATGGCGCGATGCACGATCAGGCCCTTCACGGGCTTCTGCACGTCCAGCACCTTCAGACGGGCACCGTCGACGATGATGGTGCCTTCATCGGCGATCTGGCCGCCGGACTCGGCGTAGAACGGGGTGCGGTCCAGGACGATCTCGACCTGCTGGCCCGTGTGGGCGGCGGGGACGAGTTCGCCGTCGACCAGCAGGCCGCGGACCGCCGACGCGGTGGTCAGTTCCTCGTAGCCGGTGAACTCGGTCTCGCCCTTGTCGCGCAGCGACCGCAGCGCCTCGCTCGTGGCGTGACCCTGCTTGCGGGACTTCGCGTCGGCCTTGGCGCGCTGACGCTGCTCGGCCATCAGGGACCGGAACGCTTCCTGGTCGACGGAGACGCCCTGCTCGGAGGCCATCTCCAGGGTGAGGTCGATCGGGAAGCCGTAGGTGTCGTGCAGCTGGAAGGCCTTGCTGCCGGCCAACGTCGTGCTGCCGGACTGCTTGGTCTCGGCAACGGCCAGGTCCAGGATCGTGGTGCCGGCGGCGAGGGTGCGGCGGAACGCCTCCTCCTCGGCGTAGGCGATCATCGAGATGCGGCCGTAGTCGGTCGCGAGCTCCGGGTAGCTCGGCGCCATGCAGTCGCGGGCGACCGTGAACAGCTCCGGGAACGTCGGGTCCTCGTAACCGAGCAGGCGCATCGAGCGGACGACGCGGCGCAGGATCCGGCGCAGCACGTAGCCGCGGCCCTCGTTGCTGGGGGTGACGCCGTCGCCGATGAGCATCAGCGCCGAACGGACGTGGTCGGCGACGACCCGCAGCCGAACGTCGTCCGGGTGCGACTCGTAGGCGGCGCGGCCGGAGTGCTCGCCGTAGTTCTTGCCTGCAAGGTCGGCAGCGCGCAGCAGGATAGGGCGCATCTCGTCGATCTCGTACATGTTGTCGACGCCCTGCAGCAGCGCGGCCATTCGCTCGCAGCCCATGCCGGTGTCGATGTTCTTGGCCGGCAGCTCGCCCAGGATGTCGAAGTCGCTCTTGCCGGGACCGGTGGAGGGGCCGCGCTCGTTCTGCATGAACACGAGGTTCCAGAACTCCATGTACCGGTCCTCGTCGACCTCGGGGCCGCCCTCGCGCCCGTAGTCGGGGCCACGGTCGTAGTACAGCTCGGAACACGGGCCGGACGGGCCGGGGATGCCCATCGACCAGAAGTTGTCGTCCATGCCGCGGCGCACGATGCGCGAAAGCGGCACGCCGATCTGCTTGTGCCAGATGTCGATGGCCTCGTCGTCATCGAGGTAGACGGTGACCCAGATCTTCTCGGCGTCCAGCCCGAAGCCGCCCTCGTCCTGCGACTTCGTGGAGAGGTCCCAGGCCAGCGTGATGGCGCCTTCCTTGAAATAGTCGCCGAAGCTGAAGTTGCCGTTCATCTGGAAGAACGTGCCGTGCCGGGTGGTCTTGCCGACCTCTTCGATGTCCTGGGTGCGGATGCACTTCTGGATCGAGGTGGCGGTCTTCCACGGGGCGGCCTGCTGCCCGACGAAGTACGGGACGAACTGGACCATGCCCGCGTTGATGAACAGCAGGTTCGGGTCCTCGAACGGCAGCGGCGCGCTCGGGACGACGCTGTGGCCGGCCTTCTCGAAGTGGGTGAGGAACCGCTTCTTGATCTCGGCAGACTTCATGCGGTCTTGCGTTCCGCGCGGGCGGCCTTCACCCCAGCGGCGGCCTGCTTGGCTGTGCCACTCAGGTTCAGGACGGCGGCGGTCGTCGCCTGGGCGATGCCCTTGGCGGTCAGGTTCGACTTGATCGTCGAGGCCTTCTTCGTGACGGCCGAGCCGACGGCGGCACCGACTCCGAACCACAACAGGGCTGCCATTTTCTACTTCCTCTGCAGTCGCAACTAACCAAAGGACTCTATCTGCTCAGCGGCCACGGATTATCTGGCGGAGCCTGGTCAGGCGCTCGCCGATCGTCCGCTCGGCGCCGCGGGTGGACGGCACGTAGTAGTCGCGGCCGACGAGTTCGTCAGGTGGGTACTGCTGGCGGGCCACTCCGTCCTCGAGGTCGTGCGGGTAGACGTACCCCTTGCCCGCGCCAAGTTTGGCCGAACCGGGGTAGTGGGCATCGCGCAGGGGCAGCGGGACGTTGCCCGCCAGCCCGGCGCGCACGTCCTCCTGCGCAGCGTTGATCGCCATAATCACCGCGTTGGACTTCGGCGCCAGCGCCAGGTGGATGGTGGCCTGGGTCAGGTTGATGCGGCACTCGGGCAGGCCGATCCGCTCGACCGCGTCGAAGGCGGCGGTGGCGGCGAGCAGCGCCGTGGGGTCGGCCAGGCCGATGTCCTCGCTGGCGTGGACGACCAGGCGCCGCGCGATGAACCGCGGATCCTCGCCCGCCTCGAGCATGCGCGCGAGGTAGTGGACGGCGGCGTCGGCATCGCTACCGCGGATGGACTTGATGAACGCGCTGACGACGTCGTAGTGCTGGTCGCCGTCGCGGTCGTACTTCAGGGCCGCGCGGTCGACCGCGAGTTCCAGCGTGCGCAGGTCCAGCGCCGTGCGCCCCTCGGCGATGGTCGTGCCGGCGGCGGCCTCGAGGGCGGTGAGTGCGCGGCGGGCATCGCCCGAGGCCATGTGCAGCAGGTGCTCGCGCGCATCGTCATCGAGGGTGACGGCACCGGCCAGCCCCCGCTCGTCCGTCAGCGCCCGGTCGATCAGCTTGCCTATGGCGGCGTCGTCCAGCGGTTGGAGGGTGAGCAGCAGGCTTCGCGACAGCAGCGGGGAGACGACCGAGAAGAACGGGTTTTCCGTGGTGGCGGCGACGAGGGTGACGTGCCGCGCCTCCACGGCGTTGAGCAGTGAGTCCTGCTGGGTCTTGCTGAAGCGGTGGATCTCGTCGATGAACAGGACGGTCTGCACGCCCGTCCGGTTGAGTTCGGCCTTCGCGCGGGCGATGACCTCGCGGACGTCCTTCACGCCGGCGTTGAGCGCGCTGAGTTGCTCGAAGCGCCGGTTGGTGGCGGTGCTGACGATCGTGGCGAGCGTGGTCTTCCCGGTGCCGGGCGGACCGAACAGGATCAGCGACATCGGGGCGTCGCCCTCGACCAGGCGCCGCAGCGGCGAGCCGGGGGCGAGCAGATGATCCTGGCCGACGACCTCGTCCAGCGTCCGTGGCCGCATCCGGGCAGCGAGCGGCCCGGCGGCATCGAACTCGGGCTGCGCTGCCAGCACCGGATCCGGCTCGAAGAGGGTCACCCGTCCAGCCTAGAGATCGCGGGATGTCCGCGGGCGTGGATGACCAGGCACCCGCACCCCGGGCCGGAGCCGCATTCCACTGCAAATTGCCGCAACTACGTCCGCGATCATGGGGCGGTGAGATCCCGTGCCGGGTTGCTGGCCCTGCTGGTGGCCGCGGGGTTGTGGGGTCTGGCCGTGGTCATGATCCGCTATGCCTGCGAGCAGCTGCCGGTAGCGACGCTGGCCCTGCTGGACGCGGGAGTCGCGGTCGTCGTGCTGCTCGCGCTGACGCGGTTCACCGGTCGACGCGTCCCCCGGCCCACCGCTCGCCTGGTGACCGTGAGCGCGTTCGAGCCGGGAGTCTCGTACCTGCTGTTCGACTACGGCATCGCCCACACGTCCGGCTCGCACGCCGCCCTGATCAGCGGCACCCAGTCGGCGCTGGTCGTGCTGGTCGCCGCGGCCGTGGCCCGCCGGATGCCTTCGGCCGCGGTCGGGCTGGGCGTGGTGCTGGCGACGGCGGGTGCGGTGCTGGTGGCCGAGCACAGCACCGGGGTCGCGTCGGTCGGGGGCGACCTGTGGGTGCTGGCCGGGACGGTCGCCTCGACGCTCTATATCGTGTTCGTCCGTCCCCTCGCCGCACGGATGGACGCGCTGGAACTGACGACCGCCCAGATGCTGTACGGCGGACTGGTCACCGCGCCCGTGGCCGTCCTGATGGTCGGTACCGGCGGCCTGCCGGGATTCGGGTGGGCCCCCGTCCCGCACGCCGTGGTCGGTGTCGGCGTCGGTCTGGTGGGCTCGGTCTTCTCCTACGGCCTGTACAACTGGGCGCTCGGCCGCACGTCGGCCTCGGTCGCCGGAGTGTCGTTGGCGCTGATCCCCGTCTTCGGGCTGGCGTTCTCGGTGCTGCTGCTCGGCGACGACCTGGCCGGCCGCGTGTTGATCGCCGCCATGTGCGTCGTGGCCGGGCTGCTCATCGTGGCCCGCGCCGAGCCCGGGACCGCCGAACAGCACGGGCCGGGCCCGTAGCACGGCGAGTGCCCGCCCCCGGAAGCGGGGACGGGCACTCGCTGCTGTGTCGCGGCTGGGTCAGCTAGTGACCTCGACGACGGTCTGGGCGACGCTGCCCGTCCCGTCCTCGTGGTCGACCGCACCGAAGTAGTCGCCACCGGCGGGCAGGCCGCTCCAGGACGCGGTGACCGTCGCGGTACCGCCGGTGGTGGCATCACCCGGGTCGGTCGCCGTGAGGCTTCCGGCGCCGGACGGGACCAACCACTGCTCGATGCTGAAGTTCAGCGGGCTCGCGCTGACCACCTGCCAACCATGGACGAGCAGCGTGTAGGTGCCGTCCTGCGGGTGGCTGAGCTCGATCAGCTCGTCCGTGCCGCCCGCGGTGCTCTGCGCCACGATGTCACCGGACGGCCCGACCAGGTAGAGGTCCAGGTCGTCATCGGTGGGCAGCGCGATCGACAGCCGTGCATACGAGATGCCGCTGATGGCGATCGGGAGCTGCGCCACGCCGGTCCCGTCATCGGGGGTGCCGATGGTCTGGTCGGGGTCCTGCGTGACCGAGCCGGACAGCGGCGTGGACGGGACGAGCCCGGTGGCGACCGGCGTGTATTCGCCGGTGTAGCCGTACTTGACCGGAATCGAGACGCTGCCGGACGTGCCGGTGCCGGAGACGCTGGGCGCCGTGGCCACCGCCGAGCCCTGGACCGCGATGGAGCTGCGGACCGTCGCCCCCTGGCTGCTCCGCCAGGTCAGCGACCCGAAGAACCACTGGTCGACCGGTGCGGTCTTGTTGGTGATCGTGACCGTGAAGCTCGCCTCCGCGTCCGCGGCCAGCGTCAGCGTGGACGGGCTGACCTTGACCGTGTAGCCCTTCGGAGCGACGGACGAGGCGGTGAACGTCGCCTTGCGACCCGAGACGTTCTTCACGGTGCGGGTGACCGTCTCGACCCCGGCGAGGGCGCTGACGCCGATCGAGGGGTAGTTGAGGTCGACGACGCGGGTCGGCACGCCGGCCGCTTCGAGCCGGGCGCAGGTGGCCGGGCTCACGAGTCCGGCGTCGGCGCCACAGCTGAATCCGAGGTACTCGTTCCAGCCGGCCGGGTACACCAAGCCGGGAGCGAACGAGGCGTTCGGGTTGACGTGGCCGTTACCGAAGTCGAACGGTCCGGCCGGGGACTTCCGGTCGTTGTTCAGCACGTCGGTAAGGGCGGTGGTCATCAGCGCCGACTTGGCCTCGGCCGGCGTCCAGTCCGGGTGCGCCTGCTTGACGAGCGCGTAGACGCCCGCGACGACCGCGCTGGACATCGACGTGCCCGCGATGGCCTGGAACGTCTGGCCCTGCGCGAAGTCGTCCTCGGTGAACGGTGCGGCACCGGCCAGCACCTGCACGCCGGGCGCGGTGATGTCCGGCTTGATGATGTCCGGCGCGCTCGGGTTCGGGCCACGCGAGGAGAACATCGCCATGGACGGGGCGTCGGTGAGCGAGCCGATGTGCCCGGTGTCGGACAGCTGGGCGGTAGCGCGGGTGCCGTAGCGGTCGATGTAGGCCGCGATCCTCTTGCCGTCGGTGTAGTTGGTCATGACCGTCGGCAGTCGGAAGTTGTCGGTGAAGTAGTTGTCGGCGTCGGTCTGGTTGGCCAGGATCATGGCCTTGCCGCCGGCGAGTTCGACGTTGTGGCTCTTCTCCGAGCGGCCGTTCTGACCACGCCAGCAGAGCACCATCTTGCCCGTGACCGAACCGGGCGCGAACCCGTCGTCGAGGCAGAGCGGATTGTCCAGGTCGGCGGCGTCGACCAGCGGCAGCGCGTGCGGCGTGCCGAGGGTCAGCGAGGAGCCGTGGACCTTCGTGCGGTCCCCGAGGGTGATGGTGCCCTCGTAGAACCGCGGCTGGGTGTTGGCGCCGACCGTGGTGACCCACGGAAGGTCGGCCGGGCCACCGATGGTGGCGGCACCCGGTCCGTCGTTGCCGGCGGAGGCCGCAACGTAGACGCCCGCGTCGGCCGCGAACAGGAACGAGATCGCGTCGGCGCTGGTGAGGCTCGGTCCGCCACCGATCGAGTAGTTGATCACGTCGACACCGTCGGCGACCGCCTGGTCGATGGCGCCGGCGAGGTCCGAGCTGAAGCCACCCTGCGGGCCGAGCGCCTTGTAGGCGATGATCTGTGCGCGCGGGGCGATGCCCGAGGTGTAGTCGAGTGTGCGGCCGAAGATCGTGGCCTTCACGTTCGCGTCACCGGCCGCCGTGGAGGCGGTGTGGGTGCCGTGGCCCTCCGGGTCGCGGGCCGAGTCGTAGTCACCCGGCTCGATACCGACAAGGGCGCGGTAGGTCTGCAGCATCTGCCGCGCACCGACCAGCTTCTTGTTGCAGGTGAACGGCTTGTCGTTCGGGTTGACGACGGTGTTGCCGAAGTCGCAGGTCGTGCCGTCAACGGGCTCGAGCGCGGGAGCGGCCGGGAACTTGCTGTCGTCCTTGAAGCTGGCCAGTTCCGGCCAGATGCCGGTGTCGATCACGCCGACGACGACGCCGGTGCCGTCGATGCCCCTGGCGTAGGCACCGCGCCTGTCCGTGAGGCCGAGGAACTGGTTCAACGTCTCACCGGGCTTGCTGCTGATGTCGTTGGTGGCCTTGCCGGGCCCGCCGTGGCCGCGGCCGCCCTTGCCGTGCTGCGGGGACTCGCCTTCGCCGGTGAACTCCTGCGGCTGCCGCAATTCGTCCGGGACGACCAGCTTGACGCGCGGGTCGGCAGCCAGCTTCTCGGCCTGCGCGTGGGTGACGTGCGCGGAGAAGCCGTCGAGGGCGGCGGTGTAGTCCTGCACCTTCTTGCCCGAGATGCCCGCGGACTTCAGGACGGCGTCGTGCGAACTGACCAGCTTCTTGGCCGCCGCGCGAGCTGCCGACGAGTCCAGCTGCTCCTTCGGGAACTTGGCGGCCAGGCCGTCGGTGTTGAGCACGATCAGGTAGCTGTTCCACTTGCCGACGGCGACGCGCTTGCTGACGTTGCCGAACTTACTCCCGCTGGTGGCCTTGGCCGTCGCCTGACCGGTGCCGGTCACGAGCACGGACGCGCCGAGCAGCGTCGCCACGGCGGCGAGCGAGGCCACCGTCTTCTTCCTTCTCACAGAATCTCCTCCAGTGTCACCCAGCAAATGGGCATAGCCAGTTGCGACGAAGACTAGGGGCCGGACTCAGCGCACAACAAGGCGCGAAACAGCAAAAACCCAAGTTTCTGCGCCATACAGCCCAATTACCCCGGTCCTGCGCACGTTCGACGCCCACTCGTTCCTGACGGCCGCAGCCTCCGGCGGTGTCAGTCCTCGGGGACGAAGTCGACGCCGGCTTCCTTGCGCTGGGCCTCGGTGATCGGTGCAGGCGCCGCGGTGAGCGGGTCGAAGCCGCCGCCGGTCTTCGGGAAGGCGATGACGTCGCGGATCGAGTCGGTGCCCGAGAGCAGCGCGTTGATACGGTCCCAGCCGAACGCGATGCCGCCGTGCGGCGGGGCGCCGAAGGCGAACGCGTCGAGCAGGAATCCGAACTTCTCCTGCGCCTCGGCCTCGCCGATGCCCATCAGGTCGAAGACCCGCTTCTGCACGTCGGCACGGTGGATACGAATGGACCCGCCGCCGATCTCGTTGCCGTTGCACACGATGTCGTAGGCCCACGCCACCGCGTTGCCCGGGTCCTTGTCGAAGTTCTCGACGTCCTGCGGGCTGGTGAAGGCGTGGTGGACGGCCGTCCAGGCGCCCGAGCCGACGGCGACATCGCCGGAGGCGACCGCGTCCGAGGCAGGCTCGAGCAGGGGCGCGTCGACGACCCAGAGGAACGACCAGGTGCCGTCCTGTACCAGGTCGAGGCGGCGGGCGATCTCGTTGCGGGCGGCGCCGAGCAGCCCGCGGCTCGCTTTGGTGGCGCCGGCGGCGAAGAAGACGCAGTCGCCGGGGGCGGCGCCGACGTGGGCGGCGAGCCCGGCCTGTTCGGACTCCGACAGGTTCTTGGCGACCGGGCCCCCGAGCGTCCCGTCCTCGTTCACCAGGACGTACGCGAGGCCGCGGGCGCCGCGCTGCTTGGCCCACTCCTGCCAGGCGTCCAACTGCTTGCGCGGCTGGGACGCGCCGCCGGCCATCACGACCGCGCCGACGTACTCGGACTGGAAGACGCGGAACGGGGTGTCCTTGAAGTACTCGGCGCACTCGGTGATCTCGATGCCGAAGCGCAGGTCGGGCTTGTCCGAGCCGTAGCGGCGCATGGCCTCGTCGTAGGTCATCCGCTGGATCGGGGTCGGGATGTCGTAGCCGATCAGCTTCCACAGTGCGACGAGGATCTGCTCGCCGAGGGCGATGATGTCGTCCTGCCCGACGAAGCTCATCTCGATGTCGAGCTGGGTGAACTCCGGCTGCCGGTCGGCGCGGAAGTCCTCGTCGCGGTAGCAGCGGGCGATCTGGAAGTAGCGCTCCATGCCG
>Ga0068859_100002499_pt1 | contig 18697 bp, 13 predicted proteins | sample KBSSwiS22_FD_66585 | JGI IMG/M metagenome (GOLD analysis project Ga0068859, IMG submission 66585) | Switchgrass rhizosphere microbial communities from Kellogg Biological Station, Michigan, USA - KBS Switchgrass S2-2 | ecosystem: Host-associated > Plants > Roots > Rhizosphere > Soil ...
TGGTCGATGTCGAGCCTGGCAAGCTGACGAATGGTCCCATAGCGATGTATGTCCGGGCCGTCAGCAAGAACCCGGCTCCGGCCCCTGCCGCGGCCGACAAGGGCAAGAGCGACGCCCGCGGCGGGAAGTCGACGTACGCGTTCGAAGACGTCTACATTCTTCCCGAGGTTGGCGCTCAGGTGGAGCGCGCGATGGAGCTGCCCGGGGGCGAATACGACATCTACATCGCAATGGCCGAGCGGCCAAAGGACAAGAAGCTCCAGGCCACGGCGAAGTCTGTGGTGTTCACCCAGCCGCTGAGTGTTCCGGATCCGGGTACTACGCTGACCACGAGCAGCGTGATTCTGGCCAAGAGCATCGATGCGCAGCCGAAAGCGCTGAGCCCGCAGGAGCAGCTCGAGAATCCGTACTCGATTTCCGGCTATAAGATCCTGCCCCGATTCACGAACGTCATCCCGAAGTCTGAAGAGCTCCTGTTCCTGTTTTTCGTCTACAATGAAGGTACCGCTGCCAGCGGAAAGCCGGACTTGGACGTGGATTACACTTTCGCCCGCGCGTCCGAAGACAAACCGTTCAGCAAGCTCGCCACGACGTCGTTCAACTCGACGACGCTGCCGGCCGAGTTTGACATCTCCAAGGGCCATCAGGTGTTCGTGGGCCAGGGGATCCCGTTGACCAGCTTCGCGCCCGGCGACTACAAGCTCGAGATCAAGATCAACGACAAGACGAATAGCTCGACGGTAACGCGCAACGTTCCCTTTACGGTCGCTCCGTAGCGGGGAACAGACGTGGCATGACGCGATTCATCCCTGCGGCGGCAATCGTGGCTCTCGCGCTTGGTGCCACAGCTGCGCTCGCGCAGTCGCGTGCTGTCGGTTCGGCAGCCAACGCGTTGCCGGCAGGGACCATCGAAGGCCGCGTGCTCGACGATCAGCAGGCCCCGGTTGCCGGGGCCATGATCTCCGTCGTGGGGCGCGCGACCGCGGTCGCGACCACCGATCGCGAAGGGCGATTCGTGCTCCGCGAGCTGCCATTCGGCCCGTACGTGCTCAGTGTGCACTCGCGCGGCTATTGGCACTCGCGGGGGCGTACCATTCAGCTCACCGATAAAACTGTTTCGGTTCCGGCCATTCAGCTCGCCCGCGCGACTGCTGCAGCAGGCGCCGTCGCGGCGGCGTCTGCGTCTGCTCCCGGGAACGCTACGACGCCGCAGCCCGCGGCAACCATCCCAACGCAGCTCGCCGGATTCGGCCTCGACGCACCGGCCTCCGACGCCACGGCCTCGACCACCTCCGTCGAGACGCCCGACGGCGACGATGAGACCGCGTGGCGCTTGCGGCATCTTCCGCGCAGCATTCTGAAGGACGCCGCCATCGGTGGCGTCTGGACCGAGAACCGGCCGCAATTCGATCCCGCTAGCTGGCTCGGTCGTGCCGTCGAGAACGGCGTGATGACGCCAATTGCGCTGTTCAGCGATTTGCCGCTGTCGGGCCAGGTGAATTTGATGACGATCGAGTCGTTCAATCGGCCCGGTCAGATGTTCTCTGCCAACACGGCGCGCAGCGTGGCATATGTGTCGGTTAACACCGAGGCTGCCGGCGGCGCGTGGGCCGTGCAGGGCGCGATGACCCAAGGCGATCTGTCGTCCTGGATCGTCGCTGGGTCCTACAGGTCGATCGCGTCGAGCAATCATGCGTACGAGCTGGGCCTGTCTTACAGCACACAGCAATACGACGGCGGCAACATCGCGGCGCTGTCCGCGATGCGCGACAACGCGCGCAACGTCGGCACCGTATACGGCTTCGACGAGTGGACGGTGTCGCCGCGGCTCGTGCTCGGCTACGGCACTGGATTCGCTCGTTACGACTATCTGAACGGATCAGGAGTCTGGAGCCCGCGCGTCACGCTCACCCTTCCGATGAACGGCGTTCGTGTGAAAGCGCTGGCCTCGCAGCGCGCCGTGGTGCCCGGTGCCGAAGAGTTCGCGCCGTCGACCACTGGGGTCTGGCTGCCGCCCGAGCGCACGTTCTCGCCGCTCGCGGCGAACGGCGTGTTCCGGCCGGAGCAGACGCGGCACCTGCAGCTGTCGCTCGAGCGCGATCTCGATGCCGGCGTCATCGTGGCCGTGCGCGGATTCACGCAGCGCATCGACGATCAGCTGGTAGAGATGTTCGGGGTCGAGATGCCGGGTGGCGCCCGGACACCGCTTGGCCATTATTTCGTCGGCACAGCCGGCGATATCGACGCGCGGGGCTGGGGCGTCAGCTTGATTCAGGAGGTGGCCGGCTACGTTCGCGGCGAGGTGGAATACACCGTGACGACGGCGTATTGGCTACCGAACAGCAACCCTGCGTTCGCCGGCGCGCCGGGCGGCATACGATCGGCCGCGACCGGCTGGAGCGAGAACGTTCACGATTTGCAGACGTCGATCGAAGCCCGCATTCCTCAAACGGCAACACGCTTCTCCGCGAAGTACCGCATGAACTCGGCATTCTGGGATGGCAACGCCGATCCGTTGGCGCACCCGGCGTCGAACACCCGCTTCAACGTGCGGGTGAATCAGTCCTTGCCGTTTCTTCGGTTCTCGAACGCGGACTGGGAGATGCTCCTGGATATCAGGAATACATTTCGCGAGGCCGACGTCGCGGCGTCGATCTATGACGAGGCGCTTGCGCTTCGCGCCCCGAAGCGAATCGTAGGAGGGCTGCTGGTCAAGTTCTAGCTCTGGTCGGTTGGCGGAAAGAGGTAACGAGAGAGAGAAGCTTCGACGCTTCTCTTTTTTTTTGGCTTTTTGGCTGAGGCCAAATATTCAATAAAATGGATTAATAATTCATGGGATTGGATTTTTTGCGCCGTGGATCCGATAAAGTACTGAGAACAAACGGATTGTCGAACGATGTAGGAGAAAACCGGAGGTATACCGTTTGCACAGTGGGTTTCGTCCCCAAAATGTCGATAGACCGAGGCGAAGGAACATGGACGGACGTCCCCACCGGCGTTCGTTAGGCGGCTGGGGCCTTTTCGCCCTTGTTGGCGTGCTGCTCTGTTTCGGCGCACTGAATATCGCTGTGCGCGCGACATGGCACAAGCTCGAGGACGGCGTCCTGTGGCAGTCGCGGCCGGAGGGTGTGATGGCCGTGGACGTTGCCTTGCGCAGCACCGCGATGACCGCCGGCATTCGCCGTGGCGACCTTCTGATCGCCATCAACGGCTCGCCGATCGAAACACCCGACGACGTGCAGAGAGCGCTGACGCAGCCCGGCAAGACCGAGCGATTGTCCTACACGGTGCTTCGCCTGGGGCAGCACCAGATGCTGACGGTGCAGCTTGCGCCTGCGCCCGGCGGCAATCCGACGCTCTACTTCATTCTCGCAAGCATCGGCATCTTCACACTGCTCGTCGGCGGGTCCGTGCGCCTGCGGCGGGCCAACGATCCGGCCACGCTCCATTTTTTCTGGCTGTGCCTCGCGTTTTTCGGCACGCTCACGTTCTCGTTCAGCCGGCTCGACCGTCTCGACTGGTATTTCTATTGGGCGGACGTTGTCGCGTCGCTGCTGCTCGCGCCGTTGTTCCTTCACTTCACCCTGGTGTTTCCCGACAGGCCGGGTTCCTGGGTGAAAGCGAGAGGCACGAAGTTCGTCCCGCTCTACCTGCCATCGCTGGCGCTGGTCGCCACGCAGGCCATTGCCGTCTGGCGCTTACCGCTCAACACGCCGCTCTACGCGCGCGTGCTGACCACGCTCGATCAGCTTGAGCCCGCCTTCCTGGCAGCCTACATGATTGCCGGACTCGTCGTGGTTACGCGCGCGATGGACCGGGTGCGCTCCGCCACCGCACGCCGGCAGCTCCGGTGGATTGTGTGGGGCACCGCGTTTGGTGCCGGTCCGTTTGCGCTGGGATACGCGTTGCCTTATGCGCTCGGGCTGCACACCACGCTGCCGATGGAACTGTGCGTGATTCCGCTGAGCCTGGTGCCGCTGGCCTTTGCGTCCGCGCTCATCCGTTACCGGCTGATGGACGTCGAAGTGATTGTCAAGCGCAGCCTGGTGTACACGGCTGTCGTGCTGGCTATTTTCACGATCTACGCGACGCTGCTTCGACTCGCCGGCATCGTGTTTCTGGAGGCGGCCGATCGCCACAACATGGTAATCGCGATGCTTGCGACGATCGTGGTTGTGCTGCTGTTCAGCCCGGTGAAGAGCGCCATCCAGAACGCCCTTGATCGCGCCTTCTACAAGGACAAGTACGACTACCGGCGCGCCCTCGTGGGTTTCGCGCGCGATCTGAACAGCGACCTCGATCTCGATCGCCTCGGCGAGCGTCTGGTCGCGCGCATCCGTCAGACATTCGCCGTCGATCGGATGGCGCTGATGCTGGCCGACGAGGCGTCCGGCGACTATCAGCCGACTCGCGCCGAAGGCTTCAACGACGTCACCGTCCCGAGTATCGGACGCGGCTCGCAGGTTGCGGCCAACCTGGCTGGCGGCATCGCACTGTCGCTCGACGATACGCGGCTGCACGGCGCCCTGCCTCCCGAAGAGATCGCGTTCTGGCGGATGCGGGGGGTGCACTACTTTGTGCCCTGCGTCGCCAAGGGCGGCACGATCGCGGTTCTCGCGCTCGGCCAGCGCAATCAAGGCGAGCCGCTGAGCAGCGAGGACATGGGTCTGCTGGCGGCGGTGGGCAGTCACGTGGCCGTTGCGCTCGAGAACGGCCGGCTGTACCGCCAGTTGCAGCTGAAAGCCGGCGAGCTCCAGCGCCTTCAGGAATTCAACGAGAACATCGTCGAGTCGCTCGACGACGGTCTGGTCGTCGAAGATCCCGACGGCCGCGTGTTGCGCTGGAACCGCGCGCTCGAGGAGATTTACGGCATTTCCGCGACCGCGGCGATCGGCCATCGCGTGGAAGAGGTGTTCGACGGTCCGTTTGTCGAGGCGCTTCGCGCCGCGCAGCGCGACTCTCCGGCGGGCGCGACGTTGTATCGGGTGCCTCTGGCCGGGCGTTCGTCGAAGGCCGGCGAGCGCCTGAGGGTAAACGTCGCCACCGCGCCGTTGAGGACGCCGAGCGGCCAGTTCGGGATGTCGACCGTCGGCAACATCATCATCATCGAAGACGTCACCGAGCGCGTGCATCTCGAAGAGCAGCTGCAGATTTCCGACAAGATGGCGTCGGTCGGCCTGCTGGCGGCCGGCGTCGCGCACGAAGTGAATACTCCGCTGACCGGCATCTCGAGTTTCACGCAGATGCTGTTGAGCAACGCCGATCCCGACGACCCGAAGACGCGCATGCTCGAGAAAATCGAGCAGCAGACATTCCGCGCCGCGAAAATCGTGAACGGCCTGCTGAACCTCTCGCGGTCGACCGGCTCGAACATCGAGGAGCCCAGCCCCGTCGATCTGAATTCCGTCGTCGGCGATGTGCTCGCACTGCTCGAGCCTCAGCTCGTCGCCGGCAAGGTGAAGGTTCGTCGCGACTTGTGTCCGTCACCCGCGCTAGTGACGGGCATCGAGCACAAGCTTCAACAGGTGTTCCTGAATTTGTTTCTGAATGCGCGCGACGCGATGCCGAAGGGCGGCTGGCTGTCGGTCTCGACGCGGGTCGACGACGGCCGCGTCGTCGCCGAGGTGGGGGATACCGGCTCCGGCATTCCGAGTGAGCAGTTGTCGCGCATTTATGACCCGTTCTTCACGACGAAGATGATCGGAAAAGGCACCGGTCTTGGATTGTCGATTACCTACGGAATCGTCCGCGAGCACGACGGCACACTGACCTGCCAGAGCTCCGTTGGTCAGGGCACGAAGTTCATCGTTTCACTGCCGGAGTCGATCGCGTCCGCGCGCTCGACCGGCGCGTCAAAGAATTGAACGGAAAAGCTATGCAGAAAAATGGCTCGATTCTCGTCGTCGACGATGAAGAAATCATGCGGGAAATCCTCGAAACTCTCTTGAAGAGCGAGGGATATTCCGTACGGCTCGCGGCAAGCGGCGAGGAGGGCATCGAGCTGGCGCGCAACATTCCGTTCGACGCGGCCATCGTCGATGTGATGATGCCGGGCATCGACGGCATGGCCACGCTCGAGGCGCTGAAGAAGCTCGATGACGAGCTCGCGGTCATCATGGTGACCGCCTATGCCTCGGTCGAGAACGCGATTACCTCGATGAAGCGCGGCGCGTTCGACTACATCACCAAGCCGTTCAAGAACGACGAGGTCCTGGTCGTCGTCAGGAACGCCCTCGAGCGCCGGCGCCTTGTCGCCGAGAACACCTCGCTGCGGCAGAACATCCAGGAGCAGTACAGTCACTTCAACAACATCGTCGGCCGCGGCCCCGCGATGCGGCGGGTGTTCGACCTGATCATCCAGGCGGCGCCAAGCCGATCGACGATCCTGATTCAGGGGGAGAGCGGCACGGGCAAGGAGCTGGCGGCCCGCGCCATCCACACCCACTCGCCGCGCAAGGACCGCGCGTTCGTCACGGTGAACTCGGGCAACCTGCCGCCCGACCTTCTCGAGTCGACGCTCTTCGGGCACGTGAAGGGCGCCTTTACCGGTGCGGTGTATCCGAAAAAGGGCCTGTTCGACCTCGCCGACAAGGGCAGTATTTTCCTCGACGAGATCGGCAACATCCCGCTGGAAACGCAGGCCAAGCTGCTGCGCGTGATGCAGGAGCGCGAGTTCATGCGGCTTGGCGGCATGGAAGTGATCAAGGTCGACGTGCGCATCATCGCCGCGACCAACGGCGATCTGCGAAAGCTGATGGACGAAGGCCGCTTCCGGGAAGATCTGTTCTACCGGCTGAATGTCGTGAACGTGCAGCTGCCGCCGCTGCGGGACCGCAAGGACGACATCCCGATGCTCGCGCAGCACTTTATCGAGAAGTACGGCGAAGAGAATCGCAAGCCGGCACTCGATCTGCTGCCGGAGTCGCTCGACGTGCTGATGTCGTACGACTGGCCCGGCAACGTGCGCGAGCTCGAGAACGTGATCGAGCGCGCGGTCGTCCTCTCAACCGGCCGCCGCATTGGACCGGACCTGATCCCGGAGCACATCGGGCGGCCGACGGTGTTCCAGATGCCCCGATTCAGCGTTCCGCCGGAGGGTATCTCGTTCAAGGACGTGATTACGGACTTTGAAAAGCGGTTGATTGAGTCGACGCTGGAAGCCGCGGGTGGCGTTCAGAAGCGCGCGGCCGAGCTGCTGCACATCAAGCCGACGACGCTCAACGAGATGATCAAACGCTACGACATCCGGCCGCGCCGCAAACGCACGTCGGAATTGCGGCCTGAAACGCACGATGCCGAGGACGTGCGACCGGAACCGATAGCGGTCAACGAATAAGGTGATCAGAAATTTGAGATTTGAGAATTGGTGATTTGAAGATTGATTGATGATTGACGAATGAGGAATGAAGATTGAGTTCCGATTCGTCAATCATCAATGGCAAATCAGCAATCGACAATCAATCCGCAATCTCCAATCCCCAATCGCCAATTCTTCTTGAAGAACAGAATTCTCTGTGTCCTCTGTGTCTCTTTGTCGAGATAGATCAAGGCTGACGCACCCTCGCGATCATCCGGTCGAGCTTACCCAGCACGACGTCCCAGCGATAGTTTCGCCGCACATAGTCGCGCCCCGAGCGGCCCATCATCGATCTGAGCCGCTCGTCGGCCATCAGCACCTTCATGCCCTCCACAAACTCGTCGCGATCGCCGTAGAAGAGGCCGCCGTTGCTTCGGAGGCAGTGATCCACCAGCACGTCGCTGCGCTGATTACAGAGAATCGGAGTGCCCACAGCCAGCGCTTCGAGCGCAAGCAGCGAGAGGCTTTCGTACGGTGATGGGCATACGACGACGGTCGCGGCTTCGAGCGCTTGAAGGCGCTCCTGCTCGGAGAGCAGCCCGGCGAAGTTTATGTAGGGCTCTTCGGGGAGCGGCATCAGCTTGTGGCCCATCAGCACGAGCGAGGCGTCGCCCCCATCGGCCACATAGCTGCTGAAATACTCGATCAGCTCCTCGCATCCCTTCCCTGGATCGATGCGGCCACCGTAGAGCGCGAACGGCCCGTGAATCCGATGCCGGCGTTTGAAGCTCGCGCCGCGCGCCGAGACGTGCGACTGATATCGATTGCCGCTTGCGGCGGCGTCATCCCCTTCGACCGCCGCCCCCTCCATCTGTGCGCCGTCGTCGACGGTCGACTCGGATTGGCCGGCGGGCCGCGGGTAGGCCTGATGCGGAGGCAGGTCGACGCCGCAGCCGATCGTCTCTTCGATCACCGCGTTGCGGTCGAAGTTCGCCGTGACGAACGTCCGCTCCACCTCCGTCAGGTAGCCGATGCCTTTCGGCAGACGGAACACATCCTTATATATTCCCAGCCGGATGGGCGGCTCGTCGTGCGCCGTCGGAACCAGAATGCTTCTGCCCGGGTCGATCTGCAGGCCGAGCACCGTTGGCGCGTAGAGATAGGTGTAGAAAATCAGCGTCTCGTAATTTTTGTGATGGCGATTGAGAAAGTCCATCAACCCAGGCGACCACGGACCCTGCCGCTTCAGCCATTCCATTTCGTCGGCGGCATCGTGCGGATTCTGGAAGATCCAATCCGAGTAGCGGTTGAACTCGGCAATGTCGCGCGTCTGCGCGTTGGCAAAACGGCGCACGGTGACGCCGCGGACGCGGTCGACGCCCTCGGGGTACTCGTTCTTCCACGTGACGTAGTCGCGGGCGCACGTCGTCAGCACCTCGACGTCGTGCTTGGTGGCCAGACGCTCGGCCATCAGGCGGCACGCGTACTCGGCGCCGCCGAGAATTTCCGTTCCGTATCGTTGGACGACGAACGCGATGCGCACAGATTCGTTTAGAAGGCCGAGATCACCGAGGCGAGCCGCTGCTGAATGACAGGATCGCCGAACGCGTGAAGTCTCCGCCGTTGTCCGGCGAGCACTTCCTCGCGCGGGTGGTCTTCGAAAGCGAGCATGCCCAGCAGCTCGGCGGCATACTCGAGGTCTTTGGGGGCGAACTGCACGCCCGCCCCGCCAAGTGTATCGGGAACCGCTGCGGCGCCGTAAGCCAGCACCGGCACGTCCATCGCCATCGCTTCGAGCAGCGGCACGCAGAACCCTTCGTGCTCGCTGAGCGAAATGTAGACGCTCGCCGCCCGGTAATAGGCGGCCAGCTCCACATCGGGAACAGGTCCGGTGAAGAGAAATCGCTCGGGCAGCATTTTGTATTCGGCCATCAGGGCGCGAATGGCGGCATAGTACCGCGGCACGACATCATACCGGCCAACAAAAATGAAGCGGTAGCGCGCGTCGATGTACCGTTTGTACTGCTCCGCCAGTTTGATATGGTCTTCGATCTTCTTGTTCGGCGCGATGCGGCCGACGAAGAGAAAGTTCACGAACTCGTCGTCGAGAATGCCGTCCAGCACCGGATGTGGCGCCGCGTTCGTCAACCGGCGAGTGTTGACGGCGATCGGCATGACGCCGGTCGTGCCGAACCCCAGCTCATCCAGTTCCTGGCGGTTGTACTCGGAGTCGCCGAGTGCCAGGTCGGTTGACGCCGAGAGCGTCGCCAGCTCTTCTCGCGCGATCGACGCCAGCCGGAAGAGCCCGGGGTCGTATGGCGCGAAAAATCGGGCCGGTGTGACGTTGTGATATTGCAGCACACGTCCGTTCGGCAACGAGGCAAACGACGCGGTCATCGGCGATGGCAGCGCAAAGTGGAAGATCGTGAGGTCGCCTCGCCGGGCCTCCGGTTCCGCGAACGGCCGGATCTCGTGGCGCAGGTCGTCGTCTATCGTCAAGGCGAAGATCTCGGACTCGTGTCCCATCGATCGCAGCAGATCGCGGACGTGCCGTGCGCTGTCGCCGATAGCGTCTCCCTTATGGGCGGCCGGTACCCATTGGTTCACTCTCATCAGCTCTTTTTCTCGGTCACGATTCCAGCGGTCGAGCCTGGCGCCGGAGGCAGCGCCTGGAAGATCGCGGGCCGGTACTGCTGCAGTTCAAACAGCTCTTCGCTGAGCTTGAGCTGATCCCAGAAGTCCCACGCCACGGGCGGCACCGGCTTTCGTGGCATCTTCAGCACCTGGTCGACAAATCCGAGCAGAGTCCTGTCGAAATCCTTCGCTCGAAGACGCGATAACGCCTCGTCTTGCTTGGCGACAATCGCGTCGTACAGATTGTCGTTCGAGAGCACGGCATCAACGAGCGCGGCGACCTCGAGCGGCTCTGTGGTGCTGTAAAGCACCCCCGCTCCGTCCATGGTCGCGGGCACGGCGCTCGCCGCGAAGGCGACGACGGGAATTTCCTTGTAAAACGCCTCCACAATCGGAACGCAGAAGCCTTCGTGCGCGCTGGCGCAGAGGAAAAGATCCGCAATCTCGTAGTACGCCGTCAGCTCCGCGTTGGAGACGTGGCCAGTAAAGATCACGTTCGTCGTGCCCAGCGAGGCGACGAGCTGCTGCAGCGTCGCGAGATATTTCTCGTACCCGTGGTACGACCCAACCAGCATCAGGCGCGAGCGTTTATTGAACGTACGCTGATACGCGTGGAAATATCTGATCACGTCCTCGATCCGCTTGTTCGGAATGATGCGGCCAACAAACAAAATGTTCGTCCACTCGTCGTCCAGTTCGCGGGTGATCAAATCGTTCGGCTCGACGTCAAGATGCGAGAAGTCGGGAACGACCGGCAGCACCGCGGTCGGGTTGAACCCGAGCGATTCAAGCTCCTGACGGTTGAACTCCGAGTCGCCGAGCGCCAGGTCCACGCGCTCGCGATAGATAGCCAGCTCGCGGCGGCCCGTGAAGCATTCGGCGGCGAGCTGTTCGTGCACGCCCAGGAAGAATTCCGGAGGCGTGATGTTGTGGTAGACCAGGATCATGCGGTCGGGAACCGCATAGGCGACGCGCGACGCGCGCGATCCGAGCGAGAAATGATGGATGAGAATGTTCGACGGATCGCTGGCCTGGATGAGGTCCGGATATTCGCGCGTCAAGTGCTCGAGACGCCGGTCGGCCGTCTGGACGAAGATATCCGACTCGAAGCCCGCCCTGGTCAGAGCGCGTTGAATGCCCAGCACCTCGTGGCCGATGGCGTCGCCGTAGCCGAGCGTTGCGAGCACCTGGTGGATCTTTGGGCTCTTCATTAGTTCAAAACCGGTCCTGATGGCAGTTCCGACAGCACTTCCGCCGCCGGGCGCAATGTCTTGCGCCGTCTGGCGAGAAATCCCGGCTCCGCTTCCATCTTCGTGCTCTCTCCGTTCGCGCGGTCTGCTTCTTTCAGCCGCGCAAGCATGTCCAGATATTTCTGCTCGATCACCGGCCACGCGTAATGCTGGTTGAAGAACTGTTGTCCATTCCGGCCGAGCGCGGCGTTCAGGCTTCGCCAATCGGCGATGGCGCGGAGCGTCTCGACAAACTCGGCTTGCGTCTCGTAATACAGCCCCGCCTTGCTGCGGATGCACTGGCCGCGCAACACCTCGCATTTGCCGTTCACGAGCACCGGCTTGCCGAGCGCCCACGCTTCGAGCGCCACCATCGACAAGCTCTCGTAGTATGACGGCATCACGAGCAAGTCGGCCGCCGCGAGCGCGTCGTACTTGTCTTGATCGTAAAGGAATCCGAGGTGACGAATCCTGGGATGATCCGGAATCGGCAGGATCTCTTTGCCCACGAGGACCAGGCCGAGGCCTTTCGGCAGCGCCGGCAGCGCCCGCAGGAAGAACGTAAACAGCTCATTGCAGCCCTTGTTCCGATCGATGCGGCCGAGATACAGCGCAAAGCGCCCGGTGATGCCGAACTTCTGGCGGAACCGATCGGCGCTGGCTTCGCCTTGCGCCGGAATCTCCGAGCCGATACCGACCACGACACCAGGAACATCTTCGTTCTGGGACGCCGCCTGAATCATGCGCCGTTCTTCGGGACTGTTGTACATGAGCGCCCGCACGCCCCTGAAGAGAGGCGGCGTCATTCCGAGGCCGATCGCCTCGTCGCGCTCGGCCGTCGGCACGAGAATCGCCCGCTCCGGGACCGCTCTGGCGCCATGGAACGCGTGATAGTAGCGATAGCTGAAGAAAAAGAAGAAGTCGTACGTGCGCCGGTTCGCCACGATGTGATTCACCAGCGCCGAGCTTTTCGGACCCTCGGCATGCAGCCACTTCAGCTCATCCAGATAGGAATGACGGTGCTCGAAGACGTGGTCGGACCACCGCGCAAACGTTTTCACGTCGCGCTCGTGATCGACAGGGAAGCGATGCACCGGCACGCCGTTCACGTGCTCCACGCCCGCCGGGTATTCGTCGTGCCACGTGACGTAATCGCGCGCGCAGGTGGTCAGCACGGTCACCTGCGCGTGCCGGGCGAGATGCTCCGCGACATAGCGAGCGTGCAGCTCGGCGCCGCCGTTGATGTCGGCGCCGTAGCGCTGCACGACGACGGCAAGTTTCACTGCGCGGTGTCCGGCCCTTCGTCGTCGCCGGAGTCGGAGCCGGAATCCACGTCCTGATCGGCACCCTCGTAGGAATTCGCGTCGTCCAGCGCCGCATGGGCGGTGGGGTCGCCGTGCGGAGGCGTGCTCGATACGGCATCACTGCCGGCTGGCGCGCCCCCGGCCGCGTTCGCCATGTCACCCTGCGCACGTCCTCGCCCTCCGCGGCGGCCGCGGCGGCGTCTGCGTCGACGTCGCACCGTGCCGCTGCCGTCCGCTGCCGGCTCCGTGGCGCCTCCACCCTGGGCTTGAACGCCTGGCGGTGTCGCGAAGGCGGGCAGCTCGGCGGCAGCGTCGGGCGGAGCTTCCGGTCGCGCTTCCGGCCGGGCTTCCGGTCGCGAATACGCAGGCGGCTGCGGCGCCTGTTGCAGCGGCTGAGCCGGTTGCACTTGATGCGGCTGAGGCGCTTGAGACCGATGCTGTTGCGCGTGGGGTTGAGACCTGCCGCTATCGCCGGAGTATCTGGCGGGCGCCGGTCTCTCCTCGCGGCTCGGCCCGGAGCCGGGTTTGTACTGAACGACGCCTTCGAGAGCCCGAGCACGGCGCTCGTCGAAATCCATCCGGCTGTTCAGCGACTCGACACGCATCTTGAGGTTCTTGTTCTCGATGCCGAGACGCGTCACTTCGAGCACGAGGTTGTGAATCACCTCGTAGTACAGCGAGTCCAGTTCGTCGCGCACGCTCGCGTGTTGCGCGTTAATGGCGTTGATCTGTCCCTGCATGTGCAGCACGTGCGCAATCGCATTTGGATTGAACATCAGCTTCAGGAAGGGGTTCAACAGCTTGCGGAACAAGCGCACGACTCCACGATGCGAATCGTAGAGGGTGGTGTCCTCGAAGTTGTAATTCGGTGGCGCGGGAGTGGTCCCTCGGGTCCGTCTGAACTGTTGGACGAGATCGGATCGCACGCCTTTCGGATCGAGAAAACGCTCCAGCTTGACGTTCGCGAGCTCCTGAATCTGCTGTTCGGTGTAGTCGACGCCGCGCTTCTCTTTGATCCGCGCGCGAATCTGGCGCATGATCTGCTCGACATCGACCGAGTCGGTTCGAATATTGAACTCTGCCATGGTTGCTCGTTTCAAGTCAGGGCAGAAGGCAGAGGGATGAGGGCATTTTCTGCCCTCTGCTCTCTGCCCTCTGCCCTATCGTGTTTTCACCGTGTGTGCCCGGCGCGCCGCAAACTCCGGCGCTTCCTTGAGGCACGTGCCTAGAATCCCGATCGATCGAATCAGCGCACGAAGGCCCGTCTGCCGGATCCCGACGCCTTCATCCCTGACGTTCGAATAGCCGTTCTCGTCGGCCACTGCCGTTTCCCATCCGCGGAACAACCGTCCCCATGGGCTTGCCAACGCGTCGCGCATCAGCGCTTTTGCCTTCAGCGGATACCAGAAGCTGTCGTGATACACCACGCTGGCGGCATATGCCCACGGCGCCAGGACGGTTTTGAGGGACCATTCGATGGGCTCTCGCCACGCCCCCCAGTAAATCTTGTGCTGCATCCGCGCGGCAAACGTCATCTGCCGGAACGGACCGACGAAGTGCCAGTTCTCGGCGCCCGCTTCCTGGTCGCCCACGATCTCAATGTCGCGCGGATCGCCGCAGCCCAATCCCAGGTCGTGCGCCAGCCGGATGAACTTAATCGCCAGCGGGTCCATGCCCATCAGCTTTGCGGCCACCGCGTCGATCGCGACCTGATCGCTGCTCGCGAGGATCACGTTCTTCACCTGCGGGATCATGCATCGAGGCCCAGGCCCGTCACCCGCGAATGTGCCGTCCATCACCGCGAACACGCCGCGATGAATCTTCTTCTGGATCATCAGCAGATCGACGAGCGTTTCGTGAATCACCGGATGCGTCCAGTGGCGGTGCTCGTTGAGTAATCCCCCGAACGCATTCTTCATGGCGCCGGTTGTAGTGGTGAAGACATGCGTCTTCACCGTCGGCAGATGAATGATGTTCTCGCCGATGAACCGCCGCGGAATCATGAACCCTTTGGGGTAGACATCATTCAGGCAGAGGAACTTCTGCGTCAGGTCGCCCACCGCATCCTTGATGTTGATCCATTCTTCCGTTTCGTAGATGTGGATGTTTCTTAGCCCGTGCGCTTCGACGACGGGAAGCTGTTTGTTTTCGCGCTCGCCAAGGTGCGCGTCAATCACGACCGTGCGGTTATGGCAGGCGTGAATCAGCTCCGGTCGGTAGCCGTCCTGCTTCATCGCCCGGATCACGCCTTCGAGCTGCCATGGAGTCGTCGAGCTGCCGGGAAAGAAGAAGTGCCACGAAATGTTGACCTTGAGGGCGGTGTCAGCGTCTTTGGCTATCACTTCCTGATAACCGGCGAGGTTCATCAGATTGTGGTAATCACGGAGCACAGTCTCCGGCCGTGTCCTCAGGATGGCGACCCGTGCTTTGGGCATTCCCACGATTTTACCGGTAAATGACGAGAACCACCGCGAAAGCCCAGAGAGCCACGCAAACGAGCAGGGGGCGATCGTTCAAGAGCAATTCGGCGGGGCTGCCGCCAAGATCGCGCCGATGGACGAGATAGAGGTAACGAAAAATTCCGTAAAGCGGGAACGGGATGGTCAAACTGAGCAAGGTGGTGCCGAATTTTCCCGTCGTTTCCGGACTGATTGTATAGAAGGCATACGCAATCAGTGTGGACGCGGTGACGACCGAAATCATCTGGTCAAGAAGATACGGCGTGTACTGATCGAGGCTCGCCCGGTGATCGGAGGCGTCTGACGCCAGCAGAACGAGCTCGTGCCGCCGCTTGCTCAGCGCGAGAAAGAGAGCCAGCAGGCTCGTACAAACGAGCAGCCAGTGGCTGACCGGCACCGAAATCGCCGCGCCGCCGGCGAACGCGCGCAGGGTGAATCCCGCGGCAATCGTCAACACATCCAGAATGACGATGTGCTTGAGATATGCCGAGTACGCGCATAACAAGCCGAGATACGCGGATGCGGTCGCGAAGAACGGCAGACCGAATCTCGAGGCGGCAAGCAACGCCACTGTTGCGAGCACCAGCGCCACGACAACAGCTGTCTTCGGATCGACGGCGCCAGAGGCAATCGGCCGCATCGCTTTCAACGGATGGCGCTGATCGCGCTCGCGATCGAGCACGTCGTTGATGAGGTAGACGGCGCCAGAGAGCGCACAGAACACGACGAAGGCCGCCGTCGCTTTGAGCACGGCATGCGGATCGTTCAGCTTCTGGGCAAAGACGAGGGCGCCGAAGACGAACAGATTCTTCGTCCACTGATTGGGACGAAGCGAGAGCAGCAGGTTCAGGGCAAGCGGGCGGTCGCCCTTCGGGCTACGCAAACCGGTGACAGTCTAGTGCGGCGCGGAAGGACTTACAGTCCTCCCGCCCCGACAAACTTTCTCTGCTGAAAGCATTCCTTGCAGAACACGGGACGTCCCTGCGTAGGACGGAACGGCACCGTGGTGTCCTTGCCGCATGCCGAGCACGTGGCCTGAGTCTCGACGCGCTCGCGAACGCCCGGGGAAGCGGCCCGGGTCGCCCGTTTTGCCTTGCACGACTTGCAGCGCTTGGGCTCATTCTTGAAGTTCTTGTCTGCGAAGAAGAGCTGTTCTCCTGCCGTCCAGACGAATTCCGCTCCGCAATCCACGCAGTTTAGGATCTTGTCCTGGAACTCCATCGTGTCGCCCCTTCGCTCGCGTCCTGATTATTCCGCGTCGCGTCGCATTTTCTTACGGTTGCGTTTACGCGCCAGTGCCTGTTTGGCCCGACGCTTGTCTCCGGGCTTCAGATAGAAGGAATGCTTCTTGATATCTTTGATGATATCTTCCTGCTGTACCTTCCGTTTGAACCGTCGAAGAGCACTCTCGATCGACTCGCCGTCTTGAACTTTCACTTCCGCCACTATGAAAACACCCCCTCAACTTGGGCGTCTGAAATCAACGATTGTGTTACGCTTTGATGCAGGACTGCGGATCTTAGGCGCAAACGCGCAGCCCCGTCAACGGATTAGTCCTTCAGACTAACTCTTTTATACCCAACAGCTTAAACCAACAGCGTGACGTCCAGCAGAGTTCTCGTTGTCGGCAGCGGAGGCCGTGAACACGCTTTGGTGTGGAAACTCGCGTCAGAACGGGGCGTCTCGGACATCGTTTGCGCGCCTGGAAACGCCGGAATCGGCCATCTCGCGCGCTGCGTCGGCGTCGACGCCGCCGATCCGCATGCCCTTGTCGCGATCGCCAAGCGCGAAGAAATTGATTTCACGATCGTCGGTCCGGAACTGCCACTCAGTCGCGGGGTCGCCGATGTGTTCGCCGACGAAGGGCTCTTGTTGTTCGGTCCATCGCAACGCGCGGCGCGTCTGGAATCGAGCAAGGTCTTCGCCAAAGAATTCATGCAGCGGAACGGTGTGCCGACAGCACGATACAAATCGTGCGACTCCGCCGCCCAGGCGCTCGCGATTCTGCGAGGCGGAGAGTTTCCTTTTCCCGTCGTCCTGAAAGCCGACGGCCTTGCCGCGGGGAAGGGCGTCGTGATTTCAGCGGATCTGAAAGATGCTGAAGCGCAGGTGCACGCGATGATGATCGACAAGCGCTTCGGCCAGGCGGGCGCCAGGCTGGTGATCGAGGAGCTGCTCGTGGGTCGCGAGGCATCGTTCTTCGCATTGTGCGACGGAACGCGCGCGGTACCGCTCGGATCTGCCGAAGATCACAAGCGCGCGTTTGACGGCGACAGGGGACCGAACACCGGCGGCATGGGGGCGTATGCGCCGAGCGCCCTGTTCGACGCGGCCGTCGAAGCGCGCGTGATGCGCCAGATCATTCGGCCCGTCCTCGAGGGCATGCGCACCGAAGGCAGCGAGTTTCGCGGGTTCCTGTTTGTCGGGCTGATGCTGACGGCCGACGGGCCGAGCGTGATCGAATTCAACGTGCGATTCGGCGACCCCGAGGCGCAGGTCGTGCTGCCGACGATCGCCAGCGATCTCTCGCCGCTCTTGATGGGCGCAGCCGCCGGCGAGCTGCAGCCGGAGAGAATTTCTGTCGCAGACGAGCGCCGCGTCGGAGTTGTACTCGCCTCGGGTGGCTATCCCGACACGTACGAAACCGGCAAAGTGATTCACGGCCTCGAGGCCGCCGAAGCGATGCCCAACGTGAATATTTTTCATTCGGGGACGGCCAAGCGTGGCGCAGACGTCGTCACCGCCGGCGGCCGAGTGCTCACCGTGGTAGGGACTGGCAACGATTACGCAACGGCGACCTCACGGGCGTATGCGGCGGTTGATAAGATCAGCTTCGAAGGTATGCAGTATCGCCGCGACATCGCGGCAAAAGCCAGGCTCTAGGCTTTGGACTCTGGACTTTGGGCCTGCTTGGGCTCCAGGCCAAAAGCCCAGAGCCAAAAGCCTAATTCATGGCAACCAAAAAATGACACCACTACAAGTACTGATTCTGATGGGCTCGCAGAACGACGCGCCGGTGATGCAGGGCGCTGTCGACGTGCTGAAAGAGCTTGGCATCTCGGTCGAAATGACGGTGGCCTCGGCCCATCGATCGCCGCAACGGGTGCTGCGGTTGATCGAGGAAGCCGGTCCGCGGGGCGTCGAGGTCTTCATCGTCGGCGCCGGCGCGGCGGCACATCTCGCCGGGGTTGTGGCGGCCCACGTCGTGAAGCCCGTCATCGGCGTACCAATCGACTCGTCGGCGCTGAAAGGTCTCGACGCGTTGCTATCGACGGTACAAATGCCGCCCGGCGTCCCCGTGGCAACCGTGTCAATCGGAAAACCCGGAGCCACCAACGCGGGCGTGCTCGCGGCGCAAATTCTGGCGGTTGGCAACAAGGACATCGCGGCGCGGCTTCAGAAATATAAGAAGAGTCTGGCGGACAAGGTCGAGCAGGCCGCACGCGATCTCGAGAAGGCGTAATGAAATACGCCATCGTCACATTCGGCTGCCGCGTCAATCAGGCCGACTCGTTCGAAATCGAAGAGCAGCTCATCGCGAACGGCGGGTCGGCGGCATCGCCGCAGGCGGCCGATCTGGTCGTCGTGAACACATGCTCTGTGACGAGTGCCTCCGATCAGGGCGCCCGGCAGATCATCCGCAAGATCGCGAGAGAAAATCCGAACGCACGGATCGTCGTCACCGGCTGCTACGCGACGCGCAGGCCGGACGAGATGGCCGCGTTGTCGGGGGTCGTACAGATCGTGCCCAACGATCGGAAAGCGGCCTTTGCG
>Ga0068859_100002501_pt1 | contig 18683 bp, 20 predicted proteins | sample KBSSwiS22_FD_66585 | JGI IMG/M metagenome (GOLD analysis project Ga0068859, IMG submission 66585) | Switchgrass rhizosphere microbial communities from Kellogg Biological Station, Michigan, USA - KBS Switchgrass S2-2 | ecosystem: Host-associated > Plants > Roots > Rhizosphere > Soil ...
GATGCGCTGGTCGAAGTCCTCGCCGCCCAGGAACGTGTCGCCCGACGTCGACTTCACCTCGAAGACCCCTTCGCCGAGCTGGAGGATCGAGATGTCGAACGTGCCGCCGCCCAAGTCGTAGACCGCGATCTTGCGCGGCGTCGTCCCTTCGTCCAGGCCGTAGGCCAAGGCGGCCGCGGTGGGCTCGTTGACGATGCGCAGGACGTTCAGCCCCGCGATGCGGCCAGCGTCCTTGGTGGCCTGGCGCTGCGAGTCGTCGAAGTAGGCGGGAACGGTGATCACCGCCTCGTTGACCTCGGAGCCCAGGTAGTCCTCGGCCATCTCCTTCAGGCGGGCGAGCAGGTACGCGGAGATCTCCTGCGGCGAGTAGTCGCGGTCGCGGACGTGGATCCACGCGTCGGCGTTGGCCGAAGCGACGATCTGGTACGGCACGATCTGGCGCGCCTTGCCGACCTCGGGCGACTCGAACTTGCGCCCGATCAAGCGCTTGACGGAGTAGATGGTGTGCTGCGGGTTCGTCAGCGACTGCCGCTTCGCGATCTGCCCGATCAGCTTCTCGCCACGGGGCGTGAACGCCACGATCGAGGGGGTCGTGCGCGCGCCTTCGCGGCTCGCGATGACGCGGGGCTTGCCCCCTTCCATCACGGCGATGCAGCAGTTGGTCGTGCCGAGATCGATGCCGATCACCTTACCCATGTCAGGACTCCTTCCCGTCGATGCCGCCGGTTCCGCCGTCGGAATCTTCGACGCGCACGCGGACCATCGCCGGCCGCAACACACGATCGTGGAGGAAATACCCTCGCTGGAACACCTCGGTCACCGCGTGCGGGGCCATCGGCGACTCGGCGTCGGTGGCGACCGCTTCGTGAAGCTCGGGGTCGAACGTCTCCCCGACGCAGTCCATCGCCTTCAACCCCTCCGCCTCGAGCTCGGTGATGAGCTGCCGCTGCACGAGCATGATCCCTTCGACCAGCGCGTTTCCGGAGGCCCCCGGCCGCGCGGCGGCCATGGCGCGCTCGAAGTTGTCGAGCACGGGGAGGATCCGTCCGACGAGCTCGGCGGTCGCGTAGCGGAAGTGGTCGACGCGCTCGCGGTCCATGCGCTTCTTGAAGTTCTCGAAGTCGGCCTGGAGGCGGATCAGGCGCTCGCGAAGCTGAGCCTCTTCGCCCGAAGGCGCCGGGGCGGGCCGTTCCTCGGCGGGCTCGGGGACGCCGTCGTCGAAGAGAACTTCGATGTCGTCGGGGTCCACGGTCGTGATCGGCACGCCGTCCTCGTCGACGCCGACGACTTCCAGGATCTCGATCTCCTGGCTGTCGTCCGGCTCGTCCGGGATGTGCCGGCCCGGATCGCCTTGTCGGCCCATGCTCACCTCAGGCCCCCGGGTTCGTGAGGAATCGTGTGAGAACGTGCGCCAGGTGGTCGACGAGCGCGATCGCGCGCGCGTATTCCATGCGCGTCGGCCCGACGATGCCCACCGTTCCAAGAACGCGATCGCCGGCCCGGTAGCTGGTCGCGACGACCGACAGGTCGGACAGGGACGACACGGGGTTTTCGTGGCCGATCACCACCTGCACGCCTTCTCCGGCGAGGACGCTCTCCAGAAGGTCGACGAGCCGGCCCTTTTGCTCCAGGGTCCGCAAGAGCTCCTTCGTCCGCGGAAGGTCGTTGGTCTCCAAGGCTCCGACGAGGTTCGACGCCCCCTCGACCAGGACGTCGGTCGCGTCCGCGTCGACGACGAGCGCGTCACGGCCGAGCGCGAGCAGGCGCGCGCGACGCTGGTCGAGCGCCGATTGCTCTTCGAGGAGCTCGCGCGCGATGGCCTCGCGGATCATCGGCAAGGTCTGGCCGGAAAACCGGCGCGACAGCTCCTGGCCGATGCGGTCGAGGTCTTGCTGCTCGAACGCGTCGCGAGCCGCGAGGATCCGGTTGTGCACGACGCCGGCTCGATCGACGAGGATGGCCACGACACGGTTGCCGTCCAAGCGCACGAATTCGAGGTGCTCGACGACGATCCGGCGCATGTCCGGCACCAGCACGACGCCGACGTTCTGAGAGACGCGCGAGAGCTGGCGCGCCGCTTCGGCGAAGAGCTCCGGGATCTCCCGCCGCCGCTCCCGCAGCGCTTCGTCGATCGCCTGCGCCTGCTTTTCGTCGATCGAGGGCTTGGACATCAGCCGGTCGACGAACAGCCGGTAGGCGAGGTCGGTCGGGACGCGGCCGGCGCTGGCGTGAGGCTGGCTGAGAAGGCCGCGCTCCTCGAGGTCGGACATGACGTTGCGGATCGTGGCGGGCGACAGGTCCAGGCCCGCCCCGCGCGAGAGGGTGCGCGAGCCGACCGGCTCTCCCGTGATGACGTGCGCCTGGATCACCGACTTCAGGATCTCTCCCGACCGGTCGTCGAGCTCGGAGAGCTTCATGCGATCCGCGCCGTCCTTGCTCATCCGGGAAGCCCCTGGGCGAGGCTCGCCTCGCGCCCGGTCGTGAGGAACGCGCGGATGAACCCGTCGAGGTCGCCGTTGAGCACGCGGTCGGCGTCCCCCATCTCGAAGCCGGTGCGGTGGTCTTTCACCATCCGGTACGGTGCCAGGACGTAGGAGCGGATCTGGTGCCCCCACTCGATCTTCTTCTTCTCGCCGACTTCCTTGGCCATCGTCGCCTCGGCCTCGGCGCGCGCGCGGGCGGCCAGCTTCGCGGCCAGGACGCCCATCGCGACCTCGCGGTTCCGGTGCTGCGAGCGCTCGTTCTGGCAGGTGACCACGATGTTGGTGGGCAGGTGCGTGATGCGGACCGCGGAGTCCGTGACGTTGACGTGCTGGCCCCCGGCGCCCGACGAGCGGTACGTGTCGACCCGGATGTCCTTGTCCTCGATCACGATCTCGACGTCGTCTTCCACCTCGGGGATCACGTCGATCGAGGCGAACGAGGTGTGACGCCTCGCCTGCGCGTCGTAAGGCGAGATCCTCACCAGCCGGTGCACCCCGCGCTCCGCCTTCAAGTAGCCGTAGGCATTGGGTCCGGAGACGCCGATCGTCGCGCTCTTCAGGCCCGCCTCTTCGCCGGCCTGCCAGTCGATCGTCGTCACCTTGAACCCGCGCCGCTCGGCCCACCGCATGTACATCCGGTAGAGCATCTCGGCCCAGTCCTGCGACTCCGTGCCGCCGGCGCCGGGGTGGATCTCGAGGATCGCGTCGGCGCCGTCGTGCTTTCCGGTCAACAGGGTCGCAAGCTCCGTCTCCTCGACGCGCCCGGTCAGATCGTCGACCGCGGTCACGAGGTCGCCCAGGACGTCTTCGCCCTCACGCGCCAGCTCGTAGAAGGTCTTCGCGTCGTCGAGCATCCGTCCCAGGTTGGACGCCATGGCGATGCTCTCGTTGAGCCGCGACTCTTTTTGCTTGAGGGTTTTCGTGCGGTCCGGGTCGCCCCAGACCTCGGGACGGCTCAGCTCCGCTTCCAGCGCGGCGAGGTCGGACTGCTTCCGGTCCACATCAAAGGAACCTCCGCAGCGCGTCGACCTTTTCGGTCAGCGCCTCGATCCGCTGATTCAGCTCCTGAAGATCCGGACCGGCCACGATTCCCCTCCGCCGCGACGAAATCTAGGACCTACTTGGTCCCGTGCAAGCCGCTGACGAAAAATAGCATAGCGGCGCCCCGGCGCCGGGCGGGGCGGGTCAGCTTCCGAGACGGACGACCCAGGTCCCGGAATGGCCGTCGGCGTGCAGGCGCTCGGCCCCCTGATCCGCCGCTTCCTTGGTCGTATAGCCGCCGACCCGGACCTTGAAGAGGCTCCCCGTCGCCCCCTCGGAGACGGCGTCGATGCGCACCGGGTACTGCTTGTCGCGGAGGGATCGCACGACGTCCTCGGCCGCCTGGCGGTCCCGGCCGACGAACACCTGGACGAACCAGGGGCCCGGGGTCAGCTCCGCCGGCGGCGGCTCGGCGCGAGGCGCCGCCGCGCGCACTTCCCGCGACGGCTCGGCCTCCTTGCCTCCACCCGAGAGCGTGTCGAAGAACGTGACCTTCTCGGCGGCCTCGGTGGTCTCGCGCTCGGACCCGCCGGCCTCGCTTCCCGCCGACGACCCGCCGCCCCCGGCGGCGCGCTCCACCATGCGCCCCAGCTGAAACGCCCCCGCCAGGAGAGCGAGGAGCACCGCGAAGGCCACCGCCAGCCAGCCTCCTTCGAGGCGCAGCTCGCGCACCTCCCGGTCGTCGTCGTCAGGTCGCATCGGGCTCCCGGCGCCGCTCGGCGGTCGCGATGCCGTTCTTGGTCGTGGTCTTCACCGACTGCATCGCGCGATCCGCCCGCTGGACGAGCTCTTCCTTGGTGCGCGCGTGAAGCGGGAACGACGCGATCCCGAACGAGGCGGTCATCGACGTGCCGCCGGCGGGCCCGTGCGTGGCGGTGAGAAACGGGCGGCCGGAGATCGCCTCGCGAACGCGCTCGGCGACCTCGGTCGCGCCGTGCCACTCGGTCTCGGGCAGCACGATGCAGAACTCGTCGCCGCCGAAGCGGAACAGCTTGTCGAACTTCCGGATCTTCCCGCGGACGCGCTCGGACACCTCGAGGAGCGTGCGGCTGCCGGCGGCGTGGCCGAGCCGCGTGTTGACCTCCTTCAGGTTGTCCATGTCGAAGAAGATCAGGGACATCGGGGTCTTGAACCGGTTCGCGCGCGACATCTCTTCGAGGACGAACTCCTCGAAGTAACGCCGGTTGTAGCAAGACGCCGTGTCGTCCTTGATCGTCAGCTCGCGGATCGAGCGCACCTGGATCGCGTTGGCGACCGCCGGGCGGACGCGCGCGGCCAGATCGGTCAGCGCCGCCGAGGCGTCCTTCGCGGGGTCGAGCACGACGACCGCCGCGACGGCCGCGTCGGACTCGCCGCGCAGCGGCACCGCGAGCGCGCGGACGCCGTCCGCCGCCAACGGGAACGCGCCCTCGGCCCATCCGGCCGCACCGCGCGAGCGCACGGCGCGGCGCAGGGAGTCCAAACGCGCGTCATCGGCCGGAAGCGTCGTCGCCAATGGGGCCAAGCGCGCCCCTTCGGTGTCGGGACCGAACGCGACGCCTTCGGCGGCCCCGGACCAGGACCTCGCCAGCTCGAGGAACGTCGCGAGCTGCCCTTCGATGTCCAGACGCTGCGACACCGAAAGCGCCGCCGCGAGGACGACACCCGGCTTCGGCGCCGCGACACCGCGCGCGCGCTGCGGCTTCGCCTTGCCGGCGGCTTCCGTCTTCACGCCCGCTCCCGCCCGCCGTGAGCTCATTTGCCTTGGAGGAACGGCCGGATCAGGTCGATGGGGAGCGGGAAGATCAGCGTGGAGTTCTTCTCGGACGCCACCTCGGTCAGCGTCTGCAGATAGCGCAGCTGCAGGGTGACCGGGTTTTGCCCGAAGATGTCCGCGGCCTGGCCGAGCGCGGTCGCGGCGAGCCGCTCCCCTTCGGCGTGGATGATCTTCGCGCGTTTCTCGCGCTCGGCTTCCGCCTGCTTCGCCATGGCGCGCTGCATCTCGACCGGGAGGTCCACGTGCTTGACCTCGACCGCCGAGACCTTGATCCCCCACGGATCGGTGTGCTTGTCGAGGATGGACTGGAGCTGCGCGTTCAGCTTGTCGCGCTCCGACAGCAGCGTGTCGAGGTCGACCTGACCCAGGACGGAGCGCAGCGTCGTTTGCGAGAGCTGGCTGGTGGCGTAGTGGAAGTTCTCGACGTCGACCACCGCGCGGCGGGGGTTCATCACGCGGTAGTAGACGACCGCGTTGACCTTCACCGAGACGTTGTCCCGCGTGATGATGTCCTGCGGCGGAACGTCGTGGACGACCGTGCGCAACGACAAGCGCACCATCCGGTCGGCGATCGGGACGAGGAAGAAGATCCCGGGGCCGTAGTCCATGGGGCGCAGGCGCCCCAGGCGGAAGACGACGCCGCGCTCGTATTCCGGAAGGATCTTGATCGAGTTGGCGATGATGAACACCACGACGACCAAGGCGACGAGCAGGCCGGCGGACATCTGAACGGGCAGCATGGTCTTCTCCTTCGAGCGCTTCAGCCGGTGACGTCGACGCGCTCGACGTCGACCATGAGGTCCCGGACGCGCACGACGCGCACCCGGGCTCCCGCGGGAACCGATCCCGAGGCCGCCGTCGCCTTCCACAGCTCGCCGTGGACGAAGACGGTCCCTTCGGGTGACAGGGCTTGCTCGACGACGCCGATCTCTCCTTTGAGACCTTCGACGCCGGTCGCCAGCGGAGCCAGCCGCGCGGCGATCGCCAGGCGCGTGGCGAAAAAACAAAACGCGGCGAGCGTGAGGCTTCCCGGCAGCACGACGAGAAGCGGCGGCTTCAGGTTGCCGGTCTTTCCCGGAAACATCATCACGGAGCCGGCGATGACGGCGACCGTCCCGGCGAGCGCGAACAGACCGTGGGAGACGATCTTCAGCTCCAGGACGAACATCGCCAGGCCGAACAGCACGAGCACCAAGCCGATCGCCGACACCGGAAGCTGCTGCGCCGCGAAGGCGAACAGGATGAGCGCCACGGCTCCGACGAGCCCCGGGACCCAGGTGCCGGGGTGGTTGAACTCCGCGTACAGGCCGGCCAGGCCGATCAGAAAGAGGAGGTAGACGACGGTCGGGCTCGACAGGAACCCGCCGATCCGCTCTTCGACCTTGGCCGTGTTCGACTGGCTCGGCTCGACGATCGTGGGAGAGGCCAGAGCCAGGGTCGCGTCCTGGCCGTCGAAGCGCCGGATCTTCCGGCCGTCGAGCTGCTTCAAGAGGTCATCGCGGTTCTTGGCGACGAGGTCGACCAGGCCGGACTTGACGGCGGCGGCGTCGGTGAACGATTCCGCCGACAGGACCGCCTTGTCGCAGGCCGCGACGTCCCGTCCCCGGTGCTCGGCGATCGAGCGGGCGAGCGCCGCCAGGTCGTTGGTCACCTTCTTCAAGAGGACGTCCCCGTCCTCGCTCTTGCCCATGCCGAAGACCGCCGACGCGGCGCCGGTGCGGGTGCCCGGAGCCATCGCCGCGACGTCGGCCGCGATCAAGAGGTAGAACCCCCCCGAGGCGGCGCGGGCGCCGGACGGGCCGACCCAGACGGCGATCGGGGTCTTGGCGGCGAGCATCTTCTTGACGATGTCCTCGGTCGCGTCGACCGAGCCCCCGGGCGTGTCCAGCTCGATGAGGACCAGCGCGTCCCCCGCGGCGTCGGCGGCGTCGATCGCCGAGGCGATCCGCTTGACGCTCGCCCGGTTGATGTCGGTCGAAAAGCGCACCAACCGCACGGACGGGCCGGCGGCCGACGCAGCGCTCGCAAGGCCGACCGCCAGGAAGATACTGACCAGGCGGGACATACGCGCGGAGTATACGGGCCGCGCGCGAACAGGGTCAAGATTACGAGGCGCCTGCGCGGTCGGCGAATTTCTTCCGGAGCGCCTTGGCGACGACCGCCGGGACCAGCCCCGAGACGTCTCCCCCGAGTCGCGCCACCTCGCGGACCAGCCGGCTGGACACGTACGAAAAGGCTTCGTTGGGCATCAGGAACGCGGTTTCGAGATCGGGGGCGAGGCGGCGGTTCATCATCGCCATCTGGAGCTCGTACTCGAAGTCCGACACGGCGCGCAGCCCCCGGAGGATCAAGGTGGCCCGCGTCTTTTTCGCGTAGTCGACCAGCAGCCCGTCGAAATCGTCCACGACGACGTTCGTGAAGGGCGCGACCGCGTCGCGGAGAAACGACGTCCGCTCCGGCACGGTGAACAGCGCCTGCTTGTCCTCGTTGCGCAGGATCGCGATGATCAGCTTGTCGACGTGCTTGGCTCCCCGCTCGACGAGATCGAGGTGGCCGAAGGTCACGGGGTCGAACGTTCCCGGGTACACCGCGATCCGCATCGATTCACATCCTTCCGCGCGTCCGCCCCGTTCCGGCCTCGGCGATGAGCTCGGCGGCGTTCTCCCGCGAAGCGTCGGTGGGCTTGCGCCCCCCGAGCATGCGGGCGAGCTCGTCGATGCGCGCATCCCCCGACAGCGGCACGATGGCGGTGTGCGTCCGGCCCGACGCGACGTGCTTTCCGACGTGGAAGTGGCCGTCGGCGTGGGCTGCGACCTGAGGCAAGTGGGTCACGCAGAGAACCTGATGCCGGGAGGCGAGCCGGGCCAGCCGCGCGCCGACCGCGACCGCGACGCTTCCCGATACGCCCGCGTCGACCTCGTCGAAGACCAGAACGCGGCCCGGCTCCGCGGAGTCGAGCACGACGTGCAGCGCGAGCATCACGCGGGACAGCTCGCCGCCCGAGGCCGCCTTCCCGATCGGCCGCGCGGGCTCGCCGGGGTTCGCGGCGAGATGGAACTCGGCGCGCTCCGCGCCGTCCGGGTGCGGCGCGGTGCGCGGGGTGAGGACGACCGAGAACTTCGCGCTCTTGAAGGCCAAGGGGGCCAGCTCGGCTTCGACCGCCTGTCCGAGCCGCGCGGCCGCCGCCAGGCGGACCGCCGAGAGCGCGCGCGCCGCCGCGTCGTACGCGGCCCCCGCGGCCGCGACGGCATCGCCGGCCAACCTCAACGCGGCGTCGCGGTTGTCGATCGTCGCCAGCTCGCGCTCGGCCTCCCCCGCCGCCGCGAGCGCGTCATCTTCGGCGGGGCCCCACTTCAGCAACACGCGCTCGATCGCGACGCGGCGGGACTCGATCGACTCCAGCCGCTCGGGGTCGAAGTCGGCGCGGTCGCGATAGGCGACGAGGGTGTCGCGCGCGTCTTCGACATCCAGGCGCGCGGTCTCGAGCCGTCCGGCCAGCTCGGCGAGGTCAGGGTCGATGCGCGACAGCTCGGCGACCCGCCGGGCCGCCGCGTGCAGGGCACCGGTTGCGGGGGCATCCCCTCCGTCCAGCCGGCCGATCGCCTCGTCGAGCAGCTCGGCGACGCGCGCCCCGTTCGCAAGCACCGCGCGATCGCGCGCCAAGGAGGCCAGCTCGCCGGCGCGCGGGGCGACGCCGCGGATCTCGCGGATCATGTCGCGCAAAATCCGGCCGCGATCTTCCGCGAAGCGTCCGGCGGCCTCGATCCGCGCCAGCTCGGCAGCGGCCTCGATCAGCCTCCGGTGCGCGGCGGCGACCTCCGCCCGGGGCTTGTCGTTTCCGGCAAAGGCGTCGAGCAGCGCGACGTGGCGCTCGGGGGCCAGCAGTCCCTGCTGCTCGTGCTGACCGTGAAGCTCGACGAGCTCGGCCCCGAGCTCACGCAGCACCGCGACCGTCGTCGGCGAGCCGTTGACCACGACCCGCCCGGAGCCGGTGGCGGAAAGCTCCCGCCTCACGACGACCTGATCTCCGGCGTCGAGCCCGCGGCCGGCGAGAAGATCGGCGACCGGGCCGCGCGCCGGGGCGTCGAACGCCGCCTCGATGACCGCGCGGTCTTCTCCGGCGCGCACGAGCGAGCTGTCGCCCCGCTCGCCGCCGGCCAGGCCCAGCGCGTCGACGACGATCGACTTGCCGGCGCCGGTCTCGCCGGTCAGGACGTTCAGACCGGGAAGAAACTCGACGCTCAAGTCTTCGATGGTGACGAGGTTGCGGATACGCAGCGTCTTGAGCATGCGGCGCTTTCGGGAGGCCGATTCGGGAGCGGGAGAATAACACGCGCCTTCTCCCGTGGCTCATTTGCTTGTGGCGCAAGATTCGCTCGCGTACCATTCGCGCGTGCATTCGATCCTCGGCGCGACGGCGAGCGGCTTGGACATCTGGGCGCTCGTATTGAACGCGGGCGCCATGTCCAAGTTCGTCCTCGTGGTGCTCCTGGTCTTTTCGGTCGCGTCGTGGGGGATCATCGCCGAGCGCTGGCGCGCCTTCGGGCGCGCGGAGCGCGAATCGGACGCGTTCCTCGACCGGTTCAAGAAGGGGGGCGGCCTCGCGGCGATCCAGGATGCCACCGCGAGCCTGAACGCAAGCCCCCTCGCCCATCTGTACCGCGCGGCGTTTCGCGAGATCTCGCTCAACCCGCCCCCGGCCGAAGGCCCCGATCCGGCGACGGTCTCGTCGCTCGACCGGGTCCTCCGCAAGAACACGTCCGTCCAGGTGACGTCGCTCGAAAAGAGCCTCGGGTTTCTGGCGACGACGGCGGGCGCGACACCGTTCATCGGCCTGTTCGGCACCGTCTGGGGGATCATGAACGCCTTTCACGGCATCGGGGTCACGGGGACGGCGTCCTTGCAGGCCTACGCGCCGGGGATCGTCGAAGCCCTGGTCGCGACCGCGGCCGGCCTGGCCGCCGCGATCCCCGCGCTCATCGGGTACAACCACTTCATGCGAAAGCTCCGGCTGTTCGAAGCGGGCATGGACGAGTTCTCCGCCGACATGATCCACCGCGTGCTGGGGAGGCGTAGCTAACGGTGGGGGCCTCTGTCGGCAACGGCGGAGGAGGCTCGAGCCGCCACCGCGCGCTGGCCGAGATCAACATCACGCCGCTGGTCGACGTGATGCTCGTGCTCTTGATCATCTCCATGCTGGCCGCGCCGGTCCTTCAAAAGGGGATCCCGCTCGACCTTCCCGCGACCGAGACCGCGCAAGACATCCACGACCCGCGCACGGTGGTCTCGCTCGACCGCGACGGACGCTTGAGGCTGAACGACCAGCCCGTCCACCCGGACCTGCTCGAGCGCCGGATGAAGGCGCTGGCGACCGGGAGCCCCGGAGAGACCGTCTTCCTGCGCGCGGACAAGCTCATCCCCTACGGCGAAGTGCTCCTGGTCATGGACCGGATCCGCAAGGCCGGCGTCACCCGCATCGCCCTCGTCACGGTTCCGATGGGGGCGGCACCCGGTTCGACGCGATGAGCGCACGGCCGCGCTTTCGCGTCGTCGTGTCGCTCCGCGCGCTCAGCGGACGGCTGGCGCGCTTCATGACCGGGTCGATGGCGGTGCACGCGCTGTTCGTCGCCGTGATCCTCGTCATCCCCGCGACCAGGCGCCGCACGCCGCCGATCGAAGACACGATGACGGTCGCGCTCGCGGGACCGATCTCCGCCCCCGCCCCGCAAGGAGGGGGGAGCGTGCCGCAGCCGGTGAAGCCGCCTCCCGCTCCCGCGCCGGCGCCGCCTCCGAAAGAGGCGCATGCCGTCCGCGAGGTTCCGGTCGAAAAGCCGAAGAAGGAGCCTCCGAAGCCGAAGCCGGCGCCGGCGCCCGAAAAACCGGCGGAGGCCCCTCCCCAGACGCCGCCGTCCCCGCAAAAGCCGGGGACCGGCGGCGGCCCCGCCGATCACGGCGACGCCAAGCCGGGCGGCGGCGGGTCGGCGGTCGTCGCCAGCGTCGGCGGGGGCGATGCGTCCTTGGGCTGGTACGGCGCGGCGGTGAAGGCCGCGCTCGAAGCGGTGTGGATCAAGCCCTATCTCGAAGACGCGGTGGGCACGGCGTCCGTGACCGTCTCCTTCGAGATCGCGCGGGACGGCACGACGCGCAACCTGCGCATCCAGCAATCGAGCAACATCCCGAGCCTGGACCGCTCGGCACAGCGCGCGGTGATCGAAGCCTCGCCGCTTCCGGCGGTCCCGCCTCAGTGGACCGGGGATACGATCCCGGTCACGATGCGTTTCGACCTTGCCGCCGAACCTCATTAACGCTCGAAGGAGCCCCTGATGCGCCGTGCCCTCTCCATCGCCCGTGCCTCGTCCGTCCTGCTGGCCGCTTGCTTGGCGGCCGGGCCGGGTCCGCGCGCTCAGACCGAGCCCCCGCCGCCGCCCGGAGGTTTGACCGGCGTCATCTCGGGGCAGGGTTTCACGAAGATCAAGATCGCCGTTCCGGAGCCCGCGGCCGATCCGGCTCAGCGCGAGATGGCGAAAGAGATCGCGCAGACGCTGCGGGACGATCTCGACTATTCCGGTTATTTCGAAGTCCTCGAGCCTTCGCTCTACCCCTTGGCGGGCTCGTCGAAGGAAGCGACCTCGGAAGAGAAGTGGGCCAGCATCGGGGCCGCGTCGGTCGTCACGGGCAAGCTCGGCGTATCGGGGGGGCGCGTCGACCTGCGCGTGCGGTTGTTCAACACGGCGCCTCCGATCGCGTCTCTGTTCGACCGTCGCTTCGGCGGGCCGACCGACGCGGCGCGGCGCGTGGCGCATCAGCTCGCCGACGACATCGTGCAGCAGCTGACCGGACAGCCGGGGATCGCGCTGACGTGGATCGCGTTCGTGTCCAAGCACGGGACGGGGAAAGAGCTTTACATGATGGACTACGACGGGCAGCGCATCCGGCGCATCACGTCGTCGGGGTCGATCAACCTCATGCCGACCTGGTCGCCGGTCGCGAACCGTCTCGCGTACATGTCGTGGCGCACGGGAACCCCTTCGATCGACATCCTGGAAAGCGACGGCAAGATCTCGCGCGCCCAGACGATCGGCGGGACGATGAACATCGCCCCGGATTGGTCCCCGGACGGCCGCAGGATCGTCTACGCGTCGAACGCCGCGGGGAACTCGGAGATCTATGTTCTCGACACGACGACCGGGCGCAGCACCCGCCTGACCAACTCCCCCGCGATCGACACCGGCCCGACGTATTCGCCGAAGGGCCGCGAGATCGCCTTCACCTCCGACCGCTCGGGGTCGCCGCAGATCTACGTGATGGACGCCGAGGGGCTGAGCCCGCGCCGCATCACGCGCGACGAGGACTACGCGGACGCGGCGGCGTGGTCTCCGAAGGGCGACAAGATCGCTTTCGCGACGCGGCACGAGGGACGCTTCGACATCGCGGTCGTCGACGTCGCGTCGGGCGCCGCCACGAGGCTGACGCACGGCGAAGGCAACAACGAAAACCCGCGCTGGTCTCCCGACGGGCGTCATCTGGTCTTCGCGTCGAGCCGTGCGGGCGCCTACGATCTCTACACGATGCGCGCGGACGGCACCGACGTGCGGCGCCTGACGCGCGGCGGTGACTGTTTCACTCCCGATTGGTCGCGACGCGTGCCGTGACACGCGTCGTATGGGTTGCGGGGGTGGCATCACGCCGATAAACTCGCGACCGCGTGAAGTTTCCGATGAAGGAGCGCAACCCCATGACACGACCCCCCTATCGTTTGGCCGTTGTCGTCGCGCTCGTCGCGGCGATGGCCGCCGGCTCGGCCTGTCAGAACAAGGCAAAACCGAAGTCGGTCTCCGACGTCCCCCACGCCACCGCCGAGGCCGAGAGCCCGACGAACGCGCCCGCGACCCCGCCGACCGTGTCGGCCGAGCCGTTCCCGCGAGCCGACGTGGACAAGTCGAACGCCGTCGAGTCGAGCATCGACGAGCTGAACCGCCAGGGCGTGCTGCGCACCGTGTACTTCGGCTACAACAGCGACGAGATCGACGAGGCCGCCAAGTCGATCCTCCAGTCGAACGCAACGTGGCTGTCGACGCACGGCGCCTACACGGTCGAGGTCGGCGGTCACTGCGACGAGCGCGGGTCGATCGGCTACAACGTCGCGCTGGGTGACCGGCGCGCGAACTCGGTGAAAGACTACCTGTCCGAATTGGGCGTGGGAGGGGCCAAGCTGGTGGCCGTCTCCTACGGCGAAGAGAAGCCCGCGGACCCCGGGCACTCGGAGACGGCGTATTCCAAGAACCGCCGCGCCGAGTTCACGATCAAGCCGTGAGGGGCGCCGCCGTTTCGGCCGTCCTTCTGCTGTCCGCGGCCGCGACCGGCTGCGTGATGCCCGATCAGCTCGCGGCCTATCAAAAAGACGTGGCCGACCTGCAGCGCGAGCTGGCGACGGTCTCGAAGTCCCAGAGCGAGCTCCAGACGCGCCTCGCCGCGCTCGAGACCAAAGGGCCCGGCGACGACGTCGTCAAGCGCTCCGAGATCGCGGACCTGAGGGCGCAGCTCGACACGGCGGTGCGCCAGACGACGGCGACCGCCGACAAGATCGACCAGACCAACGCCCGCGTGGACCGGCTCTCGCAAGACGTCCAGTCGGCGCGCGATGCCTCGCGGCGTGCGGCGCCCCCGCTCGTGCCGCCGGCTCCCGGCGATTCCAGTGCCGCGCCGGCTCCGGCTCCCGGTGCCGTCGCGGTTCCGATGGCGGGATCGACGACCCCGGCCCCGAACGCCCTCTACACCTCGGCCTACGCGGACTTTTCGAAGGGGAACTACGCTCTGGCGATCTCCGGCTTCGAGGAATACGCGGAGAAGTACCCCGAGACGGAGCTGGCCGACAACGCGCTCTACTGGATCGGCGAGTGCCATTTCAGCCAGGGAAGCTACAAAGCGGCCATCGACGCGTTCGACGCCATGCTCGAGAAGTACCCGAAGAGCGACAAGGCGGCCGCGGCCAACCTCAAGAAGGCGCTGGCCTTCGTCCAGTCGAACCAGCTCGGGCAAGGGATCGAGCAGCTCCGCTACGTGACCGCGAACTACCCCGGCTCCGACGAGGCGCGCATCGCAACCGACCGCCTGGCGTCCCTGGGAAAGCCGTAGCTCCCGACCGGCCCTTGACGGTGCCGGGGACCCGCAACTAGAATCCCGCGGCTTTTCGGAGGATTCCCTTAGATGGCATCACATGCGTCCGCGTTGAAGAAGAACCGTCAAGATCAGAAGCGGCGGCTCCGCAATCGCGCCCACGCGAGCAAGCTGCGCACCCAGATGAAGAAGATCACCGAAGCCGTCAGCGGCAGCGACCCCAAGGCCGTCGCCGGCTTGATGCAAGAGACGGTGTCCTTGATCGACCGCACCGCGAAGCATCGCGTCATTCACCGCAACGCGGCGTCGCGCACGAAGTCGCGGCTCGCAAAGGCGCTGAACAAGCTCCAGAAGGCTTAGCGCCGGTCCACCGTCCCGATCATCCCGATCGCCAGCATCACGAGGTTCTCGGCGACCTTCTTGGCGCCGATCGTGCCGGCTCCGGCTTTCCCGAAGCAGCCGCACTCGAACGACAGCCCGCGCGCGAGCGCCGCGATCACCCCGAGGGTGAAAAAAGCCATGAGCGCGGTGTAGACGAACGCTCCGGCGCGCGGCCTCACCCCCGACACCAACGCGAGCCCCGCCACCAGCTCGACCCACGGGATCGTCATCGCGAGGAGATTCACCGCGCTGACCGGGACGATGGGCTCGAGGTGGAAGTTGTGGACGCTCCCGGCGAAGGCGGTGAGGTCGGCGAGCTTGGGGAGCGCGGCCGCGAGGAAGATGAGGCCCGCGGCGATCTGCGCGCCGCGGCGAACCGTGGGATGGAGCAGCGACGCCGGGATCCAGCCCATCAGGCACCTTCCGGCGTCTGGCCCTTCGCGACCGGGTTCCCTGACGTGGACCATTCGGGCCAGCCGCCCATGTAGACGAGCACCTTCTTCTGTCCGGCGTTGACGAGGGCGTACCCGAGGTTCATCGACAGCTCGCAGGTGCCTCCGCCGCAGTACACGATGATCGGCTTCCCTTGCGCGTCGAACTTCTCGAGACGCTCCGGGTCGGTGACGACCTGGTCGTACGGCATGTTGATCGCGCCCGGGATGTGCCCTTCGGCGTACTCGGCCGGCTCGCGCGCGTCGACGATGGTCGCCGCCTTCGCGTCGTAGAAGGCCTTCACCTTCGCGATCTGCACCTGGATGGGACGGCCGACGTCGGGGACGTCGAGGCCGTTCGCGGCCGACGCGGCCCCGAGCTGGAGCGGGTCGTTCATGTCGGGTGTCATGACCGGAGCGGCGGGTGCGCTGGCTGTCTGCTTCGCGATGTCTTCCAGAGAGTCGAGCTTGGGCGGGCTATAGCGCCACGCGAGCCCGTCTTTCGGGCTGCCGTAGCGGATGAGCGCGTTTTGCGCGACGCCCAGCACGCAGCCGGTGAAGGCGATCGCGATGACACCCTGCCAGAGTCTCGATCCGCTCTCGGTCCCGTCGGGCCACCAACGATCCATGCGTCACTCCGTGCCGCGCGGCAGAACGCTTCGGGGGGCTGTTGCGCGCGAGGAGGGATTCTAATGGCGGGTTCGACGGCAGGCAAAGACGCTAGGCAGCGCGGCTCCTGCGGCCGCCCTTGAGCTTCGCCGCCTTGGCCACCCCGTTGCCGCCGAACACGCGCAGCACGTCGAGCGCCGAGATGATCCCGGCGACCTTCATCCCGCGCCGGACGATCACGCGGTGGATGTGGCGCTTGGTCATCATGCGGGCGATCTTGGACACCGGGGTCGACGCGGTGACCGCGTGCACCACCGGGGTCATCACCTCTTCGACCGACGCGGTGTTGACGTCTTCGATCTGGAACCCCTTGGCCAGCGAACGGCCGTCAACGCGCGCGTTGTTGTAGAAGTCCGACGGCACCATCAGCTCGTCGTCGCGCGTGAGCTGGTAGAAGAGCAGGTCGGTCTGGCTGACGACGCCGCAGATGTCGCCGTCCTTGTCGACGACGGGCGCGCCGGTGATCCCCTTCGCCAGGAACAGCTTGGCGAGGTCACGCAGATCGGCGTCCTTCTTCACGCAGATGACGTCTTCGGACATGATGTCGGACGCTACGTATTCCCTCGCCAGCTTCTTCATGGTGCCTCCATCGAACCCGTGTCCGAAATCGAGAGTACACCCTGGCGAGGCCGTTCGTCCTCAATTCTTCCGGCGTGATCGTGTCTTCTTTCTCCCGGCGCGCGGCGCCGCCGGAGCGGCCTTGGCGGGCTCCTCGATCGGGCCGAGATCGACGCGCCGGAGCACGACGTCGACGCGCTCGACGCGAACCCGCATGGGGTCTCCCAGGCGCACCACCCGCCCGGTCGAAGCACCCCGCAGCTCGTGCCGCACGGCGTCGAATTCGAACCACTCGCGCCCGAGGCGCTCGATGCGCACGAGCCCTTCGGCAATGCCCCCGTCGAGTTGCACGAAAACCCCGAAGCGCGCGACGCCGGTCACGACCCCGGCGAACACCTCGCCCTCTCGGGGCTTCAAGAACTTGACCTTTTTCCAGTCGAGCAGCTCGCGCTCGGCCGCTTCGGCTTCGCGCTCGAGCTTGGAGCAGGCCTCGCCCAACGCCTCGAGGTCCCCCTTGAGGCCGGACTTCTTCTTGAGCCGCGCCGCGCGCAGCGCGCGATGCACGACCAGGTCGGGATAGCGCCGGATCGGCGACGTGAAATGAAGGTAGTGCGGCGCCGCCAGGCCGAAATGCCCCGAGTCTTCCGGCGCATAGCGCGCCTGCTTCATCGACCGCAGCGAGATCTGCGCGACGACGGGGTACGCGGGCAGCCCCTCGGCGTCCTCCAAGAGTCTTTGGATGTCGCCGGGTCGCACGCCGGTCCGATGGGATTTCAAGGTGAGGCCGAGCGACTTGGCAAAGGCCGACAGCCCTTCGATCTTCAGAGGATCGGGATCGTCGTGAATCCGGAACAGGCACGGGATCTCGTGGGCCGAAAGCCACGTCGCCACCGCTTCGTTGGCCGCCAGCATGAACTCTTCGATCATCCGGTGCGCGCGATTGCGGGGCTCGATCGTGATCCCCGTCATCGCCCCTTCGACGTCGAGCAGGATCGTGGGCGCCGGAAGGTCGAAGTCGATGCTCCCCCGCGCCCGCCGGCGCGACTCGAGACGATCGCGCAATGTCTCGGCATGCCGGAGCATCGACGCGACCTCGCGCGGCAGCGGCGCGCGCTCGGCGCGCCCTTCGAGCAGGTCGGCCACCTGCGTGTACGTCAGCCGCGCCGCCGACCGGATGACCCCGTCCGCGAAGCGCGTCGCGACGGCTTCCGCCTTGCGATCGAAGTCGATCACGACCGACTGCACCAGCCGATCCTCGCCGGGCCGCAGCGAGCACAGGTCGTCCGCGAGCCGCTCCGGCACCATCGGGTAGACGCGGTCGGGGAAGTAGACGCTCGTCGCCCGCGCCTGCGCTTCCTTGTCGATCGTGTCCCCCGGCCTCACGTAATACGACACGTCGGCGACGTGCACGAACAGCCGGAATCCCCCGCCCGGCAGCTCCGCGACCGAAACCGCGTCGTCGAAATCGCGCGCCGTCTCTCCGTCGATCGTCACCGGCGGCGGCTCTTCGAACCTCTCCCGCCCCGCGATGTCCTTGGGCGAGATCGTCCGCGCGATCTTCGCCGCCGCCACGCGCACCTCTTCGGGAAACTCCCGCCGCAGCCCATGCCTTCGCGCGACGACCTGCACGTCGACCCCCGGCGCGTCGACCTGGCCCAGCACCTCGAGGATCTTCGCGTCGGGCCCCTCCCCGCGCCCCCCGCGCGCCACCGACACCGCGTCGTTGTTGCGCGCGCCGAGCTGCCCCGCCGCCGGAACCGGCAGCGGCGCCCCGTCGACCGCATCGAACGGCACGACGATCGCCCCTTTGGGCATCAGCTTGAACACGCCCAGGATGACGTCCTTGGGGACGACGGGCGGCCGCTCCACGCGCGGCGTTTCCATCGGACGATTGGCCGGACGATTGGCCCCACGGCGCGAGCGCGCCGGAGTGCGTTGACGCATCGATGCTCCAGGATTTCTTGACACTGCGATGAACCGGTTGCTAGTGTACCGCCGCCCTTGCCGAAGTGGCGGAATTGGTAGACGCGCTAGATTCAGGATCTAGTGAGCTCACGCTCTTCGGGGTTCGAGTCCCCGCTTCGGCACCACGGATAGATCAGGACTGACGACGACACGAGCGGAAACGCTTTGGTGGGCGTGTCGCGTTTGGTGCCACGCTGGTGCCTACGCGCACCCTCAGTCGGAAATCCCGGTTCCCATCCCCCTCTTGGGCACGAGGTTGTACTTGGGATTCGCGAGAGCCGG
>Ga0068859_100002502_pt1 | contig 18677 bp, 15 predicted proteins | sample KBSSwiS22_FD_66585 | JGI IMG/M metagenome (GOLD analysis project Ga0068859, IMG submission 66585) | Switchgrass rhizosphere microbial communities from Kellogg Biological Station, Michigan, USA - KBS Switchgrass S2-2 | ecosystem: Host-associated > Plants > Roots > Rhizosphere > Soil ...
CGAATCGGAAGATGAAACCGGGTTTCGAATCGAAGATCGCGATTGGTGAGAATTCCGACCAGCCGGCCCTTTTCCGTGATCGGCACGCCCGAAATCTTGTAGTGCGCCATCAGCTGGACGGCGTCTTCAATCTTCTGGTCCGGCGACATTGTGATGGGATCGACGATCATGCCGCTCTCCGACCGCTTTACCTTGTCGACTTCAGCAGCCTGTGTTTCTATCGAGAGATTCTTGTGAATGATTCCAATCCCGCCCTGCTGGGCGAGGGCAATCGCCAGGCGCGATTCGGTGACGGTATCCATGGCCGCGCTGAGTATTGGAACTTTGAGTTCAATGCGGTTCGTCAGACGTGTTGACGTGCTGACTTCGGTGGGCAGGACGTCCGACTTCATGGGAACGATCAGGACGTCGTCAAACGTGAGAGCGTCTCCAGCGATCTTTGTGTCCTTCAAGCATTCACCCCACAGCATTTCTTGTACTTCTTGCCGCTGCCGCAAGGGCAGGGATCGTTGCGTCCGACCTTCGGGGCTTCGCGCTTCACCTGCGAGTTGCCCGCGCCCCCCGAGGCTGCGGCCTGCTGCTGGGCCAGCAACATCTGCTGGCGCCGCTGCCTGCGTTCCATTTCTTCAGCCTGTTTCTCTTCATTCACCGGCTGTAAAAAAAATAAAAAACGAATCGTGTCATCTTCGATTCGCGACATCAGGTCTTCAAACAGTCCAAAAGATTCCTTCTTGTACTCAACGAGCGGGTCGCGCTGTCCATAACCGCGGAGTCCAATGCCTTCCTTCAAGTGATCCATTGCAAAGAGGTGGTCTTTCCAGTGCGAATCGACGATCTGAAGCATGATCATGCGCTCATGAAATCGCATCGCCGGCGCGCTGATGATGGCTTCCTTCTCGTTGTACTTCTCGTGCGCCTTTTCGACGAGCGCATCTTCGAGTTGTTTGGAACTCATAGTTCCCGGATCGATGCCTTCCTCGCGCATGTCAAAGCCAAACTGCTGAGCGACGCTTCGTGCGAGGGCTTCGGTATCCCACTCGCTCGGATTCACGTCTTCAGCGGCATGGTTTTGAACGATGCTGGCCATGATTTCGTCCGCGATACCCAACAGATAGTCTTTCTGGTCCTCACCGACCAGAAGCTGGCGGCGCAGCCCATACACGGCTTCGCGCTGCTTGTTCATGACATCGTCGTATTCGAGGACGTGTTTCCGGTAACCGAAGTTTTGACCTTCCACGCGCTTCTGAGCGCTTTCGATTTGCCTGGAGACAAGGCGGGACTCGATGGGGACGCCTTCCTCCATGCCCAGCCGTTGCATGATTCCGGAGATTCGATCCGCCGCGAAGATTCGCATCAAATCATCTTCGAGAGACACGTAGAAGCGCGACGAACCCGGATCGCCCTGGCGTCCTGAACGGCCGCGAAGCTGGTTATCGATGCGGCGAGCTTCGTGACGCTCGGTGCCGATGATGTGCAGGCCGCCGGAGGCCACAACTTCCTCGTGTTCTTTGTCGATATCCGGTTTCACCTGCGCAATTGCTTCTCTCCATTGTTCGGGTGTCGCCTGGGCAGGATCGATTTCTCGCCTGCGAAGAATGTCGCGGGCAAGAAAATCCGGGTTGCCGCCGAGGAGAATGTCGGTTCCGCGGCCCGCCATGTTGGTCGCGATCGTGACGGCGCCCTTCCGGCCGGCCTGCGCGACGATCTCGGCTTCCTTCTCGTGATACTTCGCGTTCAATACCACGTGTTTGATACCGGCGCGCTTGAGCATGGAGCTGAGCTTCTCGGATCTGTCGATCGTAATCGTTCCGACGAGAACAGGCTGCCCTTTCTCATTGCACTGACGGATCTCTTTCACCACGGCTTCAAACTTCTCGCGTTCCGTTCGATAAATGACATCCGGATTCTCAATGCGGCGAAGCGTTCGGTTGGTGGGGATGGGAAGTACATCCAGCTTGTAAATCTTGCCGAATTCCTCAGCTTCGGTTTCGGCGGTTCCGGTCATTCCAGCGAGCTTCTTGTACATGCGGAAGTAGTTCTGGAACGTGATCGTCGCGAGGGTCTGATTCTCCTGCTGGATCTTCAGGCCTTCCTTGGCTTCGACCGCCTGATGCAAGCCGTCACTCCAGCGTCGGCCGGGCATGAGACGTCCTGTGAATTCATCGACGATGATGACTTCGCCATCCTTCACCACGTACTCGCCGTCGCGCTTGTAGAGCGTGTGCGCTCGCAGGCCCTGGTTGACGTGATGCAGGATCTCCATGTTGGCGGGATCATAAAGATTTTCGACGCTGAGAAGGTCTTCAGCACGGGCCACGCCTTCTTCGGTCAGGGTGGCCGTTCGATGTTTCTCATCGACCTGATAGTCGATGTCACGGCGCAGCCTGGGAATGATCTTGTCGATGCGGTAGTACTTGTCTGTGGACTCTTCGCTGGGACCGGAGATGATCAGCGGCGTTCGCGCCTCGTCGATCAGGATGGAGTCCACTTCGTCAACGATGGCGTAGTTATGCTCACGCTGAACGCAGGCCGCCTTGTCAAACTTCATGTTGTCGCGCAGGTAATCGAAGCCGAACTCGTTGTTGGTGCCGTAGGTGATGTCGGAGTGATACGACTCATGGCGCTCGGAGTCATTCAGCCCATGCCGAATGACTCCGACACTGAGGCCGAGAAACTTGTAGAGACGGCCCATCCACTCTGCGTCGCGCCGGGCCAGGTAATCGTTGACGGTCACGACGTGAACGCCCTTACCCTCAAGAGCGTTCAGATAAGCGGGAAGAGTCGCGACCAGCGTCTTTCCTTCACCGGTTTTCATTTCGGAGATCTTGCCCTGATGCAGAGCAAATCCTCCGATGAGCTGCACGTCAAAGTGGCGCATGTTCAGAATGCGCTTGCCGGCCTCGCGCGTTACCGCAAATGCTTCCGGAAGGATGTCATCCAGCGATGTGCCGTTTTGCAGACGTTGCCTGAACTCCGGCGTCTTCGCCTGAAGCTCCGCGTCCGACAAGGCGGAGATCCGCGGCTCCAAGGCATTTATTGCCTCGATGATGGGTTGCATTTTCTTTATTTCTCGGTCGGGGCGGGACCCTACGATCTTCTGGAGTAAACCTTCGAGCATACAGGAGTGTAACGAAGAACTAAGGCGACTTCAATTACCGGAGGGGGAAGGGGCCCTGACTCGGGGGAGGAGAGAGAAGAAATTTGGGATCGGAAAGTCCGGGAAACTTAAATTCGAAATTACAAAATCTTGAATTGGACGAGCCGGCAACCGTCCTGCCGGTCCAATTTAGGATTTGGTAATTTCGGATTTGAGTTTCCCGGACTTTCCGATCTCAGATTCTTCTCTGTCTCGATCCCCGGGACGCGCCCTTACCTCAAATACGGGCGGGGGTTGACCGGTCTGTCGTTCAGACGAACTTCGTAGTGAAGATGCGGTGCCGTGGCGCGTCCGGTCATTCCGACGTAGCCGATGATGTCATTCTTGTGGACTCTGGCTCCCTGGCTGACCTGGAATACCGAAAGGTGGCCATAGCGAGTCGTGAATCCCTTCGGATGTTCCAGAACGACCAGATTCCCATAGTCTCCCCAGCGCTGGGCGATTCGGACCACGCCGTCGGCGGTCGCCTTCACGGGCGTCCCCTTCTCGGCAACAATGTCGATCCCGAGGTGGATGTCGGCGTCACCGGTAAAGGGATCCAGGCGGTTTCCGAAATGGCTGCCGATCCGTCCGTTTAGCGGCCAGATGGTCGGAGTAGAGCGGAACTGCTTGGTCCTTGCGTCGAGGAGGGCAAGTTCCTTGTCCAGATCTTCCAGGCGGACTTGAAGGCTATCGACGCTCACGTCGTCCCGGTTGGCTTCCAGATCTGCGGTTGGGACGTCGATCTTCGAACCACCTGCCGGGCCGCCACCCAGCTTTCTCAGAAGTGGATCGTCCTGGATGGCCCGCGTAATGATTTCGGCTTCGCTCTCCAGAGCTTCAACTTGCCGGGTGAGCTGAGTGGTCGTCAGGAGCAACTGCTGGGTGTCTACTTTCAGCTTGGCGTTCTCAGCTTCGATACTTTGGAGGTTCTCCAACCGAGACGCCATACCGATGTAGTGAAATCCCAAACCGACCGCTACAAAAAATGATAGAAGACCTATGCCCGCTAGTACGTAGAGAGCCTGAATAGGGACGCGGAGTTTATGGAGCTGCTGGCTCGCGTCGGGAACAATAATGCAGGTGTAGAATTTTCTGGCCATTGGCTGCTCCTAATATGTTTTTCCAGTGGGCCAAAATCCTTCGGGCTTGAGCGATTCTATCTATCTAATTTAGAAGGACTTAAAAGCAAGAAACCTTATGACAACGACGGGATCGTAGCCCATGGTCATTCGGACGGTCAAGCATAAACTTCCCGTTTCTACCGTTCTTTTTTTCCTGGCTGTAGTCACTATTTTGGCGTCGTGGCTCGAGATTTTCCCGCGGGAATGGGTCGAAAACCTGTATTCACGGGGGGCATTTCCTACAATTTCTCATGGATTCGCAACGCTCTCCGACGTTCTTCCCATCAGCTTGCTCGACGTCTGGGTGCCGCTTGGCATCGCTCTCCTTATCTATGTGCTCTACCGTCGCCGGTGGCGACTGCTTATAGGAGTAGCCTCCTTCTTCTATCTCTGGTTCTTTTGGGGCTGGGGACTGAACTACCATCGCCCTCTGGTTTCTGAACGCCTCCGGCTGGAGGAGCGTGAAGTCGAACCCACCGAATACGCGCGGTTCGAGGAAGAGGCGCTTCAGCAGCTCAATCGCCTTCGGCCGCTTGCCGCCCCGGCGCCACTCGACCGGGCCTCGGCGGCGAAGCTTGCGTTCGACCGGGTGGAGCGGGTTGTCTTCAGGATCGACGGAACGGACTGGCCGATCACGCACCGGCTGAAGCGCTCTGTGTTCCTAGAGCCCTGGTATGTTCGGGCCGGGATTGACGGGATGTTCAACCCCTTCGGCCATGAGCCGCTGGTGACGAACGGGCCGCTTTCCTTTGAACTGCCTTTTGTCATGTCGCACGAAGTCGCCCATGCGCGAGGAATCGCGAATGAAGGAGAGGCCAACCTTGTCGCCCTCCTGGCGACGGTTGCTTCAGACGACCCCCGTTTTCAATACAGCGGCTGGCTGGAACTGTGGAGATACTTCCTTTTTGCTGATCAGAAGCGGCTCGATCCGGGTGTTGTCGCCGACCTGCGAGCTATAGACGAACGGGTTCTGGCGAGGCGGGTCCGGATCATCAGTAAAGTGCAAACGGCAATTCTGGATGCCCACCTCAAAGCGAACGCCGTCCCCCACGGTATCCGCAGCTACGGGGAGTTCGTCGCCCTGGCGATCATCAGCCAGCCGCGATGGAAGGAGTTTCAGTAGGTCACCAGCGCTGGCCGAGGTACGCTGCAAACGTCCAGCCTTCATCGCGAAGAGCTTTCCCGTAGGTTAAGTTGAACGTGCGCGTTGCGGTCTCCAGCTTGAAGCCGCCGCCGACGTCGACAAGAACTTTACCTTCCTTGAACACGTCGGCGCGGTCGTAAGTACGTGCGCCATCCACAAATGCAATCCATTTCAGGTCGACATAAGGAAAGTTGAGAACATTGAAGAACGGCAAACGCCGGATCATTCGTTCGAACGATGCGTTGAAGAGCCCGAAGCTGGTGCCCATCGCACCGCTCCCGAAGTGCCCATCGGAGTCAACCTGGTTGTGCCCACGCAGGAAATTCACGGTGTGCTGGCGAACGCCAAGAGCAAAGTAATCGTCAACAGGCAGATCGCCGCGAGAGGTGCCGGCCTTGACGGTCAGTTCGACGAAGTTCTTGCCTTCCTCGTCCACCTGGTAACGGTTGTTCCACTCGACAGTTCCCCCGCTGTATTTCATGTCGCTGAGAATCTCTTCTCTGGCGGCGAATCCCTCGGCGTGAATGCGGCTGCGAAGGCGTCCATCGACCGGCAGGATGCTGGTTTCGGCGAGCAGCTTTCCCGTGTTTCTGTTATCGATCGCCAGACCTGGCTGCGATCCGTTCGATGTGCGATTTCGATACTCATAGCCGACACCGAGTTCGAGCCGATGATGTGGGATGTGCCGGATCATGGCGCGAACACCGGTTGACTGAAAGTAGAAGCGATGATCGATGGCAGGGTCGCTGGCCGATTCCGCGAGGTCCCAGCGCTCGGAGCGAAACGTTCCGATAGCTTCGAAAAAGAGGATTCCCGGCAGAGGTAGAGGCGCAAGGATCCCAACCTGCCCACGGTGCCTGTTCGTCGCAAACCGGTAGCTTCCGCTGATGGTCGCCGCTGTGTTCCGGATGTTCCATACGTGAAACGACGGATCCTGAAAGAACAGTGTCTCCATGAGCGGAATCACGAACTGCCCGGATCCGTTGGCTTTCGGTACGGTGCGGATGACCGCAGTGTAGTTGTCCGGAGAAGGTGTCGGCTCGATTTCCAGGCCAACGTTGGCGTAGATGTCGGTGGCGCGAAGGCGTGCTTCGGTAGTTTTCCACTTCCCCCAGGTCAGTGTTTCTCCGGTCTTGAAGGCAGAAGCTTTCGCGACAGTCCAATTCTCGAAGTAGTCGTGACTGTTGTGCAGGATGTCGCCGACGACCGGCCGGCCATCCCGGTTCCAGGCACCGAGTGCGTCCTTCACCTTGCCCATCGACATATCCACGGTGGCGAGGAGGTCCGTCGCATACTTGTTGTCGGGATCGACGGACAGCGCGTCCTGCAGCGATTGACGGGCCCGGTCCAGATCGTTTGCAGCCAGATAGACGCCCGCCAGTTCGTTGTGAAACCGCGGATCCTTAGGATAGCGGTTTGAACCTTCCTTCAATGTTTCTTCCGCCCGCATCCATTCGCGCGTATGAGCGTAGGAAATGCCCAGGTAGACGTACGCATCTGCGGAAGGGTCCGTCCGGATCGTGGCCGACAGGAGATTTGAGGCCTGGGCATATTCTCCCCGAGCCATCGCGGCTTTCGCCTCGCTCAGCGGATCGACCTGAGACCAGCCATCGCGGGTGATCAGAGCCAGCAGCAACGTCACGAGTACTCGGGAGAATCTGCTCATTGAGCCCATTGGCCGTGGATTATAATTTGCACCATGAAAAACATAGGACGTTTTCTCGCCGTTTTCGTTCTGTTTTGTCTCCCTGCGTTCGCTGACGACAGAGATTTCACCATCTTTGCGGGCGGTCAGTTTCCAGGCAGCGTTCAACTGACCGACGTAACAGACGGCGTGACGCAGACACTGGGCGACCCCATTAATTCCGGGATGTTTGGAATACGCTATGGTCGCGGCAAGGTGTGGGGTCATGAGGAGACTTTTGCTTACTCGAATAAGTTCCTCGATGATCATTCAAAATCCATCCTGTTAAACGGAAATCTGATGATTTCCGTACCTTCTCCCGTTATCAAGCCTTATGCGACGGCCGGGATGGGAACTGTTATCTCCTGGGGCAGCGGACCATCAGATATCGGAACCAAATTCGCCGTGAACTACGGTGGAGGCCTCAAGATCAGACCCGCGGGTCCGGTCGGTATTCGCATTGATGCGAGAGGTTATTCCGTATTCAGCGTCCAAAGCCAGGTGCTCAATATCGGCGAAGTTTCAGTAGGTGTCCTCTTCGCTTTCTAAACGCTCTCGGTTACATGCAATAGGTGAATGCAATGGTGAGACGGCGACTGTACCTGCTGACTGCCTGTCTCACCGTTGCATTCCTGTCCGTCGCCGCAATCCCGGTAGACAAACTCCGCCAACACGTAACGTTTCTCGCTGGTCCGGATCTCGCGGGCAGGCGCTCCGGACAACCGGGAGCCGTCAAAGCCGCGCAATATATCTCGGACCAGTTCCAACAGGTCGGCTTCAACGTCCAGATGCAGGAGTTCGGCAACAACCGGCGGAACGTCGTCGCGCGTTTGGGTTCGGCAAATCGATACGTCCTTATCGGCGCTCACTATGACGGACAGCCGGGCTTTCCGTCAGCCAGCGACAACGCGGCAGGCGTCGCACTGCTGATCGAACTGTCGCGCGACCTGAAGGCTCTGAATCTGCCCATGTCTATCGTCGCGATTGCATTCGATGACGAAGAGCAGGGGCTCAACGGTTCCAACTTCTACGTCGATAATCCCGTCTATCCCCTGGACCAGCTTTCTGCCGCCATGATCTTCGATACCATGGGACGGCACTTCCTCGATCTAAAGAAGTCCACACTCTTCGTTCTCGGAGCGGAGTACTCCAAAGAACTCGCGCAGGTCGTCCAGCGTCGCGCGCGCTCCGATATGCTCGTGGCCGGAGCAGATCTGATCGGCCCGCGCAGCGACTTCGCTGGATTTGCCCGGAAGAAGATACCGTTTCTATTCTTCAGTCATGCCACTCACAAGGACTATCACGGGGAAGGCGACCGGCCCGAGTTAATCGACTACGTCAAAATGGCGGAAGATGCCGCGTTGATCGAGCAAATGACCGCGGATGTGGCGCGCTCGCCACAGAATCCTGTCTTTCTCGAAACTCCCGTTTATGGAGCCCGCGAGGTTGAGACGCTGACGCAGATCATTGAGCAGGTGCGGCAGGAAAAGGCGGATCTTCCAGCGGTCTATCGCATGGTGTTTGCCGATCTCGAGAAGCGAATTCAAACCGATCACTCCCGTGCGACGATGAATGTCGCGTCAACCGCGCTCCTGGCCCTGGCGACACCCCGGCTTTCTTCATTCCTGCTCCAGTTCATCGTTGCGCCGGCATATATGAAGGACAACAAGCCGGAGATTGCCAAAGCTCTTCTCGAGGAAGCAGCCCGATGGGAGCGCTGAGGCTCGCTAGAACTTCTTCGCGGTCTTTGAGGTAGGCAGTCCTCGCTTCTTCCAGTCTCTCAATCCAAAGTAACTGACGGACCGGTACCCGGCGTCCCATGCTGCCTGTGCCGCGCGGGAGGCTCGTCCTCCACCTCCGCAATAGAACGCAAGCTCCTTGTCTTTCGGTAATTCCGACACACGCTCGCCGACTTTTTCGACGGGAATATGTAGGGCGCCTGGTACAGCCCCTGATTCGTCGATCTCGGCCTGCTTGCGCACGTCGATCACGACCGGCTTGATCTTTCCCTCGAGCTTCTTTTCGAGATCCGGAATGGCGATACGTTCGGGTGCATTGCTCATAACGCGTAAGAGCATAACCTTAAAGATTTTGAAATTGGAGAGTCCTGCAGTGGAAAATCCAAAAGTGGAAACCTTAAATCGGACTGCAGGCGAGCTCACGGATCGTCCGATTTAAGGTTTCCACTTTTGGATTTTCCACTGCAGGACTTTCCAATTTCAAAATCTTAACCGCTGATGCATCGCCCCGAAGCGGTATGGTACTATCCGCAATTCGCGTCAACATCAAGGTTTCTGCTGGGGTGTGCATCAATATGAGTGAAATGGTTGCAGATCAGACGGTATCTGCGTCAAAGCAGCAACGGTACCTGCCTCTTCTGGTTCTGTTGTTCATTGGCAGTGGCTGCGCCGCGCTGATTTATGAAATTGTCTGGTTTCAGATTCTGGAACTTGTCATCGGAGCTTCGTCGATTTCCCTGGGCATTCTGCTCGGCACGTTCATGGGTGGGATGTGCGTCGGCAGTCTTTTCGCTCCCAGGCTGATCTCGCGCATGAACCATCCCTTACGCGTTTACGCGTACCTCGAAATAGGGATCGGAGTGCTGGGGTTGATTATCCTGGTCGTCGTTCCTCTGGTTGGGAGTATTTATACCTCCTTCGCAGGCAGCGGTATGGCGAGCCTGCTTCTCCGAGGAATACTGGCGGGAATATGCCTGCTCCCTCCCACGTTTTTGATGGGTGCCACTCTTCCCGCAATATCCCGATGGGTTGAGACATCGCCGGAAGGTGTCTCCTGGCTGGGCTTCTTCTACGGAGGAAACATTGCAGGCGCCGTCGTCGGCAGCCTCCTGGCGGGCTTCTACCTCCTGCGGGTCTACGACGTTGTGATTGCAACGTTCGTCGCCGTGGCCATCAACATCCTGGTCGCTGTTCTCGGCATTGTGATCGCGCAGGTGACTCCGTACTCGGCGAAGAGAGTTGAAGAAACGCCAGTGGAAGTCCGGGCTACAGATCGCGACGATACGGAAACCTGGCCGGTGTACGTGACGATCGCCTTATCGGGTTTTGCGGCGCTATCGTCGGAAGTGATCTGGACACGTCTTCTGTCCCTCTTGTTTGGCGCCACGGTATACACCTTCTCCCTGGTCCTTGCGGCATTCCTGTTTGGTCTGGGTATCGGCAGCAGCGTCGGTTCGGCGATTGCCCGAAGTACTCGACGGCCGCGGATCGCGCTGGGATGGTGTCAGATGATGCTTTGCGGCGCTATCGCGTGGGCGGCATATCAGACGATGCAGTCGATGCCGTGGTGGCCTGTTGACGTGCAACTCTCCTACACGATGGCGACGAAATTCCAACTGGATATGGTTCGGTCTCTCTGGGCGTTGCTGCCGGCCTCGATCCTGTGGGGCGCGAGTTTCCCTCTTGCACTGGCCTCAGTTGCCACCCGCGGTCAGGATGCCGGTAACGTCGTTGGACGAGTCTATGCTGCCAATACGGTCGGAGCGATCTTTGGCGCTCTGCTGGCAAGCCTGACTTTCGTTTCGTCGTTCGGAATGCAGCACACACAGCAGGGGCTCATCGGTGTATCCGCGATCTCCGCCCTCCTGATGCTTGCACTCACCCCCGCCGGAAACGAATCATCCCGGGGCAAACTGAATTTCGCGCTCACCGTGGTGTTCGCCATGGTGGTCAGCGGAGTGCTTGTTGCGAAGGCAGTGCCGGAATTGAACAAGGACTTTGTCGCGTACGGACGCTTCTCGCCCGTTCGAGCCGGACGTTCGGAAGTGATCTATGTCGGCGAAGGCCGAATGGGTCTTGTTGCTGTTTCAAAGCTGAGCGACGGCACGCTCAACTATCACAACGCAGGCAAAATCCAGGCGTCGAGCGATCCGGCAGACATGCGCCTGCAGCGGATGCTCGGGCATTTGACGACACTTGTTCCGAAGGAATCGAAGAACTTTCTTGTGATCGGATTCGGCGCCGGCGCAACTGCGGGCGCCGTCAGCATTGAGCCAAAGCTCGAGAACGAAACGATCGTCGAGATCGAGCCCCTCGTTCCGGAATTCGTCTCAAAGCACTTCAGTGAGCACAATTTCAAAGTTGCGGAAAACCCGAAGGTCACCATCCGCATCGATGACGGGCGGCATTACCTGATGACCACGGATCGCCGGTTCGACGGTATTACGTCGGATCCTCTCGACCCCTGGGTCAAGGGGGCTGGAGCGCTGTACACGAAGGAGTTCTTTGAGGCCGCGAAGGCTCATCTGACTCCCGGCGGTGTCGTGACGCAATTCGTGCAGCTTTACGAAAGCACCGAGGAAGCAGCGAAGAGCGAGATCGCGACATTCTTCGAAGTGTTCCCGAACGGCAGCCTGTTTGTGAACAACGTCAATCATGGCGGATATGACCTTGTGATGCTGGGTCAGGCCGAGCCCACTGTAATTGACGTTGATGCTTTGAACAGGAAACTGGAAAGTCCCGAGTATGCGGGTGTCGCTCAATCGCTCCGCGATATCGGGTTCTATTCCGGCTCGAACCTGCTCGCCACGTTCGCCGGTCGTGCCGAAGACCTCAAGGGCTGGACGAACAATGCCATCATCAATCGCGACAGGGGCCTCAAGCTGCAGTACCTCGCAGGTCTCGGATTGAACCTCTACAAAGCCAACGACATCTACCAGAACATGGTCGCTGCCGGTGTGAAGATGCCGCAGGGTATGTTTATCGGCACTCCGGAGACCGTGGATCTTCTTTCACGGATGATCGAAAGCGGTCAGTTCCGCTAGACCGTGGCTTCCTTCGGATGCCAGAACATGGTCGGTCCGCTCCGGGCGGTTGTGGTCAAACGCCCGGAGCAAGCGTTTCGCGGCGCATCCGCCATCAATGCCGAATGGAAGGAACTCGGGTTCACTCGCCCGCCTAACCTCGAAGCTGCGGCTCGCGAACATCGCCAACTCGTGTCGCTGCTCGAGGCCGCCGGTGCACGTGTTTACTTTCTGCCTGAAGACTCCCGCACCAACCTGGACTCCATCTACGTCCACGATCCGGTTCTCATCACCAATGCCGGCGCCGTGATTCTGCAAACCGGAAAAGTGGCGCGTCGCGGTGAAGGCCCGGCGATGCAAGACGCTCTCAACGGTTGGGGGGTACCGATTCTCGGCACGATCGAGGGAGGTGCCACGGCCGAAGCGGGCGACATGATCTGGCTCGACTCGCGGACACTGCTGGTGGGAAGAGGATTCCGTACGAACCAGGCGGGAATCGAGTGGCTGTCTCTGCTCTTGCAGCCTCTCGATGTGACCGTAATTCCTGTCCCGCTGCCCTACTGGACGGGGCCGGAGGACATGCTGCATCTGATGTCCTTCATGAGCCTGCTGGATACGAACCTTGCTGTCGTGTATCGGAAGTTGTTGCCGGTTCCGCTTTATGAACTGCTCGTCGAGCGTGGCGTCACTCTCGTCGATATCCTCGAAGACGAATATATGACGCTGGGCTGCAATGTGCTGGCGGTCGCGCCGCGCCATGTCGTTATGGTGTCGGGGAATCCCATCACGCGATCGCGGCTCGAAAGGGCAGGGTGTACGGTTTCGGAATTCGACGGGAGCGAGATCTGCATTCCCGGTGCCGGCGGACCAACCTGCCTCACTCGACCACTGCTGCGCGACTGAAGACCAAGGCAGCGGCCCATCCCTCGAGGAGAGAACTTGAAATTGGAAAGTCCTGCATTGGAGGTTGGAGATTGGAGAACTCAAATTGGACTGCACACTGTTCAGGAAATCAGTTGTTTTAGCCAGCAAAGGCGATAGGAGTCCATTCTGAGATTTCCAATTTTAAAAATTCTCTGGATACGCCTAAAACTCCTTCATCCACTCAAAAACCTGGTAGTGCTCTCCATTCATTCCGAGCCTTGTGTAGACGTGCTGCGCCGGCGCATTCCTTCGATCGACATACAACCGAATTCCTCGAACGTGATCATCCCGCTGCGCAAGCTCCTGAATATACCGATATAGCCCCGCATAAACCCCCTGCTTGCGCTCGCCCGGCAACACATACACACTCTGAATCCACCACACCATGCCGTTGCGCCAGTCGCTCCATTCGTAGGTGATTAGCGTCGATGCGGCAACTTCTCCATCGATTTCCCCAACATAGTAACGGCCGAGTTTCTCGTCGCGCAGTACCGCCGCCACCCCTGCAGTACACACCATTCGATCAAGTCGGATCTGTTCCGTCTCCACTGCCATTGCAATCTGAAACTCGACGATCCGGTCTGCGTCACTGAGCCGCGCCTCACGATAACGTGCTGTTGTCATTTCGAACCTTTCCGAAGAGCCGACACCAGGAATTCCTTCGTGAACTCCTGGAGGCCCGGATTCTGCGACTCTCGATTTCCCGCGACATTCAGAATGTGAATCTGAAACTCCGCCAGCCACTGGCGAAACTCGACGCCTGCTATAGCAAGGTCCTTGTCGCTGTCAGCGCGTGGATAGGGAACATGAAAGAACGGCTTTCCCGCCTCGTTCGCGGCCTTTGCCGTCATCGCGCTCCCACCCGACGCGTAGGAGCCAAGCAGCAGTGTGCCATCCGAATCGAGGACATTCTTTCTGGTGCGCACATCGTAGCCCGGATCCGCGCACTCGACGAGGCCGAAGCTGCGAAGCAGCTGTTCGTTGGATCCCGACTCCGTCAGCCAGTCTTTCGGAGCCGTTCCTCCCGATGGAATGCCAAGCTCACGTGCGGCAATCAGTCCGCCCTGGTCTGCTCCCGTTTGTCCGCCCGAGATGATGCGGAGCACCGCTAGTCTCGTGGGCGCCACTGAAAGCGGTCCATGGAAATGCGTCCGTCGCGAGTGAAAAGCACACCTTCAGCTTTCAACAGCTTTTTCTGAAGGCTGTCCGAGCCGGACGTCGCGCGCAGGCTGATTTCACCCTTCGCGTTGACCACACGTTGCCACGGAACCGGTGTGCCACTCGGCAGGGCGCTGAGTGCGTATCCCACTCGTCGGGCTTGTCCGGCAATTCCGGCAAGCTCCGCAATCTGGCCGTAAGTTGCGACGCGTCCTCGAGGAACGCGGCAGACGATGCGATGAATCATGTCGTAGGTGACTTTCATGGTCATTCGGTCTGGAAAGTTTAACGCATCAACGAAGAAGCACCCCGAAAGGGTGCAAGAACACTAAATCGGCCCACGGCAGACCGGGGAATGCCTTTCGATTGTCTTTGAGATAAGGTCGGGTCTAGATGGAGGTCGGATGGTCATTCGAGGAAACCGGGTTTTCATCGGCTTTCTGTTGGTGTCTTTTGTCGCTGTAGTGATATTTGGCTTTGTCTTCGTGGAGTACTGGAACGATCGCTGGACGACGATGAAAAAGCGGGTCGGCGAGCTCCAGGCAGAAGCTCAATCACTCGCAAAACCTGGACAGCCTCGGCAGCGATGAGGCTCGCAGGGAAGTGAACGCCATTCAGGCTGAAGGCGAAGCCTCCGGCAATCCCATGATCCGCATGATCATGCCGAGTTGGACCCGATCGGATCAAAGTCATCGCGAAACTCTCGCGCGTTTACGGCTTATCCGTGCCGCTGCCGGATTTCTCAACAATGGGAGCTTGGCTGAGATGGAAGACCCGTTGTGAACTCACTTGCTTCAATCGCAGAACTCGGGCAAAACCAGAATCTGGAGCGTGGGAAGAGACGGGAAGGATGATGGAGGTCTTGGAGGATGGCCGAGTTCATACGCTCAGTGGGACTGGGACATCGTGTTCGAGATAGAAAAGTAGTCTCGGCCCGTTGCATCGCCGGGTTTCTAAAATCAGAGGAGTGGTGACAGAAAGCGTTTAGTTGCTCTCTGTCACCAATTGTGGGTACAGCTCAGCCTTAGCGCAGGATCTGCAAAAGCTCGATCTCAAAATCGAGTGTGGCATTAGGTGGAATAATGCCGTTGCCGGCGCCGCCAGGGCCATAGGCAAGATCGGGCGGAATGATCAGCTCGCGTTTGCCGCCCGGCTTCATTCCGACGACGCCCTCAGACCATCCTTTGATCACGCCCGACCCTACAGTGAAATTGAACGGGCCGCGATCGACAGAGCTGTCAAACTTGCTGCCGCGCTTGCCGTTTTCATAGAGCCAACCAGTGTAGTGTACGGAGATCGTGTTGCCGGTCTTCACCGCATCCCCCTGGCCCTCTTTGCTGTCGATCATTTTTATTCCGGAACTCAAGGTTGTCTCCTTTGTTTTTGGTGCAGCGGCCTTCGGTTCATTCTTTGCGGGCTCATTTTTTGCGGCCGCACTTTTTGCGGCCTCGCTCTTTGCAGGCTCATTCTTTGCAGGCGCAGCCTTTACTGGTTCCGCTTTCGTCGTTTCAGCCTTCGATGGCTCGGCCGGCCTGGGAGGCTCGGGAACCGGCTGTTCGACGGGTGGAGGTGCAGGGGTGGCGGGTTCCGCGGCTACAGGTTCAGACTTCGCAGGCTCGGTTTTGTCTGTGGTCGAAGAACAACTCGCGACCAGAACGCAAAAACAGGCGGCGAATAATAGAGAGATGGTCTTCTTCATAGGCGAAAGAGTCTAACGCAGACAATGCAAATTGTCGCTTCAATGCCTATCACTGCATCGGGTGGACAGGATCAGTTTGCGACAGGTTTGCCGAGCTCTTCCCGGAGAGTCTTCACTAGACTTTCGAACTCGTTGGGATCATATCCCAGGGATTGACGGAGGATCGTTCCGTCTCTACCGATGATGTAGGTTCTTGGGATGCCGGCATCGGCGAAGTGCTTGTAAATCTCCCGCTCAGGGTCCGCTGCCATGGGGAAGGTGAAGCCATTACTTTCGCGGAATCCAGTGATGAGTGATTCGGTTTCCTCGCGGGCAATGGCCACCATTGCAAAATTCTGCGACTTGAACACGTTCCATACTTCTTTTTCAAGGCGCGGCATCTCCTGCCGGCATGGTCCGCACCACGAGGCCCAAAGGTTGATCACGAGAACTTTGCCCTTGAGTTCGTCGGTGCTGAAGGCCTTTCCGTCCAGCGTGGTGACCGCAAAGGAGGGTACGTGATCTCCAACCTTGGTAAACGCCTGGAAAGGATCCCCGCCGCGCTTTTGCTGCTCTGGCGATTGAGGTGGAGGACTCTGGATGCAGGAGATCAGACCCACGCCAGCGAATACTGTAACCAGCAGACAAAGTCTCCGAGTCATGGCGGCCTTCCTTAAAAGCGACTTTACCCAGCCCGTCTAGTCTAGAGCAGTCGGATCGATAAAGCGTGTTTTCAAAACTCCCTCCAATATCATTGCCGCGCTTTGGATACTGGTTATTCCCCGACCTCTAATTGCTCTCTGTCACTAATTTCCCGGGATGTTGTACCGTTACGGATCACCCGAACTCAAAGGAGGGAATGCCATGCCCAACCAAACCGACTCCGAAAAACTCGACCGCTTCCAGACCGCGCTCGACCAATTCATCCATCGCATCGCCGAGGACCGGTACATTCTCGCCGTTGTCCTTGTCGGCAGCCTCTCACCTGAGACGATCTGGCAGCGCGAATCGCTCGGGGTATGGATCATCGAAGCAGACGGCGTCAGCCGGCGCATCCTGAGCGACGGCAATGGCGAGCGGGTATTCCGCATTCTGGTCGAGAACGGCATCGACATACACGCCGAGGTGATTTCGCGCGACCGTTTCAAGAAGATGGTCGAAGGCGCGTCGCGGACGGCGTTTTCCTGCAACTTCTTCGCAGAGCGCCAGATCGTCTACAGCAACGACCCATCAATTGAGAGCTGGTTCAAGAAGGCCAATAGCGTCGCAACGAAAGATCAGGAACGTGAGCTACTGACCTTCTCCACTTGGACTATCCACGCCGTCCTCCATGCGCGCAAACGCCTGGACATCAAGAGGGACCTGGAGTTGGCGGCCCAGGAAATCTTGGAGGCCGCGTACAGCGTGGCGCATACGGAAATCATCCGGCAGGGACAAGTCTGGGAGGGAGACGTCATCTACCGGGCGATCGAAGGCGATCCGGAACTGTTTCAGGCGATCTATCTCGACGTGCTCGCGAAGCGCAAGAACCGGCAGGTGCTTGACGCGGCGCTGACGGCGCTCGACAGTTATCTCGATAAGCATTACCAGGCACACCTGCGTCCGCTTCTCGTCTTTCTCAAGAAGGAAAATCGCGTGGTGCCGCTCTCGGAGATCAGCGACTACTTTGCGTTTTCTCAGATTCACCCGGGGCATATCGAATCGGCGTGCGAATGGTTGGAGAAGAAAGGGCTGCTGCAAAAACTGTCTGCGCCGTTCAAGCTGACGAAGCGCAGCCTTGAGCGAGTGGAAGAGCCCGCGTATCAATTGGACGCTTAGTCATGCGAACGACCATACAAGTCCAGGGTGCGCGCGAGAACAACCTGCAAAACGTGGATGTGGAAATTCCGCGCGACAAACTCATCGTTGTCACGGGTGTGAGCGGTTCCGGCAAGTCGTCGCTCGCTTTCGATACGATTTATGCGGAAGGGCAGCGGCGCCTCCTGGCATCGATGTCCACGTTCGCCAAGCGCTTCATCGGGCAGCTCAAAAAGCCGGACGTCGATTTCGTCAACGGTCTCTCGCCGGTCGTCTCCATCGATCAAAAAACTGTCGGCTCGAATCCGCGCTCGACTGTCGGCACAATGACCGACATCTCGGATTACCTGCGCATGCTGTTCGCCACGATGGGCACGCCCCACTGCCCCCTCTGCCAGGAGGCTCTGGCGATTCGCAGCCCGCACCAGATGATGGAGCATCTGCTTTCACTGCCACGAGGCACTGAGGTCGAGGTGCGAGCTCCGGTCTACAAGATTCATGGCGAAGATTATGAGTACCTGTTTGAGCAAATTCGCGTCAACGGCTACCGGCGGGCACGGATCGACGGCAAGCCGCGCGATCTGGGCGAGCACATCGAATTGAGTGAAGACGAGGAGCACTCGGTTGAAGCTGTCATCGATTCGTTCGTCGTCGGGCCGGGCATCGATCAACAGGTGGTGACTTCGCTGGAGCACGGTCTCAAACTTGGCGATGGTCTGCTCGGTTTCCACGTCCTGGGGCGAAAGCCGGGTGACTCCGCGGTGAAGAAGTTCTACAACGGTTTTGGCTGTACGCGGCATCGCCTGGTAGCCGGCGAGATGCAGCAAGTCCAGTTCACATTCAATGATCCTGCCGGTGCATGCCCGACCTGCTCGGGCATCGGGACCGCCATGCGTGTGCATCCTTCTCTTCTGGTGCCCGATCCGAAGCGCAGTCTCAACCAGGGAGCATTCGTCAACGCCGCGATCAGCAACAACCCCGATAGCTGGGGCGGCCGGCAGCTCTACAGCCTCGCCGCGCACTACGGATTCAGCCTCGATACTCCTTTCAAAGACCTGGCTCAAAAGCACGTGGACGTGTTGCTGTTTGGCACTAAAGGCGATCAGTTCGAGGTACTCGTTCCGCCGGGCGCCAAGTATGGCCAGCAGCACGCCGGCAAGAAGATCAAGTTTCCCGGAATCGTTAATCAACTCGAGCACCACTACCGCCAATACCGCAAGCAGGGCATGTCGAACGCCGGCATGGATGAGTACCTGAAGAAAGTGATGGT
>Ga0068859_100002503_pt1 | contig 18668 bp, 10 predicted proteins | sample KBSSwiS22_FD_66585 | JGI IMG/M metagenome (GOLD analysis project Ga0068859, IMG submission 66585) | Switchgrass rhizosphere microbial communities from Kellogg Biological Station, Michigan, USA - KBS Switchgrass S2-2 | ecosystem: Host-associated > Plants > Roots > Rhizosphere > Soil ...
CGCGGACGGGTGCTCCGGCGACCTCCGCTGCGGCCCAACCCACGTCGCTTCGCTCGTGGGCCGGGCCTCCGCGGAGGCGCGCCTACGCACCCAGCTCGGTTGCCTGCCGCTGCGCGTCACCAACCCGAAGCTGCGCTATCACGAGGGCTACTTCGCCGCGCTCCGGGGCGGGCCTCCGCGGAGGTGGGCCTCCTATTCGTACGCGTATTCGACGGTGGGGTAGCGGCCGTCGCGGACGTCGTCGACGTAGGTGTGCACGGCGTCGAGCAGCGACGAGCGCAGGTCGGCGAAGCGGCGCACGAAGCGCGGTGCCCGGCCGGCGGACAGGCCGGCCATGTCCTGCCAGACCAGCACCTGGGCGTCGCAGTCGGAGCCGGCGCCGATGCCGACGGTCGGGATCGCCAGCGCCTTGCTGATCCGGGCCGCGACGTCGGACGGCACGACCTCCAGCACGACCGCGAAGGCCCCGGCCGCCTCGAGCGCCAGCGCGTCGGCGAGCAGCGCCGCGCCGGCGTCCTCGCGGCCCTGTACCCGGTAGCCACCGAGCGTGTTGATGCTCTGCGGCGTCAGGCCCAGGTGCCCCATCACGGGCACGCCCGCTGACACCAGCAGCTCGACCTGCGGGGCGACCCTGGCGCCACCCTCCAGCTTGACCGCCTGCGCCCCGCCGTCCTTGAGGAACCGCGCGGCCGTCTCGAGGGCCTGCGCCGGGCTTGCCTGGTAGGAGCCGAACGGCAGGTCGGCGACGACCATGGCATGTGGTGCGCCGCGGACGACCGCGCGCACCAGCGGAAGCAGCTCGTCGACGCTGACCGGGACGGTCGTGTCGTAGCCGTAGATGACATTCGCCGCCGAGTCGCCGACCAGCAGCACCGGGACCTCGGCCTCGTCGAAGACCGACGCGGTCGTGTAGTCGTAGGCGGTGAGCATCGCCCACTTCTCGCCGCGGTCCTTGCAGGCCGCGAGGTCGCGCACGGTCGTGCGGCGGCGCGGGCGGGCCACGGATCTCGGCCCGGCGGCCTCGGCCGCGGAGCTGGTCGGCGCGCCGTAGAGCGTCGCCGCCTCGGAGTGGGAGTGACAGTGAGTAGTGGAGTTGCTCATGGAGACTCCTCGGTGTCCGTCCGGGCGCGTCGCGCGTCCCGGCGTCGGTCTCATGCTGCCACCCCCGACCGTTCCCCCGAAAGTGGTTGGTGGCTCACAGGGCCGCTCCGTGCCATTTGCCAGCCCGGCATCGTTCTGGCGCTGACCTGCGCAGATGTTCCGTGAGTCGCGGTGTCGACCGAATGCGTGCCACCTGGCTCCCCCGTACGCTCCGATCTTGAAAGAATGGGAGCCGGCGGTGACGTCGACGATCGCGCGGCTGGGGCGGCGCGGACGGCGGTGCGACCGGCTGGGTGGGTCACGGAGGCCGGCTGGGGTGGGTCACGGAGGTTGGCGGCCGCGGAGCGCTCTCGCTGGTGGTTTGCCGTCCGCCGCGCCATGTCCGGCCTGGAGGCACGCCTCCCACGGCGGGTATTCCTGGTCGGCGAGGAGTGGCCGCGAACGGCTGGCCGGGTGGCTGGCGAGTGAGGGAGACCGGTGAGAGCGACGTCCAGCCGACAAAGACCCGTGGGCAGGTCGGGACTGGCGGCCGTGGCCAGCCCGCAAGGTGACTGTCTGTGACGGCCGCGGAGGTAGACCGGCCGGGGCCACGTGTCCGGCCCGACCGACCGCCCTCCGGCGTCCGGCCGCCGGGCCGGCCGCGGGACGCGCGTGCCGACGGCGCGATCATCGAGGCCACCCTGCAGACGCTCGCCACGGCCGGGTTCACCGGGCTGTCGATGGAGGCCGTCGCCGCGCGGGCCAAGGTCGGCAAGGCGACCCTCTACCGGCGCTGGTCGACGAAGAACACCCTCGTGGCCGATGCGTTGGCCACTCTGGTGGAGACGGCCGAGCCGGTCGACACCGGGTCGCTGCGTGACGACCTCGTCGCCTGGCTGAACACCGTGCGCCGGCACAACCTGCAGACGCTGGCCGGCCGGATCATGCCGCGGCTGCTGGCCGAGAAGGACGCCCACCCCGACCTGTTCGAGACCTATCGCCAGCAGGTGATGGAGCCCTTCCGTCAGCAGGCCGCGAAGGTGCTGGCCCGCGGCATCGCCGCCGGCGAGCTGCTGGCGGACCTCGACATCGACCTGGTCACCGACATGCTGGTCGGCTCGGTCGCCTATCGGCAGTACACGACCGGATACAGCGAGGTGAGCGGCACCAGGATCGCCCAGGTCGTCGACACCGTTCTCCAGGGCATCGGCACCCGCCCGGCCGCTCAGCCGGCCAGCGCGGTATCACCCTGTGTAGTGACGTCGGCCACTGATGGCGCGTAGTCCGGAGTAGCATCTGCGAGCGGGGCGAAAACGCCGTGACAGGCGTCTGTGGCAGCTATGACACTCGGACAGCTATGACACTCGCACGTGGCGGGTAGGACAGCGTCCGCTTCGCCCAGACCGACCCATCCCATTCCACGCCACCCACGTCGACCCGGGCAGCGGCCCGGGCGCCAGACCAGGAGAAACCGGTGTCCGACCTCCGTGTGACCGTCCAGCATGCCGAGCAGCGGGATGATCGGGTGGTCACCACGGGGACGACGGCGGCGGACCTGTTCGCGGCCGACAGGGCGGTCATCGCCGCCCGGGTCGGTGGGAAGCAGCGTGATCTCGCCTACGTGTTGGCCGACGGCGACGTCGTCGAGCCGATCACCGTCGACTCGCCGGACGGCCGGGCGATCGTGCGGCACTCGACCGCGCACGTCGTCGCCCAGGCGGTGCAGGACCTGTTCCCGGCCGCGAAGCTCGGGATCGGCCCGCCCATCCAGAACGGCTTCTACTACGACTTCGACGTCGAGAAGCCGTTCTCGGCCGAGGACCTCAAGGCGATCGAGAAGCGCGCTCGCGAGATCGTCAAGGCCGGCCAGCGGTTCTCCCGCCGGGTCGTCACCGACGACGAGGCGCGCGCCGAGCTCGCGGACGAGCCTTACAAGCTCGAGCTGATCGGGCTGAAGTCGGGCGCCGGGGCTGGTGGCGGGGCCGACGACTCCGATGCCTCCGTCGAGGTCGGCGAGGGCGAGCTCACGATCTATGACAATCTGGACGCCAAATCCGGCGAGCTGTGCTGGAAAGACCTCTGCCGCGGCCCACACGTGCCGACCACCCGGCACATCCCGGCGTTCGCGGTCCAGCGGTCCGCCGCCGCCTACTGGCGAGGCAGCGAGAAGAACCCGCAGCTCCAGCGCATCTACGGCACCGCCTGGGAGTCGAAGGACGCGCTGGCCGCCTACCAGCACATGCTCGTCGAGGCGGAGAAACGGGACCACCGGCGCCTGGGCGCCGAGCTGGACCTGTTCTCCTTCCCCACTGAGCTTGGCCCCGGCCTGGCGGTCTTCCACCCCAAGGGTGGCGCGATCCGCACCGTGATGGAGGACTACTCGCGCCGCCGGCACATCGAGGCCGGGTACGAGTTCGTCAACACCCCGCACATCACCAAGTCGACCCTGTACGAGATCTCGGGGCACCTCGACTGGTTCGCCGACGGCATGTACCCGCCGATGTCGCTCGACGGTGGCACGGACTACTACCTCAAGCCGATGAACTGCCCCATGCACATCCTGATCTTCAAGTCGCGGGGGCGGTCCTACCGGGAGCTGCCGCTGCGGCTGTTCGAGTTCGGGACGGTCTACCGGTACGAGAAGTCCGGCGTCGTGCACGGCCTCACCCGGGTGCGCGGGCTCACCCAGGACGACGCGCACCTGTTCTGCGCCCGTGACCAGCTGCCGGAGGAGCTCGACAACACCCTGAAGTTCGTGCTCGGCCTGCTGCGGGACTACGGCCTCACCGACTTCTACCTCGAGCTGTCGACTCGCCCCGAGGGCAAGGCGATCGGCACGGACGAGGAATGGGAGCAGGCGACCGGGCTGCTGCGCGAGGCCGCGGAGAAGCAGGGCCTCGAGCTGGTCATGGACCCCGGAGGCGGCGCCTTCTACGGCCCGAAGATCTCCGTCCAGGCGAAGGACGCGATCGGGCGGACCTGGCAGCTGTCGACCATCCAGGTCGACTTCCAGATGCCCCAGCGGTTCGATATGGAGTACCAGGCTGCCGACGGCACCCGCCAGCGCCCGTTCATGATCCACCGGGCGCTGTTCGGCACGATCGAACGGTTCTTCGCGATCCTGCTCGAGCACTACGCGGGGGCGATGCCGCCGTGGCTCGCGCCGGTCCAGGCCGTGGGCATCCCGATCACCGACGACCACGTCGCCTACCTGAAGGACGTCGCCGCGAAGCTGTCGGCGAAGGGTATCCGCGTCGAGGTCGACGCGTCCGACAACCGGATGCAGAAGAAGATCCGCGACGCCCAGAAGCAGAAGGTGCCGTTCATGCTCATCGCCGGCGACGAGGACGTCGCCAAGGGCGCGGTCTCCTTCCGCTACCGGGATGGCTCCCAGCGCAACGGCGTCCCGGTTGACGAGGCCGTCGCCGAGATCGTCGACGCCGTGGACCGCCGCATCCAGGTCTAACCGCGCCCCGGCACCCTGATGCCGCCGCTTCCAGCCTCGGAAGCGGCGGCATCGCTTTTTCTATCCTTTCGGTGGTGAGCGCTCGACGAGCGCTCGAATACGCTTTCTTGGTCGCGGGAACGCCGTCGACCGTTTGAATAGCGCTATTCCGTGGACGTACGAATGACGGACATGTCGCGGCGGAAAAAATTCTTTGGAAATGCGTGAAGTGGATATACTGTGAAACGCGATCTGCCCCCTCCCTGAAGGTGGCGCTGATGACAGTGCTGGAACGGGTAAGGCCGATGACGTTGTGGGATGTCGCCGCTACCATCGAGACCATGGCGAGTGAGGCGAGACGGTACTCGATCACGATGCCCGACGACCTCGCCGAGGCCGTGCGGGAGCTGAGCGGTGAGGACGGACTGACGGACTACGTCCTCGCGGCGGTGCGACGGCAGGTACAGCATGACCCCGAGGACCTGAAGCGGCTGTGTAAGCCACAAATAAAGATCATAAAGGTCTGACCTTGCGTCAGACCAGGAATCGTCTCGTACTTGCGCCAGCATGGCTGACCGCTTTCGTCGATTTTCCTGCCGAGCTCTTCGAACGGGGAGCCGCGTTCTGGCAGGCCGTGACGGGAGCGACCCTGTCGCCGCCGCGCGGGGAGACCGGTGAGTTCGCGACGCTGGTGCCGGCGGACGGGGACGCGTTCCTGCGGGTGCAGCGGCTGGGGGACGGGCCGGTGCGGGTGCATCTTGACGTACACCGTGCCGGCCAGGACTTCGCGATCCGGCGGTCGCCGGGTGGGTTCGTCTACTGCGAGGTCGGCGAGGGTGAGTCCGTCCGGCCGGCCCCGGTGGCCTGGCCCGGGGGGCACACCTCGCTCGTCGACCAGGTCTGCCTGGACATTCCGGCCGACCGGTACGACGAGGAATGCGCGTTCTGGGCCGAGGAGACGGGCTGGGAGACGCGCTCGGGCAGCCGCCCCGAGTTCCGCGCCCTGGTCCGCCCGGCCGGGATCCCGCTGCGGATCCTGCTCCAGCGGCTCGACGAGCCGCGGACCTCCCAGATCGGCTCCGCAAGCTCCACCGATCCGGCAGGGACCCCGGGGCTGGTGCACGCCCACCTCGATCTCGCCACCTCCGACCGCGCCGCCGAGACCCGCCGGCATCTCGCCCTCGGCGCGACGGTCGTCGGCCACGGCCCGCGCTGGACGGTCCTGTGCGACCCGGTCGGCCAGCGCTACTGCATCACCGACCGCGACCCGATCACCGGCCTGCTGTCGTGAAGTCGGCCGCGAACGGATCTTTTTGTGATGGCGGTTCGTCCCCGTCCGCGTGCGGGTGACCATTCTCATGCCGTCTCGTGCCGCCAGGCGGAGGTGGCGGCAGGCCTGAGCGGTGCTTCTGATCGGTGCCGCGGCTCGGCCGGCGGCGCGTGGCCGGTCGGCCTACGTACGATCGGTCATCATGTGTCGGGTTCGCGGGGGTTCAGCCACTTCTGGTGATGTGTGGGCAGGCGGCGGACGGCTGTCGTGATCGTTGACCGGGAGTCGGTGGCCGCGGCGCTGCCAGGGCTGGAGATCGGCGGGTTGCTGGGCACCGGTGCCTTCGGGATGGTGCTCGCCGGCCGGCATCGGCACATGCGCAACAGTGTTGCGATCAAGGTGCTGCCGGCCGGGCCGGCGGGTCAGGGCGACGGCTCCGGCCAGCCGGCGGAGGGCCGCCTGCTCGGCCGGATGGACCATCCCCACATCGTGCGGGTCCACGACTACGTCGAGACCGGCGAGCTGTGCCTGATCGTGATGGAGCAGCTGGCCGGTGGCGCGCTCTCGCGCCGGCGGGCGGGCATGCGCCCGGAGGCGTCCTGCGCGGTGGGCCTGGCTGTCGCCGCCGCGCTGGGCTACGCCCATGAGCGTGGGGTACTGCATCGCGACGTCAAGCCCGACAACGTGTTGTTCACGGCCGCCGGAGTCGCCAAGGTCACCGACTTCGGTGTGGCGAAGATCCTGGAGACGTCCGCCGCGACCGCCAGCGCGCAGGTCGGCACCCCCCTCTACATGGCACCGGAGCAGATCACCAGCGGGCAGCTCAGCCCGGCGACCGACGTGTACGCGCTCGGCGTCATGCTGTACCACCTGCTGTCCGGCGTGCCGCCGATCGACCGGTCGCTGCCGGTGCAACTGCTGTGGCAACGCCGCCTGACCACGCCGCCCCCGGGGCCGCCGGGCGTGCCGGTGCCCGTCGCGAACGTCGTGATGCGCGCGCTCGCTGTGGATCCGGCCCAGCGCTACCCAAGCGCTCGCGCGTTCGGCCTGGACTTCGCGACCGCTGCCGCCGCGGTGCTGGGCCGTGGCTGGCTGGCCCGCGCGGACCTACCGGTCCGGCTCGACGACGATGTGCGCGCTGCGGCCGACGGGCCGCCGACGGCCCCCCATACGGGCCTCCGGCCCGTTTCCGGAACGGGCGGGCCGGGAATTGCAGCCGTCGTGGCGACGACGGGTCTCGCCGCGGGGCGTCCCGGTAGCCCTGCCCTGGTCCCGGGGCAACCGCAGTCGCCGGTATCGGCGGTACCGCCGATGCCGCCGGTGCCGGCCTCCGCCGAGACGTCGACCGGTTCCACGACGGCGCGGCTCGGACCGCAGTCTCCGCTCGGACCGCCACCATCTCCGGCCGCCTCGCCCTCCCCGGTCCGGCCAACGCCCGCCGCAGCGCCTCCCGCCGCGGCGCCTCCGGCCACTCCGATTCTTGCCACGCCGCCTCCTGCCACACCGATTCCTGCCACGCCGCCTCCTGGCCTGCCGTCTGCGGTCGGGCCCGCGGCGCCGACCACTCGGCGAGCCTCCCGATGGTCCCGGCGGTCCCTTCGGTGGTGGGTTCCGGCGGCCGCCATCGTGTGCACGCTCGCGATCGTCCTGCCGCTGGTGCTGATCTCGGGCGACGGCGATTCGCCGTCGGGCGTCGCCGCCGGCCTGCCGTCGGCGGTGGCGACGGACGGCGCCGCGCGGACGATCACCGTCACGGGTCCCGTCCTGCGCCCGTCGACCAGGACAGGCGGCACCCTGCGGGTGGCCGCCACGACCGACTGTGACTCCTGGGATCCACAGCGCAGCAACACCGACAGCTGCTGGTCCCAGCAGCGCTGGTACAGCCGGCAGCTGCTCACCTACAAGCCGGGTTCGACAGACCTGACCGGTGATCTCGCCACCGCGGTCCCCACGTCCACGGACGCGCGTACCTGGCGGTACACGCTGCGTTCCGGGCTTCGGTTCGAGGATGGGTCGCCGATCACGTCCAGGGACATCAAGTACGGGATCGAGCGGCTATTCGACTCGGAGCTCGTCACCACCGGGCTGAAGGGGGTCGTCCGCTATTTGGACGATCCGAACAACCCCTATCCGGGGCCGTACAAGGATCAGAGTGCCGACAAACTGGGCCTGAAGTCGATCGAGACTCCGGACGACCGGACGATCGTCTTTCATCTGACCAGGCCGTTCGGGGACTGGAACTATCTGATGGCGACGCCGGCGGCCACCCCGGTGCCGCGAGCGAAGGACGGCGGGGCCTCGTACGCCGACCACCCGGTCGCCTCCGGCCCGTACAAGATCGCTTTCTATCAACGGGGGCAGTCGCTCACCCTCGTGCGCAACCCCGAATGGGATGCGGCGACTGACCCGGTGAACACCGCGCTGCCGGACAGGATCCAGGTGACCATGCGGCTGTCCTCGACGGACATCGACGATCAGATCCTGTCCGGCCATATGGACGTGTCCGGCGCGCAGACCGGCGTCGCCCCGTTCACTCTCGCGACCACGCTCGCGGATCCGACCCTGCGTGACGAGCGGAGTCTGACCGTCACCACTGGCGTGGTGCGGTTCCTGAGCGTCACCACGACCGTGGCGCCGTTCGACAACATCCACTGCCGCAAGGCACTCGCCTGGGCGGTCGACCGGGCCGCGCAGGTCGCGGCCCGCGGTGGCGCGCAGCAGGCCGACGCCGCGACGTCGCTGATTTCGCCGGCCTTGCGTTACCACTCGGCGATCGACCTCTACCCCAGCACCGGAGGCACGGGCGATCTCGACCAGGCGCGCCACGAGCTCGCCGCCTGCGGCCGGCCGGACGGCTTCACGGCGAAGCTCCTGGTCCTCAACGAGAGCAAGTCCCTCGCCCAGGCGAACGCGATCCAGACTTCGCTGGCCAGGATCGGTGTCAAGGTCGAGATATCGGCGCTGCCGTCGGGCGACCTCTACGCCCTGCTCTTCACGCCGCAGAAGATGCGTGACCAGGGCGTCGGGCTCGCCATGACCGGTTTCAACTCCGGTTGGCCGACGCCCGCCGGCGTTCTCGCGGTCCTGGCTGACGGCCGCCGGATCACCGCCGCGGACAACCGGAACCTCGCCGAGCTCAACGATGCCGCCGTGAACACCGCGCTCGACAGCGCATTCCTGGCGGACATGACCGACAGTGCCGGCCCCGCCGACGCGTCCGGAGCGGCCGGGACGCGCTGGAATGCCGCCGAACGGGCCGTCTTGGACTCGGCCAGCTACATCCCATTGGTCTATGACAAGGTCACGAACGTCTACAGCGCCAACCTGACGAACGTCTACTACCAGCCCGCATACGACTCGATCGAGTTTGCCGCCCTCGGCGTCCGTTGACACCGTCAACAGTGATGACGGATGAGAAGATCCTCTCAACTCGTCCGTTGGCTCTCCTGCCGACGTTCGCGGTCGAAGACCGCGGTGACGGCCCGGCGGGCGGCGGCGGCGAGGCGGCGATGGTCGTCGGGGAGCGCCGCGACCTGGTCTAGGGGGTAGGCGAGCACGCCGGCGACGCGGTCGAGGGCCGGGATCGTGCGGGGGATGAGGTCGCCAGGCGCTCCGCGCGCGAGCATGATCGCGTTGCGGACGCGGGATGCCGACAGCCAGGCGGCGCTCAGCGCCGCCGCCTCGGCGCCGTCGAGCAGGCCGGCCGTGGCGAGCTCGCGCAGCGCGCCGAGCGTGCTGGTCGTCCGCAGGGCGGGAATCTCACGGGCGTGGCGGAGCTGGAGGATCTGGACCGTCCACTCGATGTCGGTCAGCCCGCCCGGCCCGAACTTGACGTGCAGGCTTCGGTCGACGCCACGCGGGACCCGTTCGGCGGCCATCCGGCCCCGCAGCCGCTCGACTTCGGCGATGGCACCGTCCGGAAGTCGCGCCGGGTAACGGAACTCGTCGACCAGTTCACACCAGCGTGTCGCCAGATCCGCCTCGCCCGCGAGCGGGCGGGCGCGCAGCAGTGCCTGCGCCTCCCAGCCGAGCGCCCAGCGGCGGTAGTAGGCCGCGTAGCTGTCCAGGTCGCGGGTGACCGGGCCGCCCCGACCCTCCGGCCGTAGCCGCAGGTCCAGCCGCAGCGCAGGGTCGGGCCCTGACCGTCCCAGCAGCCGGACCAGCTCCTCGACCACCGCGGTGGCGTACGCCCCGGCGGCCGCGGCGTCGGTCCCCGGCGTCGGCTCGTGCACGAACAGCACGTCCGCGTCGCTGCCGTAGGACATCTCGGCGCCGCCGAGCCGGCCCAGGGCGACCACCGCGATGCGTGCCGGCTCGCTGGTCAGGCCCGTCGGGAGCGGGTCGCCGTCCGCCATGGGCTGGACGGCGTCGGCGAACCGGTCGCCGGCCGGCCGGCCGGCGGCGAGCCGGCGGTTCACGGTGCGCCGGGCCACCACCAGGGACGCCTCGACCGTCGCAGCCGCCGCGGCGGTCAGCGCCTCGCCCACGGCGGTGACGTCGAGCAGGCCGAGCAGGTCCGCGCAGGCGACCCGGACCAGCTCCACCCTGCGGATCGCGCGGGCGCGCGTCGCGGCATCGTCCGCGTCCTGATTGCGCCGCGCGACGGCGAGCAGGGTGCGGGCCAGCTCGTCCCGGCTGACGGGCCGCAGGTCCTCCTCCGTGCGCAGCAGCCGCACCGACTCGGGGGCCGTGCGCATCAGCGCCGCCACGTAGCCGCTGGCCGCGAGCACCCTGGCGAGCCGGTCGGCCGCGCCGGCCGAGTCGCGGAGCAGGCGCAGGTACCAGGGAACGCGGCCGAGCGCCTCGCTGACCTGCCGGTAGGCGAGCAGGCCGGCGTCCGGATCGGCGGCGTCGGCGAACGCCGGCAGCATGGTCGGCAGCAGGTGCCGCTGGATCGTGGCGGTCCGGCCGACCCCGGCGGTGAGCGCCTCGATGTGCTTCAGCGACCGGTGCGGGTAGGCGAACCCGAGCGCGGCGAGCCGGTCGGCCGCCTCGCCAGGCGTGAGGCGTATCTCCTCGGTGGACAGCCGGGCGACCGCCTCCAGCAGTGGCTGGTAGAAGAGCTTCTCGTGCAGCCGGCGCACCGAGTGGGCGGTATGTGCGTGCTCGGCGGCGAACTCCTCGGCGTCGAGCATCCCCAGCGAGCGGCCGAGCCAGCGCAGCTCGGCCGGGTCGCGGGGCAGGACATGCGTCCGCTGCAGGCGGCGCAGCTGGAGCCGGTGCTCGACCGCCCGCAGGAACCGGTAGGCCTCGGCGAGGCTGGTCGCGTCCCGCCGGCCGACGTAGCCGCCGCGGGCCAGGCCGTCGATCGCCGCCAGGGTGGCGTGGGCGTGCAGCTTCGGATCGGTGCGCCCGTGCACCAGCTGGAGCAGCTGGACGGCGAACTCGACGTCGCGTAGACCGCCGGGGCCGAGCTTGATGTTGCGGTCGGCCTCCCGGTGGGACAACGAGTTCTCCACCCGGCGGCGCATCGCCCGGATGTCGCCGACGAAGCCCGGCCGGGAGGCCGCCGACCAGACCAGTGGCTCGACCATGGCGCAGAACTCGGCACCGAGCGCGAGATCGCCCGCCACCGGCCGGGCCTTGAGCAGCGCCTGAAACTCCCAGGTCCGCGCCCAGCGCTGGTAGTAGGCACGGTGGCTGGCGAGGGTACGGACGAGCGCGCCGTCCCGGCCTTCCGGGCGCAGACCGACGTCAACCTGGAACAACGCACCTTCGCTGGTGCGTGCCCCGCAGGCCCGCACCAGCCCTTCGGCGAGCCGGGTCGCCACCCGCAGCGCCGCTTCGTGCGCCGGCTCGGCGCCCTCGGGCCGTGCGGTGTCGGGCATGGCGGTATCCGGCATGGCGGTATCCGGCATGGCGGTCTCGGGTATGGCGGTCTCGGGTATGGCGGTCTCGGGTATGGCAGTGTCGGGTATGGCGATGTCGTCAGGCGATGCGGCCGCGGCCGGCTCGGCGACGAAGACGACGTCGACGTCGCTGACGTAGTTGAGCTCCCGCCCGCCGCACTTGCCCATGCCGACGACAGCGAGCCGGACCGGCGGCGCGGTCGGCGAGAGGCCCGCGCGGGCGACCGCGAGGCCCGCGTCGAGCGCGGCGGCGGCGAGGTCCGCCAGCTCCGCCGTCGCGTCGTCCACGGTCACCGTGCCCGTGAGGTCACGGGCGGCCAGCACCAGCAGCGCCCGCCGGTAGGCGACGCGCAGCGCGTCCAGGACGTCCGGCCCGTCGCCGCGGGCTCGCGGCCGCCGCGCCGCCGGGTCGGCGCCGACCGCGCCGAGCAGCCGGGCACGGTGGGTCGCCGCGTCCGGCGGCGCGGCGACCGTCTCGTCCTCGGCGAGGATCCGCCAGTCGGCTGGGTGTACGGCGAGGTGGTCGGCGAGAGCCAGGCTCGCGCCGAGCACGGTGATGACCCTTCGGCGGGTGCCTGTATGAGCGGTCAGCGCGGTCCGCAGCGCGGCCGACGCCGGGGCCGCCGTGGACGCGGCGCCTGTCGTGGCTGTCGTGGCTGGCGCGGCTGCCGCGACTGGTGCCGCTGGTGCGTCTGATGTGCCCGCGGCGTCGAGGGCGCTGATCAGCCGGTCGAGCCCGGTCAGGGCCCGGTCGGGATCGGCCGCGTGGGCCAGCTCGGCGACGACCGGGTTGCCCGCCAGCGCCGCCTGGTCGGGAGGCCAGAAGCCCAGGCGGCGCAGGGTGGCGACTACCCGGTCGACGTCGGAGAAGCCCAGCCGGGCGAGCTGCGCCTCGGCCGAGCTGCCGCGCGGGTGCCCGGCGCTGCCGGGCGCTGCCGGGGCCGCCGCGATGGTGGCCGGGGTGGTGGCCGCGGTGGTGGCTTCCGCGGGGGAGCGCTGCGCGGCCACCTGCTCCGCCCGTCTGGCACCCGCCATCATGTTTCCATATTGTTACAGCACGACGTGCGCGTTTACAGGAGTGGCAGGTAGCGGTTGATCTCGAACTGGGTGACCTGGCGGCGGTAGGTGGCCCACTCGGCGCGCTTGTTGCGCAGGAAGAACTCGAACAGCTCGTCGCCGAGCGTCTCCCGGACCAGCGCCGAGGTCTCCATCACGGCGATCGCCTCGGACAGGGAGCTTGGCAGGGCCTGGATCCCGCGGTCTCGGCGCTGCGCGTCGGTGAGCGACCAGATGTCGTCGCCGGCCGGCGGCGGCAGCTCGTAGCCGCCCTGGATGCCGCGCAGCCCGGCCGCGAGCGTGAGGGCGAAGGTCAGGTACGGGTTGCAGGCGCTGTCCGGTAGCCGGACCTCCACCCGCGCTGTGTTCCCCTTGCCCTGCTTGTACAGCGGCACCCTGACCAGGGCTGAGCGGATGTTGTGGCCCCAGCAGGCATACGCCGGCGCCTCCAGCAGCTCGGCCGCCTCACCCCCGGCCGCGTCGCTGATCAGCCGCTTGTAGGAGTTCACCCACTGGTTGGTGACCGCGGTGATCTCGGGAGCGTGCGCCAACAACCCGGCGATGAAGGTCTTGGCGACCTTGGAGAGTTGGTACTCGTCGGTCGGGTCGTAGAACGCGTTGCGATCGCCTTCGAAGAGGCTCATGTGGGTGTGCATGCCGGAGCCGGCGTGGTCGGTGAAGGGCTTCGGCATGAACGTCGCGTAGCTGCCCTGCCGCAGCGCCACCTCCTTGACGACCTGGCGCAGGGTCATGATGTTGTCGGCGATCGTGAGCGCGTCGGCGTACCGCAGGTCGATCTCCTGCTGGCCGGGCGCGACCTCGTGGTGGCTGAACTCGACCGAGATGCCGAGCCGCTCCAGCGTGCCGATCACCTGCTGGCGGAAGTCATGGCTGATGTCGTTCGGGGTCACGTCGAAGTACCCGGACTCGTCCACGGGCTGAGGCACCGGCTGGCCGCGCCGTGGCGGCTCCTTGAGCAGGAAGAACTCGATCTCCGGGTGGGTGTAGAAGGTGAACCCGGCCTCGGCGGCGGCCGCGAGCGCGCGGCGCAGCACCCAGCGTGAGTCGGCGACGGCGGGGCGTCCGTCCGGGTCCACGACGTCGCAGAACATCCGTGCCGTCAGCGTGCCATCGCCTCGTCCCGGAAGGACCTGGAAGGTCGACGGGTCGGGGCGGGCAAGCATGTCCGCCTCGTGCAGGCGCGCAAATCCCTCGATCGCCGAGCCGTCGAAGCCGATGCCCTCCAGAAGCGCGCCCTCAGCCTCCGCCGGCGCGATCTCCACGGACTTCAGCACGCCCAGCACATCGGTGAACCAGAGTCGGACAAAGCGGATGTCCCGCTCTTCCAGCGTTCTGAGCACGAACTCCTGCTGCTTGTCCATGAACCCTCCACGTTGAGGCTTGGACTCGACCTCAGGCTACGTCGTCCGGATCTGGCCGCCTTCCTCCCCCCAGGCCGTGCCATCCAGCGCTGCCGCGTCCTGTTGCGCGCCGGTCCCCGGTACCCAGGGCCTGTGCCCTGCCCCGGCTTGGGGACACGTCGGCAGGGGCACAGCACGCGGGTTCCCTCCTGGATCGCCGAAGGCAATCTGGAGGTTGGACGTCGGGGATCTCAGACACTAGCGACTGGAAGACCGAGATGCCGGTTCGTTGCCGGCCCGCAACGAACCTGGTGGACTGCCGTAACCAAGGACGCTCCCGTGGCTCCCTGCGACGTCGCTCTCGTAACAGAGTGTTCCTGGGACACCGGCTGGCGCGCTCGGTGCCGAGGCGATGCACACGGTTGCCATGCCGTCGATGCACTCGTCGGCCGGCTCGGTCCAGACGCCGCCGGCCACGACCCGGCCGTGGTCGACCGGGTGATCCGGCTCGTCGACCTCGCCGAGTACAAACGCCGCCAGAACCCGCCCGGTCCCAAGGTCACCTCGAAGGCCTTCGGCCGCGACCGCCGCCTCCCCATCACCTCCCGCTGGCGCGAGAAGCCCGGCGCGTGACGGCGGCGCGATCAGCCGGGCGGCGCGGATCTCCGGGTGCCCCGGTCAGCCCGGGATCAGGGCGGAAAGAGGGCCGAGCGTCTTCCAGTCACCGTTCTCGTATCGATAGGCGAAGAACGTCGACCCCTTTACCTCGCCCGACGGGCCGAACGTGAGCCGTTTCGTCAGCCCGGTGCTGTCGACGTTCCGAAACGCGGCGGTCAGCGAGTCGCGAGTCGCCTTGCCGCCGACGCCGGCCAGCGCCTTGATGATCGCGTTCGTGACGTCGTAGGCCTCGACCGAGGCCGGGCCGGGCCAGGTACCGCCGTTCGCCGCTTTGAACGCGGCGGTGAAGTCGGGGTAGAAGTTCGAGTCGGCGCAGGCACAGATGAAGTAGGTGCCCTCCGCGGCGCCCGCTGTGGCCTGGTCGGGAAAGTCCGAGTGGAAGGTGGCGTCGCTGCCCATCAGCGCTCCGGCGAAGCCGCCGGCCCGCAACGCCCCGGCCAGCCGCGCGAGACCTTCCGTGTAGCCGGAGTAGAACACGAGGGCCGCCCCCGAAGCGGTGATCTTCGCGACCTCCGCGGCGAAGTCGACGTTCTCGTCGGCGACCGTGTCGTGGATGATCGCCACACCGTGGGAGGACAGCCCGCGTTCGAAGCCGCCCGACACCTCCTTGCCGTAGCCGTCGTCGACGGCCAGGGAGAAGACCTTCGCCGGCTTCAGCACCTTGGCGACGTAGTCGGCCGCGGCCGCGCCCTGGACGGCGTCGCGGGAGACGGCCTGGAAGAAGGTGGTGTAGCCCCGCGAGGTCAGCTCCGTCTCCGACGCCGTCGGAGAGACGGAAAGCAGGCCGGCGGTGCTGTACATCGACTCGCTGGCCTCGATCGTGCGCCAGTACATCGGACCGACGACCGCGGTCACGTCCGCGTTGCTCACCAACGTCCGGGTCGCCGCCGGAGCCTTGGCGGCCTCGTTCGCGTCGTCGGCCGAGACGACCGACAGCGTGAACGGATACTTGCCGCTCGCGTTGGCCTGGTCGACGGCCAGCCGCACGGCACGCAGCGCGTTGTCCCCGAGCTCCTTGTTCGTGCCGGACAGCGGGCCCTGGAACCCGATGGTGAAGGCGGTGCGCACGGCCTCGGTCGTCGGTGGCGTCGTCCTGGCGGGGTGCTCGCTGACGGGACCGCCGCCGCCGCGCGTGAGGACGACGACGAGGGTCAGCGCGAGCGCGAGGGCACAGCCGCCGGCGACAGTGGCGATCAGGACCGAGCGGCGTGGCCCCCGGCCGCCAGGCTCGCGGCCCGGCGAGGTGCCGGCGCCGGGGGGTGGCTGCCAGGGGTTTGGCCAGCCGGGTTGGCTCGGCGCCGCGGCGCGCTGCGTGGCCCACGCCTGGGTCGGCGGACCGGGCGCCGCAGCGCCCACGGGCGGCTGCCACTGCTGTGCCGGCGGCGGGGTCGGCATCGGCGTCGGCACGGGCGTCGGCGGGATGGCTCCGCCCATCGCGGCCGGGGGTCCGACGGCCCAGGGCGGTGGGTTGGGAGTGACCGGGGGTGTCACGGGACCGCCGGGTGCCGCGAGTGCCGGGGGCGTCGCGGGACCACCAAATGCCGCGGCTGGCCGGGCCGCGGTGCCCGCGGCCGCGTCCCGGACATCATCGTCCACGCGCAGCGGCATCCCGGACCGCGCGACCCAGCCCCGGCCGTAGGCCGCCACGGCGGCCGACGCGAGGTCGATCGCAAGAGCCTGGGCGGACGGCTGGCGGCTCGCGGGGTCCTTCGCAAGCGCGCGCAGGACCACGCCCGCGACCGGCGTGGGCACCCCCGGTGGCGGCGGTGGCATGCGGTCGAGGTGCTGCTGCCAGATCACCGGCAGCGGAAGCGTGGGGTCGAACGGTGCGGTCCCGGCGAGCAGCCGGTAGAGCAGCACCCCGAGGGAGTAGATGTCGGCCGCCGGCCCGATGCGACCGCCGGTGATCTGCTCGGGAGCCATGTATGCCGGCGTGCCTACCTGGGAGCTCGCCGTGACGTCCGTGCTCTCGAGGATCTTGGCGATGCCGAAGTCGGTGACCTTGACCAGTCCGGCCGCGTCGAACAGGACGTTGTCCGACTTGATGTCGCGGTGCAGCACGCCCTTCTCGTGCGCGTGTGCCAACGCGGACGCGATGCCGAGGCCCACCGCGCAGGCGGCTTCCTGCGGCAGGCTGTCCCGGCGCCGGGACAGGGTGCCGCCCGGCAGCAGCTCCATCACGATGAGGCAGAGGTCGGCGGTCTCGACGTAGTCGTGGACCCGCACGATGTGCGGATGGTCCAAGCCGGCGAGCACCTGCGCCTCGGCGGCGAAGCCCGCCCGGCCGTCGGTGCCTGCGGGCAGCACCTTGATGGCCACGTCGCGCCGCAGGCCACGATGGTGGCCGGCGAGTACCAGCCCGAAGGCGCCGGCCCCGAGCTGGGCGCCGATCTCGATGTTCGGAAGCGCCGCCGCGACGGCAGCCCGATCGACGATCATTCGGGCCGCCGCGCTGTGCCGCTGGTCGGCCTGGCAGATCCGGGCGCTCCGGACACCCCCGTCATGAGGTGAAATCCTAGCCGTCCGCCTATGCCACAGAGCGGTTTGTCGGGCTCCTTACTGAGCCCGAGCGCGCGCGGAGTCGATCTTAATTTGTGGGCTCGACGGTTTTCGGCAGCGGGCACGCCGGGGAATCGTTCCAGCTGCCGACGGCCCTGTTCCCGCGCCGACGTTTCAGTCGTTCCCCCAAGCTCGCTCGACGACGACAATCGCGTCCTCGTCGGTCCCACTCGTGGACTTGATCATCGCGTCGCGAGTCGGAACGTGGGCGACCGGAGCCGTGAAACGCGACGGCGCCGCCGGTTCCCCAAGGAACCGGCGGCGCCGGGTGCTGCTGGCCATGCCCGCGGGTGGATCAGCGGGCCGGGCGCCGCGCGGTGATACCCACCGCGCGGCTTTCCGGACCTGGTCAGACAGTCACGGGCTCCGCGACGGTCTGGGAAGGAACGAACAGGATCGGCTTGTCGCCGGCGAGCGCGCTGCAGGTGGTGTCGATCATCAGCGCGGCGACGATGTACGGGTCCATGTTCGCGTTCGGGCGACGGTCCTCGAGCCAGCCCTTGCGGGCCTTCGAGACGGCCCACGGGATACGGATCGACGCGCCGCGGTCCGAGTCACCCCACGAGAACTTGTTCCACGGAGCGGTCTCGTGCTTGCCGGTGAGGCGGTCCTGGATGCCGTAGCCGTAGTGGGTCACGTGCTCCATGACACGGGTGCCGAGCGCCTCGCAGCAGGTGACGATCGCATCCCAGCTCTCCATCGTCTGCTTGGTGGAGAAGTTGGTGTGCGCGCCCGCGCCGTTCCAGTCGCCGGGCATCGGCTTCGCGGCGAAGGAGACCGACGCGCCGAAGTCCTCGGCGATGCGGTGCAGCAGCCAGCGGCCGACCCAGATCTGGTCACCGATGGCCGGCGCCGGCAGCACGCCGATCTGGAACTCCCACTGGCCCATCATGACCTCGGCGTTGGTGCCCTCGATCGCGAGGCCGGCGTCGATGCACGCCTGGGTGTGCCGCTCGACGATGTCCCGGCCGGGCATCTTCTCGCCGCCGACGCCGCAGTAGTACGGGCCCTGCGGCTCCGGGAAGCCGGTGGCCGGCCAGCCCAGCGGGCGGCCGTTCTGGAAGAACGTGTACTCCTGCTCGATGCCGAAGTGCGGGGCGAAGTCCGCGTACTTCTCGGCCAGCTCACGGGCCTTGGCGCGGGTGTTCGTCGGGTGCGGGGTGAAGTCGGTCAGCTCCACCTCGCACAGCACCAGGATGTTGTCACCGCCGCGGATCGGGTCCGGGCAGGTGAAGACCGGGCGCAGGACGCAGTCCGAGTTGGAACCGGGCGCCTGGTTCGTGCTGGAGCCGTCGAAGCCCCAGATCTCCGGCTCCTTGCCGTCCTTGATGATCCGGGTCTTGCTGCGCAGCAGCGGCTCCGGCTCGGTG
>Ga0068859_100002504_pt1 | contig 18664 bp, 19 predicted proteins | sample KBSSwiS22_FD_66585 | JGI IMG/M metagenome (GOLD analysis project Ga0068859, IMG submission 66585) | Switchgrass rhizosphere microbial communities from Kellogg Biological Station, Michigan, USA - KBS Switchgrass S2-2 | ecosystem: Host-associated > Plants > Roots > Rhizosphere > Soil ...
TCCGTTCATGCCGTTCGTCACCGAGGAGCTCTGGCAGAAGTTCCCGCACGAGGGGGAGTACCTCGCGACCGCCGCCTGGCCGCGCGCGCAGGAGGACGCCTCAGACGCGAAGGCCGAGCGCGACATGGAGCTCCTTCAGGAGCTCGTCGTCAAGGTGCGGAACCTCCGCGCCGAGGCCGGGATCGATCCCTCGCGCCGCATCGAGCTGCTCGTCCACGCCGACACGCCGAGGAACGCCAAGCTCGTCGCCCAGGAGACCGCGCTCGTCGCGGCGTTGACGCGCGCCTCGTCGGTGACCGTCGTCGAGGCGTTTCCGGAAGGGCTCGCCGCCGCGCGCGGGGTCGTGCGCGGCTTCGAGGCGGCGATCCCGCTCGCGGGCCTGCTCGACGTCGCCGCGGAGACGAGCCGCCTCACGAAGGAGCTCGACCGCATCCTCAAGGACGTCGACGTGCGGAACCGCAAGCTCGCCAACGAGTCGTTCCTCGAGCGCGCCCCTGCCGAGGTCGTCGCCAAGGAGCGCGCGATCCAGCAGGAGCTCCTCGACAAGAAGCGGCGGATCGAGGCGACGCTCGCCTCGCTGGCGGGAGGCGAGGCGGGGGCGTGAGCGCGGCTCCCGCCGACCCCGCGGCCCTGCGTCGCGCGGTGCGCGCCGCGTTGGAGGAGGACCTCGGCGCGGCCGGGGACGTCACGACGCAGGCGACCGTTCCGGCCCGCGCGCGGGCAAGGGCGCGCTTCGTGGCGCGCGAGCCGATGGTCGTCGCCGGTGTCCCGGTCGCCGTCGAGGTGCTGCGGCAGATCGACCCCGCGATCGAGGCGAAGCCGCTCGCCCGGGACGGGGATCGCGTCCCCGCGGGGACGACCGTGCTCGAAGCGCTCGGGCCGGCGCGCGCGCTCCTCGAGGCGGAGCGCACCGCCCTGAACTTCCTCCAGAGGATGAGCGGGATCGCCACCGCGACCGCCGCCGCGGTCGACGAGGTCGCGGGCACGGGCACGCTCGTGCTCGACACGCGGAAGACCGCGCCGGGCCTGCGTGCGCTCGACAAGCTCGCCGTCGCGACCGGCGGCGGCACCAACCACCGGATGGGGCTTCACGACGCGGTCATGATCAAGGACACGCACCTCGGCGCGGGCGGCTCGCTCCGCGACGCGATCCGGCGGTGTCTCGACGCCGGCCATCCGAAAGAGAGGATCACCGCGGAGGTGCGGACGCCGGGCGAGCTCGACGAGGCGATCGCGGCGGGCGCCGGGCGCGCGCTCCTCGACAACATGTCGCTCGACGCGCTCCGGGAGTGCGTGAGGCGGGGGAAGGGCCGGATCGTGCTCGAAGCGTCCGGAGGCTTGCGCCCCGGAACGCTGCGCGCGGTGGCGGAGACCGGCGTGGATGCGTTGAGCCTCGGCTACCTCACGCACTCCGTCCGCGCCGCCGACCTCGCGATGGATCTCGAGGCCGCGCCTTGACGCTCGTCCGCCGCGTCGTCCGCCTCGACACCACCGGATCCACGAACGACGACGCCCGCCGCCTGGCCCAGGAGGGGGCGCCGGAAGGCACGGTCGTGATCGCCCGCTCGCAGAGCGCCGGGCGGGGGCGACTCGGCCGCTCCTGGCATTCTCCGGACGGCTCGGGGCTCTACCTGTCGATCGTCCTGAGGCCGCGGGAGCCGCTCGACCGGGTCGGCCGCTATGCGCTCGTCGCCGCGCTGGCGGCGCTCGACGCGTGCCGCGCGGCCGGCGCGGCCGCCGCGCGGGTGAAGTGGCCGAACGACGTCCTCGTCGAGGGGCGGAAGGTCGCGGGGATCCTCGCCGAGCTTCGCGCGGGGAGCGGGGCGGCGGAGCTCGTCCTCGGGTTCGGCGTCAACGTCGGGACGCCGCCGACGGGGTACCCGCCGGATCTGGCTCCGGCGACGTCGCTGTCCGCGGCCGTCGGGCGCACGGTCGGCGTCGACGACACGGCCGCGGCGCTCCTCGCCTCGCTCGACGGATGGATCGCCTGCCTCCGCCGGGGAGGTTGGGAGGAGGTCCGCGAGGCGTTCGTGCGCTACGCTCCGGGGGTCGAAGGGGCGCGCGTCACGCTCCGCGGCGGGGCGACGGGGATCACCCGCGGCCTCGACGCCACCGGCGCGCTCCTGGTGGAGACGGCGCAGGGCGACGTTCCCGTCCACGCGGGAGAGTCGCTCGCGTCGTGGGAGGCTTAGGCGTGCTCGTCGCCGTCGATACCGGAAACACCCACACCGTCCTCGGGCTGTTCGACGGCGAGACGCTGCTCGCCGACTGGCGCATCGCGACCCGCAAGGACGCCACCGAGGACGAGCTGGCCGCCCTGTGGCGCTCGCTCTTCGAGGCGCAGGGATTGCCCCGCAACGCGGTCGACGGCGTCATCGTCTCCTCGGTGGTCCCCGACTGGAACGGGGTGCTCGCCGCGGCCGCCACGAAGACCTTCGGGAAGACGGCGCTGTTCGTCGAGCCGGGGGTCAAGACCGGCCTTCCGATCCGCTACGAGAACCCGCACGAGGTCGGCGCGGATCGCATCGTCAACGCGGTCGCGGCGTCCGAGCGGTTCGGGGCACCGGTGCTCGTGCTCGACTTCGGAACCGCGACGACCTTCGACGTCGTGAGCGCCAAGCGCGAGTACCTGGGGGGCGTCATCGCTCCGGGGCTTGCGATCTCGGCGGAAGCGCTCTTCCGCCGCGCGGCGCGCCTGGCGCGCGTGGACGTGCGCAAGCCCGCGCACCTCATCGGCCGCAACACGCAGGAGAGCGTGCAGGCCGGCCTGTTCTACGGCTACGTCGGGCTCGTCGAGGGGCTCGTGCGGCGCTTGCGCGCGGAGATCGGCCCCGAAGCGCCCGTGGTCGCGACCGGGGGGCTCGCCGCCGTGTTCCGGGACGAGCTCCCGTTCCTCACGGCGGTGGATCCGAATCTCACGCTCGAGGGGTTGCGCCTCGTCTGGGAGAAGAACCGGAAGTGAGGGTCCTGCTCGTCTGCGACGGCAACATCTGCCGGTCGCCGATGGCGGCGGCGTACCTGAGGTCCCGCGCCGCCCACGCGGGGCTCGCCCACGTCGTCATCGACTCCGCCGGGCTCCTCGGGATCGAAGGCGCGCCAGCCGCGGCGCACGCGATCGCCGTCGGGCGCGCGGAGGGGTTCGACCTCACGCGGCACCGCTCCCGCGGGATCACCGCGGCCGACCTGCGCGCGGCGGACGTCGTCGTCGTGATGACGCTCGCGCACCTCGAGGAGCTCGCCGAGCGCTTCCCCAATCCGAACCAGAAACGGCTTCTCCTGCGCGCGTTCGAGGCGGGCCCGACCCCCTCGGGAGGCGCGCCCGAGCTCGCCGATCCGGTGTCGGGGCCGTACGAGGGGTTCCGCGACGCCTTCGCGGTCATCCGTACTTGCGTGGACCACCTCGTCCTGTGGCTTCGGCACGCCGCGTGAGCGTCGGCGCGAGCGAGCGCGGATACGCCCGGGCGATCGAGGCCGCGTGGTCCCGGATGAAAGGGCGGCCGGTCGTGCTGTCGCCCCGCGAGTTCGAGCTCGTCGCGTCGTGGCGTCGTGAGGGGATTCCGCTCGCCGTCGTGCTCGAGGTCCTGCACGACGAGGCGAAGCGCGCGGGCGGACGGCGGGAGCCGCGCTCGCTGGGTTTCCTCGCGAAGGCGGTTCGGGAGGCGGGTCAAGTCGTCGCCGCAGGACGGTCCGTCCCGCAGGCGAAGGCGAAGGCTTCGCATCCGCCCGCCGCGGACCGCTGGCGGGAGGCGCTCGAAAACGCGCAGGTCGAGGAACCGCTCGGCACCGCGCTCGCGGGACTGCTCCAGGCGTCCTTCGACGGCGCGCCACCCGAAGAGCTGGACCGGCGCCTCGATGAGGAGCTGATGCTTCGCGCACCCGAGGAGCGACGGCGCGTCGCCGAAAACGCGTCGCGTGTGGCGCTCGCGCCGTTCCGCGCGAGGATGGAGCCCGCGGAGCACGAGCGCGCGGTCGCACGCGGCATCACGGATCGACTCCGCGAGGCTTACGGCCTCCCGCGCGCCGTGCTGTCGCCTTCATCGAGGATCGGCTAGAGTCTCCCGCGTCCCGCCTCCCGGACGCGCCATGCCTCGTCCGGCCCCACCACCCGCGCTCGTCGCGGTCGCCGGCGCGTTCCTCGCCGGAGCGGCCTCGGGCGGAGCTCTCCCCGCGCGGCTCGCCGCGGGAGCAGCGATCGCGTCGTTCTTGGCGGCGCTCCTGTTCCGCCGCACGCCTCGTCTCACGGTGACGCTCGTCGCGCTCTCCGCGGCGGCTGCCGGTGCAGCCGCGCAGAGCGTCTCTTGGGATGCGAGCGTAGAACGACTCGACGCATGGCTTCCGGCATCGCGCACGGCGGAGCTCGACGTGACCGCCATCGTGCTCGGAGCCCCGGAGCGCAGCGCGCGGGGCGAGCGGTGGATGCGCGTCCGGCTCGACGACGGCGCTCGTCCCGCGCTGACCGTCCGGCTCGTGGTGTCCGAGCCTCGGGGCGACGACGCGATGCGCCTGGATGCGCTCCGCCACGGCGACCGGATCCGCGTCTGGGCGCGCCTCCGCGCACCCTCGCGCGGTCCGGGACGGAGCGAGGACGCGGCGCGCCGGCAGCTGTGGTCGCAGGGGCTCGACGCGACGGGCTCCGTGAAGAGCGCACGCCTGGTCCGGCTCGAAGAAAGGGGGCCGAAGACGTGGCGGCGGGCGATCGACGATCTGCGCGCCGCGGCGCGGTCCTCCCTCGACCGCACCCTCGGTCCCGATGGCCGATCCCGGGGTGTTCTCGGAGCGATGGTGCTGGGGGATCGAGGGCTCACCGACGAGGACACCGATCGCGTGCTGCGCGACTCCGGCCTCGTGCATCTCCTCTCCATCAGCGGTCTGCACACCGCGCTCACGATCGTGCTCCTCGTCGCCCTCCTCCGGCGCACGCGCTCGGGCCCCGTCACCCTCGCGATGACGGCGGCGCTTTCGATCGCGGCCTTCGCCGCGTTCGTCGGGTGGGGATCGCCCGTGCTCCGCGCGGGGACGATGATCCTCGTCGCGCTCCTCGCCCGAGCCGCCGGCCGCGAGATCGACGGCCTCTCCTCGCTCGCGCTGGCCTCGGCGCTCCTGGTCACCGCGGTCCCGCCGCTCGCGATGGACCTGAGCTTCCAGCTGAGCGTGCTCGCGACCGCGGGACTGCTCGCCCTGGGGCCGTCGGTCGCGCGCGTCCTTCCGGGGCCGCGACTCCTGGCGAAGGGGCTCGGTGTCTCGGCGGGCGCGTACCTCGCCACCGCGCCCAGCCTCGCGGTCGCGTTCGGGCGTGCCGCCCCCGTGGCGCTGGCCGCGAACGTCGCCGCGGGCGTGCTGTGCGCGGTGAGCCTGGCCGCGGGCGCCGCGGTGCTGGTGTTCGGCGAGCTTCCGGGCCTCGGCCCGTGCGCGATGGCGCTCGCGAACGCCTCCGTCGACGCCCTCGTTGCGGTCGCGCGGTGGGCGGCGGCGATCCCGGGAGGCCACTTCCGCGTCGCCACGCCCTCCCCCTGGCTCGTCGTCCTCGACACGGCGCTCGTCACGACGGCGATCGTTCTTCCCAGGGGCCGCGCAAGACGGAGGATCGCGTCCGCGCTCGCCTTCGTCACGATCGCCCTGCACCTCGGCCCGCCCCCCGGCGATCGCGGCCCGACGCGCCTCGAGGTCCTGGACGTCGGGCAAGGACTTTCGGTGCTGCTGCGGCTCGGGAGTGAGACCGTCCTCGTCGACGCCGGGCCCGGAGAGCCCGGACGCTTCGACGCCGGAGAGCGTCTCGTCGTGCCGGCGATCCTCGCCCGCGGCGGCCGCCGGGTCTCGATCCTCGCCCTCTCCCACGGCCATGCCGATCACATCGGCGGCGCGCCGGCGGTCCTCGAGGATCTCGACGTGGGAGAGGTGTGGATCCCCGCGGGCGCCGAGAACGATGCCGGGATGCGGCACGTGATCGACCTCGCGCGCGACAGGGGAGTCGCCGTGCGGCGGATGCGCGCGGGTGACCGCATCGCGCGCGGGGGAGGAACCCTCGACGTGATCCATCCCACGGACGCCGACCGGCGCGGGCCGATCAACGACCGCTGTCTCGTGCTCAGGCTGACGTCGCCGGAGGGAGCCACGGCGCTCCTCCCGGGCGACCTCGAGGCGTCGGGAGAGGCATCGCTCGCGCTCCGCGCGAGCGCCCTCGCTTCGCAGGCTCTCGTGGTGCCGCATCACGGCGCGGACGGCAGCAGCGGCGGCGCCTTCCTCCGAGCGGTCTCACCACGGATCGCGGTCGTGTCCGCGGGCATCGCGAACCGGTTCGGCCACCCGGGAGCGCGCGCGCTCGAGCGGCTGGCTCGCGCCGGTGCGGAGGTCCATCGCACCGACCGGAACGGAACCGTCTCCCTCGAGGCCACCCCCGCGGGGTGGCGCGTCTCAGACGACCTGGAGGGGAACGGGGATGAAGGTGAGGGCGAGCATGAGCGCGAGCCCCCAGGTGAGCGCGGCGCGGCGGCCGTCGAGGGGCGTCACCTCGTCGGTCAAGCGGGGGTGGCGTCCGCGCAGGATCAACAGGATGATCAACCACAGCCCATAGCTCGAGAACGTGTGCGCGAAGACGCCTTCGAACGCGATGAACGCGGCGAACGCCGCGATCGTCACCCACGAGACGATCCGGTGCAGCGAGGGACTGACCGCGAACAGCGCGTGGCCGCCGTCGAGCTGGCCGACCGGCAGCAGGTTCAACGAGGTCACGAGCATCCCAACCCACGCCGCCCCGTAGATCGGCCCGACCTGGAGGTTGGCGTCGCCGTGAAAGACGCGCTCGAGCAGCCACGAGACGAGCGGCGGCCCGAGGAACATGCCGTGGGGCTCGGCGGTCGTGGGCATCGGACGCGCGAAGGCGACGCCGATCGCGAGCACCGGCAGCGCGATCGCGAAGCCGGCGATCGGACCCGCCGCCGCGATGTCGAAGAGCGCGCGGCGCGACGGGATCTGGCTCCGGATGCGGATGACCGCGCCGAACGTCCCGATCGGCATCGGGAGCCCCGGGATGAAGAACGGGAGCGTCGCGTGGACTCCGTAGAAACGGCAGGCGAAGTAGTGCCCGAGCTCGTGGGCGCCGAGGATGAGCAGGACCAGCAGCGCGTAGGGGAGCCCCTGAACCAGCACGCGGGGGCTCAACATCTCCCATCCCCAGTCGGTCAGTCCGGTGTCGGCCCAGAACCACGCCCCCGCCATCGTCAGGGTGACGAACGTCGCGGCGAGGAGGATGAGGTGGATCCGCCGCCTCGGGGCCGGGGGCGGCGGAGGCGGTGGGAGCGGGGGAGTTTCCACGGAGCGGAGGAGTATAACAACCGGCTTTCTCCTCTCGCGGTGACACATCTCGCCCTCTCGGGAGGACACGAAGCCCGAGAAGCGGGTAGCGGGAGATCGAACTTCTCGGTATGAATGTTGCGACACCTCCCTGGAGGGAGGGAGCCATGCGCAACACACGACGACTCTTCAAGCGCATCACCTCACTGGGCTTCGCCGGCGCTTTGGCTGCCGGCGCCGCCCTCGCGGCTCCCGCTCACCGGTCCGCCCCCGCGCCCCGCTCCGCTCCCGCCGCCCGCTCGGCTCCCGCGCCCCGCGGCGGCGGCATGTCGCGCGCCGCCGTGCCCCGCGGCACCGCCACCCGCGCCCCGGTCGGCGGCCGGCAGACCGCGAACGGCACCGCGCGCTATGGGTACGGGTACGGCGGGTACGGGGGCTACGGCGGCTACTACGGAGGCGGTTACCCCTACTACGGCTATCCCTACTACGGTTATCCCTGCTACGGCTGGGGCTGGCCATACTGGGGCGGGTATTACGGTTGGTACGGCTACCCGTACTTCGGACTTTCCGTCGGCGCCTACTACGGTCCTGGATACGTGGACGGGGGCGGCGGCGAGGCGTACGCGCCGAGCGGACCCGCCGTCGTCGAGACGGACATCTCGCCGTCGAAGGCCGAGGTCGTCCTCGACGGCGTGAGCGCCGGCTCCGCGAAGGACTTCAACGGGACCTGGGACGAGCTGCGGATCGAGCCCGGGCGTCACACGATCACGTTCCGCAGGGACGGGTACAAGTCGCTGACGATCGCTTTCGACGCGACGGCGGGCGGCCACTACGTCTTCGATCAGGAGCTGCCGAAGGGGGAAGGGGAGGAGCGCATCGACCGCACGGCGGGCCCGGAGTCACCTGAGCCACGCCCCCCCGGAGCATCGGCGCGCGGCCTCCTGCGGATCCGCGTCCAGCCCGACGACGCGGTCGTCTACCTCGACGGGTCCTACCTCGGAACCGGGTTCGAGCTCGCGGGCATGCACGGTGCGCTGTCCGTGGGACAGGGGGAGCACCTCATCGAGGTGACGCGGCCGGGCTACAAGGGCGATGCGCGCAAGGTCCTCGTGGGGAACGAGGGGCAGGCGATCGTCGACGTCACCTTGGAGCACGCGGCTCCGTAGTCGCCCTAGCCGGATTCGCCGGAGGTCAGGTTCCGCAGGTTCTTCCCGGGCTTGAAGCGGATCGTCTTGCCGGGGGGGATGCGGACTTCACGGCCGGTGCGTGGGTTCCGGCCGATTCCCTTCTTCCGCGGCTTCACCTGGAACACGCCGAACCCGCGGAGCTCGATCCGCTCGCCGCGCTTCATCGCCGACTTCATTGCGTCGAACACGGCCTCCACGGCCTCGATCGACTTCACCTTCGTGATCGACGCGCCTTCGGAGACCTTGTTGATGATGTCGGCCTTGATCACGTGGGCTCCCCGCCGCGCAAACGCCGGGAGTCTACGAACGGGTCCGAAGGCTGTCAAGCCGACCTCGGGCGTAACCCAATGCCCGATCAACACTTAGCGCCGGATTGCATGAAAGGCGGTTTCGGCGGCGTGGTACGTTGCGGCGGTGGCCCCACCCCCCCTCGTCGCGATCGTAGGCGCCCCGAACGTCGGAAAGAGCACCCTTTTCAACCGGCTCGTCGGCCGGAGAAAATCGCTCGTCACCAACGAGCCGGGGCTCACGCGTGACCGGCTCTACGGCGAGGTCCGCAACGCGCCCCGGCCGTTCCGGCTCGTCGATACCGGTGGTCTTCGCTGGGACGACGTCCCGTTCGGGAAGGAGATCCTGCTCCAGGCGGAGGCGGCCCTCGAGGAGGCCCGTCTCGTGATCTTCGTGGTGGACGCCCGCTCGGGTGCCACAGCACTCGACGCCGACGTCGCCTCGTTCCTGCGGCGCCGGGGCGCCGACGTCCTGCTCGTCGCGAACAAGATCGACGACGAGAAGCATCGGGATGCCATCCACGATCTCCACCGGTTGGGGCTCGGCGATCCGTTCGCGGTGTCGGCGGAGCACGGGCGCGGGATCGACACGCTGCTGGAGGAGGTCGCGACCCGCCTCGATCGGCTGGGCGCCTCCGAGGAGATCGCGCCCGAGGCTCCGGCGATCAAGATCGCGCTCGTCGGCCGTCCCAACGTGGGAAAGTCCTCCCTGCTGAACAAGCTGGTCGGGGAGGAGCGGATGGTCGTCAGCGACATCCCGGGCACGACGCGCGACGCGGTGGACACGCACCTCGAGCTTCCGGACGGGCGGCGCTACCAGCTCGTGGACACGGCCGGCATGCGGCGTCGCGGCCGCGTCCACGCCACCGCGGAGAGCCTCTCCGTGATGCAGGCGCGGCACGCGATCGACCGGGCCGACGTCGTCGTGCTCGTCCTCGACGGGAGCGAGCCGCTCACGGCGCAGGACACGCACATCGCCGGTTATGCGCAAGAAGCGCTCCGCCCCGTCGTCGTCGCGGTGAACAAGTGGGATCTCGTCGAGGGGCGCGAGCAGCGGGCGAAGCAGTGGGCGGAGGACGTCCGCATCCGGCTCAAGTTCCTCAAGGATGTCCCGGTCGTCCTCCTGTCTGCGAAGACCGGGCAGCGCGTGCCGAAGATCCTCGGGAGCGTGGACGAGGTGCACGCCCAGGCGTCGCGGTCGGTGACCACGCCCGAGATCAACCGCTGGCTGCAGGAGGAGGCCGAGCGCGAGCGCCGGTCGCCGGCGAAGGGCGGCAGCATCCGGCTCTTCTACGCGACCCAGACCGGCGTCCGTCCGCCTCGCTTCGTGCTGTTCTGCAACGACGCGCGGCGCATCCACTTCTCGATGAGACGGCGCCTCGAGAACAGCCTCCGGGAGCGGTTCGGGTTCGGCTCCGCCCCGATGCGCATCACGTTCCGCAGCCGCCGCGAGCCCGCGGCGCGATGACGAACCCCTTCGCGCGCTGGGCGCGGATCCTGTGGCGCGCGCTCCGCAATTTCTCCATCGATCACGGCGCCAACCACGCGGCGGCGGTCGCTTACTTCTCTCTCCTGTCGTTCCCGCCCCTGATCCTGTTCGCCGGACGCATCGTCGCCCGGCTCCTTCCCAACGAAGTCGCCGCCGAGCAGGTGATCGCCGCGATCGCGCCGTTCCTCCCGACGGAGATCGGGAGCTCGCTCACCGAGGTGACGGCCACCCTCACCATGAACGGCGCGGTGCTCGTCGTCGCGCTCCCGGCGCTGTTCTGGGTGGCGAGCCACGCCTTCTCCGCGATCGAGATCGCGGTCAACGTCGCCTACGGCACCACGCCACAGCGCCGCTTCCTCCTGTCGCGTCTCAAGGCGTTCGCGGGGCTGTTCGGCGGGGTCGTCGTGCTCGCGGGAACGGCCGTCGCCTCCCACCTCGCCCTGCTCGCCTCGCGCTACTACGAGCTCGTCGGCGCGCCACCGCTGTTCTCCCCACGGGAGCGGCTCGCGTCCGGGCTCGGGCTTCTGGCGGTGGCCTTCGGCGTCTTCACGCTCTTCTACAAGCTCCTCCCGCGCGGGAGGATCGCGTGGACCGCGGCGGCGCAGGCGGGGATCGTCGCGGTGATCCTCTGGGAGGGGGCCCGGCAGGTCTTCGGCGGGATCCTCCGGATGTCGCCGGCGTTCGGCTTCTTCAGCGGGGCCGTCGCGGGGATCGTCGCGGTGCTCGCCTGGATCTACGTCGCGGTCGCCGTGCTCATCTACGGCGCGGAGGTCGCGGCGATCTTGAATGGAAACCGCACGTGACCGCCGTTTCTTGACCGGGAGCACGACGGGATTTATGTTCGCCGCGCTCCGCCCACGGGTGCACGTGTCGCGGCGGAGATCGGAAAGGGGTGGTCCGCGATGGTTCTCTTCAACTACTCGACGCGAGAGCTGACGGCGAAGATCGTCTATTACGGGCCGGGGCTCTGCGGAAAGACCACCAATCTCCAGTTCATCCACGAGAACCTGCCGGGCGAGGTGAAGGGCAAGATGCTCTCCCTCGCGACCAAGACGGACCGCACGCTCTTCTTCGACTTCCTCCCGATCGATCTCGGCGAGATCCGCGGGATGAAGACGCGCGTCCAGCTCTACACGGTCCCGGGGCAGGTCTTCTACAACGAGACCCGCAAGCTCGTCCTGAAGGGCGCGGACGGTATCGTCTTCGTCGCGGACTCGCAGGAGACGATGCTCGGCGCGAACATCGAGTCGTTCAAGAATCTCGAGGAGAACCTCAAGGCGCACGGCATGAAGCTCTCCGAGATGCCGCACGTCATCCAGTTCAACAAGCGCGACCTCCCGAAGCTCGCGTCCATCGAGGACTTGAACGCCGCGGTCAACAAGTTCAACGGCCCGTTCTACGAGTCGGTCGCGACCACGGGTATCGGCGTCCAGGACACGCTCAAGGCGATCGTGAAGCTCGTGCTCTTGCACCTGACGAAGAAGTACGACCCGAAGTCGATCCCCGCGTCCGAGCGCACGGTTCCCGTCTCCTCGCCGGTCGCCGCCGTCGCGAGCGCTCCGGCGCCCGCGGCCGCCAAGCCCGCGGCGAAGGTCGAAGCCGCGCGGGCGCCCGCGCCGAAGCGGTCGAAGGCGGCCCCCGCTCCCGCGCCGGCGACGGAAGCGCTTCCGGCGTTCGCCGAGCATGAGATCGATGACCTGGTCGGGGACGTCGCCGAGATCGAGACCACCGTCATCGCACCGGTTGCCGCGGCGCCGATCCCCGTGGCCGCACCGGTCTCCGCGGCGCCCGACGACGACGGCGCGATCTGGCTCGGCTCCCCGGACGGCGACGAAGGTCTCGCGGCCGCGGGATCGACGTACGGCTCGAACGTGTCGATCGAGGATCTCCTGTCCGCAGAGACCGATCCGGGTTCGCAGAAGGAGAAGGCCCCCGCACCGGAGCCGGAGCCGGAGCCTGCCGCCTGGTCGCCGTCGGCGCGTTTCGGCTCGGACTACGAGATCGACCGCGGCTTCGACCCGGAGTGGGCCACGCCGATCCCCGTCGAGCCGGAGCCGCCCACCCCGGCGCCCGTGGCCGAGATTCCCGTGGCGCCGGTGGAGCCCGAGGCACCCCGAGCCGAGACCCGAGCCGAGAGCATGGAGGAGGAGGTCCTGTTGACGGAGGTCGCGAGCGACCACGAGCTCTTCGAGGACCCGAGCCTGGACATCGCGCGCCTCGGAACCGGGGAGCAGCGGGAGATCCTGGTACCGGTCCAGTTGGGGGAGGGGCCGGCGGCGCGCCGGTTCAAGCTTTCCATCCGGCTGCGGCTCGATCCCATCGACTGACCGCCGGCGAGGGGGCGCCCTCCCGTCGTGCGGTCTATTCTGCCCTCATGCGGATCACCCCCCTCCTGGCGCTCGCGGTCGGCGCGGCCGGCACGGCGCTCGCCGTCACCGAGCCGCCGCCGGACCCGATCAAGCGCGGCCTGTACGACTGGATGAACCTCGCGCCGATCGTCGTCGCGGGAGATGTCGTCTCGGACGACGGGAAGTTCACGCAGGTCGTCGTCCGCGAGACGATCAAGGGTGGAACGCCCCCGGGGACGACGCTGCTCATCGACGTCCGCGGCGCGAATCGCGATCGCGATCCCGGCGTCAAGGCGCTCAAGTTCGACAACACGGTCGGGTACTTGCTCCTTCTCAAGACCGGCCCGCGATCGTCGGATTCCCGGCCCGTGTTCGAGCTGGTGCGGGGAACGCAGGGCGTCCGGCCGCTCCCGGCCGAGGGCCGGCCGGCCACGCTCGACGCGGCGCGCCGACTCGCAGCGCTCCAGGAGCGACACGACGACGAGGTCCTCTGGACGACGCTTCCGAGCTTCCTCGAGGACGACAACCCGGTTCTCGTCGACGCGACGCTCGACATGTTCATCAAGTTCCGGCGTGGCGACGCGACGATGGTTCCCATCATCGAGCCGCTCCTCGATCACCCGACCCCCGATGTCCGCGAGCGCACGATCGTGCTCCTCGGCCGCATCTTGAGCCAGGCGGGCCCGGCCGACATCGCGGAGCGATCGATCGTGGTCGGAGAGCTGACCTCACGGGCCCGGCGCGACGACGACGTCCGCGTGCGACGGACCGCGACCGCGGCGCTCGCCGCGCTTCCCGACGGGGGCGTGGACGAGACGCTTCGCGCGATCGCGCGGGACGATCCGGACCAGGACGTGCGCTTCGAGGCCGAGCGCGCCGTGTACGAACGTGGGAAGAAACCGGCGGGGACGAAGTCCGATTGACGCCGCCCGGACCGATTCCTAAGATTTCCGCGTCTCCGAGGACGGCCGTGCGAGGGACCGCGATGGCGATCAACCCGTTCCAGAACTTCATGGTGAGATACGGCGCCGGGGAGCGCATCTTCACCGAAGGCGACCTCGGAACGACGATGTACATCGTCCAATCCGGGAAGGCCCGCCTCTTCCGGCTCGTGGAAGGCCAGAAGCGCATCCACGGGATGATGGAGAAGGGGGACTTCTTCGGGGAGATGTCGATCCTCGAAGGGCTCCCGCGAACGCTCTCGGCCGAGGCGGTCGAGGACTCGGAGCTCATCGAGATCAACTCGATGACCTTCGACAAGATGATCAAGGGGAACATCGAGATCGCGATCCGCATGCTCCGGAAGCTCTCGATCCGCCTGCGCGAGGCGGAGCGCCGCATCGAGGGGCTCCAGGCGGGCGGTGCCCAAGCATCCCCGTCGAGGCCGGTGGCGCCCGTGCGCGCCAAGGCCCCCGCCGCCGAAGGCGTGGGAACGCGGCTCGAGGTGGAAGGGGAGGGGGCGGTCTACCCGCTGGGGGGCGACGAGACGCTCATCGGACGCTTCGACCCGGTCACCGAGCTGATGCCCGACGTCGACCTGACCCAGGTGGACCTCAAGCGCAGCGTGTCGCGCCGCCACGCGCGGCTCGTGCGGGGGGCGGACGGGTTCGCGCTGACCGAGGAGGTCGGCGCGCTCAACGGCACGTTCGTCAACGGCACGAAGCTCGTCACGGGACGGCCCCATCCGGTCCAGGACGGCGACAAGATCTCCCTCGGGATGGTCAAGCTCGTCTTCAAGGCATGACGCGCGGCCTCCTGACCCTCGCCACCGTCGCGACGCTCGCCGCGGGCTCGACCCTCGCCAAGGACAAGGAGCCCGACCTCCGTCCCTACCGCCTCGCCTTGGAGGTGCGGTGGGGGAGCGGGGCGGGCCCGGAGGCGTTCCGAGCGGACGTCGAGCGCGCGCTCGCCGCGGCGGCGGCGCGGGGCTGCGTCGCGGAGATCGCGGCCGGTGCCTCCGCCGTTCGGGAGGGGAGCTCCGATCTCGTCCTGGTCGCGACGCTCGAGGGCTTCGTCGAGGAGGTGCGATTCGACGACTCCCTCGCGACCGCGGTCACTCCCGGAGAGCCGACGAAGGAGCTGCGCCGCGTCGCGCTGGTGGACGTGGACAACAACCTTCGGCTCTTCGTTCGGGAGGGCGAACGCGAGGTCGCGACCAAGAGCTTTCACGCCAACATCCAGTACCGTCCGATGTACGTCGGCGAGGATCCGCAAGCGTCCGCTCGCGCGCGCGTGATCGAGGACATCGTGGCCGAGAGCCGCAAGCTCCTGTGCAAGTCCGGCGGCAAGCTCGCGGCGCGCGTGCGCGGGGAGCCCGGGGCGCGTTGACCCCGGCGCTTCCGCGGTGTTACCCTCCCGCGGCGCCCGACGACCGGTTCCTCCTCGCGTCGGCCCCTCTCACGGTGTCGCGATGACCTCGACGTCCCGTCCTCGGGTTCTCTCCGGGATGCGGCCCACCGGGCCGCTGCACCTGGGGCACCTCGTGGGCGCGCTCGACAACTGGGTGAAGCTCCAGGACACGCACGACTGCTACTTCGCGATCGTGGACTGGCACGCGCTGACGACGGATTACGCGGATCCGTCGGGCTTGCGCGGCTTCGTGCGCGAGGTGGCGCTCGACTGGCTGGCCGCCGGCGTCGACCCGGAGCGGAGCACGGTCTTCGTGCAATCGGAGGTGAAGGAGCACGCGGAGCTCCATCTGCTCCTGTCGATGATCGTCCCGCTTCCGTGGCTCGAGCGCGTGCCCACGTACAAGGAGCAGCAGGAGCAGCTGCGCGAGAAGGATCTCAACACCTACGGCTTCCTCGGCTACCCGCTCCTCCAGGCCGCCGACATCCTCGCGTACCGGCCCGCCGCGGTCCCGGTGGGGGAGGACCAGGTGCCCCACCTCGAGCTGTGCCGCGAGATCGCGCGGCGCTTCAACCACCTCTACGGCGAGGTGTTCCCCGAGCCGCAGGCGCTCCTGACGAAGGCGCCGCGCCTGCCGGGGACCGACGGGCGGAAGATGTCGAAGTCGTACGGCAACGCGATCTTCCTGTCCGACCCTCCGGAGGTCGTGGGGGGAAAGATCGACGCGATGCTCACCGACCCCGCGCGCACGCATCGGCACATCCCCGGGAATCCGGAGATCTGCCCGGTCTTCGCGACGCACAAGATCGTGTCGAGCGAGGAGACCGTGAGCTGGGCCGCGCACGGCTGCCGGACCGCGGAGATCGGATGCCGCGACTGCAAGCGGAGGCTCAAGGAGAGCCTCGCCTCCCTGATCGGTCCGATCGCCGAGCGCCGCGCCCGCCTGGCCGCCGATCCCGCGTCCATCGATCGCATCCTCGACGAGGGGGCGGCCAAGGCACGGGAGAGTGCGGGCGCCACGCTGGCGCTGGTCCGGAAGGCGATGGGGCTCGGCCGATGAGCGACTGGAAGGTGCACCTCCCGCAGTTCGACGGCCCCCTCGATCTCCTGCTGCACCTCGTGCGCGTCAACGAGGTCGAGATCACGAACATCCCCATCATCGCGATCGCCGAGCAGTACAACGCCTATCTCGACACGATGCGGGAGCTCGACCTCGAGATCGCCGGGGAGTACCTCGTCATGGCGGCGACGCTCCTCCACATCAAGTCGAGGATGCTGCTGCCGCCGGATCCGGCGGCCCCCGACGAGGCGCCCTCCGAGGATCCGCGCGCCGAGCTGACCCGGCAGCTCCTCGAGTACCAGCGGTTCAAGCAGGCCGCGGAGAACCTCCAGGCCCTCGACAGCGTGCGCAGCCTCATCTGGACGCGCGACGGCCACGTGCCGCCGGAGTTCGAGGGGGAGGAGCTTCTCGCCGTCGATCTCATCGACGTCATCGCCGCGTTCAAGCAACTCCTCACGCGCCTCGGGGAGGACGCGAGGCTCCAGTGGCGGCGCGACGACGTCTCGGTCGCGGACAAGATCGCGTGGCTCTCGGACCTTCTGGCGGCGGAAGGTCCGGCCGACCTGCTCGAGCTGCTCGCGGGCCTGGAGTCGCGCAGTCAGCGCATCGCCACGTTCCTCGCGGTGCTCGAGATGACGCGGCTCCAGATGATCGTGTTGTTCCAGCGCGCGCGGCATCCGGGCATCCGGGTGGCCCTGCGCGAAGAGGAAGCCCCGGCGGCCGCGGCCGTCGAGCCGGGAACTTCGGAGGAGTGATGAGCGAGCAGGACGACCTGACGGCCGCCGTGGAGGCGGTGCTGTTCGCGGCAGGGGAGCCCGTCCACCCCAAGGAGATCGCGTCGGCGTTCGAGGGTCCGGACGAGCCGGCGGTGAGGGATGCGATCGAGACCCTCGCCGCGCGCTACGCCCAGGGGCCGGGCGGCCTCGTGGTCGAGCAGGTGGCGGGCGCGTACCGCCTCGCGACGAAGCCGGCCGTCGGCGCGCTCGTACGGCAGTTCTTCCGGCAGCGGAACCGGACGCGTCTGTCGCCCGCGGCTCTCGAGACCCTCGCGATCGTCGCCTACCGGCAGCCGGCCACCGTCCCCGAGATCCAGGCGATTCGCGGCGTGGACCCGACGGGCGCGCTCAAGAATCTCCTCGAGAAGAAGCTCGTGCGGATCCTCGGGCGCAAGAAGGTCGTCGGCAACCCGTTGCTGTACGGAACGACCAAGCAGTTCCTCGTCCACTTCGGTCTCAACAAGCTCGAGGACCTTCCCTCGATCGAGGAGTTCGATCAGTTCGTCGGCGCGCTCGAGGAGGACCGAGGGCCCATCGAGATGGAGCCCCTTCCCGAGGCCGAGGCCGAGCCCGAGACCGATCTCGAGCCCGCGCCGGTCCCCGAGGAGGGATGAGCGACCGGCTCCAGAAGGTCCTCGCTCACGCGGGGATCGCCTCGCGCCGCGCGGCGGAGAAGCTCATCGCGGCCGGGCGCGTGACCGTCAACGGCTCGATCGTCTCCGAGCTCGGCACGAAGGTCGATCCCGGAAAAGACGCGATCAAGGTCGACGGCAAGCGCGTGGGGGCCGCGCCGCGCGTCCCCACCTACCTGGCCTTCCACAAGCCGCGAGGCGTCGTCACGACCCTCTCCGACCCGGAGGGCCGGCCGACGGTGCGGGACTTCCTGGCGGGCGTGACCGTCCGCGTCTACCCCGTCGGACGCCTCGACTTCGACAGCGAGGGTCTCCTGCTGCTAACCGACGACGGCACCCTGGCGCGGGACCTCATGCACCCCTCCTCGGGGGTGGAGAAGACGTATCGCGCCAAGGTCCGCGGTTTTCCGGAGCCGGACACGCTGCGGCGCCTGGCGCGCGGGGTCTATGTCGAGGGGAAGAGGACGGGCCCCGCCCGGATTCGGGTGGTCGAGGGCGGCACGAACCCGTGGCTGGAGGTCGTGCTCAGCGAGGGACGGAACCGCCAGGTCCGCAAGATGCTCCAGGCCGTCGGCCATCCCGTGCAGAAGCTCCGGCGCGTCCGCTACGGGGGCGTCGAGCTCGGGCGGCTGCCCACGGGAGGCCTCCGCCCGCTCCGTCCCGCGGAGGTCGAGCGCCTCCGCCGCGCCGTCCGGCGGAAGCGATCGTCGTAATTATCTGAATCGACGATTCTTGACACGTTTCCGGCGCTTCTCTACGATGACGACTTTGCCGGGTCGATTCATCGTCATCGGCAGCCCGCTCTGCGGGTACCAACGGGACCACGCTCCATGGATCAAGGGCGCGGCCCGATCCAGGAGGTCCGGTCCAATTCATGAGCGCTAACGACATCAAGGACGAGGTCACCACGGCGACGGGGCACGATGCCATCGAGGATGCCGAAGATTTCGGCAAGGCCCTCGAGGCGTGGGAGAGCGGCTTCAAGTCGCTGAAGGAAGGGGACGTCGTTCACGGCCGCGTCCTCAAGATCCTCGAGAAGGAAGTCGTCGTCGACATCGGATTCAAGTCCGAGGGCGTGATCGACATCGACGAGGTCAAGGGATACGACGGCCAGCTGACCGTGAAGGTCGGCGACCGGATCGAAGTGCTCCTCGAGCGCACGGAGAACAACGACGGCTACGTCGTGCTCTCGAAGGAGAAGGCCGAGAAGATGAAGGTGTGGGACGAGGTCGAGCGCGCCTTCGAG
>Ga0068859_100002505_pt1 | contig 18663 bp, 13 predicted proteins | sample KBSSwiS22_FD_66585 | JGI IMG/M metagenome (GOLD analysis project Ga0068859, IMG submission 66585) | Switchgrass rhizosphere microbial communities from Kellogg Biological Station, Michigan, USA - KBS Switchgrass S2-2 | ecosystem: Host-associated > Plants > Roots > Rhizosphere > Soil ...
CGTGCTGGCTTTACTCCGTGGCCGTTGTGCTGATGCGCCTGCGATGCATTATTCTGGAGCGAGAACAAAACGCGGCTCGCTTCGCGGAGGTGGGAGTATGAACTGGCCGGACCTGTCTATGGGAGGCTACGGCTTCTACATTTGGGGCTCATATGCGTTTTCATTGATAGCTATCGTTTGGGAGCTGGTGAGCTTGAGTCAACGCAGGAAAGCGCTCGCGCAGCAACAACGGCAATCATCTGATACTGTTACTGCGCCAGTTTTAAGAGGAAGTGCTAATGAAACGACGTCATAGACGGATCACATTCATCGCTGTCGGACTTGCGGCACTGGGTCTCGCGGCCTATCTCGCGGCGAGTGCTTTTCGAAACAATCTCGTATTCTTTTTTAGTCCCACGCAAGTGGCAGCGAAGGAAGCACCGGTCGGTCGCACGTTTCGTATCGGCGGCCTAGTTCAGGAAGGCACACTCAAACGTGACGGCCTAAACGTCCAGTTCGTCGTAACTGACACTGAGGCCAACATTCCGGTGGTTTACAACGGCATCCTACCCGACTTGTTTAAAGAAGGCCGCGGTTGTGTCGCGCAGGGCAAGATCGGCACTGACGGCGTTTTCCACGCCGAGCAGGTGCTGGCTAAACACGACGAAAACTACATGCCGCCCGAAGCCGGACAGGCGCTCGACAAAGCCAAGCACGCACGCGAAGCCGCAAAGACAGTAGTTGATAATTAAGAACTTTCACGCAAAGGCGCAAAGACGCAAAGAGAGAATACAAAATCCTTTGTGGCTTACTTTGCGTCTTTGCGCCTTTGCGTGAGACATTTACAACGAACTCATGATCCCAGAGATAGGTCAATTCGCACTAATCGTCGCGCTGTTGCTCGCCGTGACGCAGGCAACATTCCCACTCATCGGAGCTTCACGCGGCAATCGCACGTGGATTGCGCTCGCGGCGCCTGCCGGTCAGGCGCAATTCATCTTTGTTGCGATCGCTTTCTGTTGTCTCGGCTATTCATTCATCACGAATGATTTTTCCGTTCTCAACGTCGCAAGCAATTCAAATTCACAACTGCCGCTGCAGTACCGGCTAGCCGCCACCTGGGGCTCGCATGAAGGTTCGTTGCTCTTGTGGACACTCATGCTCGCACTCTGGACAGTTGCGGTTTCACTCTTCAGCCGTCACCTCCCGGAAGAGATGACCGCGCGTGTGCTGAGCGTGATGGGGATCGTCAGTGTGGGCTTTCTGTTGTTCATGTTGCTCACGTCGAATCCTTTCACGCGATTGAATCCGGTGCCGGTCGATGGTCGTGACTTGAATCCACTGCTACAGGACCCGGCGATGGTGGCTCATCCGCCGATGCTCTACATGGGCTACGTCGGTTTCTCCGTCGCATTCGCTTTTGCGATCGCGGCTTTGATCGGCGGCCGGCTTGACGCGACCTGGGCGCGTTGGTCGAGGCCATGGACCACAGTCGCGTGGATGTTTCTCACCTGCGGCATCGCGCTCGGCAGTTTCTGGGCATATTACGAACTCGGCTGGGGTGGTTGGTGGTTCTGGGACCCGGTTGAAAACGCGTCATTCATGCCCTGGCTCGTGGGCACCGCGTTGATACATTCGCTTGCCGTCACTGAGAAACGCGGTGGCTTCAAGAGTTGGACAGTGTTGCTCGCTATCGCCGCGTTTTCGCTGAGTTTGCTCGGAACTTTCCTGGTTCGCTCCGGCGTGCTGACTTCGGTTCACGCTTTTGCTACCGATCCCAAGCGCGGCATTTTCATTCTCGCTTTTCTGTGCGTGGTTATCGGCGGCTCGCTGCTGCTCTATGCTTGGCGCGCGCGGCAAGTCGGACTCGGCGGCAAGTTCGACGTGATCTCGCGCGAGTCGTTGTTGCTTTCCAATAACGTTCTGTTGACGGTGGCGGCGGGTTCGGTGTTGCTCGGAACACTTTATCCGTTGATTGTCGATGCACTCGGTGGCGCGAAACTCTCCGTTGGACCACCTTACTTCAATCTCGTGTTTGTGCCGTTGATGGCCCCCGCGATGTTTTTGATGGGTATTGGACCAGCTGCGCGCTGGAAGAAGGCGAATCTTCCGGATCTGGTCACGAGACTGCGCTGGGCTTTTGTCGTTAGTCTTGTTGCTGCCGTGGCGTTGCCGTTTATTTTTGGACAGTGGAAGTGGCTCGTTAGTCTCGGGTTGTTGTTGGCGATCTGGATCCTCGCGACGATCGTCGTGAACCTTTGGGAACGTGTGCGGGTAACTTCAGGACAACTCACTACGTTCCAAAAGTTGCGCATGCAGAGTCGCAGTTACTACGGGATGCAGGTAGCGCATCTTGGCGTGGCGGTATTTATTGTTGGCATCACACTCGTCACCGGATATCAGACGGAAAAAGATGTACACATGGAGCCGGGAGATACTGTGACGGCCGGCGGTTATGAGTTTCGCTTCAACGGTGTCACGGAGGCGACTGGTCCGAATTATGTAGCTGGACGGGCGGACATCACCGTGAGCCGCAACGGAACCGAAATCGAAAGCATGCATCCCGAGAAGCGCAACTACACGGCGACCGGCAACGTAATGACTGAGACAGCGATCGACACCGGGATACTGCGACATCTTTATGTCTCGCTCGGCGAGCCGGCCGGTGGTGGCGCGTGGACAGTTCGTGTTTACTATAAACCGTTCGTCGGCTGGATCTGGGGTGGCGCAATCCTGATGGCGCTTGGTGGCGGGCTTGCGGTCAGCGATCGACGTTACGCTCTCGCGGCGCGCAAGGAGCGCGAAGCTCGCGAAACAATGAAGCCCGCGGAAGTTCCGAGCACCGTCGTCGCATCCGTACCGACGGAATCGTAGAATTCTTCTTTGCGGCCTTTGCGTCCCCTTTGCGCTCTCTGCGTGAATTTTTTTTCACGCAAAGGACGCAAAGATTACGCTAAGACCGCGGAGAGAAAGCAAGAAATGGTTAAGTATTTAATTCCACTCGCTCTGTTCCTCGTTCTCGTTGTCTTTCTGGCGATCGGGTTGGGGCGTGATCCGCATGAAGTTCCCTCCCCTTTGATCAACAAAGCCGCACCGACCTTTCGTCTGCAGCAACTGAAAGATCCCTCAAAGACCTTCTCCTCCGAAGACATGCGCGGCAAGGTCTGGATCCTGAACGTCTGGGCTTCGTGGTGCGTCAGTTGTCGCGACGAACACCCGCTATTGATCGAATACGCCAAAACAGGCGTCGTGCCGATCTACGGCCTGAACTGGAAAGACAAACCCGAAGATGCGCTCGGCTGGCTCGCGGATCTAGGTGATCCTTACGTCCTGAGCGCCGCCGATCTCGATGGCCGCATCGCCATCGATTACGGAGTTTACGGAGCCCCCGAAACCTACCTCATCGATCAAAGCGGCACGATTCGTTTCAAACAGATCGGCGCGCTGACACCCGACGTCTGGTCCAGCAAGATCCTGCCGATGGTCCAGGAATTAAACCGCCAGGGAACATCTCGATGATTCGCTCGCTTTTGATTTCAGTATTACTACTCTGCGCGGTCACGCCATTTGCATTTGCAAAAGAAGCTCAGCCGACCGGGGACGATCCCGCAGTAGAGCAGCGACTCCACAAACTTTCGCAGGAGTTGCGCTGTCTCGTCTGTCAGAACGAAACACTCGCCGACTCGCGCGCCGACCTGGCAGAAGATCTTCGCCGCGAGATTCGCGAGCAGATAAAAGCCGGTAAGAGCGACAAAGAAATCATCGAGTTTCTAACGGCGCGCTACGGACAGTTCATTCTCTATCGTCCACAAGTTACGCCGACAACTTACCTGCTTTGGTTTGGTCCATTCGTCCTGCTGCTCGCCGGACTATTTCTGCTCTTCAACTACATCAAACAGCGACGCGATTCATTACCGGAAAAACCTCTGAGCGCTGACGAACATCGTCGCGCAGAAGAGTTACTGGCCTCCGCCTCAGGAAAGGAGACGACGTGATTCTTTTCTGGGTGATCTGTGCCGGACTCATACTGATCGCACTGTCATTTGTGTTGCCGACAGCCATGAAGCGCGCCGATGAATCAAACGTCGCGATGGAGGACGAACGAAAAGAAGCCAATATCGCGGTCTATCGCGACCAACTTTCCGAACTCGAAGCGGATCTGCGCAACGGCATCGTCAGTGAGGAACAGTACGGACAGGATCGCGAAGAGTTCGAACGGCGTTTGCTCGAAGACACAGCGACGACTAAAACCAAAAAGACCGGCCCGGCGCCTGCTGTGGCGTGGAACACTGCATACGTGCTCGGCATCGGATTACCGCTCGTAGCCGTGATCTTTTATCTCAACGTGGGTAGTCCAAACAGTATTTCCGCACCACCGCAAGTATCATCGGCGCCGCAACAAACGGGGGCGCCTCAGGAACGGACGCAGGAACAGATCGCAGCCAATGTCGATAAGTTAGCAACCCGGCTCCAGTCAAATCCGAACGATCCGCAGGGTTGGACCATGCTGGCGCGCTCTTACAACTCGATGGAGAAGTGGAACGAAGCCACCGGCGCGTATGCGAAGGCCACCGAACAGAATCCTAACAATGCTGACCTTTGGGCTGAATATGCGCTTGCCACAGCCATGGCCAACGGCAAGAGTCTCGAAGGCAAACCTCTGGAGCTGATCAATCGCGCTCTGAAAGTTGATCCGCAAAACGCAAAAGCACTACAACTCGCCGGCAGCGCCGCGTTTCAGGCGAAGGACTACAAGAAAGCGATCGACTACTGGCAACGCGTACTTAAACAGGTTCCTACGGGCTCCGAAGTCGAGCAAGTGATCACTGAACGAATCGACGAAGCGAAGAAACTGGAAGCGGGTAAGTAGAGAAAACATGTCGAGAGAGAATCTTCTTTTTGCAATCATCGGAATCCTGTTGGGATTCATAATCGGGTTTATGTTTGCCAGTTCGATGAGCCAGAAGCAGGCGTCGCAGCAGATGGCCGCGGCGTCGCAGGGTTTGCCGGCGGATCACCCGCCAATAGCCGGAGCCGGCGGTCAAAACGCTCCTGATCCACAGGCGATGCGTGCGGAAGTTGCGTCTCAACTCGAAAAGGCTCGCAATGAACCAAACAATTTCGACGCACAGATCAAGGCGGCGCAACTTTATTATCAGATTGGGCGCCACGATCAGGCGATCGAGTTTCTGCTAAAAGCGAATGCACTCAAGCCCACCGACTATCAAACCGTCGTCGCTCTGGCCGTAACAAACCTCGATGCCGAACACTATGACACTGCCGAAAAGTGGTATCGAGCCGCGATGAAGATGAAGTCAGACGATGTGATGGTGCTCGCTGGACTCGCGGACGTGACTTTAAAAAAAGGCGACGCCAAGGCGGCTGAAGATGCGATAGCGAAATTGGAGAAAGTCGATCCGAACGCCGAGGATCTGCCGAATTTTCGAACGAGGCTGGCGAGCTTGAAATCAAAATAGGGCCACAAAAAGGCACACAAGACACAAAAGCAATAAAGCCTTATTTTGTGTTTTATGTGCCTTTTTGTGGCTAGGGTGAGATTGACATACGCACCACGTTTATCAGCAGGACGCGCTGGATTCTCCCGTCCTTCCCCGTCACTACTACCTGACCATTCTCGACAGTCACACGTTTCACGGTACTCATCGAACGGTTAATCAGCGTTCCATCATTCGTTTCGATCACTAAACGTGGTCCAACCTCGGGTTCCGGTTCGGGCTCGACCGGAGGAGGCTTCGGTTGCGGGGTCTCGCTCGCAACAGTGTCTCTCGTGCGCGGAGTTGTTGGTCTGCGTACACCGGGCCGGCGTGTCCGTGTGTTTCGTACCGGCGCAGTTTTCTCTTCGACGGGCGCGGGTGTCTCGACAGGTTTTGCTTCCGGCGTAGGTTCGGGTGTTGGTTCCGGTGTCGGTGTGGCTGCGACTTCAGTTACCGGAGGCGCCGGTTCTTCAATCCTTGCCCCGACCGACGACACGCGTTTTGTTTTACGACCACCAACAGACGTTTCGCCTGCCGACGTTGAGGGTGTTTCCGCTTCGGCAATATCAGGTCCGCCCTCGATTGGTTGAAACGACCCGCCGAAAGTTACACGATAAATTCCCTCATCGTCATTTGGGCTACGCGCCTCGACACGCAGTATCAGATCTTCGCGCTTGCGCAGATAGACGCCTTTTGTCACTGGCGTCGAGATCTCAGCGTATAAAGTGAGCTTGAAGAGCGGTCGCAAAGTGCCGGCGGTGAAGACGTCGACGTCGCCATTGAGGTTATTGCTTTGAATCGTGATCAGCAGATCGCCGGGCGTGCCGGTGAAAGCGTAGTAGTGATCCGTAAGTCTTGCGTCTCCCAGATCGCGCGCCGCGATGCGAGCGGTGACGGTATTACTGCGCACCGGCCAGGGCACGTTTGGATCGGTCGACTGCGCGCTAACAGAGCCCGCCAGCGAAAGCAGCAACGCGAGCACGAACAGTTTTTGCACGAGAAACTCGGAACGAACCAGTGCCATATTAACGCCGCAAAGCATATCAGATCTGGGTTATCCTAGTCCCATGAAGTTGCTTTTGCTATTCCTGATCTTGTTCACTTCCCTTCCGGTATTCGCGCAGTCGTGGACGACAAAACTCGATAACGACATTCGCTTCTACCAGGCAACTGAGATGGGCGTCGTTATCGCCGGCACGGAAAAATCGCTCTACGCAATCGACGGTGGCAGCGGCCAGATACTCTGGCGTCGCAAAGACACTTCGCTTGATGAAACCGATGTCGCACCCGTGCCCGGCACTGATCTGTTATTGCTGAGTTTTGAAAAGGGCGACAAGGCTCGTATCGAGGCAGTTGATGTGTTGACTGGCGAATCGATCTGGCGGAGCGAGAAGATCAAGGGCGCCGTGATGCAGATCTCGGTTGATGCGGGGAACAACTTGCTCGCCGTGGTGTTGGCTAAAGACGCGAAGAATCGCGCTCGAGACGGCTTCAAGCGCCGCCCGTTGTTGCACGTTCTGGATCTCGCAAGCGGTGACGAGCTCTGGAAGTATGAAGTCGGCGAAGTCGAGATGATGCCGGCGCGCTGGGTGGAGGATTCAGACAAGGAAGTCGCTTACACACTCGACAACTACTATCCACCGGTGTTTGTCGATGGGCGGCTCTACGTTTTTTATGAAGGCGTTACTTCATTCGACGCGCGCGGCGGCAAGGAGCGTCTGCGCGAGAAGTATCGCGTGAATGAAGACGGGCTCGCGCTCACGGAAGCGGAGCCGATCTTCTCCGAAGGCTTCATCTACGTTTCCGGTCACGGTCGCGTGCGCGCGATCTCACGTCAGAGCGGCGACACTGAGTGGGAAGCAAAAGATCTCGGGCTCACACCGGAGATGATTCTCGCCGGTGATGTGCTTTACGTTCGCACTGGCGGACAGTTCACGCGATTGAAAGACGGTGAGATCGTCGAGCGTGGTCCGTATGGTGTGAGTGCGATTGATGCTCGTTCGGGGAAGGTGCTGTGGCGTTACAAAGGCGCGGATAAGGGAATCACAAACCTCTTGCTTCCCGATCGCAACACCATCGCGATTGCTGACCGCGACGAGCTGATTTTTATTGACGCGAGCAATGGCAAACGAACGTCGCGCGTGTCGCATAAGATCGAGCGCCCATCGTTTGGATTGTTGAATGAAAGCGGCGACATCGTTATTGGCGGTCAAAATGAGATCGCTGCTTTCTCGGGTGGACGTGAACTCTGGCGCGCACGCCACACGCCTCCTGGTCGCGGCATTTTGCGCACGATTGGCGCGATCGCCGCGCGGGCGGCCTCGCTGTACTTTCGTTACAGTGGTCCGGGAATGACAGCATTTCGCGCGGCTTCGGCGTTTTCGAACTTACAGGCTCTCGCAACGGCGGCCACTCGAAGTCGCAAGGCGCCATTAGCGCGTTTCAATCGCTACGGGATTGCGTCACGACAACTCGATCGCCTCTCTCGTTACCTCTGGCATCGCGAACGATTGGCGACACTGCGTGGGCAGTGGATGTATTTCTACACGGGTCATGGATTGGTCGGAGTGAACGTGAACAATGGCCGCACCGACCGGGAAGTGCGATTGCCGGATCTCGACGAGCGCTTCATCACGGACGAAGTGCTCGGATCCATGTTCACCGCTTCCGGCGAGAAGTTATTTAGCCACGGATTGAACAGATAGATACAGATCGGTTTTTTTATCCGCGTCATCCGCGGCGCAGTCGCAACGCATTCGCGATCACCGACACTGAGCTGAAGCTCATCGCCGCGGCTGCGATCATCGGGCTCAGCAAGATCCCAAAGAACGGATACAGGACTCCGGCTGCGATCGGCACACCGACTGAGTTGTAGACAAACGCAAAGAAGAGATTCTGTTTGATGTTGCTCATCGTAGAGCGACTCAACGCACGTGCTCGCACAATCCCGCGCAGGTCGCCTTTTACGAGCGTCACGTCAGCGCTCTTCATCGCTACGTCCGTGCCGGTGCCCATCGCGATTCCGACCTGCGACTGGGCGAGTGCGGGTGCGTCGTTGATGCCGTCGCCGGCCATCGCCACGATGCGTCCAGCACTTTGAAGTTTTTTCACCACATCGACTTTCTGATCAGGCAAGACCTCCGCGACGACCTCGTCAATCTCGAGTTTACGAGCTACAGCTTCAGCAGTCGTACGGCTATCGCCCGTCAACATCACAATGCGAATGCCTTCCGCGTGTAGTTGTTTGATTGCTTCCGGTGTTGACTCTTTGATCGGATCGGCAACGCCAATCAGTCCCGCAGGCTTTTCATTGACGAGCACGAACATGATCGTCTGACCATTCGCTCTCAAACTCTCCGCTTGCTTCGTCAATTCATCCGCTGTGACCTGGAACTCTTCGAGCAACGCACGATTCCCCACTGCAACCCGATGACCATCAACTTCTCCAACGACGCCTTTGCCTGTTAGCGAATGAAACCGCAGGGCGTCAGTGAGTTTGACACTACGATCGCGCGCGCCCGAGACGATCGCTGCCGCGAGTGGATGTTCGCTGTTTCGTTCGAGGCTTGCTGCCAATCGCAAAAACGTCTGTTCATCCATCCCCGTGACAACGCTCTCAAGCTTCGGTTTGCCTTCAGTCAACGTCCCGGTCTTGTCAACCACGAGCGTGTCGACCTTGCGCATTACCTCGATTGCTTCAGCGTTTTTGAACAAGATGCCGTTCAGCGCGGCCTTCCCGGTCGCGACCATGATCGACATCGGCGTTGCGAGTCCGAGCGCGCACGGACACGCGATGATCAGCACCGCCACAGCGTTCACGAGACCATGGGCCATTCGCGGCTCAGGTCCCCAAATGCTCCAAACCACGAAAGTGATTGCGGCAATCAAGACGACCGCCGGCACGAAATAGCTGGAAACGACGTCGGCCAGCTTCTGGATCCGCGCGCGGCTACGTTGCGCCTCGGCCACCATCTGTACGATCTGCGATAACAATGTTTCCGAACCGACGCGCTCAGCACGCATTACAAACGAACCGGTGCCGTTGACAGTCGCACCCACGACGCGATCGTTCGCACGTTTTTCAACCGGTATCGGTTCGCCCGTGATCATCGACTCATCGACCGTGCTTGAACCTTCGAGCACCACGCCATCGACCGGCACCTTCTCGCCCGGACGCACGCGCAGTCGATCGCCAACGTGTACCTGGTCCAACGGAACATCTTCCTCTTGTCCGTTATCACGAAGGCGTCGTGCGGTTTTTGGAGCAAGGCCCAATAGTGCTTTGATCGCCATGCCGGTTTGACTGCGCGCGCGCAACTCGAGCACCTGGCCTAACAGCACGAGCGTCACAATCACAGCGGCAGCTTCAAAGTAAACCGGCACGTTGCCTTCATGATCACGAAACGAAGCTGGGAATATGGCAGGCACGACGACTGCAATCACGCTGAACAAGTAACCGACACCGACGCCAAGACCGATCAACGTGAACATGTTCAAACTGCGATTCACGATCGACTGCCACGCGCGTACGAAGAATGGCCAACCGGCCCACAGGACTACCGGCGAAGCGAGCACCAGTTGCAGCCACGCTAACGTGCTCATGGAGAAGATCTGTTGCAGAGGTTTCCCGGGGATCAATTCACTCATTCCCATCGCCAGGACGGGGATCGTGAGTATTACTGCGACCCAAAACCTGCGGGTCATGTCCGTCAGTTCTGTGTTCTCTTCTTCCTCGAGCGAGGCAGTGAGCGGTTCGAGCGCCATGCCGCAGATCGGACAACTGCCTGGACCATCGCGAATGATTTCGGGATGCATCGGGCATGTATATTTCCGAGTTTTTACCGTGAGCTTTGGCGTGGCAGGCTTATTTACAAAATTCTCCGGATCTTTTTTAAAGCGGTGTAGGCAGTGTGTGGCGCAGAAATAGTAAGTCTTTCCTTCGTATTCGAAAGAGCCGGCGGCGTTGTCGGGATCGACAGTCATGCCACATACGGGATCGATTACGCCCGGCGAAGATTGGACCATAGGTAATGAGCGACTCATTTTCTTGCTTTCTTACTCAAGCGCCGTATCGGGTTCGAGTGCGCGAGCTCTGTTTCTTCGATTAGTCCGCAGACGTGGCCATCGAGTTCGCCTGTTTCTTCCCACCTAACGAGCGCTGCTCCGAGTTCTTTACGGTAGCGGCGCATTTCTCTCAGTTTTTCGTCGAGCTCGGCGAGACGATGGCGCACAATCTCGCGCACTTCACGGCACGGGCTGCGACCCGCAGCTTTGTCAGCGATGATCTGTTTGATTTCCTGTAACGAGAAGCCAAGCACCTGCGCGCGTTTAATAAAATCGAGACGTGTTAGCACCTCGGTATCGTAAACGCGATAGCCGCTCTCGGTTCGTCCGGGCCGGCCGAGCAACCCGCTGCGCTCATAGAACCGCAGCGCCTCGATCCCAATCCCGCTCGCCTTCGCCACGTCGCCGATCTTCAGCGGACTTCGTGATGGTTGGATTTTTGGTTTTAACGTCATTGCACGGCTATTCTAAACCCTGTAGTCGCATACAGAGTCAATCACAGCGCCAAAGGCGCGGAATATGATAGCCAGGGGCAAGTCCCGACTTTGTCGGGACGTCGCCCCTGGTTACAAAATAAAAAGGCGCGCAGCCCTGAAAGGGCGTAATACTGCGGTAATTATTTCGGCCTTTCAGGCCTCGGTATCCTCTCGATTTCGTAACCAGGGGCGACGCGCTTCGCGCTTGCCCCTGGCTTTCATATCCCGCGCCTTTGGCGCTCAATCATCTGCCACAAATGTATGGTTGACACCGGCGCCTCGGCCGCGAGGGCGCCGGCGTAATCGTCGGCGACGTCGATATTGAACATCGCCCAACGCGATGCGTCCCCTCGCTCCGCGCGTAATAACGCCGCCGGTTCTCCCGGTGCGAGCGTTACGTCAAACGCGTGGAGCGGCTCGGACAAACCACGCCCGATCGCTTTAATGTACGCTTCCTTCCTGGTCCAACACCTGAAGAACCCCGCCACCTGCTCTTCTTTCTCCAACGCATTAAATGCCGCAACCTCAACGCGCGAAAAGAAACGCCGTGCAACATCCTCATTCGCAAAGTCCGCGCGAACGTGTTCAACGTCAACGCCGAGCTCGCGATCGCGCGACACTGCCAATAGCGCTACCCCGTGTGAGTGCGACATGTTGAAGCGCAGCTCTTCGTTGACCAACGCGGGTTTGCCGTACGCGCCGTACGAAAACCGTAACTCCTCCGGCTTCACCTCGAGGTATCGCGCCAGCACATATCGCAACCCGCCTCGACCCGCCACAAATTGTTTGCGATGCTTCGCAAAATGAAAGCGTCCGGCACGTACAAGTTCATCCGCCTCCAACGTAGCGCGAAACTCAGCCAGGACACTTTCCGGCTGGTCCAACTCAAGACGCCAGACGTGTACCTCACCCGTCGCTAACGTCAGCGACGCAGGCGGTTCAGACCATATCGAGACTTCAGTCATGTTCAAAAACAAGTGTAACAAAAAGAACACTTTCCATCTGCGAGAGGCGCAGGATAGAATCGCACCAGCCCAGGTTCAGTAATAGTCTCCCCCCGAGCTATTCCCCGGCATTCTTTGCGAAAGTTTGCATTAATTTGGTTGGCCTCTAGGAGGGGGTCTGGCAATGTCGCGAACTACCTATTCACTGGTCCGCCTCGCAATGTGTGGACTCTTTCTTTGCTCAGTTGTGATTACGGCAAATGCTCAGTTCCGGGCCGGCGTCCAGGGCACGGTTTCCGACTCCGCCGGCGCACTCGTACCTGAAGCCAAAGTGGTCCTTAAAAACACGGAAACAGAAAAAACTCAGGAATCCACTACGAATGAGGAAGGCTTCTATCGCATCACTGGCCTTGCTCCGGGAAAATATGAAGTAACGGTCGAGAAGGCCGGTTACAAGAAAAGTATCGCGCAGAGCCTGAATGTAAGTGCAGAGAATATTCAGGGCCTGGACGTCATCCTCGAGATCGGCGAGATCACTGCCGTTGTAACCATCACCAACGACACTACTGCACAACTCGAAACTGAAAACGCGAATGTCAACAAAGGAATCACGACCACCGAGGTCAAGCGACTCCCACAAGCCGGGCGCGATCCATACGAACTGATCCGGCTTACGCCGGGAATCTTTGGCGACGCTGGTCGCAGCCCCAATGGAAACGCGTCCGGGTTACCGAATTCCCCGGGACCCGGCGGTTCGGACAACTCAATTTTTCAGGCTGAGAACCAACCACAGATCAGTGCCAATGGCCAACGCATCTCCGCAAACAACTATCAGATCGACGGCGTGAGCGTGAACAGTCTCAGTCACGGCGGCGCGGCTGTCGTCACTCCGAACCAGGAATCGGTAAAAGAGATCCAGATATCATCAACTAGCTATTCCGCTGAGGACGGGAGAAATTCAGGCGCTCAGGTGAAAGTGGTTTCACAGAATGGCACCAACGATTTTCACGGCAGCGCGTTCCTCAAATACAACAGCCCCAAACTCAACGCCTTTAATAAGTATCCAAACGACTTTGGTCGCGGATTTACGGAGAGAGTCGAACGCTTCTTCCGTCAGTTCGGAGGCAGTCTTGGTGGTCCACTCATTCTGCCGCGCTTCGGTGAGGGTGGTCCATCCACTTACAACGGACGCGATCGCGCGTTCTTCTTTCTTTCTTACGAAGGACTGCGGGAAAATTCGACGACGCCCTCGATCACTTACGTCGAGACGCCGCAGTTTCGACAAGCTGTCATCAACGCGCGACCTGGTGGCATTAGTGCTCAAATATTGGGAAGCGATGGTGTTAACCCGCGCATCGGCGGCATCCTGACACCGTCTTGCGCCGATATAAACGGCGGCATTCCGTGTCAGGTAGTTGGCGGTGGTCTCGACGTCGGATCGCTGACCGGCGGGTTGGGCCAGTATGTTTCATTCGGAAATCTCGGTGGCGGCGGTCTCGACGGAATACCCGACATTCAAAAAGTCGTCATCGCTGCGCCCACCACGAACCGGCCCAAGCAATACAACGCGCGCTTCGATGTGTTGCCCAACTCAAACAATCAACTGACATTCAGCACCTATCTCACGCGCTCGTTTCGTATCGGCAGCGATACCGGCAACGGCGCCCGCCCGCAAGGCGACATCACCTCCGCGCCGCACAACACAGCTTATACAGTGCTCTACAACCGCACCTTTTCTCCGCGACTGCTGAACGAAGCGCGATTCAATTTCACAAAGTTTGCTTACAACGAGATTGAGTCGTCCAGTACAACCGACTTCGGCATTCCGCGGGTCGAGATTGAAAGTTTGTTGCGTGACGGCCGCATTCGCTTCGGCGCTAACCAATCTGAAGCGACGCCCGGAGTCTTTTCTGAAAGGACGATGGAGTTTCGCGACGTGGTCAGCAATGTGCACGGCAATCACGGATTGAAGTTTGGTGGTGAGTTTCGTCGGGAGTTCAACGACAACAACCTGAACGGTGCTGCGCGACCGTTGTTCACGTTCGCGAGTCTGTTCAACTTTGCCAACGATGCGCCGCTTTTCTATCAGATCAACGCCGATCCGGCGACGGGTGGACCAGCAAACGCACAGCGTCACTTCCGCTCGAGCAGTTATGGTTTCTTCTTGCTGGACGACTGGAAGGCGCGTCCGAATCTGACTCTGAATCTCGGTCTGCGTTACGAGTATTTCGGTGTCTTGCAAGAGCAAAACAACGAGGTCTCCAATTTCACTTTTGGACCAGGTGGCGGCCTTGCAGGCTCGCGGGTCGCTCCGACCAGTAAGCTTTACAACGGGGATAAAAATAACTTTGCCCCCCGCTTCGGATTTGCTTACAGCCCGAACCGGTTCAACCTCGACGACAAAGTCGTCATTCGCGGCGGCGCCGGTATCTACTACAACCGCATTCCGGAGGTGGTTTTTTCCAACACGCGCGGCAATCCGCCGTTCTTCGCGCGCTATCAGATCTGCTGCGGCACAGCGGCGACTGACTTTGGTTCTCCATTCGCCGGCGGCCAGATTCTTTACGCGCTCGGCAGTAGCAACTCGCCTTTTAGTTATCCTGCAAATCCGGCGCTTGCAGTCGGTATCGATCCCACAACAGGTGCTCCTCCGAATCGTACCGTTGAAGTCTACGGCGCGCTTCCTGAGACACCAGTGGCTTACGTCTACGCCTATTCGTTGGATATACAAGGCAAGCTGCCGTGGGATCTCGTCGGCACGATCGGTTATCAGGGCAGCTCGAGTCACAAGTTGATTCGTCTCGTTAATCAAAACCTGGTGCAGCCAGTGGTTCCGGCGAATTTCTTCGCTTTTGCCGTGTTCATTCCCACGCCTGACGTGAATGCGAATTACAATGCGATGAATGCACGACTGACACGTCGCTTCACTCAGGGTTTTCAGTTTGACGTTCTCTATCGTTGGGCCAAGAGTATCGACACGCTGTCGAACGAAGGTCCGGGAGCGGAGACTAATCAGACGTTCCCACAGGACCTGCGGCAGGAGCGTGGTCCATCCGACTACGACGTGCGGCACAATCTGAACATTTCCGGTCTGTGGGATCTGCCGTTGTTTCGCAATCGCCGCGATTTCGTCGGCAAAGCGTTGGGTGGCTGGCAGCTCGACGGCATACTGACATGGCACACCGGTTTTCCGTGGACGCCTCATACTGGACAGTGTGTTCGTTCCGCGAATTCCAACAACTTCGTCTGTCCGTCGCGTCCACCGCGATATTTCGGCGGCGCCCTTGAAGACACCAGCAACGATGCCTTCATCAGGCCCGGCGGAAACTTCCCCGGCGGCGGCCTCGCCTTCTTCGATCCAAACAATCCGAACGGACTTTTGCCGCCGGGTATCGGTCGCAATTCGTTTCGTGGTCCAAGATATTTTGCCGTCGATATGAGCCTCGGCAAGCGCACTGGCCTGCCGGCGTTTCTTGGTGAGGGTGCGTTTCTCGAAGTCAAGGCAAATTTCTTTAATATCTTCAACAATCTGAATCTTGCTCCGTTGGAGTTCTTCTCACCGACAGTTGATAGTCGTGACTTTGGTCGGGCGCAGAGTGCACTGGCGGGACGGGTAGTGGAGTTCCAGGCACGGTTCAACTTCTAAGCGTAGATGCCGTTTAGGCCACAAAGAGGCGCAAAAGGCACAAGATTTTTATTCGGTGCCTTTTGTGCTTTTTTGTGGCTAAGTCTTCCAGTTGCCGCTCAACAGAGTTTCATCGAGGATCTACAACAGCGCTCCTTTCGTTATTTCTGGGAACAAGGCGATGCACAAACCGGTCTCGTGCCCGATCGCGCTCGCATGGATGGCTCGTCGCTCCCGGAGAGTCACACTGGTGTTGCCAGCATCGCCGCGACGGGATTTGGTCTAACTTCACTATGCATCGCCGCCGACCGTAATTGGATCGACAGATCTCAGGCGCTCGAACGCGCGCGTAACACATTGCGATTCTTCGACGCGCATGCTTTTCAACAACACGGCTGGTTCTATCACTGGATGGACGCGAAGACAGGTGCGCGTCGTTGGAACAGCGAAGTCTCATCAATCGACACGGCCCTCCTGCTCGCAGGTGTGCTTACAGTGCGCCAGTGTTTTAGTAATGACGCGGAGATTGTTAACCTCGCCGGCAGGATCTACCGCCGAGTCGACTTTCGTTGGATGCTCAACGGTCACCCGTTACTTTTGTCACATGGCTGGAAACCCGAATCGGGTTTTCTGAAGGCGCGTTGGGATACTTACAGCGAAGACACGATTCTTTACCTGCTGGCGATCGCATCGCCCACGCATCCGATCTCGCCCTCATCGTGGTACGCGCTCTGGCGCGATCGTTATCGTTACGAAGGTCACACCTATTTCACCACTATCGGTGTGCCGTTGTTTATGCATCAGTACGCACACGCCTGGATCGATTATCGCAATCGTCGCGAAAACAAAGGCGACCGCATCGACTACTTCCAAAACTCCGTCGCCGCCACGCTCGCGCACCGCGCGTTTTGCATGAACCTGTCGTATGACTTTCCTGCCTATGGACCAGACCTCTGGGGCATCACCGCGTCTGACAGTGCGAAGGGTTATCTCGCTTGGGGTGGTCCACCACGCGATCCGGATATCGACGGCACTGTGGTCCCATCCGCCGCGGGCGGCTCACTGATGTTCACGCCTGAACTCGCAACCAGGGCGCTGCAAACGATGCGCGAAAAGTACGGCGATAAGATTTACGGGAGGTACGGTTTCGTTGACGCCTTTAATCCTAAGACCGGCTGGATTGACACAGACGTCATCGGCATCAACGCCGGCATAATCCTCCTCAGCGCCGAAAACATGCGCACCGGCAACGTGTGGCGCTGGTTCATGCAAAACCGCGAAATGCGGCTTGCGTTGGAGAGAGTTGGGATAATTAGATATTCGACTAAGGCGTCTTTGGAACACACACGAGCCATTCAGAAGAGCGATTCTGCTCTAAATCACGGTAAAAGTAGTATTACTATTCGCCAGAGGTTCGGCCATAACTTGAAATTTTCCTCTCAAGTGAAGGCGTTTGCAAAAGGTTGTAACGAGTACATGCCCAAGCCGATCGACCTGTCGGAACTCGCGCGCGTGGTCAATCGTTATCTCAGCCCCTAACGTCTGAATTTGTGCAGACAAATCTCATTGCCCGCGTTATCATTAGCACGCGATCATGAAAGGAACTCACTATGGTCTCCTCAAGCCGTCGAGCTCTCGCTTGTATTCTCTTCTTAGTCGCTGCGGCTTTTTTGGCACACGCGCAGCAAGATCAAACTGGCAGTATCAGTGGGAAAGTTACATTCAAAAAAAAAGGTCTAGTCTCAGTTCTCGTCATAGCAGTAGACACTAACTACATCGATGGCGAGAAACGCTCGCATGACCGCGCACTCACTGATATTGACGGAAACTACGTTATTAACAACGTTCCCACAGGCGATTATGTAGTCTATCCGGTCGCGCCTGCACTCGTCGTAGAAAATGGCCAGCGAGTGAGCATTACCGGAGGAGAAACTATCCGGGACATTAATTTTGCGATGGTCCATAGCGGAACGATTACAGGAAGAATCACAGACGCTGATGGGCAACCGCTGAAAGAAACCGTAAGTGTGGTCCGCGTCGAACCGGAATCCGTTTACGAGCAGCACAAATTCGCCAGTTTCCGTACCGACGATCGAGGAATTTACCAGGCTTTTGGCTTACGTCCAGGAAAATACAAAGTGTCTGTAGGACAACCGTCGCCCCGACAACTTCCTTTGTCAAGTTATCCGGGAATCGTGCGAAAGATCTTCAGGGAAACCTTCTATCCATCGGTAACTGATCCTGATAAAGCAACAATTCTCGAAGTAACTGAGTCAAGCGAGATTAAAGATATCGATATTGTGGCGAGTGCGGCTTCCACCTTCAAGCTCACGGGCCGAATCATCGACCGTGAAACCAGCAAGCCACTTCCCAACGTCCGCGTCGTCGTCCAGCTAAGCAACTTTTCTGCCTCATCAGCATCATTCAGTTCCGACAGTAACGGAGAATTCACGTTAGAGGGTGCCACTCCCGGAAGATACAAGCTCTTCATTTTGTCGCACAGTGACTGGGGAGCCGATCCTTTGATCGTTGATGTCATCGACAAAGATCTAACGGGACTCGAGATCAAAGCCACGAGGGGGGCCAGTCTGGCAGGTGTGATAGTCCTGGAGAACTCAGACGATAAAGTCGCTGCACCGAAGCTGAGCGACTTGCTTGTTTTTGCCTCCGTTCCGAACCTCTCCACCACACCGGATTACACTCCGATCAACCCGATACAGGTAAATGCGGATGGTAGTTTTAAGATCGCCGGGCTAACGGCAGGGATGATCCAACTTCGTCTGTGGCCGAGAAATAACTCTCCGTTGAACGCGTTGGAGATCGCAAGTGTCGAGCAAAACGGCGTGCGACAATCCGGCGATATCAACTTGAAAGACGGTGAGCAAGTCGCCGGGCTACGCATCGTAGCAAAAGTTGTTGAGTTCACAGGTGCGATACGTGGACAAATAAAGTTTGAAAACGGCGAGCCATCGCGCGCCGCTCGCGTCATAGTCTCAATTAGCCGGCTGAATGAGAATTCGTCAAAATCGCGACTAGGGGGAATGTCATTTCCTGAAGTGGATTCGCGCGGCCGCTTTTTG
>Ga0068859_100002513_pt1 | contig 18630 bp, 18 predicted proteins | sample KBSSwiS22_FD_66585 | JGI IMG/M metagenome (GOLD analysis project Ga0068859, IMG submission 66585) | Switchgrass rhizosphere microbial communities from Kellogg Biological Station, Michigan, USA - KBS Switchgrass S2-2 | ecosystem: Host-associated > Plants > Roots > Rhizosphere > Soil ...
TCCGCCTGCGTGCGCTGACGGTCATCCAGAGCCGGTTACGATGCGGGGTAACTATCTGGGGTAAGTGGCGAGGCAGGAGAGGTCGGAAGCAAGGAAAACACGGCAAAAAGGCGGGAATATGAGTGTGACCCTAGCCTCCAACCACCCCTTCCGCGGTCTTCCAGTAAGCTCCATACCGATCCGCTGATCCTGCTCCAAATGCCTTGCTTTTCGGGCTTTGGAGCACCGGTGACGGCTTTGGTCGTCCGTTGACAGCGTGCTCAGGCGCCGGGTACTTTTCCGGGTACCCGGTGGTTCTCACAATAGTGGTACCTGGTATGGAAATTAGCTTACGGACGCGCGCATTCGAGCTGCCAAACCGCAGCAAAGGGCTTTAAAGATGCGAGATAGCAGGGGGCTGGTTCTGCTCATTAAGCCGAACGGGTCGCGGCTTTGGCGGTTGCGCCCGAATTCGACGGTGTTGAAAAGGACTCTCACTCGGCATCTATCCTGAAGTCTCCTTGAAGATGGCGCGCGAGCGCCGCGACGAAGCGCGCAAGCTGATCGCCGACGGCGTCGACCCGAGCGCGCAGCGGAAGGCAGAGAAGATTGCTACGGGCGAGACCGTGGAACTCATCACTCGCGAATGGCTCGCGAGTCTCACGCGACAACCTGAGACGCTAAAGAACGCAAATCGACGTCGGGGCCGCAACGGGCCATTGGACGTCAAAACCGTCGCGCGGATGACGAAGCGGTTTGAAACGTTCGTTTTCCCTGCGTTGGGTTACCGTCCGATCCGACGTATCACCGCACCGGAGTTGCTCACCGTATTGAGACGGATTGAGGCGCGCGGCACTCATGAGACTGCGCATCGGGTGAGGGCGGCTTGCAGCAGAGGCAGCTTGCAGCAGAGGCAGCTTGGACACAGTGGCGAGGATCAGACCGGACATGGGTTTCGCGGTATGCGGCGCACAATAAAGCGCAACGATCGATAGAGCGTTGCAAGATGGTGCAGGAACGGCTGAGTATTTGGACCAGCTGCGACTGTTCTCAACGCACGTTCGGAGCAAGGATTCTCAAACGCTCGAACCGCTGCACTGTCGGGTGCTCAAGGAGAGTAATAATACTCTGTATCTCGTTGATTCTACTATAAACATGTGGCTCCGCCAATGCGGCAACGTTCGCTTTACTTACCTGTGGATGCACTACTTCGTAGGCCAGAGCGTGACATCCCCAGACTTGGTTGTATGCAGAAAGTTTGCCGCGCGACGAGTAGGTATATCCACGAAAGACGTAGTGGCGTAATCTGCCGCAAAGCCCAAAGAAAAAAAATTGACAAAGGATCGTGTTCAAACAAGGGTGAGAATGGTGCGGGAAATTGCTCGTGAATAGCCTAGATGAGCCGGGTATGCACTCTCCTGAATGCAACGTGATCTCTGAAAGCCCAGGCAATCCGGTGAGTGCTGGGTCGGTGCAACGGCCGCGACTCTATGCAGAGCTCATGGATGCACGGCACTCATACGAAATGACTGAGGCGCAAGTAGCCAAGATATTCACGCGTCCGATCTTTCAACATGTGATCGCAACAGATGCCTTTCAGCGGTTAAAGAAAATTCACTTTCTTGGCTCACTGGACTATGTAGTCGACCCGAACGGACCGAAGCCAAACAAGCGGCATACCCGATATCAGCACTCTCTGGGTGTCGCGCGTTTAGCACTCCAGTTTTCCAGAGACAGAAACTTGACTGAGCCAGAGGAGACGGTCGCTGTCATCTCTGCTCTGTTGCACGACATAGGTCATGCACCGCTATCTCATAGCCTTGAGTCCGTTTTTAACAAAGAATTCGGGATAAACCATCACATTGTCAGTGAGAGAATTGTCCGCGGTGATATTCCGATTGGGGTTACTTTAAATCGCGTACTTCGCAAATCGAATGTCAATGCATTTGAAATTCTGGCAACCATGAGCGGAAAGGGGGACAAGCCGCTCCGTGAGTTATTTAACTACGCCATAAACATAGACACGATCGAGGCCATTCTACGATCCAGCACCTACCTCTATCAAAATCAACTGTTTCGGCCGCCGTCCGACTATCTCGTGGCCCTGATCACTCCATGTGACTCGTCCGCAGAAGTGTTGGACACGTTCTGGACACTCAAGGCGGAAGTGTATGGAAAACTGATAAACAGTTGGACGGGTGTAGTTGCCGATTACGTTTGCCAACAGTACATGCGAGAACGCATCGATCTCTTCCATGAGGATCACTATCTGCACACGGAGTCCGAGCTGCGGGAGGACCATCCAAAATTATTCGCGGTTCTTCAAAGTCTAGGGCCGGACTCAATCTCCGAATTAGTACCAGATTTAACCACCATTCAGTTTGTGCGACGACATTTCCACATAGATCGAAGAGTGCGCCTTGATACCGTGTTTTCCATAAATTCACGTTACGGCCAATCCAAAACGAAGGAAGCATACCAAATACGTTCGCAAGCATGAGGGGGAGGAATGACGTCAGAAGGACTTCTCGCCTTGAAAGAGGCGAGGCAGTATTCCCGTGTTCAAATTTCATTGCTCCGGGTGGAACTTGAAAAAATTCTCGACAAGAATGAAGTTGGCATTGTAGTCGTTGGCTCGTTTGGGCGCGCTGAAGCGTCCCCTCATTCCGACCTTGATTTCTTCTTGATAAAGAGGCGGCCGGAATATGATCCTTCATCGGATCTGGAAAAGGTCAAAAATAAGGTAACCGAACTGGGAATAAAGCAACCGTCCTTCGACGGAGCTTTCGCTAGTCATATCGACCTCTCTAGTGACATTTTGAAGAACATCGGAGGGTTCCAAGATACAAATCAAAAATTGACCAGGCGAGTTCTGTTGTTGTTGGAAGGGACTTGGTTGCACAACCAAGCCCTTTACGATGAGCTCCTGGGTGCTCTCATTGATCAGTACGTTCGAGAAACAATTACTGAGCATCAACTCGCGAGGTTTTTTCTCAATGACCTGATTCGATACTATCGAACCATATGCGTAGACTTCGAGCACAAGACATATGAGGACGGCAAGTCCTGGGGCGACCGGAACATAAAGCTGATGTTCTCGCGGAAGCTACTGTATTTTAGCGGAATTCTGGTAGTCGCTGAAACTGTCCAACATCAGTGGTCATTTAAACGGAAGATCCTGGCAGACTACCTGCGCATGACCCCAACGGAGCGCGTGCAACGTATCTGTGATGGTCAGGGGGAGGTTGCGCTCAGATTATATAACAAGTTTTTGGAAATGATGTCTTCACAGGATGTCCGGGATATGCTGAAGCGTACTACGGAGGACAGGCATCAACATTCAGTTGAGTTCAGGAATTTTAAGAACACCGGGCATCACTTTACGTGGGAGTTGTCCCGACTGCTGACGACAACATATGACAGCGGGCATCCTATACATACAGCACTTAAATTCTAACCGACCGGATACGAAGCCCCCGGGCCAGCAGGTAACGATCGTCCACTAGCAACGAGACGTCCAGCGGATTCCGGGTACCATCGGTATCGCAGGAGGGAAAACGTTGCGGGTGTCAGCACCGGACCGCGTTGTTCACAGCTGTGCCCAGACTTGCTCATCACTTCTTTGCAGTCCGTCTTCGGCGCCGATCTTCGTTTCGACATTGCTTCTCTATCGTCGCGTCCAGAGCGATGTCCATCGCCTCTGACATGACACCGATTTCCAAGAGTTCGGAGCCGTTGGTCCACTTGGGAGTCGCGCGCGTGCTCTCACTCTGCCCGTCCTTGCGCTCCCACACCTCGCCTTCAGGAACAGCTAAGATTTCCAGCTTCCTTGTGCTGCCTGCCCATCCCTCCATGACGCGGTCCTGGTGAAGATCGAAGTATTCCCATTCCGGTGTGTAGCTGTAGGTAACGCGCGCCTTGCGCGTCACTTCAATGTCGAGCAAGGCCAGTCTAAGGTCGAACTCGACTACTCCATGGAATGCTGGGTGTTTGTGGCTGTGTCTCCATCGGTCCCGGTCCTCAGGTGTTAACCATGTTAAACCCTCTGTCCAGTCCGAGCTGTCTTTTTCGGCCACCTCCGCAACGTCCAAGCCCAGCTTTTCAGCCAGCCTGATGAGTTTATCTTTGGTGAGCCGATTCAGGTCATGCAGCTTCGGCACGTGCTCGCGGATATCAGGGTGGCCCCGGAGACGCCTCTTGAGTTCGGCTCTTGCTTCGGATGACAGCTTCATTTGTTCCCCTTATGTAAGACACGTCTGAGACGACGTCTGAGACATGTCTTAGTATGGCGTGGATACCACTAATGGTCAATCCGAGCGCTTGAGGTGGGTGCCTTGAAGGTCCGGCGCGTGTTCATATTGGTGATCAGTTGGGCAAAACGCTTGCTCCTGCGTGACATCGCGACCGCCGCTATCGATACGCCCGGCTGTCAAACTGAACACATGGGATGGATCCGAAGATCCGGACGTCCGAAGATGTCCATCGGAAGCTGGGATATCAGCCGGGTACCAAACCGGGTATCACTGCAAACCCCGGCCAAAAAGGGCAGGTGACGGGGACTTAGTACACCGATTCGATTCCGACCCTAGGACGGCGAGTCGGTAGCTCAGCGAGGAACGTCGGTCCACGCTGACCGCTTCTGCAACTGCCTTTGAATCAACGTCGAAACCGTGAACAGCCTCGTTCATGACGCGGAGGGCCTCCAGGAACCGATCGGTACTTGGCGGGGATACTCCGTGCTCCTTCAGCTCGCGCAATATCGTGCTTATGCCTTTGGGCCGTTTTGATGCCAGACCATGTGCTGCGGTGAAGTCCCGCAAAGCACGTTCGATTTCAATACGTAGTTTGATGACGGACATCGCAGGGAATTCCTGCGCAAGATCCTCAACGGTAGGAAGATCTCGCTTCAATTGCTCGGGCAGCGCCGTCGAGAGTCGGTAGTGTGTCACACCCATTGGCTTGCTCGGGTCTCGAAGAGCGTACTCGACGATGACCTCGTTGCGGCCCTTGCAGAGAATGATTCCGATGGAGGCTTGGTCGTCGGGATGACGTAGCTGGTCATCGACGGCGGACAGATAGAAGTTCATCTTGCCGGCGAATTCGGGCTTAAAGCCTTCGACCTTAAGCTCAATTACGACGAAGCACCGCAGTCGCAGATGGTAGAAAAGCAGGTCGAGGTAGTAATCCTGTCCGTCCGCCAGCTTCGAGAGGATACTGGCTGCCTACGAAGGCGAACCCCTTTCCCAGTTCCAGGATCAGGGAGCGAAGATGCTCGATCAGGCCATGCTCCAGATCGCGCTCCTGCATGTCGGGCGCCATTCTGTATCGCCTGGCGGGCATACCATTCTCGCTCTGGGGGAGATTTGACGGCGTCCAGGAGGTGCATGTTGTGGCCCCAGGGCAATTGGGCAGCAACCTGCTGCACAATTTGCTCGTCCGGCCAGGCGTCGGCTAAGGCCCTCATATATTTCAGGTTTCGCCCTGATATGTCGGTCATTTCCGGAAATGCTCGGCGAAGATCGGCTGCCAATCGGTCGATGACTTTTGACCCCCATCCCTCGGCGTGCTGACGCGCAAGGATGTCGCGACCGATGCTCCAGTAGAGGAGGATCAACTCCCGGTTGACCGAGAGAGCCGCGTGCAACCGGGCATTGCGAATTCGTTGCTTAAGTTCAGCGAGGAATGCGGGATAGCCCTGCGGCGGCCCCGTTACGTCGGTGCTCATTGCTTCGCCGTACCCGGATTGCGTAACGGTCTAAATAGTCCGCCCAGTCCTGCATCATCTCGCGCCGCTCCGCCAGTCGTTGTGCACGGTTGTAAGCAGCTCTGACGGTTTGCGCTCGGCGTGCGCGAGCTGCAACTCAATAAGATCGGGGTGTACGCCCTGCTCGTTCAACAACGTGCTCGCCATTGTTCGAAACCCATGTGCCGTCATTTCCTCGCCTGAGTAACCCAAGTGGCTGATCGCGCCGTTGATCGTGTTCACGTGGCGACCGTGAGTGCTTTCTTCTTTGTCAACAGCCATTCGTCGGCGACGGCTACGAACGTGTTTGTTTCCGCGTCGCGCTCGGCGCGACGCTTTGCGTTTGGGTCAACACCGTCCGTCCGCTGCGTTCCGCCGAGGGTCGTCGCACTTCTCGCGCGCCCGCTTCAGCGAGACGTCGGGGTATGCGCCGAGGGTCAATAGCTTCTCTACCCCTCCGAGGCGGTACCGGAAGCGCCATAGATGTCCGCCAGCGGGTGTGACCAGCGTGAACAGGCCGCACTCGTCAAAGAGCTTGCACGGCTTATCAGCGGGCTACCGTTTTGGCCGTAACTTTCGGAATTTTCATGGTTGTGTGGAAGCCAGCGGATCTCGCTGGAAGCCTACGGAAGCGTAGGTAATGGGCCCGGTAGGATTCGAACCTACGACCAAGGGATTCACTGATCCCCGGCGTTTCCGCCAGGAGTGGACTATCTCTTCACCCGCGCCAGCCCCATGCGATGTGCATGGAACCTAAGGCGTGTGGGTGCGGGATGCTCTTGCCTGTCATTAAGGGCACTGAAGCCCCCAGGTAGTCTCTGCACCTTCCGCCGGTGTACCGGCGGCTTGGCTCAGGATTGCCATGAGCACTGGGCGCTCGAAGGTTTCCCTGAATTCATCCCGTCCACTTCGCGCGTTTCCGCGCGAAGGCACCTTTTTAGATGAGTCCCCTGCACTAACCGCTGTGCTACAGGCCCAACCGGGGCGAATTGTACCAAGCAGCGCAGCGCGGCGGGCCGGAACTCGTGCCGGCGGGGTGGGCGTTCAGACCAGTGGGCGACTTAGACCAATGGGGGGCATTTGGACCAATGGGCGGCGGGGGTAGGGGATGGGGGGGCAGGATTCGCCTTGGCAGGCTGCCGGCGATGGCGAGATCGTCCTGCTGCGCATGCGCGCCATATCGGGCGGCAGCGGTATGGCCGAGTGCCGCTCGTTCGAGCAGACCCTTGCGGTCCTGGCGAAAGCCTCGTCCAGGCCCCCCTGAAACCACACTATTCCGGGCGCACGGACCTCGCCGATCGCCATTGAGACGGCCTTTGGGCCGGGTATGGGCTCTTTTCGCTTACAGCCCTCCGTAGCCGCCAAAGCCACCAGTCCCAGGGTCAGCACCCATAACGCTCTCATGGGCAAGCTCCTCTATGCAGGCCGCGCCTGCCTACCAGTCTTCCCGGGTGTCCTTCCGGGCCAGCTCTCAACGGCCCGCACGACGCATGTTTCGTGCCCTTGCCATTCGACGGTGCAACGTTAGCATGGCTCTTCGTACCAGAGGGAGCACAAGATGAAACTGTACATAACCCCCGGGGCCTGCTCGCTGGCCTCAAACATCGCGCTGCGCGAGGCTGGCATCCCGTTTGAGATGTCCAAGGTGGACAAGCGCACGAAGCGTGTCGACGGGGTCGAGTTCGTGACCATCAATCCTAAGGGTTACGTGCCTGCATTGCGGCTGGATGACGGGCAGGTGTTGACTGAGAACGTGGCCGTGCTCCAGTACATCGCGGACTTGAATCCCGCGGCGAAACTCGCCCCACCTGCCGGAACCCTGGAGCGTTATCGGCTGCAGGAATGGCTGAGCTTCATCAACTCCGAGGTGCACAAGACATTCAGTCCGCTGTTTTCCTCGGAGGCAACCGAGGAAACCAAAACCTACGCACGCAACTACCTCGCCAAACGGCTCGCCTATCTCGACAACGCGTTGGGAGATAACACCTACCTGATGGGCGAGCAGTTCACAGTGGCGGATGCCTATCTGTTCACGGTTCTGGGCTGGGGTGTTCATGTCGCGGTTGATATTGGGCCCAGGCTGAAAAGCTACGTAGACCGTATCCGGGCACGGCCCAAGGTCATCGAAGCCATGACCGCGGAAGGGTTGATCAAAAAATAGCCGGCAACTGCCGATAGCCGACTGCAGCCAGCCGCTAGCTGACCGCCGCCAGCAGACCGTCGCCGTCGGCCGCCGGCCGCCCGCGGCTGCGGCGGCAGCCCAAGACGCGGGCGCGACTCTTGCGTCCCACGCTGTTCTCAGCAGATTCCCCGCGAGGGTGTCGTGGCGAACCGGAAACTCTCGAAATACCGTGCCAAGCGGGATTTCAAAAAAACGGCCGAGCCCAGCGGGGCACGCACGGTAGCGGCCTCTAAAAGTCTGCGCTTCGTCATTCAGAAGCATGCCGCCCGCCGGCTGCACTATGACCTTAGACTTGAGCTCGATGGAGTATTCAAGTCGTGGGCCGTGACTCGGGGCCCGTCCCTGGATCCGAAAGACAAACGGCTTGCCGTTGAGGTCGAGGACCATCCGCTCGACTACGGTGATTTCGAGGGCACGATTCCCAAAGGTGAGTACGGCGGCGGCACGGTGCAGCTGTGGGATCGCGGCTACTGGATTCCGCAAGGTGGCCAGCCTCCCGAGCAGGCTCTGAAATCAGGCGAGCTCAAATTCACTCTGCAGGGTGAGCGTCTGAGCGGCAGCTGGGTCCTGGTACGGATGAAAAATGACCGCTACGGAGGCAGCGGCAAACGGACGAACTGGCTCCTCATCAAACACCGTGACGAATCCGCCCGCGAGGGCGACCGTGACCAGCTCCTGGCGGAGGATCGCTCGGTCGCTTCCGGTCGGCCGCTGGCGCAGATCGAGGCCGGCAAGGGAGCTGCGCCGAAACCGTTCATGTTGGCGAAGAAGGGTAAACGGGCGGCGCAAGCCAACGCGGTCTGGCATTCCAACAAAAGCGCCGGTTCCACCGAGCCAACGCCGGATTCCGGCACGGCCGTGTCTGACCGTAGTGCGCCAAAGGCTGTAGGTAAACGTATACGCGGCCGGCTACCGCAATTCATAGCTCCACAACTGGCGAAGCTGGTAGATCGTCCTCCCAGCGGCTCCGGGTGGGGTCACGAGATCAAACTCGATGGCTATCGCCTCCAACTGCGGGTGGAGGCGGATGAGGCAACGTTGAAGACCCGGAAAGGTCTCGACTGGACCCACAAATTTCCCGAAGTCGCCCAGGCTGCCCGGAGTTTGACCGACTGTATCATCGACGGCGAGGTCTGCGCCCTGAATGAGCACGGTGTGCCGGACTTTGCAGCCCTCCAGGCTGCCCTCGCCGGCGGCGACTCGAAGAATCTGGTCTTCTTTGCATTCGATTTGTTGTTTGCGGCCGGCGAGGACCTGCGCGGGCTGCCACTGAGCGCCCGCAAATCCAGGCTGAAAGAGTTGTTGGAAGAACGCCCCCAAGCCGCCGACCGCATCAGGTATCTCGATCACTTCGTGACAGCCGGGGACGCCGTGCTGCGCTCCGCCTGCCGCATCGAGATGGAGGGCATCGTTTCCAAGCGGCTCGATGCGTCTTACTCCTCTGACCGAAGCGGCAACTGGCTCAAGTCGAAATGCCGCGCCGGCCACGAAGTGGTCATCGGTGGCTGGTCCTCCGAGCAAGGCAGTCTGCGGTCGCTCATTGCGGGTGTTTATCGTGGGAAGGAGCTCGTGCCCGTTGGCCGCGTGGGCACGGGATTCGGCCGCGACAAACTGGGTTCGCTCATGAAGCGGCTCAAACCGTTGGAGACCAAAACCAGTCCCTTCCGGGGCAAGGTTGCGGTGCCCAGGGCGCGCAACATCCACTGGGTCAAGCCTGAGTTGGTCGCCGAAATCGAGTTTGCCGGCTGGACCGAGGGAGGCAACGTACGCCAGGCTGCTTTCAAGGGTTTGCGGGATGACAAACCGGCCGCCGAGGTGCGGGCCGAGAAGCCAACATTGCGGCCGTTGGAAGAATCGCCGGCGCAACAGGTTGCGGCCGACACATCCGTGGGCAAGCGAGCCGCCGGGCGGGGTAAATCAGCTAGGGGCGGTGACAAATCAGCTCGGAGCGGTGATAAGGGAAGCGTCATGGGCGTTAGCATTTCGAAGCCGGACAAGGCTCTGTGGCCGGATGGTGGCGACGGCAATCCCGCGACCAAACAGGACCTCGCCGACTATTTTGCAGCTGTCGGTGAATGGATGTTGCCGCACCTGCGAGGCCGTCCGTGCTCCATCATTCGCGCTCCCGACGGCATAGGTGGTCAGCGGTTCTTCCAGCGGCACGCCATGGCCGGCATGTCCAATCTCCTTGATCTCATCAAAGTCTCCGGCGACCGCCAGCCGTACGTGGCCATCAACCGTGTCGAGGGTCTGATCGCCGTAGCGCAGACGGCGGGCCTCGAGTTGCACCCCAGTGGCTGCGTGCCAAACAAGCCCGACGTACCAGGGCGTCTGGTGTTCGATCTCGACCCAGCCCCTGATGTCAGTTTCGACGTCGTAGTCAAAGCCGCCCTTGAAATGCGGGACAGACTCGCCGCCGTTGGCCTCGTGAGTTTCTGCAAGACGACGGGCGGTAAGGGATTGCACGTTGTCACACCACTTGCGCAGGAGAAGAACACGGATCTCGATTGGCCGGTGGCCAAAGCGTTTGCGCGCGAGATATGCCGCCAGATGGCGGAGGCCGCTCCTGAGAAGTACCTGTTGAACATGTCGAAGAACGAGCGAAGTGGACGCATATTCCTCGACTACCTGCGCAACGATCGTCTCTCGACTGCCGTTGGTCCGCTCTCACCGCGAGCACGCGAGGGTGCGCCGGTGTCCATGCCTGTTGATTGGCCGCAGGTACGCAGCGGTCTTGATCCATTGAAGTACACAATACGAACGGCGCCCGGGCTACTCTTCAAGGACAAGCCATGGGAAGACTACGACGACGGGGCGCGGTCGCTGGTCAGCGCGATTCACAAGATCGCCAATACCGGCCAGGTATCACTCGATGAGGGTCTGGCAGCGGAAAAGCCCAAACGACGCGCCGCCCGCAAATCAGTCAGCGGTACACGCAAGGCCGCCGGGAAGAAAGTGACTTCGCACAGAAGCAAGCCTAGTCACTCAACGAGGGCCGCGAGCCGGCCTTAAATGCCGGCTGCGGTGACCTCGGCGCCGGCAGGTCCTAAACGCGCGCTCCGGTGGCCTTGGCGGCGACAGGCCTTAAACGCCGGCTCCGGGACCTCGAGGCCGGCCGAGTGACCGGGCAAAAAAATTAACTGAAGCCCATTGTCGGATGGTCGCCGGTTCGCTCGCTCTTATAATCAGGAACGTCAAACCGGAAGATCCCTATGAAGCAAACCTACGTCGGCGGCTGCCACTGCGGTGCCGTCCGCTACGAAGCCACCCTCGATCTGTCCCAAGGCACTATCCGCTGCAACTGCACGATCTGCCGCAAGGCACGAGCCTGGTTGGCCTCGGTCGATACAGATGATTTCCGGCTGCTGAGTGCGGAGGAGGCACTCGGTGACTATCGGTTTGGCCCCGGGAACGTGCATCACCGGTTCTGCAAGACCTGCGGCATCAAGTCCTTCGCGCGCGTCAGCCGCCCCGATGGGACCGGGTTCTTCGTGGTAGTCGTGAGCTGCCTCGAAAACGTCGCGGATGCCGAGCTCGCGGCGTTGCCGGTCATGTACCTCGATGGCCGCAATGACAACTTCGCGGCGCCACCGTTACATACGGCGCACCTGTAGTCAGGGCCACCCGGTTGACAGCCGTCAGCAACTGCGCTGACGGCACTCCGGCTTTCACGGCACTGGATGAAAGTTCTGACTTGCGACCTTCCCCGCGGAATCCAGAAAGATTCGCCATTCGAGCAAGCCGTGCTCGAATTTCACCTCGTAGATATCGGCGCCGCCCGGCCCGACACTCTTGAAGGTGACGGACTGCAGGGCCCCGAGATTGGCAATCACCTGCTCGGCATGCGGTATCTGCGGGCGTGCCACCTCGGCGAGCGCCGGCGCGAACTGCTCGAGGTTGGGTTGGTGCCGCTGCAAGTCGTCGATCTGCCGCCGGATCGAAGCTTCACTGGCGGGGTTGGCTTTCTGGTCCTTGAAGTGCTGCGCCACGTAGTCCGCCAATGCCTTCGCCTGTATATCGCTGATGCGCGGCCCGCGCATGTCGCGGCCGCCCTGGTGCAGAACCAGTGCAGTGGCCTGTCCCTGCGCGTCCGCATCGAAGGTGATCTGCGCGTCAACCAACTTGGAGAAGAACTCGGCGCTGCTCTTCGGATACACCGCGCTGCGCGGCTGATTGGTGCCCTGCAGGAACAGTTGATTGCCCTCGCGGGTCACCGTCAGAATGAAATTCGCGAGCAACTCGTAGTTGCCGACGTAGCCATCGAGCACCTTTGTATCCAGCGTCACCTCGCTCGGCGATCCTGCAGGAACGGCCAGCGGGTAACGCGCATCCAACAGGTGCAGGCCGATGTCGTTCACTCCTTCGTTCGCGGCTGAGTTCGACAGGACGACGGTGCCAACACCGGTTTTAGGGGAATAGCCAATGAAAGTACGGTATCCGCCGGTGCCGCCGTCCTTCCAGATGATCTCGCCCCCGCCCCGAGTATCGATGGCCCACCCCAGTCCCGAGTCCATGAACGGGCCTCCGGTGGGCCGCGAGGTGGACAGCGTCGCTTTCTGTGCCGCAGCCAGCGGGTTATCCGTGTAGCCCATCATAGCCGCGAGAAATGTGAGCAAGTCATTCGCCGTCGAGCGCAGGGCTCCCGCTCCAGCCAATGTTGGAATATCCCAATCCGGAACCGTAACCAGGTCCCCGCTATGACCCGGCGCCAGCCGCTTGCGCAGAGGCTCGGATAGCGTGACTCGCGTGCTCTTCATTCCGAGCGGATCACAGATCCGCGTCACGACGAGCTTCTCGTAATCCATCCCGGCACGCCGTGTCAGTCCCTGTCCCAACAAACCGAAGCCGAGATTGGAGTATTCGAACTTCACACCAATGTCACGGTGCAGCTCGTAAGAGCCCAGAAACGAGTAGAGCTGCTCGACGCTGTAGTCAGCGTACGGGTTGTCCGGATCCTTGGGCCGAAAGTTGGTCGGCATGCGAGGCAGACCGGAAGTGTGTGTCGCCAGATCCAGGATGGTGATCTGACGGCCGTTGCGCTCCGGAATCTTTGCCGTGGGCGGCAGGTATTTGGCAATCGGGTCATCGAGCTTCAGCTCGCCACGCTGCGCCATGTCGGCCGCAAGCAGCGCGGTGAAGACCTTCGTGATAGACCCGATCTCGAAGAGCGAATCACCATCAGGTGGACGCCTGTCACCCCGCTCCAGGCTTCCATACGCAACAATGCGCCGTTTCTGCGGGGAGATTATGCCGACGACGATTCCGATACCTTGTTTCTGTACATCGATCCGATCGATGAGCAGGTTGCGGATTTCTGAATCAGACGGCGCCGTTGTGTTGGCGGCCGGAGGGGTTTGCGCGTGCGCCCCAATGAAGAACAGCGCCAGACAGGCCAGTAACAGACACGACCGCCGCATACCATTTCCTTTGGCTACAGGTGGTGGAGGGCGGACGGTAGCCTCGCTCGCGGCGGCAGGCAAGCTCCATCACCATGCGTGAGGCGGCAGCGAGCCGCCTCACGACAGGTTCACCTTACAGGCGTTTTTGGACTACTGCGGTCCTGCTTTGAAAGCGCCGAGGAATTCGTCCTTCGAGACGGTACCGTCATGATCGCGATCCGCGGCCGCAAAATTCGTCGAAACCGTAGGTGCCGCTTGCGCTTCGTCCTGGCTGAGCTTGCCGTCGTGATTGGTATCGAGCTGGTCAAAGATCTGCCCAAGGCCCCCAGACGCAGAGGCGGGCTCCTGCGCGTTAGCGGAATTGGGCGCGGCCGGTGGATTCTGAGCCTCCTGCTGAGCAAATGCCGCCGAGGAGGCAAGCGCGGCAGCTAGCAATGCAATGTATGTCTTCATCAACGAATCTCCGTAAAAGGAAGTTACCCGAGGTAAAGGGCCCGACAGGGCCGAAGTTCCGCAGAAAATGCGTCGCATTTCGAAGACATTCCATGAAGCAAAGCTGCGCCTCGCGCTTGCGCCTTCGGCAAACTCCCTGTGACATGTAACTGGGTTACGAGGCAGCGCCTGGCGTCAAAGGAGGTTGGTCATGGGAACTGACACTAACATCGACATCGTGCGTGCCGTTTTCGCGGCTTACGGCAGCGGGAACCGCGCGCAGATAGAGCCGCTCATCGCCGCTGACTTCCATTTCACGAGTCCGCTCGACAATCGCATCGACCGCACCGTCTACTTCGAGCGCTGTTGGCCCAACAGCGGGCGGTTGGATGGGTTCGATTTCATTTACCTGGTGCCGGATGGCGATCGCGTCTTCGTGACCTATGAGGCGCGTGCCGTTGGCGGTCGGCGCTTACGGAACACGGAAGTCCACACGCTTCGCGACGGACAGCTGGTGGAAGTGGAGGTCTATTTCGGCTGGTCCCTGCCGCACAAAGCCAAGGCCGGCGGCTTCGTAGACCAGGAATAGAGGGGCGCGGGCCGGCCGTTAGCGATGCGGCGTGCCGGCGTGTCAGCTCGACACAAGCGGATAACCCGCCTCGCGCCACCCTTTCATGCCGCCATCCAGCGCGATAGCGCGTTGAAACCCAATCTGGCGCAAAGTCGCCGCCGCAAGTGTTGATACGCGCCCGAATTCGCACACCGTGAGAATGCGAATGGTGGGATCAGGCAGCTCCTCGTTGACGCGCAGCTCGAGCTGACCACGCGGCAACAGGCGCGCGCCGGGCACGTGACCCGCTGCGTAGGCATCCCGTTCACGAACGTCGAGTATGACGAGGTCCGTATCGTGCGCATCGATACGGGATTTGAGTTCCGCAAGGGACATGAACGTTACCACCGCCGCCGCTTCGGCCAGCAGTTGCGTAATGGTCTTGCCGCCCGACAGGTTCGTGCGCAACGCCTCGGTGAGGTGAGTGGGCATCGACAGGTTGAGATTGCGCATCATCTGAACGAATTCCCCGCGATCACGCTTCTGCAGACGCGGATTCTGCTCGAGCTCCTGCGCGATCGTGGAGTGGCTGCGATTTTTGTATTCATGCGCGGGATAGACCTCCAGCGCCGGATCGAGCTTGAGAACGCGGTTGAAGAGACTGTCATGCAGCGCTTCGGGGTCGCCAGTCGGCAGGTCCGTTCGCCCAGTCGCGCCCATGAGGAGAGTGTCGCCGGTAAAGAGACGATTTTCGGCGTGCAGGCACATTGAATCCCGCGTGTGACCGGGCGTGTGCATGACGTTGATTCGCAGTTGTCCCACAACGACGGACTCACCATCACCTAGACGCATGTCGACAAAGGGAGCTGGGCTCGCCTGGTGCATGGCGATGGGTACATCGAGGCGGCGAGCGAGCTCACGGGTTGCAGAGAAGTGATCTGCGTGAGTGTGTGTATCGATCACGTAACGGATGCGCAGACTGTGACGCGCAGCGAGCGCCAGATACCGGTCGATCTGGCTCAACTCCGGATCGATCAACGCTGCCGCGCAACTTTCCGCACAACCGATGAGATAAGAACGGCAACCACCCGAGGCGACTTGTTCGAACAACATGACGGGAGTGCTCTTGGAGGTGACTGCCGGATTCTACCCCCTTCGCGTCTGCCCGCGCAGCTGCTGCAGGAACTCAACGAGCAGCTGGTTGACCTTCTGCGGCTGCTCCTCTGCCAGCGAGTGCCCCGCACCTTCGATCAGATGGACGCCCACCAAGTGCGTGCATGCACCGTGCTGCATCGCTTCGAACGCGCCCGGCGTCTGATAAACGCCCCACTCACTCGCTCCGGCCAGGTAACAGGCCGGAACGTCAATGGTACGGCCGGAAAAGCTGTTGAGATCGCCGGAATTCCCGAAGATGCGGTACGAGTTGAGGCCTCCTTGAAAGCCGGTCCGCGAGTACTCGGCGCTGTAGATGCGCAAATCCGCTTCGGTCATCCACTTGCAGGCCGCAATCTGAGCTTTGGAAGGCATTTCAGCTGCCACCGTCTCGGCGATTCCCTTGTCGAGATCCATGATGTAGTAGGCAGGCATTTTGGCAAGCTCCGAAGCCGTCCACCCCTTGAGCGCAAACGGCTTGTTCCCTTTCCAATCCGCGCTCTTGAAGTGATAGAGGGCACGCAACAAGTCGTGCACACCCTGAGGCGCGTGCCACATGTTCTCGTTAGCTTCCCGGCTGGCCGAATACCACCGGTAGTGCTTGCGCGGACGGGGTAGTGCAGCCAGCTGCTCCTGAATGCTCACCTGCACCGAAGCCTTGCTGGGATGGTTCGCCGTGTCGAGCGGGAGTGTTGGTGGCCCGTCAAATGGGGTACTCATCAGTACGACAGACTGGAAAACATCCGGCCGTACCAGTGCGCACCACGCCGCGGTCGGCCCGCCCCAATCGTGCCCGACGACGGCCGCCACCTTGTCGTAACCGAGCGCGCGGACCAACCCGAGCACGTCGCTTACCCGGTTCAGGAGCGAGTAGGGCAGGAGATCGTCATCGAATGTGACAGGAAGCGCGGCGCTGCGCCCATAACCGCGCAAGTCCGGTGCGATGACATGAAAGCCTGCCTGCGAAAGTGGCAGCAATTGGTTCCGCCACGTATAGGCGAGCTCCGGAAAACCATGCAGGAGCACGATACAAGGGCGCGCCGGACTCTCGAAGCCCGCCTCGAGTATGTGCATCGTAACGCCGTTGTTGTTGTCGATTCGGCGGGAGCGTATGCCGACAGGGAGCGTGTCTTGGCCATATTCGACGTTTTGATTCCGGACCGTGCTGTCACCGCCCGATGCCAGAGCGGGATATGCCATAGCCGCGCCGATACCTTGCACGATGCGTCGCCGCGTGAAGTCCATGCAGCCTCCCATGCCTACTTGCGGGCGTCGCCCGCTACCGAGAGTCAGTGGACGCCAGCCGCACGTCCACGCCCAACTGAGCAACTTCCACCCACTGCACATCCGTCATGAGCAGGCTTACCTGCTGCCACGCCGCCACATGAAATGGAGCAACACTTCCCTGCTTGGAGTGATCAGCCAACACCATTGTGCGCGATGCTGCGGTCACCATGGCGCGTTTGACGGCAGCATCATCTTCATCAGACGCTGTTACCCCCGCTCGAACGTCGAGGGCGCAAGCGCCAAGCACTGCCCAGTCCGCGCGACACAAGGCAAGCATCTCGCGGGCCGCTGTGCCGCGCAGTGCGCGGGCGTCCGGCATCCATGTGCCTCCGGTCAACACGAGTCGAACAGCCGGATCGCGATCAAACAAAGCCGCTACATCCAATGAGTTGGTCACCACGCTCAGCGGACGCGCTGTGAGGGCGCGCGCCAACGCAAGCGTCGTGGATCCCGCATCAAGGATCACCGTGCTACCTGGCTCGATCAGCGCGGCGGCCGCTTTGCCTATGCCACCCTTCGCCTGTTCCAACAGAGCGGAGCGTGCCTCGAATCCCAAACGAGCGCTGTCGAGCATGACGGCACCGCCATGGGTCTTTTGCAGCACGCCTTGGGCGTGCAGCTGATTCAGGTCGCGGCGGATCGTGTGCTCGGACACGCCGAACATTTGAGCAAGCTCGAGCACTTCCATGCGCCCGCGCTGGCGGAGTACGTCCAGCAGCCGCGCGCGACGCTCCTCGGCGAAGCGCGGCAGGTCGGAATTTGTCGCGATCGGATCAGTCACTGGGGTCTCGCCCTCCGCAGCCGCGCTTGCCTTGGTGCTCATATATGCTCGATACTACTCGAATACGCTCGAATATGCCATCACCCCCACCCGCTCAATCTCAAAGATGTCAGCTTCCCAGCCCCCTAGTCCCATCTCCAAGTCCAAGGCGCGCGCGGCCGTGGCCGCAATCTTCTTCCTCAATGGATTCGGTTTCGCCAGCTGGGTGTCGCGCATCCCAGCCGTGCGGCAAGCTCTGAATCTGACGGACGGAGCCTTAGGTACGGCCCTGTTGGCCACTGCGGTAGGCGCACTCGTGGCGTTTCCGCTCACAGGCCGCGGCAGTGTAGTCAGTGGCGCACGTACACTGACAATCGCCACCGGGCTGGCCTACTGCGTAGTTCTGCCGGGTCCAACGTTCGCAAGCGGTCTCACAACGCTCGCGCTCCTACTGTTTTTCTTTGGTGCGACCAACGGCGCAATGGATGTATCAATGAATGCGTTGGCGGTGGAAGTCGAAACGTATGTCGGCAAACCGATCATGTCGTCCTTCCATGGCATGTGGAGCATAGGTGGGCTGGCGGGCGCCGGAGTCGGCGCACTGTTCGCAAAGCACGATATTTCGCCCCAACTGCACCTCGTCGTGGTCGCATCGATACTGACAGTCGCGATAGTTGCCGCGAGACATTGGCTGCCGCCCAGTCAATCCCACCCGTCGCCCGAGTCCGTCGCACATTTCGCCCGGCCGGAAAGCGCAATGTTCGGACTGAGTGGAATCATCTTCTGCGCGTTCCTGATAGAGGGCGCAATGGCCGACTGGAGCGCAGTGCTACTGCACGACTCGCTGCATACGACAGCAGCAAGCGCCGCACTGGGCTACGCCGCATTTTCGCTGGCCATGACGAGCATGCGCTTCGCGGGTGATCGCCTGGGGATAAAGTGGGGTGCCGTACGGCTGCTCCGTTCTACCAACGTGGTGGCAGCGGTTGTGTTCGCGGCAGCGTTGTGGGTTCAGCATGTTGGCCTCACAATGGTAGCCTTCGCTCTGATCGGTTTCGGCATGGCAACTGTGGCCCCACTCGTCTTCGGCGCTGCAGCCCGGCGAGCGCGCCATGGTGCCGGACACGGTATCGCAGCAATGGCCAC
>Ga0068859_100002515_pt1 | contig 18620 bp, 28 predicted proteins | sample KBSSwiS22_FD_66585 | JGI IMG/M metagenome (GOLD analysis project Ga0068859, IMG submission 66585) | Switchgrass rhizosphere microbial communities from Kellogg Biological Station, Michigan, USA - KBS Switchgrass S2-2 | ecosystem: Host-associated > Plants > Roots > Rhizosphere > Soil ...
TCGGCGTTGAGGGCCTGGCCCTGCCTGCGCTTGAGCAGATCGTCGGCGGTCATGCCCATCTCACGCGCAAGGGCAGCGGTCTCCCCATGTGCCATCTGCCCCCGGCGGGCAGCGTCGAACCCGCCGACCTTTGCATCGACGTTGATCAGCGCGCGGCGGATGTCCTGCGGGCTCGACAGGCCATCGAGCGCGATGTTGCCGGCCTTGCCGCCCGCGCTCGGAAGATCTTCATAGGCGGTTGCGGGGGGCTGGTTCGCATCGAGATCCTCCAACCCGATCGGCCGGCCAAGATCCTCATGGACAGGGGTGCCCGACTGCCCGGCCTGCTCGATCGCGTTCCGTTCGGCGATGGTCGCATAATAGCTGTCGACCGTACCATAATCGTCGGGATGGAAGACGCGGCCAGCGCCGCCTCTATGGGTCTCTCCCACGGCGTCCAGAAACTCGGAGATCGACGGCCGCTCGCTGTGGTGCGGGAAATAGCCGGCTTCCCACGCCTTCAGCGCGGCGTCATCGAGCGGCATCCCATCCGGGTTCACGAGACGCGGCAAGCCAACGTCGCCGGCAAGATCGAGATCGCGCGGGCGGTTGTTCACCCCCATCGACGCGAGATCGCCACCCTGGTCTTTCACGCCGCCTTGCGTCCGCAGCCATGCGTTGAGATCGAGCGGATTGCGCCGGGCGCGAGTCTGGCCCGGCAGCGTGTAGGGCGTCAGTACGTCGCGCTCGTTGGGCGCTGGGATGGCCGGTCGCATGCCGGCGCCGATGCGCTCCGCTTCTTCGATCGATTCGATCTCGTTGCCGGGGATCGGCGTCACGTCACCCGGCTGGACGGTGCGCGCCGTCGTCGCGATCTCGTTCGGCGATAGCCGCTGCCCCATGGGGCGGAGGGTGCCGATCGGATCTTCGAACTGGAAACCCGGAGGCAGATCGGACCGACCAATGTCGATGCGGTCAATCTCGCGGGGCGCAGGGTCTTCGAGGACGAAGCCCTCGGGAAGATCATGCGCCATGTCCATCGCAGCCGCCGCAGCGCGCGGAGCGGCTGGCGAGACGTTGCCTACCTCGGTTCGCGCCGCCTCCGTTGTCAGATCGGTCATCCCGGTATCGACATCGCCGGGCATTCGGCGGAAGCGCGAGGCGAGCAGGCCCCGGACCTTTCCAAAGCCCCGATTGAGGTATGGCGACGCAAGGCCCAGCCCCAGGCCGCCAGCGGCACCGATCGCGCCACCGGCAATCGCCGAGGGGAGGCGTTCGCCCACGCCGCCCTCGCCAGCGCCGAAGCCGGCAATGCTGCCCTCGATCGATCCAGCAGCCAGTAGACGACTGCGCACTGCCGATCGCGCGGCAGCTTCCGCCGCGTAACGGCTTGCACCCGAACGGAGGGCCTGTTTCGCCACGTTGAAGCCCAACCCCTCAACCGAAGCGCCAGGCGCCACCAGTCCGCTCGCGAACTGCCCGCCGAAGCGCGCATAGGGATGGCGATCGTCATCAAACTCCAAAATGGATCTATTCTGGTCGAGGTTATTATAGAGGATGTCGCCGAACCGACGATCGCTGTTCCATAGGCTTTCGCGGCCCGGCGTTCCGCCCAGCGTGTCGACCACCGCGCCCATCTCGTCGAGCATGTTCACCGGATCGCCGACGCCGCGCATCGCAGCGCCCGTTGCGCCGTCGCCCGGATCGGTCAGGATACGGGGAATTGCCCTGTAACCGATGGTTGGATTGACCTTCGCCCCGGCGTTGCGCTGCTTGATATAGCTGTCGGCTTCCTTCCGGCTGATCTGGAAACCGTTGTTGGCGGCATAAGCCATCAGGTCATCGGCCGTGGACTTCGGATCGGTCGACAGATCGAGATAGCCCTTGGCGATCTCCGGGCGGAGCCCCTGGAAGGGCGTCGGCTCGTCGCCGAAGAAGGCTTCTCCCTTCCCATCGGTGGCCGCCACAGGCGCCGCCCACGGCTCGCGCTTCCGAAAGGCGTCGGGCATCTGGAATTGCCCAGCGAAGGCACCACGACGGTTGAGACGGGCGCCCCTCTCGGCTTCCATGTAAGGCATGAAACGCGTGGGGTCGCTGCGCAGATATTGGGGTGCCGCCACGCCGAGGCCCTGATCAAGCAGCGACCTGCCATAATCCTGACCGCCGACATCGAGCGTCACCACCGGGCGGTTATAGGTGACCGCGCCTGTAGGTGTGGCGGTGCCACCATTGCCAAGCCGGGACCGGAAGAACGCCTGACCCTGGGCGCCGAGATCAACCGACCGGCCCTCGATGATGCCTGGCTGCCCAAGTTCGAACGCATCGGCCCCAAACACGCGGCCATTCACCCCACCAACCGGAAGGGTGTCGCCATCATGGGGGATCGTGCCCGGCGCGATCGGAACCGGCGCCACAGGCGGCCGGCGGCGCTTGTTCGCGAACATCCCGGGCATGGTCGGCGGTGGCGAGCCCACCGGTTCGAGCACGAAACCCGGAGGCAGATCACTCACGACAGCGGCACCCATTTGCCGTTACGTTTGATCTGTCGCTGGCCGGTGGTGGGATTGACGGCGACCGTGCCCTCTGGCGAGCCCGAACCCCCGGTAGCTGCTGTTCCGCCACTTCCCCGGCCACGGCGACCGTTGCGGTATGTGTCATAGATCTGCTGTTCGCCGGCACTCAGCGTCACGCCTCCGGCCACCTTCGACAAAACCCCGGCTACGATATTGGAGGTTGTGGGCGGTCGTGACGAACGGGGTGCAGGCGCCCGAGGATGAAGATCGCGATAGGTGGGGGAGCCCTTCACCTCCTGCCGGTTGCCGGTGCGATAATCGTCCAGCGCCATCCGGTTGCCCAGCGCCGTCCCGCTCCAGCCCCGCAGCGTATAATCTTCCATGGCACGGTTATATTCGGGCGTGTTGGGCTCGTAGCCCAGCCCCTTCGCATAGGCTTCGGCGGGCATCGGCGCGTCATAGACGGTGGTCGTCAGGCCGGTCGTCGGATCGAACTTCACCCGGTCCGCGTCGCCGCTGAAATATTGCGACTTGTTCTCGTCATGCTCCCGATCGGCCAGGTCGTCTTTACGCTTCGCCGCGTACTGCGCCATCCATCGGTCCTGCTCCAGCTTGGAGCGCTGGGCCTGTTGAAGCGCTGGCGCAAATCCGGGCTGGGCTCCAAAGTGCGTTGCAACGCCGTCGAGCAGGCCGCCCGCGATATAGCGCCACGCCCCGTCCTTATCGAAGAAGCCCGGCCCCTTGGTGTGCGGGTTCTGCGTGAGATCGGCGGTGTTGATCGGCTTCAGTGGGATTGGCTGATCCGCGATGGCCGCTGGTCGAATGGTCGGAGCGCCCGGTGGCACAGCGTCGAGCGCAGCCGGTGAAGCCGTCATCGACCGCTGTCCGGCAAAGAGATCAGCGGGGGGCGACGTGTTGACATTGCTCGTGCCGTCGATCCGTTGGTTGCCTTCGATGCCATCGCCGAAGCCGGGCGTGGTGCGAGGGCTGATACCTGGGAAGTTGTCGCCGCCCATGTTCCATGGATGCTTGCTGGCGTTTATGCCAAGGGCAGCTCCGGCTGCGCCGAACGGTAGCGCCTGCGCCCCGAACAGCCCGAAGAGATTGCCGAACATCGCCATATTCCGTCTCCCCTTAATGCACCGTCGCTGTTGGTTCGGCGTACACGGTGATGTCGCCCTGAGGCATTGTCGCGATGGCCTCATCGACCGCCGCGTCCGAGAACATGCCGCGCGCGGCGTTGAGCATGTCGAGCGCCTCGACCTCACCGGCGTCGGCCATCGCCTTGGCGATCTGTATGCCCTCCGTAAGTTGGCCTATCGCCTGATCGCGCAGGTCGAGCGCCATAGACGCGAAGGAAGCGGATACGAGGATGCGGGACAGCCGCACCATGTCCTCGTTGCCGCCGATCGCAGCGGCCAGACGGGCGAATGCCTCACCCTGAAGCGCGGCCGACAGGCTGGCGCCCTGATGATCGGTACCGAGTAAGCTCTCCGCTCTTTCGACCAGCATCCGCAACGCGGGGAGATCGCCATTCCCAGCCTGCTTGAGGACGGCGGCTATCGCTGGATCAGGAGCCGGTCCCATCACGCTGCATCTCGCAGTTCACGGCGCAGGGCATGCCGTATCAGCTCGGAAAGGCTCATCCCCTCGCGCCGTGCCTTGGCTTCGGCTTGGGCGAGAATGGATGAAGGGGCGCGGAAATAAATATTCGCATCATGGATCTGACGGCGCATTTCGATGACCTCCGTTAGTTTGTCCGGGTCAGACGGACGACAAACAGCCCAATGCCGCTGCTGTAAGTTTCGTTGTCGGCAATGGCGCGGAACGTAGCCTCCACGATCTCTCCGACGAGGACGTTGTTCCAGCCGATGATGATCTTGGGGCCGACGCTTACGGTGGGCGGCACGACGCTCGAAATGAACAGCTTCGTATTGCCGCTCAGTCGTTGGTACTCCCAGGTATAGGCGTTCTGCGCACCGCCTGGATAGCTGGCGTTGGCCCCGAACTGCGGCACCGTTCCACCCGCGCTGTTTATGTTCGCCGTGTAGGTCGACGGCGTCATTGTGACGACGATGTCATTGCTGGGCGGCGGCGGGGGGCTTGTCGCGTTACTAACGGCAGCTGCCGCCATCGCCGCACCGGTCATGAGCCCAATCTCCCCATCCGTAAAGTGGTATTATAATACCACTCTGTGGGGCGATCGTCAAACAAATGAGCTTCGTTTCCCTCCCGTACCTGCCGCTCTAGCCGAGCCCCGCATTGACTCTGTGTTCCATATTTGTTCTCATACGTGCATCGAACGAATCAAGCCAATGCGGCCCGGCCTAGACGCGCTGGCCGAGACGGAGACCTGTGCCATGACCACTTTCACCAAGATCCCGACCCACATGGACTATTGCCACGATATGGCGCGGGTGGCCGCGCAGATGGCCGGCTATGACTTCGACGAGCTGTTTCGCGACTATTCCAATCCACTGAAGCGCGAGCTGCGCGCCGGGTTCATGAGCAAGGCGATGGCGGCGGTGAAGCGGCTAGGGCCGGCAGTAGTGGACCTTGATCCGGTTGGCGGCGAGAAAGTGCCGGAGCGTCTTCGCCGGGCCGGTGACAGGTGCGGGCACCATCCTTTGAGGACGGTTCGTGAATGGCGCGGATTGTCGATTGAGGTGCTTGCCGAACGAGCGGGCCTGTCGGTCGAACTGGTGACATCGATCGAGGCGCGCAAGGTGCGAGCCAATGAGATGCACGAGTTCGCCCTTGCGAGCGTGCTCAACGTCTCTCCGCACGCGCTCACTGACTGGCGCGCCGATGTGGACCTGGATCGCCACGAGATGGTGGCGGATATGGCGGCGGGCTTCGATGTCGGCAAGCTCAACGGCGGCGACCGCGCGTCTGCCTGATCCATGACCGGTGGCCTACTACAAGGACGGGCTGAAGGTCCCCAACCACATCTGGGAAGCCGCGGCGATGCATCGCCAGATCGTGGTCGCCTGCTGTGTCACCCGCTGTTTCAATCGCGGTGTGTTCGACCCGCATCAGCTCTGGTGGCTGTTCCAGCGCAAGGGCTGGGATGACGATTTTCGCTCGGCTCGCTTCCGGTTCTGGTGCCGGAAGTGCAGCGATATAGCCGGGCACAAGGTGAAACAGGCACGGATCGAGCTGACCAGCGCCGAGATCGTCACCCACAGCCTGCCGTGGCCGCAGGGGGCGGATTGGAAGAACTTCCTTTCAAGGCATCGGGGGTGAGGGACGTCCGGGTGGGGTGGGCAGGCGGCAGTTAGCTTGTTTACGAAACTACCACGTTCAAGAAGCTTACATATGATCCGGAGCACGAAAGCTCCATTACATCGTGCTCTGGATGAAGCAGAGATACTGTGCTTATCTCTGGGTGCGTCTTACCCATTGCCACGGTCATGACACCCTGTGGACTGAACGAAATGTTGAATGTCACCGGCGTTTCGAACCGACTTTGCGCTATTCCTACGTGGTCGCCATTCGCCATAGAGTGAAACTCCACTCGCTCGCTCTCTGCAATTGCGTAAATCGCGATGCCACTGCAATGGCAATCGCCGGTGTCGGCGCCATGTTTTGCGACGCTAATGTGAGCTAACGACGCCCATTTTGGATTGAAGTCCGCATTGTGAAAGACGATTTGGCCGTTGATGTTCGTAGTTTTTTCCGAAATTGCGAAGGTCTTATAGTCATATTGCCCATTGGGCGCGTTGCAGCTCCAGGCCTCTCCGGCGACGGCCGGGGAGCAAATTGTCGCGGCAGTTATGCCACCGATCACAACAAGACGCGTGACCCGACCGAAAAGTTGATCGAAAGACAATGGCATTGCTGCATTCCTACCTGTGCGCCTTTAACGCACCGTAGCGGCGAGGCCTAAAAAGACGTTTAATGCGCTTGCTGTCTTCCGGGACCCGACGCTCTCAGGCGTGGCACGAGGCCGGGGTTCATTCTTATGGTGTAAGCGTGGTCTGCAGACCGCAGTACGGCGATAACGGGGTGGGAAGCGGACCACGATCCTGCTCTAATCTTGGCCGATCTCACAGGGCTCATCTTCATCCGAAGAGTAGGAGAGCACGGTCCGATTTAGCGACTGGCCATCCGTCGTGTAGATCGATGCTGTGTGTGAACGGTGATCAAGCCAGCCGAACACAGCGGGGCGATGGTTAACATCACGACAATTCGCTGGTTCCGCTCCAAGAGGAAGCTCTATGGCGAACACACGGAATATGATTTCCGCATCTACTCCGCCGCGCCCCGAGCGTTTTGTCGGTCGGGTTAGCGCAACCACGACGGTTTGCTCGGAGCGGAGTTGTAGCATGGAGCAATTGGGATCGAAGTCCCCGGACACGCACCAAGATTGCCGCGACTCGATGTTCCACCCGCCGATGTGAGATGAATGACTTTCGACGGTCATCCCGATAAGATCATTCAGGCGAGAAGAATTTGCTTCCCCCGAAATACCGAGGGCTACAATCGCAGCTAGATAGGCGACGGGGCGGCGCATCCCGGTTCTATATCCCTCTGCCCGAACGTCCGCTACTGGGTCGAGAGCTGTCATTGCCGACTCACTCTCCCTCCGACACTATCATCCCATGTGCAACCTCTACCGCCTCAAGAATGTCGAACGGTGGGAGATCGCCGAAGCCACGGGCGCTGACGCGGCTTGGCAGCACGACATGGAGGTGACGAAGGATTACACCGCACCAGGCGGTCCCGGCTACGTCGTGCGTCACGAGGCAGGCAGGCGGGTGCTGGACGCCATGAAGTGGGGCTACCCCAACCCCGTCCCCGGCAAGGCGCCAGTGACCAACATCCGCAACTACACGTCGCCGTTCTGGCGCACCTCGCTCAAGAACCCGCTGCAGCGCTGCCTGGTGCCGGTGACGAGCTTTCAGGAATGGACCGTCGAGCCCGACCCCGAGACCGGCAAGAAGCGCCCGCACTGGTTCAGCGTGCCCAGCCGCAAGATATTCAATTTCGCCGGGGCGTGGCGCGGTACGGACAAGGGGCCTGTCTTCGCCTTCCTTACCTGTGGCTATGACGGCGATCCCTCAACCCATGTCGTCGGCGCGATCCACCCGAAAGCCTGTCCCGTGATCCTGCATCATGAGGACGAAGAGCGCTGGCTTACTGCGCCCATCGAGGAGGCGCTCTCGTTAGCCTGCACCTATCCGAGCCAGCTGATGGCGGTGGAGTAGCTCAGTGAACCTCGCCTCGGGCCTCTAGATTTTCGAGCGCCTTGATGCGCGCCAATATGAGCAGCCATGTCCGGTGCCCTTCTTGGTCCCCCGTCATAAGCAGGGTATCGGCACGCTGGGCAGCGTGGAACCAGGCGGCATCGCCGTACTGGCGCATGACCTGATTGGCACACGCCCAAATCTCCCGATCGTCGATCACCGGCAAAACCTCTGTAAATGTAGGGTTTTATGTGAATATTAGATCGAATGCGACGCGACTCGGATTTGATACGCGCCATCCTTTTAGCCATCGAAGCGGACGAACGAAGCGATGTTCTCTGCATACCCAAAATCGAGGGCTACGATGACGACGCGATTGATTGCCACACTCGACTTCTGGTCGAGAAGGGCTTTCTCAGCACCTATTTCCCAGACCGAGCCCGAGGGCAGCCGTGGGTCTGCATCCGTCTCACGTGGGAAGGATACGATTTTCTGGACAATGTCCGCGACCCGGTTGTCTGGCGGGCCGTGAAGCGGTCCGCGAAAAAAGTGGGCAGTTGGTCTATCGAGACACTATCCGCCGTCGCAAAGGCTATGATCCTAAGTCGGATCGATGCGCTCGGGCTGGCTGCCTGAGATACGCTCGGCCTCTGTCCAGGAGAGCGTCATGGCCGATAAGCAAGGGAAGATTCGGGCCGCACAATATGTGCGGATGTCAACGGAACGGCAGGTTTATTCGACGGCGAATCAGGCTGATCGAATCGCCAGCTATGCTCTTGTTCACGGCTTCGACATCGTGCGGACGTATGCCGACGAGGGCAGGAGTGGCTTGCACCTGAAGGGCCGCTCAGCCCTCCAGCAGTTGCTGGCCGATGCTCTGTCGGGTAGCGGCGGCTTCGACGCCATCCTTGTCTATGACGTGAGCCGCTGGGGGCGCTTTCAGGATACTGACGAGAGCGCACATTATGAGTTCATCTGTCGAAACGCCGGCGTGCAGATACACTACTGCGCGGAGATGTTCGCCAATGACGGTAGCCTGACGGCCACAATCCTGAAAAATATGAAGCGGGTGATGGCCGGCGAATTTAGCCGGGAGCTGTCTGCCAAGGTATGGGCGTCGCAAAGCCGCCTGGCCGCTCAAGGCTATAAGATGGGTGGATACCCCACCTACGGGCTGCAACGATTGTTGATCGACGCGGAGGGGAAGCCAAGGGCCATCCTGAAGAAGGGTGAACATAAGATCGCAAGCACCGATCGTGTTGTCTTCGTACCGGGAAGCAAACAGGAGATAGCCATCGTCCGGCGGATTTTCCGGCTGTCGGCGTACAAAGGCATGTCCGACAAGCAGATCGCCAATTTGCTCAACGCGGAGGGGGTTCCCTCATCGGGCAAGGCTTGGACGAGGGAGATCATTCTAACGCTCTTGAGGTCGGAGAAGTACATCGGCACTGCTGTTTACAATCGAGTTTCGTCGAAGCTGACCACGAAAACGACGCTCAATCCGCGAGACCAATGGATACGCAAGGAGCGCGCATTCCCCGCCATCGTTGACCGGAAGACGTTCGCGCTGGCACAGGAGGTCCGCAAGAATCGCCACGTCAATCGGCTGACCGATGCACAACTGCTCGACGACCTGCGTAAGCTGCTCTCCCGGCACAAGCGGCTCAGCTCCAGACTGATAATGGCGTGCAAGACCATGGCGGATACTCAGACCTATCAGAAACGGTTTGGAAGCCTTGACGCGGCTTACGCGCTGGTAGGCTATCAGCGCTGGAATCTCGGCCCGGCGCCGGAGCATCAGTTACTTATCGCGCGCGGATCAGCGTTCGCGACACAGGTAGGCGTCGCCTTGCGGCATGCGGGTGCCCGTGTTCGCCGGCCGACCACGTTTGGCTTATTCACGGTGGATGACCGCATCCGAATTGCCACTACGGTCTGCAAATATACCGGAGCCGGTCGAGGCTCCTACTGGGAGGTACGGCTCAACGGCGGTTACCAGCTCGATTATGTCCTGGCCGCTCTGATGAAGCCGCAGGGGAGCCACCCAAGCGCGTACGTGCTGATTCCGTCGGATCGGTTTCCACCCAGCGGCAGGATGACCATTAAGGACGGTCCAAACAGGGCTGGCTCATTCGTAATTCCGGAACTTGCCTCGCTCTATGCCGCGATCCGTGGATGCGATGCGAGAATGGGAATAGTGACCTCCCCAGCCTGAAGCAGCGGCGACCCCGGATGATCTGAGTGGGGCCGCCAGCTGCCCGCCTCAGGGGCATTTTGTGAATTGACCCTTCTTAGGTCCGGCGGCGAAGTGGCACTTGCCGTGGCTATCCTTGGTTATGGTCGCCGTCGTGCTTACTTTCGTTGCCGACGAGCATTTGATGAACTGGCCCTTGTCGTTGCGACAGGAAGTGGTCTTGCTGGTTGCGCTGGCGCTCGTGACCTTGCCGTTCGTGGTCGTCTTGCTCGAACTCACAACATGGGTTGTCGCATTCTGAGACCAAGCTCCGGTGCTCATCAGCATGAGCGCGGTGGCTGTGGCGGCAATATATTTTCTCATTGCATCTCTCCTGCGTCGCGAGCCGACGATGGAAGCAGACGCCCGAGCGGCCACCAAGTTCCTGCTGGTTTCTCCATTCATCGGCCGCCCGATGTCGACCGCTATTTTCGCCGCTTCCGGGCCGTCGATTGCCGCCCCCTGATCACGAGGCAATGTGGCAGGTTTGCCAAGAGTGGGACGCCCGGAGCCCGGCCGGCCCAGGCGTCCCGATCGCCTACTGAGCGTGATCGCTCGACGAGATCGGCGTCAGCAGCGGCGAGGTGCCCTGGCTGGCCGAAGTCCCACCCTGTACGACCGCCGCCGTCACTGGTGCGGGCTGAAGGCCTTGCGCCTGGAACTGGATAGGCTCTGCCGTGAAAGCCTTGAGCTGCATCCCGTTTGGTACGATCGCCGATTTGCCCGTGACGAAGCCTGCAAAAACGCCCACCGCGACGACAGTCCCGAGCGTGGCTGCGGTATTACCCGAGCCTTCCTGGCGATGCTTGCCCTCGATCGTGACGCGCTTTCCGCCCAGCTCGATCCACTGCAGCGCAAGATCCATCTTGGCGGATTTGCCGAAGGCACCCTTGCCAGTGCGCCATGCGATCTTGCCTTGTCCCCGGGTGCCTTTGGGAATGACGATGTAGCCATTCATCATCACGTCATAGACCGTGCTGATTGTGAAAACGTCGCCCTCCCTCATGGATTTGGAAGAGACCTCGCTGTTCGGCGTCACCGTCAGCTCGGTATTGGCAGGAAGCGTCCAGACGCTCGGCTGCTCCATTGGAGCAGTCGGAACGACGGCAATGGCGTTTTGCACGCTGGCAACCTGCGCACAGACAGGTGCAGCGAATGCCAGCAGCATTGCTGGCGCAATCAAAGTTTTCCGGATCATGTATGCCCCCATGGCCACGATGGCCATGAAACCCGTCTAATTGCGCCAGACGAAGAGGCAACGGCGTTTTGAAGGAAAATGTGATCCAATTTGGATCTAAAGACAGCAGCCGCCAACCGGCGAATGGCTAGGGGGATGGGCGCGAGGGGTGGTAAGGCGGGGTAGCACACCCCGATGATCGCTAGATCCTTGCCTAGCTGGCGAGAGGCACGCCCCGCCCGATTCATCGGCTTTGGTCATCCACCAGCAATGTTTGCCTGGCAAAGGCACGGATGAGCGAAGGAGGCCGCAATGTCCGATACCGAAACCGCGTATCTGCTGAACCGAGCCGAGGAAGAGGCGGTAGCCGCAATTCAAGCCGATCATCCGGCCGCGTCCGCCGCGCACCGGCAGCTTTCGATGCTCTATTCGGCGAAGGCGCTTATTGAACTGGGCGGAATGGACAAGACCCCATTAGATGCCCGGCCGTCGCGAAAGGCCCTGTTTGGAGGCTAGCTCAAATCCAATTCTATCGAGGAGTTGAGCGTGCTGGTTTGTGGTACCGGAGGTTGCGGGTTCAATCCCCGACGTAACGCCCGTTCGGAGTCATATGACACGAGCCGCTGACATATGGGCCGTCCGGACACGTCGTCGATTTATCGGAGCCGGCCACGTGGTTGCCATTGGGCGCCATCGCCGGCTTGCCGCCGACATATCCGCCATTTGGCGTCATGTGACAGGTTGAGCCAGCGACGTAGGTTCCGTCTGGGCACATCGTGGTCGCGCTTCCTGCTGAGCCGAGAGCAAGGGCGACGAGCAATAGTTTCCATGGTCGCCCCACCCCCGATCGGGGGTGTCAGGCTATGTCGCAGCGGTTGCCCTGTCCACGATGAATACCCCGCCCTCTATTCATTGAGGCGCGAAGTTTTTCGGGTGGAGTGACCGTTTATTTGCGCGATTGACCTTTTCCCACCTCGCATCACAGGGAGATCGGCGTGGAGCCTGACCGCTTTCATCGCCTGCATTATATTGGGCCGAAAACTTAGCTCCACGGGGCCTGGAGGTATGCAGAATTGATCCGCGAAATAAGAATAGTCGTTCGCGCCCCGTGCGAACGTCAGCCTTGGACTCTCGCCGAGAGCACCAGCGCCGGTAAGCTCCTCGCGATGTAGGTAACGCAGCAACAGCTCGACGCCCCACAGCGAGCCGAACACGTCCGCTTGCGCCTGCTTGTTGTCCATCGAGCCTTTGATGATCTCCTTGATCAGCATGTCCTCGGCATCTTCAGCCTTCGTCAGTTCATCGGCGCAATCAAAAGCATGACTGAGCTCTTTTGCAATTATGTATCGCGCCCATCGGCACTCCGCGCACGTCCGCTCGGGGTGTCTGAGCGGATGGATGCTGCAGGGCCGATAAAAAATGATGAGCACTGCCGCTTCGGGAATAGCGACATGAGCACCGAAAATGGATGACGTCGCCGTTCCGCCCATCTTGATGGTCTTATAAGGCGAATGCTTTTTGGTGAGGTCTAGCAGGGTATCGACATGCACCGGCTCACTGGGTTCGACAAGCTCGTCCAGCTCCAGCAACAACGGCCGAATATTCTTTGCAACTTCGAACACAGAAAAGCCCCGCCGACTATGGTCGAGCGGGGCTAATCAAGAATTAGTTTCGGCGCAAGCTTAAGCAGCAGCGCGGAGGTTCGGCTCAGGGTAGCTTTCTAGAAACTCGATCTTACCGTCACGGGTATCCTCAGCAATGGCGAGGAAGTCAGCCGCGATGGTGTCAAGATCCATGTCCGACGCCAGCAGGAACTTGAGATTCCCGATTCGGCCGAACTTCTGCTCAAAAATGGAGAGCGCCTTTTGTAGATCGCTCATCGATTGCTCCATCGTTACCAAAGCGCGAATAGCGCAAACCCGTTAAGGAATCGCTACCCGTAGATTGCGCGCCTTTGCACTAGATCGCACCGACGATCCACAAAAAAATTGTGGCCGATCCCGCGTCGAGTCAAGCGAAATAACCGCGGAAGGGCCAAGACTGTTCCATCCGGAGGCGCTGCGTGACATCATCTGGGTGGTCTGGACGATAATACAAGGGCGAGAACGAGCCTCGACAAAGCCGATTGATCTGCAAAGCCCGCGTACCTGCGACCATCAGAGCCGCCCGCCTACTCAAAACGTCCTTTCCCTCGTAACGTTAGCACCCCAGTCGCCCATATCGCTCAACCGCAAACCCATCCCGCACCATTGCGCAGGAAAGGTCAACCCGGCCGGCAAAGCACTGCACGACCTTTCGTCCATAATGGTCCAGATCGATCTGGCGGCACTCAACCGCCCTCCCAGCCGTCAGAGCCGCCAGATGGTCACGAGAGGCGTAAGGATCGCCCGGAGTGCAGGCACGCCCTGGGCGGCACGCTCCGGGCATCTCAGGGGCGTCTATGGCGTAAAGGCGCATCGATTTGCCGTGATGACCGCAGCGGATTGCATCGCCGTCGTGGTGTTCGGGACGCGCGCAGACGAATAGATCCGCCTCGCGCGTGCGCGCGTACTGCTTGCGGAACGAGGCATGAGGAAGGATGTCGGTTTCGGCTAAGGCGATGACCCCGCCTGTCATGGCCGCCAGCATGGCGAGGGCGCCGATTAGTGGCTGATGGTGTGCGCGCATTAAAATCCGGTTAGGGGATGTTGCACCGGCCGGCGCGATTACGCGCTACCTCGAACAGGGCTCGGCGGCTGAACTGGGTTAGATAATCCTGGCGAATTTCTCTGCCATCAACCGGGGTGCCGTCCTCAAGCCGGAAGTTGGAGGCTGCTTTATCGATCAGATCGTAACAGCCGGCGATGACCGCATCAGCGATCTGCTTGTTTGATCCCGGCGCACCCGCGAGCCGAGCAGACCAAGTATCGACACAAGCCTTGGGATCATTGTCTAATGGCTTCGCTGGGCGATCCAGACAAATCTTCTCGCTGGGTCCACCGACTACCTTAGGCGGAGCGTCGCAGCCCGAAACGGAACCGACCACCGCCAACGTGATGATCGTTCTGAAGCCTGTGTTTCGCATTGTCACCCCCGCCAGGAGTTTCGGCGAGGAAGGCCCCTTCGTCAATGTCCTGCACGGCCATCAGCCCCACGCCCCGGATCACCGCCGGTAACGGTGTCGGACGCGATCAGTAATATGCGCGGATCGGCTCAACGCCAGCATTGCGTGCGCGATCGGCGGCAGCGGCCAAGGCCGCACGCTTGGCGGGAGTCCGCGAGAACCCACGATTGCGGAGGCGTTCAGCAGACACGGCGGCAACCCCCGACGCCTGCGCGCGGGCCTCCGTGTCCTTCAGGAACTCCATAAAGCTCTCGGTCCTCATGCCTCGCCTATAGTCCAATAAGGGCTGGATCGCCACCCTCATCAACGATCCGAGACCGTAGATAGTGCCCGTCAACCTCTTTCGCCATCCTTAACAGGACTTTGGCCTGCTCTAGCCGGGAGGCGTCCGACACGCTCGCAATCGCATATTGGCCCAGCCGGTCTGCAATCAGATCCTCCACGGGCGGAAGCACGATGTCAGACCCGTCGCGGAACGACAGCCGAATTAGCTTGGCACGATCGGAGCGCCCGTCGAACAGATCGCCCGAGACCAACTCCACTCCGTAGCGGGGAAAGTCAGGATGATGGAAGCCACCCGCCAGCCTGCCGACCCGCTCGTCGATCAGAAAACCAGCCTCCGCCATGGCGGCAGCGAAAGCGTCGTCATTCCCCGCAACCACATCGAAGTCGCCCGACATAAACTCGCCTGCCGTCTGGATCGCGGTGGCGGCTCCGCCGACCAAAACCGGCCAGACGCCCGTCATCCGCTCATAGACAGAGAAGGCCCGGCCCAACTCCTCTAGCAGAGCGATATAGTCGGACGGGAGGGTCAAGCGTTGGTCCCATCAGAAGAGGGGGTGTCCTTCGACCAAACCTCGATCAGCCTTTCGAACATCTCTACCTCCGCGACCTTCTCGGCGCGAAGCTCCTCGGTATAGTCGCGCATCGGTTCCTGACCCCTAGCCGTATAGTGACGTTGCCCGGCATCGATCTGCGCAATCCAGTCCAAGGCCGCATCGATGGAAGCCCGACAGCGCGCAATCTGCTCTTGGAATTGTTCAATTCGGCGCTGACGGAAGCGCGCCTGCCGCTCTGCATTTGATAAAGCCATGCTCCGTTACATAACGGATTGGCAAGCATGGTGCAAGCCGTTATGTAACGAGGGGTCTGACGAGCGCCTTCAATCACTGCCCGCGCCGATGCCAAGAGCGATCAATCGCCTCGCAGCTTCTGGTCTGGTGGGGCGATCGGATTGTATCTCTATCCATGCATCGAGCGCTGCGAGCTGATCGGGCGGTAAGCGCAGAGTGATCGGGACTGAGTTGACCGCAGGTCGGCCTCGGGATTTTCTGACATCAGATATTGACATGATGATTTGTTGATGCCAGAAATTGCGAGCCGACGCAAGGATTAGGCCCCTCACGTCGGCTCTAACCGAAACCGAACGCATGAGGTTCGATATGGCTACCATCATGATACCGCCGGGCGCGCGCCCGGTCATCACCTTCTTCGCCGCCGTAACTGCCGTCGCGGGCGTCCCCGTGACCATCGCGGCTTTCGCCCAGGCCAATCCGCTCGATGCGCCGCGCTGCGCCATCGTCCGCGAGACGCTGACCAGCGATGAGCAGGCCTTCGTCGCTGACGTGCGGACGTGCCGCACTCAGGGTGTCGAAGTGTCCCGTTCCGTCACCCCGATCGTGGAGGGCTGAACGATGGACAGCAGCACAACCCGCCGTTCCGCCCTTGGCATCCTCGCCACCGGCCCGATTGCCATGCTGCCCGCGCTGGCGGTCATGCAGTGGAGTGAACCCGTCGAGGCCGCTGCCATTGATCGCTTGGCTTGGGATCGTGCCATCGCCGCCTATAACCGAGCGGATCGGCTCTATGTTGAGTACAAAGCGGTTTACGATCCAGTTGCCGAGAAGATGGACCGCCGCGCGCCATGGGAGCCCCTCACTTTCAAGGTCCCCGCCGCAACTGGCTATTCGCCTACGTTCCGGTTCGATCCAGCGAACCCGGACGAATGGGATGACCATATGTCCCCGCAATTCCGCGAAGCGGCCATGGCCGTAAAGACGCGGTGGCTGCATCGTGAAGCGGTCGCCTCGGAACTCGGCATAGCCCCAATGGAGGATAAACTGGAACGCCTCGCTGGCGATGTCGCCGACGCCGAATGGGAAGCTTTGAGAACCCCCGCTCCGGATCATGCCGCCCTGCTTTGGAAGATCGAGCGGCTTTACGGCACCGACGACGGTCCACGCCTTCCAACCGGGAACGTAACCGATGTCCTCATGGCGGACGCACGGCGCCTTCTCACCGCAGGGAGGGCCTGACAATGGATATACGCAAAGATCTGCGGGGCAAGGCCCGCGTCGTGCCATTCGACGCCCTGGCACCCCTCCTAGCGGCGATCCCAAGCCTTCCGAGGCCGATGCTCGCCCGGCTGACCGAAGTCATGATCGATCAGCTCGACATCATGGATGGCGACCCCGATCTGGAGGACAGCGATCCGCCCGAAGGCAATGGTGACGAGCTGGACGGCAATCCGGCGGAAGACGAGTTCTGCGCGCATCAGGGAACCGGCCCCGGCTGCCTCATCAGCGATCCTGACATGGCAGTCGACGACAGGGGATGCGACGATGTAAATGGCGACCGCGAACCGGAGGAGTACGCAGACGAGTTTTGCGACCGCGCCGCCTATTATCACCAGCTGAAGCGTATCCGGCGCGACCGATGCTTTCGGAACTTCCGCTACCTTAGGGACTGGCGAACCGGCAAGATCACAGGGCGCGAGTTGATCAACCACGAACTGCTCAAGGACGTGCGGCGACCCACCCGCCAGCAGCTATTCACCCGCAAGAGGGGTATGCCTCGCAGGCCGAGGGCCTGAGAACTTCGCACGAAGGTTAGACCAGCCTGCGCCCCGGTCTTACCGCCGGGGCGTCCCTCTTGGAGCCCCGCCGCGTCTCATTTGGATCTAGACCCGAGCCGCAATGCGTCTCGGAAATGCTGCAGCCACCCATATGCGACAGTTTCGAGCAGGCCTTGCAACGTCTCGCTTGGGTACACTCAAAAAACACAGGTACACCGATGCTCATAGGATATGCCCGCGTCAGTTCGGTCGGCCAATCGCTCGACCTCCAGATTGAAGCGCTGACCGCTGCCGGTTGCGAAAAGATCTATGCCGAGAAGCGCAGCGGACGAACGGCCAAGGATCGCCCCGAACTGGCGCGCGCATTGGATCAGCTGCGGCCCGGCGACCAGCTCATTGTGACGAGGCTCGATCGCTTGGCTCGTTCGGTGGGAGATCTTCACGCGATGGTCGAGCAGATCAGCGCTGCGGGCGCCGGGTTCCGCTGTCTGCAACAAGGCGGTGTCGACACGACCAGCAGCACCGGCAAGTTGATGCTTGCGATTCTGGGAGCCGTTGCCGAATTTGAGAACGACATTCGCCGGGAGCGACAGAGGGACGGGATCGAGAAGGCGAAAGATCGCGGGATCTATCGCGGACGACCGGCGACCATCGATCGCCACCGGATCGAACAACTCGCTGCAAGCGGTGAAGGCGCCACGCTCATTGCGAAGAATCTCGGCATCTCGCGTGCTACGGTATATCGGCTGCTCGCCTCTCGGCTTGATGGGTAGCGGCTCGATCACGCGCCACTCGAAGTCGGTCAAATCATATCGGCTCATGCCAGCTCTGAATCAGAGTTTAGCACGACAGGGAAGTGGTCAGGCGGCATTCGGCCCATTGCAGACATTGAACGGCTCGGGCACGAGTGCGGCATGACAGAGCTTGCCGTTGGAGACGTGTTCTTGGTGCCGCTCGACAGTGAGCGCTGCGGCATCGGCCAGTTAGCTGGCAACTGGAAAGGTGAGCTTTACGTCGTCATTTACGACAAGCTTGTGTCGCGAGATGCTTCGCCAGGCGACATAAGCGGGGCAGACCTCCAGTTCGCTGCACTCACGCTTGATGCGAAATTCCATTATGGCGACTGGCCTATAATCGGAAACCGGCAAGACAACCTTTCCAACGTCCCACAGCCTTGGTTCAAAGTTGGTGTCGGCGGCGAGACACACATCGAGGCGCGGGACAGGTCTGTGACACGCCGCGCCACAGCGACCGAAGCGGCAGGGCTTCGAAACCGAACCGTTGTCGCTCCCGTTCGCATTGAGAATGCTCTGAAGGCCCTGCACGGCTTGGGAGAGTGGAACCCGCGCTATGACGAACTTCGTGCCGACTACGCGCTCCAAAGCGCCAAATTGGGCGGCTAAATGCCCGGTAACCACCCAGCTGCGGTCAGTTCAGTTTATGAGTTCACGACCTAGCACTACTTTGGCAGGTTGTGACTGGAGGTCGTTCGGATTCTGCAGCCGCAATGCGGACATTCCAGGGGTGGCGGTCTGGAGAGGCGATCAATGATGGCTTGCCGGATCGCTGGTA
>Ga0068859_100002516_pt1 | contig 18607 bp, 12 predicted proteins | sample KBSSwiS22_FD_66585 | JGI IMG/M metagenome (GOLD analysis project Ga0068859, IMG submission 66585) | Switchgrass rhizosphere microbial communities from Kellogg Biological Station, Michigan, USA - KBS Switchgrass S2-2 | ecosystem: Host-associated > Plants > Roots > Rhizosphere > Soil ...
GCGCGTGCTGACGATTACGTAGTAAAGCGCAAAGGTTATCTCGACAGGCTGCCCTTGCTACTCGAGAGCGCTTTCAATCACTACCTCGCCGATGCTGCACGCCGCGCTACACCGTTGCGAGTCCTTTACGGCGAAGCGAATTTGCTCGACGTGGAAAGCACACGCCGCCACTTCGCGGTACACGCCGATCACATCAATCTCGATGTTGTGAAAACAACACAAGAAGCGATTTCAACCTTGCAAGATGACACCACGGAGTACGACGTAGCGCTGCTCGATTTTCAATTGCCGGGGCCAAGCGCGCTTTACGTCTTGAGAGCGCTGAGCGCGGGGAACAAGCCGGGTTTGCCAATCGTGTTGATTTGTAATGAAGCAGATGAAGAGTTCGCGAGGCAGGGACTCAAACTCGGCGCTTCGAGCTGTATCGTAAAGCGCCCCGGTTACCTCTATCAACTGTCATGGGAGTTGGAGCAGGCACAGGCGCGCGCCGATTTGGAACGCCGGGAAGCGGCGTTGCATGCGAGCGAAGAACGCAACCGCGCGATCTTAAACGCCATACCCGATCTGATGTTCATACTCGATCGCGAAGGAACGTATCTGGATTACCACGCGCCTGATGAGAAATTCCTCTTCGCACCGCCGCAAGAGTTTCTGGGTAAGAAGCAGTCGGACGTGTTACCGCCGGGCCTCGCCGCCAAATTTGCTTACAGCTTTGCCAAGGTCCTGCAAACCGAACAGCCGGTGCTGATGGAATACTCACTTACCGTGCCCGAAGGTTTACGAACTTTTGAAGCGTCGATGGTGAGGTGCAACGGCGATAGAATCCTCGCCATCGTCCGCGACATCTCGCGGCGTAAGGAAGCGGAAGAATCATTGAAAAAGGCATTGGCTGAAGTGCAAAGCTTGAAGGATCAGTTGCACCAGGAAAATATCTATCTGAAGCAGGAGATTCGCGACGCCAGCAATTTCGGCGAGATCATCGGACAGAGTGAACCGCTTCGACGCGTGCTGAGCAAGGCGGAACAAGTCGCTCCGCTCAATACCACTGTCTCGATTTTTGGTGAGACCGGCACCGGCAAAGAGCTACTGGCCCACGCGATTCATAAGCTTAGTCCGCGCAGAAATCATACGCTCATCAAAGTTAATTGCGCCGCGTTGCCAGGCTCGCTGATCGAGAGTGAGCTGTTCGGTCACGAAAAAGGGGCCTTCACGGGAGCCGATTCGCGACGATCCGGCCGTTTCGAGATCGCTCACGGTGGCACTCTTTTTCTCGACGAGGTCGGCGAGTTTCCACTCGATCTGCAAAGCAAACTGTTGCGTGTGCTCGAAGAAGGTGAGTTTGACCGAGTGGGAGGAAGTCACACGTTAAAGGTTGACGTACGCGTGATCGCCGCCACGAACCGCAATCTCGAAGAAGCCGTGCGCAAGGGAGAGTTTCGCTCGGATCTCTATTACCGGCTCAACATCTTTCCGATTACGCTTCCGCCTTTGCGCGAGCGGAAAGAAGATATACCGATACTCGTCACTCATCTCGTCAGGCAGTTGAGCCAGAAGCTCGGCAAAACGATCGACGCAATCCCACAAGATACGATGGCGAAATTGCGCAACTATCCCTGGCCCGGAAACGTGCGCGAGCTGAGAAACGTAATCGAGCGTGCGGTGATCATCACTCCGGGATCGCAACTGCGCTTGATCGACGATCTCGATTCGCAGGCTTTGGAGCTGGACCTGCACGAAGAGACCGTGCTGGACGGTGCATTCCAGGTTGGTGGGACACTCGAGCAGAGTGAGCACAACCTGATAGTGCAAACGTTAAAGAAAGTTCATTGGAAAGTGGAAGGACCAGGCGGGGCCGCAGAATTGCTCAACATACATCCCAGCACGCTGCGTTCAAGGATGCGCAAGCTCCGCATCGAGCGGCCAAGATATACGACGCAAACTGTCGAGAACTGATCAAGCCTGGGCTGCTAGTGTCTTCCTGTGATCTCTGATGATCGCGACGGCCTCGTCGGCGTTCGCCACACAAACCGGGATATCAACGTCTTCGGGATTGATGAGCGGCGTCTCGAATGAGAGCATCGCATCACGCACCCACTCGATTAAACCCGGCCACATTTTTCCGACCATAATCAAAGGCGTGTGCTCGAGGTGTCGGACTTGAAGCAACTGCCAGATCATCATCGTTTCCAATACCGTGCCGATGCCACCCGGCGCGACAATGAAGGCGTCAGACGCGAGCACGAAGTGATGCAGGCGCGTAAAGAACGTTTTATGCTCGAACGCGAGCTCGACGAAGGGATTAACTTCCTGTTCGAACGGCAGGTCAACGCGAATACCCATTGATTTCGCCTCGCCTGCGAGATCGACGCCCGCGTTTGCAGCCTGCATCAAGCCTGGTCCACCACCGGTGATGATGTCGCATCCCAATTCCGCCAACATCTTCGCAGCTCTCTTCGTCTCTTCGTAAGCAACTGTGCCGGGCTTCGCTCGCGCCGAACCAAAAATCGTCACTCGATAGCGATCGCGATGCGACGGTTTCAGTCTGGTAAGATTATTGACCACATCCCAGAGGCCGAGAACAGAATCAACGAGTACCTTCTTCACCGCCTCTTCATCATTCAGACTTACTGCGCTCATACTCTCTCCTTTTAGCCACAAAAAAGCACAAAAGTACAAAAGAATTTCAGGCACACAAACGGTTTTCCTTTTCGTGTTTTTGTGCCTTTTTGTGGCGACTAAATCTCGATCGCATCGTCGAGAGCGGGACATTCTGTCTGCGCTCCGAATCGTTGCTTGATCTGTTCACTGAAAGCTCGTCGCGCACGATCTTCACCGTGCGTGATGATCGTGCGTGGTCGCGAGGGAGCCATTGCACCGTACCAGTCAAGTAAACCATTCTGATCGGCATGCGCACTGAAGCCACCCATCGTGTGGATCGACGCACGCACCGGCACCTCTTCACCAAACATCATCACCGACTTGGCGCCATCTACCAGTTTGCGCCCGAGCGTTCCCGGAGATTGAAAGCCGACCATCAACACGGCTGTCTCCGGTATCGGCAAGTTATGTCGCAGGTGATGCATGATCCGGCCCCCGGTGCACATCCCGCTGCCGGCCATGATCAAACACGGTCCTTTGACACTGTTCAGCGCTCTTGATTCGCCGGGCTTCACACAAGGCCGAGCACTCGTCAGGCTGCGCGCCAATTCGCCTGACCGGACCATCTCGAGGGCTTCGGCGTCGAAGAGCTCATTGTTCCGGCGGTAAATGCTGGTGGCTTGGATCGCCATCGGGCTGTCGAGATAAATCGGAAACCGCGGCAACGTTTTTCTCTTAAACGCTCCAGCGAGCAAGTAAAGAAGTAATTGCGTTCGCCCGATGGCAAAAATCGGCACCAGCACCTTCGCCTTGTTCTGAATCGCCTTCTCGATTATTTCTCTTCCCTCGATTGCCGTGTCGTGCAGTGAGCGATGCGTACGATCGCCGTAAGTAGACTCCATGATCACCGCATCGGCCTCTTTGAACGGCTCCGGATCGTTGAGCAGTGGCGCACCGCGTGGTCCCAAATCGCCGGAAAACACCACAACCTTCTTGTGACCGTTCTCCGAAACGGTCAACTCAACACTCGATGATCCAATCACGTGCCCCGCGTCAACCAGTCGCGCCTCAATACCGCGCGCGACTTCAAAAGGCTGGTTGTACTTGACTGGCGCGACCAGCGGCCCCAGCTTGCGAACATCTGACTCCTCAAACAATGGCTCAAGTGGCGGCAACTTTTGGCGCGCGCGCTTCTGGTTCTCGCGTTTCAGATCCTGCGCCTGAAGCGAATGCGAGTCCTTGAGTATGAGTGTGGCGAGATCAAGCGTGGCCCTCGTCGCATAGATTGGGCCTTTGTATCCATTGCGCGTGAGGAGCGGTAAACGTCCCACATGGTCCAGGTGTCCGTGAGTAAGCACGACCGCATCGAGCTTGCCGCCTTCGATTTGTGCTTTGCGGCGGTTCTTCGCGCTTTCCGCCTTGCGGCCCTGGAAGAACCCACAGTCGACGAGGATGGTGGCGTCGTTAGTAATCACTTGATACGCGGATCCGGTTACGTCACCGGCCGCGCCAAGGAAACGTATCTTCATAACGGCTCCTGAATAACTCTTCTCTGTGCAACCTCTGTGTTCTCTGTGTCTCTGTGGTTAACTAATTCAGAGCAATAACTCACTACAGAGACACAGAGAACACAGAGGTTGCACAGAGATACACGCTGCTCCTCCCGAAGCTCAAAACGGCCAGCGCCACTCTGTTACTTCCGGCTTGTCTACACCGAACGCATGCGCATACCGGCGACATTCAATCTGCATGTTCTTGAACTTTTCCTTGGCATGAGCGCCGATCGTTTGCAGCTTCGGAACACGATCGATGACGTCGCTAGCTAGTGTGTACCGGTCGATTTCATTTTCAATCGCGAGCTCCATCGGTGTGTTGATGTTGCCGCGCTCCTTGTAGCCGCGCACGTGAAGATTTCTGTGATTGGTCCGATTGTAGGAAAGTCGATGAATCAACCACGGATAACCGTGGAAGTTGAAAACGATCGGCTTGTCGACGGTGAAAAGACTATCGAAGTCGCGATCGCTCAGACCGTGTGGATGCTCGCGATCGGTTTGCATCTTGAACAGGTCGATCACGTTGATGAAACGGATCTTTAGATCTTTAAATTCGTTACGTAACATCGCCGTCGCTGCGAGCGCTTCCTGAGTTGGGATATCACCGGCGCACGCAATCACAACATCGGGCTCCTGTCCCTGATCGTTGCTGGCCTGTCCCCAAATGCTGATGCCTTTCGTGCAATGCGTGATCGCGGTGTCGAGATCCAGATACTGCAAGTGCATCTGCTTATCACTCACGATCACGTTTATGTAGTTTTCACTGCGCAGGCAGTGATCGGCGACTGACAACAGACTGTTGACGTCCGGAGGCAGGTAAATACGCGTGACGGCGGCGCGCTTGTTGACGACTACGTCCAGGAAACCCGGATCCTGATGAGTAAAACCATTGTGATCCTGGCGCCAGACGGTTGAGGTGATCAGAAGATTGAGCGAAGCAATGTTGCGGCGCCATGGAAGCTCATTACAGATCGACAGCCATTTCGCATGTTGATTGAACATCGAGTCAATCACATGCGCGAATGCTTCATACGTCGAAAAGAAACCGTGCCGGCCGGTCAATAAATATCCTTCCAGCATGCCTTCCAAAGTGTGCTCGCTCAACATTTCAATGACACGGCCATCAGGCGACAATTCACCGCCGTCGCTGTCTTCCGGAAAGTATTCCGCAATCCAAAACTTCTTACTCGACTCGTAAATCGCATCCAGTTTGTTTGACGTATTTTCATCCGGACTAAAAACTCGGAACGTGTCCATATTCGACTTCATCACGTCGCGCAGAAACTTGCCGAGCGGTTTGGTGTTTTCCAGCTCGATCTGGCCGGGCTTATCAAACTTCGCCGCGTACGTCTTGAAGTCGGGCAGGCGAAGGTTCTTCTTTAACTCGCCTCCATTGGCATGTGGATTCGAGCCCATGCGGCGTTTTCCGGTGGGCGTTAACTCACGCAACTCGGAAATCAGAACGCCGTGGGCGTCGAAAAGCTCTTCAGGTTTGTAGCTGCGCATCCACTCTTCGAGCAGTTTGAGATGGGCCGGATTTTCCTTTACGCCGGAAAGCGGCACCTGATGCGCGCGCCACATCCCTTCCACCTTGCGGCCGTCGACTTCTGAAGGCGCCGTCCAACCTTTCGGCGAGCGAAGCACGATCATGGGCCAGCGGGGACGTTCCGTAGCTTCCTCGCGGAAACTGCGAATGGTCTTGACGCAGTGGTCGAGGGCGGCGGCCATCGCCTGGTGCATCGATGCAGCGTCAGAGCCTTCGACGAAGAGCGGCGTCCACCCATAACCCTTGAATAGATCTTCCAGCTCCTGGTGCGTGATGCGTGCGAGCAGCGTGGGATTGTTGATCTTGTAACCGTTGAGATTAAGGATCGGGAGGACGGCGCCGTCTCGTTTCGGATTGAGAAACTTGTTGATGTGCCATGAAGTTGCGAGTGGACCAGTTTCAGCTTCACCGTCACCAACCACCGCCGCAACGATCAGATCCGGGTTGTCGAAGGCCGCGCCACACGCGTGCGACAGTACATAACCCAGTTCCCCGCCCTCATGAATCGATCCCGGAGTTTCCGGTGTGCAATGACTCCCGATGCCGCCCGGGAACGAGAACTCCTTGAAGAAGTGAAGCAAACCTTCCTCGTCCAGACTCTTATCCGGGTAGACTTCCGAATACGAGCCCTCGAGATAAACCGGCGCCAGAACTCCGGGCGCGCCGTGCCCGGGCCCCGCCATGTAAATCATGTCCAGGTCAAACGCCTTAATGACGCGGTTCAGATGAGTGTATATAAAGGACAGCGCCGGGCTCGCGCCCCAGTGGCCCAGCAGACGGTTTTTGATCTGGTCCGGTTTCAGCGACTCGCGAAGAAGCGGGTTGTCCTGAAGATAGATCATCCCGAGGGCGAGGTAATTGCAGGCGCGCCAAAACGCATGAATCTTCTGCGCTTCAGTCTCATTTAATGGAGCGCCCGGAATCGTGGCGCGCGCCACTCCATAAGCACTCAGGTCATTCACTACTGATTTACTCGCGCTCATCAACTCCACCTTCTGGGGGATGAGGTGGTGAGGCCCTTCTTGAAAGATTTATTCAATGGATCACGATGCCGATGCTAAGACGCAGGTTGTCCTGTCGCGTGCCGGGTATAATAAACGGTGATCCGACTGTTTGAAATGGAGTCGGCGCAAGCACGATTCCGGTTTGCTGATCACCACGCTTGATGATGTTCCAGTCGATCTGAACAACTCTTACATCGAACCGCTCGTTCAGCTTGATATCGAGACCGCCGCCGAAAGCCATCGCAAAGCTCGTCTCGTTGGTGTGAAAGTCGCTGATGCCGAAGACTGCCGGCAGTTGCGGGCTATCGACGTCGAGTTTCTGAACGGCGACGCCAAAGAGGGCGTGACCGAAAGGCTTGAATGTCGGACCATCATTCGAATTGTTTTTGACCTGTATGCCGCCGAGAAAGTTCTGAATGGTCGAATCGACCGTTCCGCTTCCCGCCGGGCGTGAAAAATTGTCTTCGCGGAGATGGAGCGAATAGTCAAATTTCGCCCCGACGTATTTGTGGAAGTTAGCGCCAAATGCGAGGTTGAAGCCACGCAAGGTTTGTCTGTCGCCAAGGACATCATCGACTGCAGGGCTCCCCGTATCACCCGCGAGGTTATCGTAGAACATGGCGGAATAGCCCCCGAAGAATTCGTACTTCTTGTAATCATCCTGGCTGAAAGCCGTAATCGTTGAAAGTAAAACCAGACTTACCACCACTACCAATCGCTTCATATATAACGTTTCCTTTCCTGTGCTATTGGTCGGGGAGTGGGTGTAGTCTATTGGTGGGCCAGCAGGCAGGAAACTGTCACTATTGACAGGTTTGGCTTGAACATCCTTTGTTTTTATTTTTGCTTTTTGTGCCTTTTTGTGGCTAAAAAATCAACCGGAGAGCTGTGGCATGAGGTAGAACATCAGGGCAATAATCGCGTAGACGGTAATCAACTGCACGCCTTTGTACCAGTTCGACTGCCCGTCACCACTCACCATCGATCCGATCGCCACGGCGATGAACAACGAGCCAATCTCCGCGCGGCCAAAGGCAAGCTCCAACGGTTTTGGGGCGACAAAGTAACTCGCCAGCACCAGTATCGGCGCAACAAACAGCGCAATCTGTATACAACTTCCTGACACGATTCCGACTGACAGATCCATCTTGTTCTTACGCGCCATCGCTATCGCCGATCCACTTTCCGCCGCCCCGCCGACAATCGCAACGAACACGATACCGATGAACAACTGCGACATGCCCAGCGCCTTGCCAGTCTCTTCTGCGGCGCCGACCAGAATCTCACTCATCCACGCCGCCAGCGCTGACGCCGCCAGCAGAGTGATCACAGCACGCGCCACCGACCACTGTTCTTCATGATGCGCTTCATGCCCGGTTTCGACGCTCGCAAAAGACGCCGTGTGTGTTCGCAGTGAAAACAGGATGTAAAGAGCATAAGCAATCAACAACATCACCGCGATTCCCACATTGAGCAGTTGTTCCTGCCGTATCACCTCGTTTGGTCCAAACACACGACTAAATGCGCTGGGCACAGTCATGCTGACCGCGGCGAGAAACATCATCGTGCTGTACGCGCGCGCGGCTGTCTGGTTAAAACGCTGTTCGTGAAAGCGAAGACCGCCGAGTAAAAACGATACGCCGAGTGCGAGCATCAGATTGGCCAGAATCGCGCCGACGAGCGACGCGCGCACCATTTCGAGCAGACCGGCCTTCAACGCCACGAACGCGATGATCAATTCCGGCGCATTGCCGAACGTCGCATTCAACAGTCCACCGATAGCATCGCCGGTCCGATGAGAGAGTTGTTCAGTAGCGCCTACGATCTGCGCAGCGATCGGAACAATCGCCAATGCCGCCATGAAGAACAACACAGGCGCAGAGACGTGGGCCAGATGTTCGAGAGCGACGGTGATCGGGATGAACAGCAACATCCAGTTCATCGGACTTCGCACAAAACTACCGAGCGGCGTTCGCGGCGATTCCACATCGTGCAACTCAGCAACTGCCTGATCTGCTGTAGCCATGATCTATCCTCCAACTCTTTTTGCGCTTTTTGTGCCTTTTGTGGCTAAAATCCGTAAACAATCGGCGCCAGGACCAGCACGACAACTCCAACAATCAACGTCAGTGGAATCCCGACTTTTGCAAAATCAGAAAAGACGTAACCACCCGGCTTCTGGACCATCAGGTTCGTTTGAAAGCCGGCCGGATTGATAAACGCGCTCGAAGCACCGCTCATCAGAATCATCGCAAACGGAACAAAACTGACACCGAGACTCGTCGCCAGCGATACCGCCACGGAAAACATCAGCACCGCCGCTGCCACATTCGTGATTACATTCGTCAGCAGAACGGTCCCCACATAAACCGCCGTCAACGCCATCATCGGACTGCGCCCACCAACAACGGCAAATAAATCCGCGGTTTTTGTCGCGAGGCCGCTTCCGGTAATTGCCGACTCCAGTCCAACCGCCGCGCCCAGCACCACGATCGTTTGCCAATCAACGCTTTGCCATAGACGATCGATCGTCAAACAGCCCGTCAGCAACATCGCCATCGCTGCTAATAGCGCGGCGTTAAGCATGCTGGTGATTCCAGTGGCCGCAAGCACAACCATCCCGACCGTAATCAAGATCGCAACCAGCGCGCGATCGATTCGCTGCACGCGAAATCCTTCCAGTCTTTTCGTCAGGATGAAATCTGACTCGCGCCGGTTTTCATAAAAGAACGCATCGTCAACTTCGACCACTCCTGCATCGCCCGCCTCGAGACGCAAGTCAGCGAGCGGCTCGCGCGGCGCGTGACCATGACGCGAAACTCCGACCAGCATCAGTTCATAAGGACTGTCAGGAAGCGGAAGATCGCCGACTTTGTGTCCAATGGCCGGTGACCGCGCAGACAACACCACCTCCACCAGTTGATGTTCATGTCGACGGCTCGACATCTCCGTCGCATAAGCCGGAACCAGCCCGATCGTGGTCCATAATCCCGGCAGGACGTCTGCGGGTGTAGAGAAAGCCAGTAAGTCGCCGGTTTCGAGCTTCGTGGCGGCGTTTGGTTTAACCGTCGTCCCGTTCCGGCTAAGCGACTCAAGCGTAAAACCGGCAGGGTGGGCCAACCCGGCCTGCTCGAGTGTCTTTTGCTTCAGCTTGGAATCTTCGATCAGAAACTCACTGCGAAAGGAACGTTTCTCAACGCCGGCTTGAGTTGTAGTTCTGTCCTTCAATAAACGAGAACCAATCAACATCATGTAGGCGATACCTGCAACCGCGGCGGGGATACCGATCCACGCCGGATCGAAAAATCCAATCGGCTTGCCCGCCGGCAATTCACCTTTCGACATTGCGTCTGCAACCAGTCCCGCAATAATCAGATTCACGGACGTTCCAATCAAAGTGATCGTGCCGCCGAGGAGCGCGATATAACTCAGGCCCATGAACAGCCTTGAACCCGGCAGACCAGTGCGACGCGTGAGGTCGCGCACAGCCGGGATCATCATCGCGACGAGCGGCGTGTTGTAGAGAAAGGCGCTGACGATTGAGACGGGAGCGAATATCCTCAGTTGCGCGGTCGTTATAGATCGCGGCAGCCCGATAACTCTTTCAGACAAAAGCGAGATGGCCCCGGTCGCATACATGCCGGCTGCGACTGGATAGAGTGCGGCGACTGTGATCACTCCGGTGTTGCTATAGCCTTTGAGCAACGCCGCGGGTGATGCGAGTTGCAACGTCATCGCGACAGTGATGGAGCCGACAAACACTAACCAGATCGGCAGTTTGTTCCACACTAAGAGAACAATCATCGCGATCAAAAGTACTAGTGTGGTCCAGGCAGGAGTTGTCACATTTTAGATCTTATTGAGAGCGCAGAAAGACCGTACCTGTCAGAAATAACAGTGGCCACAAAAAGGCACAAAAAGCACAAAATGATTCAGAGAAAAATTTTGTGCTTTTTGTGCCTTTTTGCGGCTCATTTACGTGGATGACATTCCACGCACTGAAATGGAGACAGATCACCGAGATTTACGGGGTGCTTGAACGGCTCGTTAGCCTTGTGGCAGGTATCGCACTTTCGATCCGCCAGACCACCAAGATCGACCGGATGCTGGAAGTTCTGCATCTTCGCGGACGCTGCCGGATTAGCCGAGTCTGCCAACATCGTGTGACACACGTTGCAGTCGTTGCGGATCACCTTTCCCTTGTCGCTCACGTGCTCGCCGTCGTGGCAGCGGAAACAACCGGTGTAATAGAAATGTCCGAGATTATCCGGATGCGCCTGCCAGTCAGTTTTCATCTCCGGGAAAAGGTAGGTCTGGAAGATTCGCTGCACCTCGCCGATCGACGATTTGATCGCCGCATTCTTGCTCGCGTATACGTCCGCGTAGTTTGTTTTATAAAACTGGTCCAGGTGCGATGCGATTGTGTTAACGGCTTCGCCGGTCGTGTTGTACTGCCTCGTGAGAACTTCGACTGACTGTCGCTTCAAATACGGCAACGAAGGATCGAGCTTGCCCGACGCAAACGATTGGTCGACTGCCTGATCGGGTGGCAAGTACCGGTGCGTCGGTCGATTGTGGCAATCAACGCAGTCCATCCGGCGTTTTTCAGCACTTGTTATCTGATCGGGTTTCAGAGGACGAGTACGATCGTAGTATTCAGTGACGTTTCCTTCGCGGTCCTTCACGCGAATCCAGGGAATGGTCTGACGTCGCTCGTCAGATGCGATAAACGTGATCTCGTTATTGATATTCATGTGCCAGTGAATACCGGCAACGATTCCCGTCTTCTGACTTCCGCCACCGACGTTTATCAGCATGCGCAGTTGGCGCAGAGAGTTCTGTTCGTCGTACGCGTAGTGATTGAAGGTCTTGAGTTTTGCCCCATGAAACTTTTCGGGCCAGTGACAGCTGCCGCAAGTTTCATCCGCGGGCCGGAGGTTGTGAACCGGAGTCGGAATCGGCCGCGAATAGGTACCACGAATCAGAGAAACGAGCTGGCGCGTGCCAGCCAGTTTCGATCGCGCATACCATTGCGCGCCCGAGCCGACGTGACAATCGACGCACCTGATATGAGCATGCGGCGCCACCTGAAAGGTTGTGAATTCCGGGCTCATGACGCTGTGACAAGCTTCGCCGCAAAAGCTCACCGACTCGGTGTATTCATACGCTTTATAACTGCCGAAGGCGCTCATCGAGACGAACAGGAAAGTGAAAACGAGTAGAAAAGTCGCGACGTGACGCTGGCGCGCATCGTTGAAATCGATCTTCGGATAGGCGCTGATTTCTGATGTGGGCGAGAGACGGCGTTTGCGACGCTCGAGAATCATTCCCACGACGATCACGAGCAGTCCGAGGATCAGAAAACCTGGGAGAAGGATGTAGGTGACGATGCCGAAGTAAGGGTTTTCAGTACGCTGCGTGAGGTCGATCAAAAACAGCAGGATGATGCACGCGAGACTGGTAAACGTGATCACCATCCCGACGAAACTCACGTAGTTTCTGGTCAGGCTGGGCAGACTGCTCCTTGGCGTTGAGTCGTCACTCATCGGCAAATATTAGCCGCGGATCTTCGCGGATTAACGCAGATCTGATCCGCGTTTTCAATCCGCGTTCATCCGCGTCACACTAAACTTTTAATACAAACTACGGCGTTGCTTTTAGCTGCTTCATGTAATCGACCAGGGCTTTCGCCTGTTCAGCCGTTACGCCTTTGGCTCCGTAAGCTGGCATGTTCGGTGGCTTCTCGCCTTTCTTACCTTTCAACACCGCTTCAACCATCTGGTCGTCGCTGATGGAAGTGTCAAACTTCTTCTCGGCTTTCTTGCCATGACAGGCGACGCATTTCGTTTTGTAAGTATCCGCTGGTTCCGCTGGCGCTTTCGTTCGTGCCGCCACTACGACGAGCATTCCGGAAAGCAATGCCGTTACCGATAATCCTGTAATGATTTTTCTCATAGTTCTTCCCTCGTTAAGTTCAAAATCGCCAGGTCGAGCCTTTATGACAACGTGTACACACTGAGAAATCGTCGCCACCGAACGCCCGGTTGCCGTTATGACAACTCATACAACTGAAGCGACGACTCGGTGCGTGATGATTGAGTGCAACGGGGTCAGTCACCTGCTGCCCTTGTGATCGGCCGGCAAGCACCTTGTGACAATCAAGACAACGCAAAGATTCTGAGCTGTCATGCCGCACGTGACTGAACCCCATCCGAAAGGCCGGTGAGCGTAGCGACGTTCGCATCAAGCGCCCCTGCTCGTGACAGACTCCGCACGACGAAATGTCTCTTCCGTTCGAATTTGCGCCCGGCGAATGGCAACTAAAACAATTCTTGTGCGCGCTCATTCCCGCAGGAATCGTGAGCGCCACACCGCGATTAGCCGGACGATGACAACTGTTACAACCTGCGCCACTGTGCTTCGCGTGATCGAACTTGCTATTGAAACTTCGCAGCGGCGGAAACGCCTTCATCGCGCCATTCTGCGCGTCTGTATGACAGATCGTGCACATTGGACCACTTCCACTCGCAAACAGCGGCTGATGACAACCAATACAAGGCGTGTGCTTATCTTTACCGGGTAACGTTGGTTGCACAGAATCGTTTTCGCGCCGGTGACATAACAAACACGGCAGTCGCGAGTGATTCGGATTGTCGTGCTGAAACTTTGAGAAGTCCGCACCATTGCCCCCTGTCTGTGCGAACGCCGTACTGATCCAGGTAACGGCAATCAACGTAGTTTCCAATATTCTGTACTTCCTCATTCCAACGATTACTACTTCGACACCGCCGCCGGATGGCTTGCCGGTATCGGCCGATTCCCATAAACAATGTGACACTTCACGCAAACAAACTGAGCGTTGGCTTTCCGCTGGTCCATCTCGTAGTTGAGTATGCCGCCGTCGTCAGTCGTGGCGGTGATGTGACATCCGTCTGCGCCACCACACGACTTCACCGCTGGCTTCAGAGTCTTTACATCGTGACACTTCGTACACTGAATCTCGCCATGCGCTTCATGTCGAAACGCTCCGGCCCCAGTTCGCCTGCGCCAGACCGCCATCGCGATCGGATCGTCAAAGCCAATCGTCTTCGCTAACTTCTGATCGAAATCGACGTGCGTGTTAAGAGAAACGAGCTGGTGACAACTGCTACAGCTCTGCGGCAACGGAGCAAGCTCGCTCTCCTGGTTGTGACAGCTAAAGCATTGACTATGCGTCAGCGGCAGAGACTTGAACGTTCCCTTCTTCAGCCAGAAAGCGTCGCCGTGATCTTTCGGCGGCTTGGTAACAAACTCCTGATCTGAATCACCCTGTGGCTGATGAGTTTCGTGGCAGGTAGCGCAATTGTCAGCGCCGCTGTCCTGGTGTTTGTCATGTGGAAAAGCGACCCTGAAATCAGAAACAAATTCTTTTCCCCTTGCAGACGCCCAAAACGCTGCGCCAAGACTGGGAAACGGAAAGCGCGACGTATCTCTTGGGCTCGCTTTGACGTGACAATTCGAGCAGATTCGCGGCGCCGGCCTCTCACGCGCAAAGAATTGCTTCCGGTGACAGGCGATGCACGACTGGTGCTCTGGAAACTCCGAGATATCCGGAAAAGCGTCGCTCTCCTTGCGCACGGCTTTCCAGTTCGGCGAGGGGAATTTATGACAAGTCTGACATTCGAGACGGTGTTTATCGTTGGCGTGTGAGAACCGCGAATAATCGATGCGTGTTTGCGCCGACGCCTCGCAAGCCGCAACAAGACACAAAAACCAGACGTGTGTCGTTCTCACTACTTTTTGATTTCTCTGTGCAATCTCTGCGTTCTCTGTGTCTCTGTGGTTAACTAATTCACGGCAATAACTCACCACAGAGACACATAGAACACAGAGGTTGCACAGAGAAGAGCGAGCTCGTAAGTTTTTGTTCATTCCTGACGCCCGAAATAGAACCGCAATGATGTGTATGGCAGGTGCGCGTGATAATTCTGCGGCCTTGGACCAACCAGCACGCTCTCGTTGTAGTTGTAGTATTGATACCCGACATTCCAATCCAATCGCCGGTGCAGCCTGATCGCGAGGCGGCTGTCGGGAGATTGAAAACTCATCGGATACGAGGTGACTAAAAATCCCGGGTTGCCCGTGGGAACGGAGATGCGATTGCCCTGGCCTGTGTCTCTGTTAATCCGGTAACTGAGAAACAGAGTCGCGCGGGGTGTAAGCTGGCTCACAGTGTCAACATAGAAGAAGTTGTTTCGCATGAAGTAGAGGCTGCGACCTTCCGGATGATTGACGCCGTTGAAAAAGTAATTCACGACCGCGTTGCTGTTGACCCAGTTGTAGTTGTAACCAGCATTAATCGAGAAGCGTGGAGTGGCGACCCAGTCGAAGGCTGAGGTGAACACTCGCGACTTGATGCTGACGCCGAAATCCTCGAGTGAGACACCGGCGATCTCTGAAGGATTCGCATTATCTCTCGTGATCAGAGAGACGTTGAGCGACATCTTGTTGGTGATCGAGTACCTGCTCTTGGCGCGAATGTAGGTGTAGTCGTAATTGCCGATACGTGAGAAGACGTTATCGGCTGTGCCCCTCTCACCGTCGAAGTAGATGGTCCAGTTACTCGCCGGCCGCACCTTGAATCCACCTAAAATCGAGTGCGTGTTGTTCTCCTGCTCCGATTGGGTGGTCGAAGTCGGTGATGTGGGTAGTGTGCCGTTGGATCCGAAATTGAAGCCGGTGAAAAACTCGTTGATGCGGCGATGTCCGTAACGGTAACCAATGTGTATCGAGTTTCTCGGGTTGAAGGCGTAGTCGCCCTCGATCGTGTTCTGGTACTTGCGATAATTGGTAACCGTGTTCGCGGGCAGATTGTTGAAGCCAACGGTGTCGGTCCTCGTGCCGCCTGTTATCGGTCGCGTGATCGAGAAGAAATCACTGAATGAGCCGAGGCCGTTGATCTCAAAATCCTCGACGCGGAAGGTGTTCGAGATTCTGAGCTTGCTGGTCGCGAGCCAGGTTACGCCGACGTCGCCGATCGTGTTAGGTCGCTCGACATCCTGAGAAATGTTGTAGGTACCGAGATTCAGTGTGTTGGGTGTTGCGTTTGGCGGAGTCGGAGGGAAGCCCGAAACTCTCGGATTCCAGTTAAGGCCGGTAAAACCCTCGCTGAAAACGGAATTAGATGTCGCTTTGCTGTAGATAAACCGCGCCGACACATCGAGTCGCTTGGCGAAGAAGCTGTGCAAGCTCAAGCGCGTGTAGTTCACTTTTCCACGTGTCGGCTCGTCGCGATGAAAAGTATTCAGGCTGGCTGTGGTTGGATTAACGTTGATGCCGGGAGTGCGTCCGAGATCGATGAAGGTGTCATCTCGAAAACGTCGGAAGCCCTGCATGAAAGAAAAATCGATTGGTCCAACCTTGCCATCTGCTCCGAAGCGGAAATCGTTTGCGCGCGAGCGGAGTTCTGAGAGCAGAAGGAAATCGTTACCGCCGACGTGATAATTCGTGAACGCGGGTCCGTTGTAACGCTCGGGCGAGTAGCCCACGTTGAATCTGATCCGCTCGTTCTTCGGCAGGATCGTGAGATCGAAATCACCAAGCTGCTGTTTGGTGTCGAATCCATGCTCGCCCGTAACCAGATTTGGTGGAACGCTGAACTCCGGTGGGCTGAAAACCCAGTTTGGGTTCGCGAGGGTGTTCAGAAAACGGAAGTACTTGAAGCGCCGGTAAGAGCCGTCGAATCGATACCACTTCGGGTTCTCGACACTGATTCGCATTTGCCCGTACGGATCTGCGCCCCAGCCGGTTGAAGTAACGAGCAGACTGTCAAAGAGTCCACCGTCGTGACCGTCTTTCGCCTTCAGGAGAAAGCTCGTATCGAATAAACGCGGCCCGGCGCTGTAGTTCAGATCGCTGCGATACTTGTTGTGATCTCCGTCAACGCTGAGACCTCGGTAGCCAAACTCAAGACTGGAAATAACGTTGTAGTCGCCCATCGAGTCATTTCCGTTTGAGCTCTGGCTTTGTGGACTTGGACTGGGGGACGGTTGCTGAGCTTGCACGTTTACCATCACGAGCAACGTCATCACGCAGGCCATGAGTGTCCGTAACTGATTGTTCTCTTCTCTGTGCAAGCTCTGTGTTCTCTGTGGCTCTGTGGTTGATTTATCTAAGGAATAGCCAACCACAGAGACACAGAGGACGCAGAGATTCCACAGAGAAAAGGCTTTTCCTGCAAAGCTATTTTGAGCAATACATCTCATCTGAAAAACACCGGGCTCGTGCGCGAGCCGTGAATCTTGATGTGACAATTAGTGCAACTGGCGTATTGCGCGTTCTGGTTGTGCGTCGGGCCAGCCGGCTCGTCCGCTCCCACGCCGTGATCCACGCTATGACACGTCAGGCACAGATGATTCACCTGGCTGAACTTCAACATGCGCGGGTTAGCCGATCCATGAGGTATGTGACACGCCACGCACCCGTCCGTCTTCACCGGCGCATGTTCGAACGTGAATGGTCCTTGCTTGTCTGCGTGACACTTGATGCATGCGGCGTCCGCGCCCACAGCCAGCCGCGTCTGCTTCAACTCGAAACCGCCGTGCGGATTGTGGCAATCGCTGCATTTCATCGCGCCTTCGAGGACCTTGTGATGTGACGGGAGCATGAACTGGTGTTTGACTTCACTGTGACAGTTCAGGCAAAGCTTTGGCTCACTCACTTTGAGTAAATGGATCGTGGAGAAATCGGGTTTTTCTGCGTTCGCCGGGGTGATAAAGGTGTTTGAGCTGGCCAGATTTTTCCCTGTGACCGACCCATGTGATGAGTGACAATCAATACAACCGACATCGTTGCGCCAGTGTTCACCACGGCGGAAGTTGTTGTGCTCTTCGCGTCCGGCGTGGCAGGTCAGACAGGTTTCCGAGATCTGTTTGGGTGACTTGTTCTTGAACGAGATTATCTTCGTTGGATCGCCTTCTGCGATGTGCTCCTTGCCTGGTCCATGACACGATTCACAGCCCGTCACCTTGTTTTTCCAACTCCCTAAACTGCCGAGTTTGGCGTGCGAAGTGGGCTGGAAGTTCTTGAATTGATCCTCGTGGCAGTCTTTGCACGCCTCGCTGCCGACGTACTGGTCGTCACGGGCTGTAACGCGGGAGAAATAATCGGAAACGGCCCACACGGCGAGCGGGAGTGCACCCAATATCAGCACGATTCTGAATGCTTTGCCGGTGAGCATCTGTACGATCATCCTTTTGAAGGTTGCCGGAGCAGCAGGATCCTAGCCGCCGTTTTGTGTCTTTGTTACTGGCAATTCTGACAGTACCAATCCATCCACAGATTTCACAGAATTCAGAAAAATCCGCGTAATCTGTGGATAAAAAAAGTGAGAACACATGGCTAAAAATCTCATCACGGTTGATGGTAATGAGGCGGCCGCCTCGGTGGCGTTCCGGGTTAGTGAGGCGATCGCTATCTACCCGATCACGCCCAGCTCACCGATGGCCGAGCTTTGTGATGAGTGGGCCAGCCGCGGCAGGACGAATCTCTGGGGAACCGCGCCGGAAATCGCCGAGATGCAATCCGAAGCAGGCGCGGCAGGAGCATTGCACGGCGCACTACAGGCAGGAGCCCAGGCAACAACGTTCACCGCCTCTCAGGGCCTGCTCCTGATGATCCCGAATATGTACAAGATCGCGGGTGAGCTGTCGCCATTCACAATGCACGTGACTGCCCGCACGCTCGCCACTCACGCGCTTTCGATCTTCGGCGATCACTCAGACGTGATGGCGTGTCGCCAAACCGGGTTCGCGATGCTTTGCTCCAACTCAGTGCAGGAAGCACACGACATGGCCGCCGTCGCACACGCAGCCACACTCGAATCGCGAATTCCCTTCATGCATTTCTTCGACGGCTTTCGCACGTCA
>Ga0068859_100002518_pt1 | contig 18602 bp, 21 predicted proteins | sample KBSSwiS22_FD_66585 | JGI IMG/M metagenome (GOLD analysis project Ga0068859, IMG submission 66585) | Switchgrass rhizosphere microbial communities from Kellogg Biological Station, Michigan, USA - KBS Switchgrass S2-2 | ecosystem: Host-associated > Plants > Roots > Rhizosphere > Soil ...
TACTCGCCCACGCTCGGCCGGTTCCTCCAGCCCGATCCTGCCGGCTACCCCGATGGGCCGAATAATTATAACTATGCCGTCTCCGATCCGATCAATCATATGGATCCGAACGGGATGTTGGACGCGGACGAACTCACTTATGAGTTTTCGGATGCATTTAATGCCATAGATCAAATCGTCAACGATGTGCTGAGCAATCTTGATCCGAGTACGATTACTGTCAACGGATCATTCGGAAATGATTTCGGTGGCTTTGGCACTGGATTTATTGGCGACGGTGGCAACTTACCTCAGCTACCTGTAGTGGGCGGCGCACCGAGTGCTCCCGACGCCTCACAGCCCGCGCCCGCCTCTGGTGAAATCGTAGTCACTGCGCGGAAGAACAAGATAAAAAACGATGCACCCAAGGCAGGCGATATCGCGCCAACGGGCGGGGATGGGGGCACGGTGATCGTTGACGGTATTCAATTGGCAGCCAATGCGACAAACGACAATAATCGTCCAAGGTTTCCACAATGCACAAAGTTAACCTACCAATGTCTCTCAAATTCGACAAGCGGCGCTAAGGCAGATGCATGTCGAACTGCAGGTAAAGTATGTGATATGATCGGGCTTCGGTCATTACTTCCCGAAGCAGGGGAAACCACCGTAGAGTTTCCCGATGGATCCAGGCTGGTAATCTATCCAGGTGGAATAATGTACATAGATAGATTTGGTCACAAGTTCTAGCTGGTTTTGTGAGGTGCTCCATGAATATATCCGTTCCCGTGGTCATATCTAGTGAAGTAATTCGACATGTTGATCCACGTTCTCTAGCCGAATACCGTTCTGTGGCGCTCAATGCTATCGATCCCAGTATGTTTTCACTTTCGAGACCTACTGCCTATGAAAACGAGAAATTCGGTTTGATTATTCGTTTTCAGTTGTTACCGTTGGATGAAAGCTTAAATGATGCTGATAGCTTTTTGATGATCTGGCGAGATCGGATTACTCATAAACTGATAGCAGGCGTCTCTGTTCTACCGAAGGGTGAAGGCGGAAGCTGAAAAAACCTGAGTAGCAGACAACTCGGCTGGAGACACTGACCACATCGACCACTTACCCGTTACGCTGCACTAACGCGGCGACCCGCAACCAGCCTATCACCACTACCGACGCAGCAAACAAGGCCAACCTCTCAAGCGCGGGCGGCACGGCCAGCTACAACTTCTCGACTAAGAACGAACTTGTGACCAGGAACGACACCAACATCGGCTTCTACCATGATCCGCTTGGCCGGTTGGACGACATCATGGGCGGCAGTCTCGGCTTCCAATATGACGGCGATATCTCGACCCAAGTGCTTGATGCTTCGCCGTTCACGATCCAGCGCTATCTGGTCGCTGATGAGCGCGGCTCGGTGATTGCGGTCGCCGACAGCAGTGGCAACCCTACCCAGATCAACAGCTATGACGAATATGGCCCCTTTGCGCAGACCAGCGGGCCCCGTATGCTTCAATACAGAACGTGTGGAGGCCATCGGCGCTGAGGGCGGCACGCAGAGATCGGCCTCTCCTGTGTATCCAGCCGTGTATACGAAGAACTCGTGTCGTGACGTTATCCCACGTATACACATGTCCATCAGCTACCCTTTCTCCCGAGATTTCAAGCTGTTGATCCTCTGTTCCTGCTAGCTCATGTAAGCTCGAGAGAACATAAATAGAACGCTTTGGGAGCAGAGGGTCGCAGGTTCGAATCCTGTCTCCCCGACCACGAAACCCGCGGAAAAACGCCATTTTCTGAAATCTTACGGGATGATTGGCCGGCAGCCTGTCGGCGCTGTGTATACGTCGTGTACACGGAGAAGATGATGTCGACCGCTCCCGTAGAATATGTGTGAAACGTCGATTGGTATGCTCCTGAGATCAGCATTGGCCGCTGAGTGCCGCCATTGGACATCGGCGGCACCATCTTGGGCTGGAGCAGCCTGAAGGATGCTATATCGTCGCCTGGGCGCCGATCCAGCACACCTCCCGAGCCGCGGCCAATTCGATGAATAATTGCCAGCGCGGCATCGCCGTGTTTTTTCGGCTAAATGGAAAACAACTACCAATTTGCCGCCATCCGCGGAATCCAAGCAGGCCGTGCCTTCTACGTGGCGATGGTTCCGCTCAAAATGCTCGAGCGCCTCTTCCGCTTCGATGAGGATGACCTCCCAGCGGCATTACGCGCCCAGCGTGACCTTAACAAAGCGCGGATCCCAGCCATTGCGCGCTATGTCGCCGACAACCCAGCCGAATACGTGTTATCGTCGCTCTCCGCGACAATCGACGGCGCGTTCAAATTTGAGGCCGTTTCGGGTCAGCGGTCGATTGGTACACTCAGCATTGACATGGCCGCTACCATTCTCGTGAACGACGGACAGCACCGTCGAGCGGGCATTATCGAAGCGTTGCGCGAACGGCCAACGCTCGGTGACGAGACAATCGCCGTGACATTGTTCCCGGACGAAGGGCTCATTAGATCACAGCAGATGTTCGTTGATCTCAACCAGCACGGAGTGAAGCCTGCGCGGTCGCTCCGCCTATTCTACGATGGTCGGGACGAGGGTGCGCGTCTCAGCCGCGCAGTGGCCGAAGCCATACCGCTGTTCCGCGATATGACCGACTTTACACGGTCCAATCTAACGGCCGGATCGAGAAAACTGTTCGCGTTCAGCAATCTCCACACGGCGGTAACGACCCTTGTGGACGATGCCAGGCTCGAGTCAACTGCGGAGGATCCTGGGATTGTTCTCGAGTTCTGGCATGCGGTGATAGCGAACATGCCCGACTGGACCGCGGCTGGGCGGCGCGAGGTTGCGCCATCCGAGCTCAGACGCGAGACCGTGCACGCGCACGGCATCGCGCTTGAGGCGATTGCTGTCGCGGGCGCGCGGATGATCAACGAGCGGCCTGGCGGCTGGCGCGAGGCGCTGGCCGTCCTGCGCAGGGTCGACTGGTCGCGCTCTAATGCCGCCCTCTGGGAGGGCCGGGCGCTGGTCAACGGCCGAATTAACCGGTCCCGCGCGAGCGTCCTGCTCACAGCCGAACTTATTTCTCGTTCCGCTCCACCAGAAATCGATGACGCCACGATCGCGACGCGTTAGGGTTCGGATGCAGACGGGTGGGTGATATGGGTAAAGCGGTATTGGATGATCAGGTTGCGCGGCTGAAGCACATCCACGACGACGTCCGGGATATATACCTGAGCGACAACCGACCCTGGGTCGTCGGCTACTCCGGCGGCAAGGATTCGACCACCGCGCTCCAGCTGATTTGGGCCGCTATTTCCGCGCTGCCGAAAGAGCAGCGCGCCAAGAAGATCTACGTGATCAGCTCGGATACGCTCGTCGAGACCCCGGTCGTCTCGCGCTATATCGACGTGTCGCTCGAGAGGATCGCCAAGGCTGCCCTTGAGCAGGACATGCCGATCGAGACCCACAAGGTCGTTCCCGAGGTTGACAAAAGCTTCTGGGTGAACCTGATCGGCCGCGGCTACCCGGCGCCTTCGCGCCGCTTCCGCTGGTGCACCGAGCGCCTCAAAATCGAGCCGGCCAACGAGTTCATCCGCAACCGGGTTGCCGAGTTCGGCGAGGTGGTCATGGTGCTTGGCGTGAGGCGGCAAGAGTCCGCGACCCGCGCGCAGGTAATGTCGCTGCACAAGATCGAGGGATCGAGGCTCTCTCGTCACTCCTCACTGCTCAACGCCTTCGTCTACGCGCCAATCTCGGAATTCTCGACCGACGACGTTTGGACCTACCTGCTGCAGAATCCCTCCCCGTGGGGCAATGACAACCGCGACCTCGTCGCGATGTACCGAAACGCCGCGTCAGGCGAGTGCCCACTGGTGGTTGACACTTCGACACCGTCCTGCGGCAACTCGCGATTCGGCTGCTGGGTTTGCACGGTGGTCGAGCGCGACAGGGCGATGGAGGCGATGATCGACTCTGGCGAGGAGTGGCTGACGCCGCTGCTCGACTACCGCGATAAACTCGCCGCGACGCAGGATCCGCAGCTTAAGCTAAAATATCGCGACTACCGTCGCCGCACGGGCAAAGTGTCCTTCATCGGCGAGACCGACCGCGTGATGCCGGGCCCCTATACGATTGAATTCCGCCGCGAACTCCTCCGCGGCCTGCTCGAAACGCAGCGGCAGGTCGCCGACGAGGCGCCCGCGGGAGAGGCCCCCATCCTTATCCATGAGGCCGAACTTCACGAGATCCGGCGCCTTTGGCGGACGGAGAACGGCGACTGGGCTGATTCTGTGCCGCGGATCGTCCGGGAGACGCTTGGAAGGGACGCGGGGTTCGTCGAACCAGACTGGGTTTCGGAGGACGCCGTGGCGTTCACCGCAGATGACGGCGAGCTGCTCAACGCCATCTGCGAGGATAATGATGTTCCAACCGAGCTGGTAATGCGTCTGCTCGACATCGAGCGGGCAGCGCACGGCTTGAAGCGTCGTCACGCGGTTCACATGCGCATCGAGGACGCATTTAAGCTCGAGTGGCGTGAACTTGACGTCCTGGTCGCCGAAAGGCGCGCGTCATTGGACATCCCGGAGACGGCCAACGACGCGGACATCGAGAACGAACTCGAACTACCCTTTGATAGTGACGAGGAGGATTCACGATGATCCTCCGCGCCATCGAGATCGAAAACTTTGGCCTCTATGCGGGCCGGCAGGTGTTCGACCTTATTCCCCGCAAGCAGCCCGGCCGGGAAACTCCCGTGATTCTGTTTGGCGGCCGGAATGGCGCCGGCAAGACTACGCTGCTCGAGGCTGTCCGCCTTGCACTTTACGGCCGTCGCGCTCTCGGTCACCGCGTGGGTCAGAGCGAATACGAGACGCACTTGCGCTCCCGTATGCATGCCGGCCCTGGCGGCGCGGTGGTTGGTTCCGCGTCGGTCGGTCTTGAATTCGACTACGCTGAGAGCGGCATTGTGCACCGCTACCATGTCGTGCGTCGCTGGACCGCCAAGGGAGCCAAGGCGATCGAAACGCTGATCCTTGAGAAGGACGGTAAGCCGGTTGAGAGCGTTCCCCGTGACGAGTGGCACCATTTCCTGCAGGAGTTGATCCCGCCCGGGGTATCACAGCTCTTCTTCTTCGACGGCGAGAAAATTGCCGAAATCGCTAGCGACGAGGTGGACGACGGGCTCGCAGATGCCATGCGCGGGCTGCTTGGCATCGAACTGGTGGGCCGGCTACGGACTGACCTTGGACTCTTCATGGCGCGACGCGGCAAGCGCGAGAACGCCGAGACCGCTGCGCGGCTCGAAACTATCGTGCGTGAAGAGAACGAGCTCAGCGAGCGTATCGCCGACGCTCACGAACTGGTAGCCGAACTCACCTCGCGTCGTTCGGGCCAGGCACGGCTTGCAGCGAATGCCCGTCAGCGGTTTACCGCCGAAGGCGGCGACGCGGCGAACCAGCGCGCATCGCTTGAAGCCACGCGCGGCGAGCTTAAGCACCAGCTGGCCCGGCGGGAAGCCGAGCTCCGCGAGCTCGCGGGCGGCCTCCTGCCGTTCGCAATGGCGCCGAAGCTTGTCGCGCGGGCCGTTGAGGAGCTGTCACGTGCGCGGGGGGGTACCGGTGCAGAAGCCTCGGCACTCCGCGAGCGGTTGCTGGCATGGCGCGGGACTGGTCACCCGCCGCGGTCGGCGCTATGGAAGGAAACGCACTGGCGTGACCTGGAGGCATTTCTCACCGCCGACGCCGTGACACCCGTCGACCAGTCGGAAAGACCGCTCGACGACATCGAAGCCGGGCAGCGCACGGGGCTGCTCGCCCAGCTGCGCGAAGTACGTGAAACCACTGCAGCCAAGGCGGCGCTGGTTGCGTCCGAGCTCGAACGTCTTGGCGGTCGCCTGCGTGAAGTCGAGGCGAACCTAATCCGTGCATCGGGCGAGGCCGCTGGCGTGATCCTTGACGAGCTGACACTCGCCGAGCAACAGGTTGGTGCGATCGAGGCCGAGCTTCGCGCACGCAGCGAGGAGCTGAAGAGCCTCGAATTCCGCCGCGCTAACCTGCGCCGGGAGCGCGAGCGACTGCTGAAGTCACAAGCGGACGCCGAGGCGTCGGAGGGCCGAGCAGCCCTGGCGGGTCGCATTGGCCAGGCGCTGCAGCAATATGAAGAGCGGTTGCTGGAGACGAAGCTGTCTCGACTGCAGCGCGAGGTCGTACGCAGGTTCAACCATCTCGCCAGCAAAGAGGGCTTAGTTGCTGATGTACGTATAGACAGCGCGACGTTTGAGACCACGCTGATCGATCGCAACGGGCACGAGATCCCGAAAGCCTCTTTATCGGCTGGCGAGAAACAGGTGTACGCGATCGCGATGCTTTGGGCGCTGGCGCGTACCAGCGGCCGGGCGCTGCCGATGATCATCGACACGCCTCTCGCGCGCCTCGATTCGGAGCATCGAGCGGCGCTTGTGGAGCGCTACTTTCCGGAAGCAAGCCACCAGGTGATCGTGCTCTCGACCGATACCGAGATCGACGACGTGCTGCTGGGCCGGCTGATGCCGGCTGTCAGCCACACATACAGGCTCGACTACGATCCAGAGCGTCGTGCGACGACCGTGAGGCCCGGTTATTTCGACGACGAGGAGACCGTTAATGCGGTTCACCAAGCTTAAGATATCGACTGACGCGACCAGCCGGCTGCGCTCGCTGCGCCAGCGCACCGGCCTTACGCCAAACCTGCTCTGCCGGATGGCTATCATGCTTTCACTCGAAGAGGGGCCGGTCGGTGCCGGTACCATGACCGACGAGGGCGGGCAGGAGTTCAACGCCTATACGCTTACGGGCGACTACCATGGCATGATCGCGGCGATGCTAGGCCTGGTAGAGGAAGGCGACGCCGGAACGAGGCTTTCCGAGGAAGAGCAGGTGGTGCGCTTGCGCGCGCACATTCACCGCGGGGTCGCGACGCTCGCGGTGCGCGCCAAGGCGCCGATCGATGTCGCCCGCCTGGCGATGGCCGCATGAGCGAGGAGCGCGCGGAGCCGATCTACCTCGACCACAACGCCACCACGCCGACCGATCCGCGCGTGCTGGCGGCGATGCTGCCGTTCTTCACCGAGGTGTTCGGCAACCCCTCGAGCGTCGAACACGTCCACGGCAACCGCGCCCAGGCCGCCGTCGCCAGGGCCCGCGCGCAGGTCGCTGAGCACATCGGAGCGCGAGACAACGAGATCGTTTTCACCGGCAGCTGTACCGAGGCGAGCAACATCGCGATCCTCGGTGCCGCCCGCGCGCGGCCCCACCGACGACACCTCATAACCACCGCGATCGAACATCCCGCCGTGCTGGAGCCATTTCGCCAGCTCGAGCGGGAGGGTTACGAGCTAACAATCCTGCCGGTGGACGAGACCGCGCGCGTCGACCCCGCCGCGCTTGAGGCAGCGATCAGGGACGATACCGGCCTCGTGTCAGTGATGGCGGCAAACAACGAGGTCGGCACCACCCAAGACATCGCTGTGCTAGGTGCGATTGCCGAACGCGCGGGAGCACTGTTTCACACGGACCTCGCGCAGCTGCTCGCACATCGCAAGGTCGACGTAGCGGTGGAGCATATCCACCTCGCGAGCATCTCGGGACACAAGGCATACGGCCCGAAGGGGGTCGGTGCGCTCTACGCTCGGTCGCGAGCGCCCAGGGCGCGGCTCGAGCAAACCATTTGGGGCGGGGGCCAGGAGCGGGGCTTGCGTTCGGGCACACTGGCCGTGCCGCTCGTCGTTGGGCTGGGCGAAGCATTGGAACTAGCTGGGCGCGAGGGTCCGCGGGAGGGGGAGCGGCTCAAGGCGATGGGCGCGGCGTTTGTCGACTGCGTGATTCGCACAATTGAGGGGGTGTTTTACAATGGTCACCCTGAACACCGCATTCCGGGCAATGTCTCGTTGTCGATCACCGGCGTCGAGCCGCTGGCGCTCATGCATCGGCTCAACAAGTTTGCCAGTTTCTCTGCTTCCAGCGCCTGCGCTACCAACAAGGTGCAAACCAGCCACGTACTGCTCGCGATGTTCGGTGATACCCCCCGCGCGCGCCAAGCGTTCCGAGTATCGCCGGGTCGGTCCACATCCGAAGCAGAGCTGTTCGAGTTCGCGCACCAGCTAATAGACGCGGTAACCGAATTGCGGCGTTTCGCAGCCTAACACGAAATCCGGGTCATCGTTTCTCCATTGACAGGCGTGACCAGCAGGCAGCTATCACTGATGATACCTGACGGCCCATTGCGGATGCTGATGAATGCTGACCCAGCAACGCGCCAAGCGCCCCGGCAACAAAGTTGCCAAGGCGCCCGCATTACATCGCCGGTGTTACTCAGCTGGAACGAAAGACCGGCTCATCAAAATATTCTCGGCCTTTTCAAATAGGCCCTCGTAGACCGACCTCTGCTTTCCAACTGCCGCCGGGTTCTTCCCCAGCTTCTCGTATTCCTCGATCAGCCGTCCGACGAGATCGGGTCCCGATTCCTCGAAAAAGTCGATGGGCAGTTCGCGCCATGTCGCGCCGCCATCGCCGAAGTCGAGGAGCGCGCGGTGCGCCGCGAGCAGCGGAAACAGCAGCCCCTTGTCGACACGATACTCTGATTGCGTGCCGGTGAGCGGCAGGGTGATTGGACGCGCTTCGATACCGCGCCGGCGGCCGGCCTTTGAAGCCCGCCCGTTTACCTCAAGATTGTATACTTCGTACGCCGGTTCGAAATGGGCGTACACATGATCGTGCAGGCGCAGGATATCCTCAATGACCGGCTCAAGCGAGCGATACCCCGGAGCCATGTCCTCACTGAGAAGCCGCTTGTCGCCGCTGCCTTTGCTTGAGAATGCCGCCGTGGGCTGGCCACGACGGCGATTCTCGCGACTGCTATAGCTTGGATGGAACAAGGTCATAATGCTGATTAAGTCTAGAACCGAAAGCGGCGCGGTCGCGTTCTCCTCCCAGCCAATCTTGCCACGGAATGGTCCGTCAGGGCGATCGATGAAGGTCTTCAGCCAGTCGAAGCCGCCGCGGAAGTCATTCAGCGACCACTCCTTGACTTGGACGCTACGGTTGCGACCTTGAACCAGTTTCGCGACGCGGTCATGCTCTGTCAGGCCGACAACGACGTCGACGTTGAAGCGGGCGAGGCCCAGACTCTGGGCCAATTCGTCGTCGCCAGTTTCCTTGGCCTCTCGCTGTAGCTTGGCGATAACTGCGTTCGAGGTTGCGCCGTCCGCGATCCCGTGGATCATGTCGTCGGTCAGGCTAATCTCAAGCTGCCCGCGCTCCGGGTCAAATTTCACACGGTCCGCAAGGACGAAGGCGCCACGATTGGCGAGCCAAAAGTCCTGCGGCTCGTCTCGCAACGTTTGCTCAATGTCCTTGGCCACCTTGCTCTTAAGGCACGCCTCGTCATGGCTACGCGGATTGACCCTATCGGGTAGACTTCCTGCCGGCCACACCAGGGCGCTTGGACTGATGCGGTAGACGTCACTCTCACCGAGACCGTCCTTAACGGTAATGCGGCGAAGATCATCCTTGGAGTGTGGGAAACGCAAAGTGATCGGCGTGAACGCCGTAGTATCAAGCTCGCTCATAGCGAAGCCTTCCTTCTTCAATGCGGGTGCGGACCAACCCGGCTTATTTCTCGTCCTGCCATTGGTCCTGAGCCGCGCCGGAACGCGTGCTGGAGTCCATCCAATGGAGGCCCATTTAGCATCGCGGGCGCAACAAAATTGTCAAGAGGGTCCAGCGAAGATCCTCCGTATTTTTGTTAAGCATCTGATAACCTTGTGTTTTCTCATGAATAAGCGGTTGGCCAGAAAAAGTACCCATGGCGGCTCGGCTTATCGATCCCGTATCTCGGAATGCGGCAGTGGAAGAATGTGGGCCTCGTGCTGCTCAGCGGCCATGCGCTGAAGCAACGCTATGAAATTCGCTGGAACCTCGCCTAGTATGTTAGGCGAATAGCTGTAGGTGCTAGCGCAATGCCGATCCCCAAGAAGTTCGATCTGACGTTGCCGCTGCTCAAGATAGTTAATGAGGGCCAAACCTCGATGCGCGATGCCGCCGCCCAGCTCGCCCGAGATTTCAGGCTCTCCACCGCGGAGCAATCGGAGATGCTCTCGACTGGTACTAAGACCCGATTTTTTGACAGAGTAAGCTGGGCCCGTGTCTATCTACGCCAAGCAGGCCTGCTCGATCGACGACGATCAAGTTTAAGGAAAGGACAAAACGCCAGTGCACTGAGCCCGAAAGGATCACCGCCCGATCAGAGAGCCATCATTGGCCAGATCTCTCTTGAGACGTCAGAGCCCCGTCTGGCCATCTAGTCTAGTCATCCTGCGCGACCCTGGCCGGGAGCCGGCCCTCATGGGTACCATCCACCAGCTTCCCCTCCGGCGGTGTGGCGATCATGGTTAGAGCTTGTCGAAGACTGACCCAATCCTCGGGGAGAATAAACGCTCGTATGTCTTCAAAAGATAGGTGTCCGTCATTCCCGCAACGTAATCGCAGATATCGCGCAGCGGCTCTAAGCTTCTCGCATACTTAGCATAAATATCAGGCGGCAAAAAGCTCTTTGGGTCAGACTTTAAAACCTCGAAGACCGAAATAACCATCATCTGCCCCTTGAATTCCAGATGTTGAACACTCGGGCTCAGTATAACTTCTTCACGAATAAAGTCCTTCACCGCTTCGACAAACCGCGCGATTGGCTCAGGAAGCCGAGCGCGATAGCGTAGGCGCGGTTCCTCAAAATCTGGGATCTCACCGATATCTACGCTCGGAATGACACAATTCAGAATGCGATTGATCTGGTGCTTTCGCTCGGAACCGTCACCGAAAAGTCGATCTATCAGACCTTCGTATACATCGTTGCCATATTTACCGGCATAATGCGAGTTAAGGTAATCAAGTAGGCCTTCGCATTTTTTAGGGGTCACGTGCCGGCGGAATGCGGCCTGATCCACCAGCCGCAAGGCTAGTGCATCTTCCATGTCGTGGATACCGAAACTTATGTCGTCAGCTAAATCCATAATGCTGCAAGCAAAAGACTTGTGCTGCGCTTTTGCATGGCTATCAGGTTTCAAATCGTAGGCTTGAAACAGAGTCCGGTCATTATTGGAGAGTGGCTCAAGCAGCCAAGAAACAACGTTTGCTTCACTATCCATATAGCATTTAGGCGGTTTGGAAGCCTCGCGGTCAAGCAGCGGAGTACCACTAGGGTTGGCAAGCATCCTTGGTATTTTTCTCGGATTTGCAGCAACGCTGTAAGCAACGGGGTATTTTACCACGCCAAGCAACGCTTCACGAGAAAGATCCGCGCCATCGGTTTCCGAGAACTTCTCCAGTCTTGAGAGAATGCGAAGAGTTTGCCCGTTCCCTTCAAAGCCACCGTCGTCCCGCATGCAGTAATTCAATGCGATCTCGCCGCCATGACCGAACGGTGGATGGCCAAGATCATGCGTACAGGCAATGGCCTGCATCATGCTGCGGTCTGGAAGGTAATTGATCGCATTATGACCAGTGAAATTGTGGCGCAGCTGCGTACCGATCCCCGCTGCAATCTGGGCCACCTCAAGAGAGTGGGTCAACCGCGTCCGATAAAAGTCGCTATCACCCAGGTTGAGGATCTGGGTTTTGCCCTGTAGCCGCCTGAACGAAGCTGAATGGATCACGCGTGCGTAATCGATATCACCAGGTGTACGAGCATCCTGCGGCTTTTTCTGCCAGCCAGACCGGCGCTCAAGCCAGACCATTATCGTGCTCCCCATACGTCAGCGGCGGCCATATTATAGAACGTAACGCTGATGTGAAGCGCGGGTAGTTCTTTGCAAAATTGCTTGTCGAATGGATTTCCCAGTACTGAGAACATTCGGGATACACTGGTGTATACACGAGGGATGCTCTTACACCGAACATCGCCTTTTCAGGCGTCCGTTCAGGTATGACCCTCTGCTCGCGCAGCAGGCAAACTCGGCCAGGCATCCCCTCATCCTACGCTACGAATAGCTCTGGCTGCAGGAATCGAAACGGAACCTCGACATCCGCGTTAGTTCGGCCAACGTTCTAACATAAGTGAGGGGTCGATGCGTTGAAGCTGGGCACTCGGTTGCGTTCGGTCGCTCTCTTCGAGCAGCTCGGCCCGGGCCTCGTCACTGGCGCAGCCGATGATGATCCGAGCGGCATCGCCACCTACTCGCAGGCAGGCGCGCAGTTCGGCTTTCACCTTTTGTGGACGATGGTACTGACCTATCCGCTCATGGCGGCGATCCAGCTCGTCAGCGCCCACATCGGGCGGGTGACTGGGTATGGTCTTGCGAAGAATATGGGCGAACTCCTGCCGCGAGGGCTCGTGACCAGCCTCGTCGTGCTGCTCTTCATTGCTAATACGATCAACATCGGCGCCGATCTTGCCGCCATGGGCGATGGGGCGGAACTCGTCTTAGGTGGAGGCGCACACCTTTTTACCCTGCTTTTCGCTGTCGCCTCGCTGCTTCTACAACTGTTCGTGCCGTACCGTCGCTACGCCAACTTCCTCAAATGGATCACGCTAACTCTGCTGGCGTATGTCGCTCTCTTGTTCATGGTCGACCTGAAATGGTCGGCAGTGCTCTCCGGCCTCGTCATCCCTCGGATCGACGGCAGGCAGGCTATCATAACCCTCGTCGCCATCTTCGGGACGACGATCAGCCCCTATCTGTTCTTCTGGCAGAGCGCTCAGGAGGTCGAGGAGGTTATCCAGGATCCGAATGCCGAGCCGCTCGTCGAAGCCCCGTGGCAGGCCAGGCGAGAATTCCGGCGGATGCGCATCGACACGTTCGCAGGCATGGCAGTCTCAAACATTGTCGCCCTCTGCATCATGATCGGAACCGCCGCCACCCTGAATGCCGCCGGACATAGCGGTATTGGGACGGCGGCAGATGCGGCGAAGGCGCTGGAACCGGTGGCGGGGCGCTTTGCCTTTCTGCTCTTCGCGCTCGGGATCATCGGAACTGGCTTGCTTGCGGTGCCTGTTCTTGCTGGATCCGCCGCTTACGCGATTGGCGAAAGCCGCGGCTGGAAATGCGGCCTCGAACACAAGCCTTGGGAGGCGGTGGGCTTCTACACGATCATTGGCTTGGCGACCCTGTTGGGCGTCGGTATCGACTGGTCACCCCTCAACCCGATTAAGGCGCTTTTCTACAGCGCCGTGATCAACGGCTTCGTTGCGGTTCCCATCATGGCAGCCATGATGCTGGTGGTGGCACGCGGCCGTGCGATGGGCAAGTTCGTCGCCAGAACCCGTCTCCTCGTCCTCGGCTGGCTCGCCACAGCGATCATGGGGGCAGCCGCACTGGCGATGGTGATCATGCAATGAACCAGCAAGTCGCAGCGCATGAGTTGCTGCGTCGCAACGAGCTTTGCAGGACCGAGGCCAAGGGCGGTTGACGATCGAGAGCGGTACCGCCACCTACCTGCTTGTCGGAGACGCTAGGCCGCGATCGTAGCAGCGACTTCACGCTGAAATTGCACAAGATGGATCGACGTCCGCTCTTCCGATCATCATAGGCATCGCGTGCTGATATCCGAAGGCACGCCGACGATAACCAAGGAGAATTCACTAAGCATGCCCGAATTTCAGAATCCAGGATTTCAAGAGCGTCAGCAGGCGGCAGCCCGCGCCCGGAGCGCCGCACTCGCGAAATACAAGGCCCGACCTCCGGTCGAGGCGTCTGTGTTGGCGGAACGGGCCGCCCGCCATGCTGCTCGCGAGAAGGCAGAGGTTGAGAAGAGAGCGGCGGCCGTTCGCGCTAAGGAAGCAGCAGCTCGTGCGAAAGAAGAGACCGCCGAAGCGAAGCGCGAGCAGGCCCGACAGGCTGCCGCTGTCGCCGAAGCTGCGGTGAAGGCCGAACGGGAGGCGGAGGTCCAGGCAAGGGTGGAGGCCAAGGCGAAGAAGCGGGAGGAACGGCTGCTCTGGACCGAGGACGACCGGAAGGCTGCTCGCGACGCGCGTTACGCGGCAAGGAAGGCGCGTCAGACCAGGCGGTGATATCTGGTCCCCATCTAACGCATCGAGCGCTGCCACTGGTCCGTAGCTGTAGAACTGCGTTGAGTACTGCCACACTTTTCGCCCTGGGAAGTGGTCGCCTACCAGGGAACGATATTGAGGCTTAGTTATGACTGCGATCGCGCGTTGCCGCTTCCAGCGCTCGGTATCGAGCCTCTGGACGGCTCATATGCGTGAGAGGAGCGTAATATGGAACACCCGACCATTCGCGAGCCGGGTGTTCCGCAATCTCCAGATTGATGCTTAGAGTATGCGTTCTCCACGAGCATATCTTTGGCGTTCCGCTTCAACCTGCTCGCGATCGTACGCTGGCGCAGTTTCATCGAAGCGTGACCATCCTGTCTCACGATATGCATTCCCGCGTTCAACCGGATTGACGGCGCCGGACCGGTTCAGCACGGCTTCGGCTTCCGGAACTAGATTGTCGGGCACCTTGGCGCTCACCAAGGTGCCACCACGGCGAACGCCTTCAGAGTACACGTGTGCATCATGTTCGCTCACGCCTTCCTTCTGAAGAGCGCCAACCAATCCGCCTGCGGCGCCGCCAATGGCCGCCCCGACGCCAGCGCCGACTGCAGTCGAAGCCAGCCATCCCGCGGCCACAACCGGGCCTAAGCCGGGGATGGCAAGAACGCCGAGCCCAGCGAGAAGTCCCCCAAGGCCACCAATCGCAGCTCCAGTGCCGGCGCCCTTACCGGCATCCTCGGCCGCTTCGCTGCCAGCAAGATGTTCACCATGGGCATTGTTAGCGACGATGCTTATGTCCGAATGCGAAACACCAATTCGCTCAAGTTCAGATACTGCCGCTTTAGCATCTTCATAACGATCATAAAGGTGCGTGATAGTCTTTGACATGGATCATCTCCTAAATTGGACCTGGTTATTTGCTCGAGACATTACCCTTGTAATCGAGGGCGACGTTGACACTCTTGCCGCCCTTTGTGGCGCTTCCCTTCCAAAGCCCGGCATCGTCCTTCTTCAGATCGGAAATGTTGGTATATCCGGCTTTTGCGATCCGCTTTTTTGCCTGCGCCTCCGTAAATGAGTTCGCTCCGCTTGCCGGACGTTGAGTTTCCTTCACCGAAGAGTGCTTTACGGCAGGGTTGGTTGGGGCATTGTGATCGGCTTGTGGCTCAGCGCTTTGAGCCATCGCTGTTCCTGCGATGAACAAGCTTGCGGCAATTCCGATTGGTACAAATTTCGACATTTTATCTCTCCTGATTTGTGGGGCTGAAGGCTGTCAGTTGCGGCGCCAGAGCAAGGCCAGCGCGAACCCAAGGGCACCTACGATTGCTGCGGTGACAAAAGGCTGCCCGCGCGCATAACGGATGGCCTGTTCTGCCGACGGACCCGCTCCATCAACGAGTGCGTCACGTGCCGATCCGTATGCTTTTTGGAGCTTTCCGCCTACCTGGTCAGCCAGCCCTTTGCTTTGAAGTCGTCCTGATCCTGTGAGATCGCCAGCTGTCTCAGTAAGCTTGCCGCCCAAGTCGCGACCTTCGCCGTATAGATGGTCCTCGTTCATACTTGTCCTCGTCGTGAATTTCGATGGTACAACGAGCGGAGCGGCAAAAGGCTCACATGTTAGTGAAGCTGACGCCGGTGCAATGCGCTGGGTGGCGCGGCGCTGAAGGCCACCTTGCACCAGAGCCGCTAGTTCATGGTCCATGCGCTATAACGATACTAAGTGTCGAGTTTTTAGCGATCGCGCGAGGCCGCCGAGCAGCCGACTGTAAGGGCTAAGCTGCCCACGGAACAGCTTCGTACTTACTGCATCGTCCACTCACCTTCACGTTTGCTGGAGGACACTCAGTAATTGCAGGGCGTCGGCGGTCGCCGCACCGCTCGCGGTGTTGTCGAATATAAGCCAGCAATCTTGCGACGGAGCGGCAAGAGCCGCCTCAGCGAGGTCGCACAGGCGCTCCTCCCCATATGGCGAGCGGTACATGTTGGGGCTGCCATGGAGTCTGAAATAGGCCAACCCCGCAAAGCCGCCTGGACGGGCAGCATCTGGCACCACCGCTGGATCGGCCGCAGCGCGAGCGATCTGCCGCGCCATGAAAAACTCATTAGCCTCGGGAGTGAACCACGAACCATGCCGCGGTTCGCAGACGATCTGGCCGGAATGCTGATCGCGAAGGCCCGCGAAGAAATTGTCTGCGGTGCGAGCATTGAATTCGAGGCGCGGCGGCAACTGCACAAGCATGGGGCCGCGCTTGGCGCCCAATTCAGATATTTCGGCCAAGAATATTGACAGTTGCTCCGCGCAATCCAAGAGCCGCCGCTCGTGCGTGATGGTCTTCGGAACCTTGACCGCGAACCGGAAGTCGTCAGGCACGTTGGCGGCCCACCGCGCATAGGTGGACGGGCGGTGGCTGCGATGGAAGCTGCTGTTGATCTCCACGACGGACAATCGTGCCGCATATCGCGCCAAGTTGCTGCCTTCGTCTGGAAAATCTTCCCGGACGGATGCTGGAATAGCCCAACCTGCTGTACCGACCCTGATCATCGGTTCAGAAACATCTGCGCCTAAGCAGGGAGCAAGTCCGGGAGTCGCCGCTGCATACCACCGAGGAACCGGCTTCCGATATCTTCAGCAACGGCACCCACGATCAGGCCTGCCGCGACGTCACTCGGAAAATGCGCGCGGCGGGCGACCTGTAATGCGCCGAGAGTGCCCGCCGCAGCATAGGCCGCATTTTTATATTGGGGAAAATAGCGTCCGAACGCACGCGCGAGGGCCATCGCTCCTGCCGAATGGCCAGATGGGAAAGAGCGTAAGGCCTTGGATGAAGAACTTCCCGGCTCCATCCGGTAGCGCTTCCCATTCTTTACGGACGATGGCCGGGTGCGGTCGACATTGTTTTTGCCTAAATTCTTGAGGGCGATGGCAAAGCCGTGCGCCAGCATCATGGTCGCCGCCGAGCGCGTCAGCTTCGGGTTTTTGGAAAACAGACCGATCGCCAACAGCGCGCCCGAAAGAAGCAGCAGAGGTGGCTCGTCTGCAATCTTGCCCACATTCGCAATTTTCTGGACAATGGGTTGGTCAAACACGGGTTCGAGCTTGTCGACGACGGCAATATCCGCCTTCTCGACAGCGGTTTTACGGCTTGCGCGCTTGGAGCGGGTACGCCTCTCAGTAGCCATCCAAGGCTCCCAACTCAGTGGGCGCCTTGCGAAGCGATGGCGCGCGGGCATCATTGACATCGACCGACAATTCGATGTCGCCCGCCAGTGCCGGATCGCCGTCGGCCTGCTCGTTCGAATGACCGCTTTCCACGTCCGCTCCGGCCGCTTCGCTACCTGCACTGTTGTCGTTTCCCACTGGGCTGACGAAAATGTCAGTCCGGTCGACTGCATATTCCTGAACGAGGTGCTCCAGCGCGAGATCCGCTTCCCGGCGGGTCTTAAATCTGACCTTGACCGTTTCCGACATTCCTATTCTCCGAACCTATTCAGCCGACGGCACCTGCGCTCTCGATAAGAGCTGCAACGCTTTGATGACCGATTTGGAGCCAAGTTACCTTCCGCGGCGTGCTTTAAACTTAGATTTCAAGCTTGAATCTGGCCCTCGGGCAATTGGACGAATTCGATGGGTCCAATTTCTTCAGTAAAGCGTTCACGCGGCTCCAATGGGAGAGTAACCCCGCGACCGACCGGAAAATGTTGCGCTATGAGAATAGGTGACCGGCCCCGGTGCGCCCCGCCGGCCTGAACCTCGTTGGACCGTCTGCATTGCCCGGATAGCTCGCCAATCTCTTGACGATCTCATGACGGTGTCGCAACCTTTTCACCACATTCGGGCGAGTCGACGGAGGTTGATGCCATGCTGAAAAAGCAGGATGTCCCATATTATCGCAGGCGGGAAGGTCAGGAGTTGGACCGAGCCGCGCACGCTCATAGCGATCCGGCGCGCAAAGCTCATTTGAACCTGGCGGAGATGTACCACCGCGCGCTGGATCGTTATAGCGCCGTCCGACGAGCTCGGGCGCCGGAGGGAAAAGTCGACGGACCAGCCTGAGCGGGCCGAGTTGCGGGTGCGAAATCGTGGCCGCTCATTTTTTATAGTGCGATTTAATGCCCGGCCTCCACGCTCGCTCCGTCGGCCTGAACTGATCATATACGTGACCCCGCTCATAGGGCCGGTTGAGCGAAGTCCAGTCACTGCCGGAAAAGTTGAAACTGTCGGGATTTAATTCGTCATGCAAATGCACGCCGAAGCGATCACCACGCACCCAACGGACAGTTCCAACCACCTCACCAATCGGGCCGAGGCGGATGAACACTGTGTCTCCGACCTGTATCTGATCAAGACGAGCCTTTGCGCCTATGCCACGGCGCGAAATGTTGCGTATCAAAACAGCGGTTTCCGGCAAGCGATCGCTTCGAATGCTAGCGTGCACAAGTCGTGCAGGGCGGCCATCGCGGGGAGCGCTGGATGCGCCGTCAGCGGCTATGATTGGCTCGAACTTCACTCGTCGACCGCGTGAAAGCAGGCGCTACCGAGCATGAGCCGAGTGCTCATAGCAATTACGAACATCGAATGGCT
>Ga0068859_100002519_pt1 | contig 18599 bp, 12 predicted proteins | sample KBSSwiS22_FD_66585 | JGI IMG/M metagenome (GOLD analysis project Ga0068859, IMG submission 66585) | Switchgrass rhizosphere microbial communities from Kellogg Biological Station, Michigan, USA - KBS Switchgrass S2-2 | ecosystem: Host-associated > Plants > Roots > Rhizosphere > Soil ...
AAAAGGTCGCCTGCGCGGTCTGTCACGAACGTCAGACGGAAAGTTACAACGCCAGCGTCCATGGGCTCGCTCGCGGGGCCGGCCGCGCCGACGCCGCCACCTGCCAGGACTGCCACGACTCGCACGAATTGATCGCCAACCATTCGCCAACGTCCCCGCTCTATTTCACCCGGCAGGCGGAGACGTGCGGCGGCTGCCACGATAAAGAAACGCGCGACTGGACCGCCAGTGTCCATGGACAGGCGCTGGCCGTCGGAAAACGCGACGCGCCCACCTGCACCGACTGCCATTCCGAACACAAGATCGTCTCCTTGAAGAACAGCGCCAGGATCTCCGAAGACGTCTGCAGCCGATGCCATGCGTCGGAACGTTTGAACACGAAATACGATCTGCCGACCGACCGCGTAAAGACATTCTTTGCCAGTTACCACGGCTTGGCGTCGCAGTATGGCTCGACCGTCGCCGCCAACTGTGCGAGTTGCCACGGTTATCACAAAGTCCTTCCCTCGTCAGATACGAATTCCACGATCAACCGCATCCACCTGGTCGAGACCTGCGGCAAATGTCATCCGGGCGACACCGAAAATTTCGCGTTCGGCCGTGTCCACGTCGCCGCCGACGGGCCGGTGTCCGGCTCCCATCCGGGCGACCGCATCAACCGACTTGTCCGACAGGTCTATCTGGCGCTCATCTTTGTGACGATCGGCGCCATGTTCGTCCACAACCTGTTGTTGTTCCTGAAAAAGACGGCGGCGCGGATGCGGTTGGATGTCCGGCCGGTCCTGCGCATGAGCGTGGCCCAGCGCCGGCAGCATTTTGTCCTCGCCGCCAGCTTCATCATGCTCGCCATCACCGGGTTTGCGCTGAAATTTCCCGACTCATGGCTCGCCAAAGCGCTTGGCTCGCATGAACCGTTCCGGCGCTGGACCCATCGCATCGCCGGCATCGCCCTGCTCCTCGGCGGCGCATGGCACCTCGTTTATCTGCTGTCGTCAAAGGACGGACGGCAATTGGTGCGCGACCTTTTCCCTCTGCGACGCGATCTGGTCGATGTCTGGCAGGCGGCCCGCTATCTCGGGGGCATGAGCCGGCAACGGCCGTTGATCGGCCGATTCGGCTATGCGGAGAAGATCGAGTATTGGGCCGTCGTCTGGGGCAGCATTATCATGGGAGTCACCGGCCTGATGATTTGGTTCAAACTGGACGTGACGCATTGGGCGCCACGTTGGGTCGTCGACGTTGCCTTGACGATCCATTACTACGAAGCCGTGCTGGCCTGCCTGGCCATCGTCGTGTGGCATTTCTACCACGTCATCTTCGACCCGGACATCTACCCGTTGAACCGCGCGTGTCTTGACGGGCGCGTGTCCCGCGAATGGCAGGCTCATGAACACCCATCGGACCGGGCGGCAACCGCCGGGAAGGACGATGAAGACGACGCCGAAAACGCGCCGTAGGCAATGCAACCTTTTGTTGCATATGCAACAAAAGGTTGACGCATCCAACTCATCGGATACTTCGGTCGGTCAGCAACTTCTCATCCCTGAGCCATCAAGCCTTCCCCTTCGCCCTGCCCTGAAAGCTGCGCCATTTGTCCAACGGCGCTAATCCCAAAATGATGATCGCCACCTGGCTGGCGACGAACACCATCAGCCAGCGGAACGCCGCGTCGGTGAAACCGTAGCTGTGCAAGCCGATGCCGAGCATGTTGACCCCAAACCAGGACCAGCTCGTGACGATGTTGCCGATGACGGTGAGGTTCATCAGGCCGCGTTCCTTCACGACGCCGCCCCAGCGCGCGTGCAGGATCATCGCGTTCCATAACACGATCAACAACGCGCCGTTCTCCTTCGGGTCCCAGCCCCAGAACCGGCCCCATGACTGGTCGGCCCAGATGCCGCCCAACACCGTCCCCGTGAAGCTGAACAGCGTCGCAAAACACACGATGCCGTAGACCATCCGCGCCAGCGACTTCGCCGTCTGCTCGGACAACGTCGTCGTCAAGGATCCGCGCAGGATATAGATGATCGCCAGGAAACCCGCGACGAACGTGGAGGCGTAGCCGAGCGTGACACAGACGACGTGGGTCGCCAGCCAGAAATTCGTGTCCAACACCGCGCGCATCATCTCCATCGTGTCCCCGGTCAACGCCAGGTTATGCGCGATGATCTGCGTCACGAACCCGACGAACGCGGCGACGACACAGCCGATGCCGTCGCGATAGATGCGTTCCAGGACCATCCCCAGGATGACCGCGCCCCAGCCGATGAAGATGGCCGAGGAATACAGGTTCGTCACCGGCGGCCGGCCTTCGAGGTACATGCGGAACGCGAGCCCGATCGTGTGGATGATCCAGGCGAGGACGACGAGCTGGAACGCCGACCGCCGCAGCCATTCCGACAGGTTGAACCATGAGAAGAGCGCCAGCACCAGCGCCAACACGTAGATCACGGTGGCTTTGTAGAACGGTTCCAATGTGCTGAAAAAGGATTCCTGGGCGGCCTTGCGCAATTGCGGCGTGTAACGGTCGGCGAGCCAGATGCGATAAGCGGTCAAGGCCTGGTTGAAATCGGCCGGCGCGCCGGCGCGATAGGCGCTGACCATCTGCGCGTAATATTTCGCCGCCGGGCTGATCTGGCCGGTGCGCGCGGTCTGCATCAGGTTCGTCCCCATGTTCTGCCACGCGTTCCGCGGCGCGGCGGGATCCGTGGGCGGGACGACCAGCGGGATGGCGTACTGCGAGACGACCTTGTAACCACCCATCAACGTGACCAGCGTGTTGAACGCGGCTTCGTCGTAGGGCTTGTGCTCATCGCGCGCCTGGATGGCCGCGATGCCGGGCACGATCGAACGCTGGAAGGTGTCGAGCTCGGCCGCCAGGTCATCCGACGCCGGCGGCTTGAGGCTCACCTGCAGCCGCTGGTACAGGTTCAATGCCTCATACAATTTCATCAATTGCGTCTCGAACACGGAGCGGTCCGACGGCGCGGACAATTTCTGCTCTTCGCGTTCCGTGATGCGGTCGGCCTGCCGGCCGATCTCATCCAGGCCGGGCATGAGCTGGCGGAACGTGTAATACTTCTGGTTCTCCGGCAGTTTCAACAGGCCGGTGACCTCGCCGTTGTCGATGCGGAAGATCGGCCGTTCGTCGGCGTCCGCCGGTTTCATCATGACTTCGAGCAGCCATTCGGTGGCCGACATCGTCTGCCAGCGGCCGCTCTCTTTCCACGAGACCGACTGCCGGGCGCGGATCTGGAGCAAGGAATTGCGCGCGAAGGAATCGAACGGCTGGAAACGTCCGCCGCTGAGGATGGGCAGCCGGCCGAATTCCCGGGCGTGGAAGCCGGGCTCCGGTTTTTGATGCAGCGACGACAGCACCCAGCCGAGCATCACGACGACCAGGGCGATGGGGATAAATTTTTTCATAACCAAACGACCTTGTAGTTGTTTTCGGCAGCAAGCGGCCGTCCCAATTCTGCGGCGCTCTCCCGAGCCGCCGCTACCATCATAGATCGCAAATCATAAATCATAAATGCTATGACATCCTCCGTTTCAGGAACGGCACGAGGTGCGACAGGAATTGCCAGACCAGGCCGACGGCGACCAGGACGCATGAGAAATAGGGCGTGAGCCAGCCGGGATTGCGGACGTCCTGCAACACGCTGCCGTGGTCGTCGGGATCGAAGCTGGCCTGGTAGAACGTCTCGCCGGCGTACCGCAACGGGTTGTTCATGTAGATCAGGACCTCGCGGTCCTCGCGGGTCTCGACGTTCTGGAGGCGGACGCGGCTGGAAAAATTCTTCGGGATATCGGTGCCCGGATAGACATCGTGGCGGAAATCGATGAGGTGGATGCTGAAATGTTTGTAGAACCGTTGCGGGCGCAGGACCATCTCATATGCACGGCCGTCGACCTTGAACTGTTGCGGCCGTTCGATGAAGCCGGAGACCAGGAAAGTGCCGCCCGTGCCATGCGGCGTCGCGATCTCGACCAGCGCCGACGGCACGTCGACGCGGTTCGGGTCGGTTTCGCGCGGCAATTCACGCCACCAGACGTTGCTGCCGACGCCGGCGGTGATCTTCGGCTTTTCATACCCATCCGTGTGCTCTTCGACCAGCGACGAATTCGCATAATGCGTCTTCAAACGGACGGTGAACGGCAGGTCAGCGCCGCTGAATTCGCCCGCCCGCGCCAGGCGATGCAGCGGGATGGCGACGACGCGGTCAAAGTCTTTGTCGGCCGTGTCGATGACCGCCAGTTCGTAGGCGCGGACGGCCTCGGAAAAATTCCGGGTTTCACCGATGCGCAAATGCATCTGGCTTTCGATCGAGAGCGCGTCGGTCAACATCTGGCCGACGAGCAGCAGCACGACGCCGAAATGGATCAGGATGATGCCGATCTTGCGTTTGCCCGGCTGATAATAGCGCGCATGGGCGACGAGCAGGTTGAGCAACAGCGTCGTCCCGATGAGATAACCGCCGGGAAAGACCGGGACCTTGAACCCGCCCGCCTGCCAATAGATGAAAAAGCTGCGGAAGAAACGGTTTTGAGTGTCGTAGAGCCCCGCATGCACCTGCGCGATCGTGCCCCAAAAGACCAGGACGCAGCCGAGGATCAGGAGGGCCACGGTCAGCCGGACGGACGACAGGGATTTGAACAGGGTCTTAAGCATGGGTTTTTGGAATGACTAATGACGAAGCACTAATGACTAAATAATACCAAATACCCAATGTCCAATGGCCACGGCATTCGGCATTCGGCATTGGAAATTCATTAGTCATTAGGTTTTAGAAATTAGTCATTCCGCGTAGCGGCGTCAGTATTTGACGTTTTGAACGAATTTCACGAACGCATCTTTCTGCGCATCGACCACCGCGGCGTCTCCCATGAGTTTGTAAAAATAGGTGCGGTCGCCTTGCGGCACCATGATTCCGATCAATTTCGCCGGTTTGCCGGTCTGCGGATTGGTGCCTTCCATGTCGATGCGCGTGCCCTTGCCATTGGCCAGCGGGACGTCCGTGGTCAGGATCTCGGCGATCGGCTGCAGCCCCAGCTGCCCGCGCCAGCGGTTCACATTGGCCTGCAGGCCGCCGCCGTCGCCGACTGAGGCACTGACGTTGACCGCCGCCTGCGCGCCGGCGTCGCCGGGCAACAAAAATTTCGCGACCAAAAATTGTCCGCCGGGAACCTCCTGCCATCCTGCCGGCACCTGCCAGTTCGGCTGGCCTTCATGCGAGATCGGGCCGGACGGGACGGGTGTCGCGGGCATCTGGGCGCTGGAGATGTCCGGATGACCGGGCGGCACCTGCGAGGCGGCGGTGACGAATTTCAAGGACTTGAGGAATTCGATGAACGCCGGCTTCTGCTGTTCCGCGAGGTCGGCGTCACCGGTCATCTTGAAGAACCAGGCGGTGCCGTCGCGGTGCTGGATGACGCCGAGGATGCGGGTCTTGTCGCCGCTGCCGGGATTGGTCCCGACCAGGTCATACAACTGCCCCGGCTGGCCGCCGGCCTCGATGTTCTCCGCGGACTTCTGCAATTCATCGGCCGTGACGGCGCCCAACCCGACCTGGCCCCGCCAGCGGTTCACGTTGGCCGCATCGTTGCCGGCCAGGCCGGGGAGCGGGATGACGCTGACGTCGGCGCTTTGGCCATTTTTCTCGATCTTGAACGATGCCAATCGCATTTCGGTGGGCGGCACTTCTTTCCAGCCATCCGGCGTCTTCCAGGTGACGGGCGACACCGCCTTGTCCAGGGCCGGGGCCGGGGCTGCCGGGGCACCCGACACGTCAGGATGACCGGGCGGTAACGGCGCACTCGGCGCGGACGCCGTCATCGGTGCCGGGGTTTCGTCTTTGGCGACGCGATAGACCTGGACTTCGTCCCGTTGACAGCCGGCCAGCAGGAGCACAGCGAACCCGCCGGCGATGATCGTAGTCTTTGGCATAAGAATCATGATGTTAACGTTTCCTCTAATTTAAGAAAAGCCATAGGTGACGCCAACCATTCGTTGCCCGGCACGAAGCAAAAATTGGTGGTCATAAAACCGTTGGGCGCAACGTGCATCGACGCTTGAGGGACGGAGGCGTTCGCCGGCCCGCGCTCAACGCTCAACCCGATGGTCTTTCAATACGGCGTCGCCTGGTGGTCCTTGCCATGGCAGGTCATCGTGCAATTGCCATGCAGGAAGCCGGTGCGGTTGTACTGCACCGGGCCGGTCGCCGACGGCGTCACGTAGGTCGTGTTGAAATTGATGAGATGCGGCGCGTCGGCCACGCCGTGCGAATCGTGGCAGGTCGTGCAGGCGGTCTGGTCGTCGACGACATGCTTGCTGTGGAACGGAAAGCTTTGGTTGCCGAGGATGCTGGAGCGACTGTGGCATTTGTAGCACAGCGCGTATTGCTGGGGGCTTTCCAACTGGAAATCCTGGGTGTTGAGATTGCGTTCGAGGAGGGGCGCGAACGCCGATCCGTGCGGCCCATTGGCACCGGTGGCGCCGGCCGCCGGGCCGGTGTCGCTGTTATGACAATCGGTGCAGGCGACCAGGCTCTGCGCGATCATCGGCGGGATGAGGCTGGGCACGATGTCGTTCCTCCCCTGCTCTTCCACCGGATGAAAACTTTGGTTGGCGGTCGAGAACTGCATCCGCGTGTTGGTCTGGATGAATTGCCGGGTCACGGTCGCCGGCCCGCGCGCGGTGCTGTCGGCGTGACACCGGTAGCAGAGTTCGTACTCGTGGACGATGGGATCGACGATGGCGCCGGCTTGGTTCAACCCTTTGACGCCGGCCAGGGCGCCGGACACGGTTTGGGCCTTTGGCGCTTTGCCGGTCAGCGTATTGGCCGCGTGCGGGTTGTGACAATCGGTGCAGGTGACGTGGCGCGTGGACGGGTTGACGGGGTCCTCGTTCGGCGCATGCGCCTTGCCGTTCAAAGCGATCGGATGGACGCTCAATTTCTGGAAATCGGCGGCGACATTTTTCGAAGAGAGATCACCGTTATGACAGACGAGGCAGTTCTGTTCCAACAATTCGAACCGCATCAGGAACTGCCCGGACCCGGCGCGATGCGTCGTATGGCAACTGTCGCAGGCGAGCGCGGAAACGGTGTCCGGCTGTTTGGCGGACGAGGCGACCAGTTTGGACGAGACTTTGGCGGTGACCACTTTGGCAGAGACGGCGTGCGCCGAGGACGACCACGTGGGACTGTTATGGCAGGCGAGGCAAAGGGCCGAGCCGCTGTTGTCCATCACGAGGAATTTTCCGAATTGATCGTCGTGCGGGTTGTGGCAGGCGGTACATTGCATCTGGCCGGCGCCGTCGAGTTTGACCTTGCCGGTCAACTGCGATGGATCGTTGAGCGCCGGGTCCTGGGCCACGAGCGCCGCGTCGTACACAAAGGAGATCGGATGATCGCCGGACAGGTCGGTCCCGAGATTACCGGCGCCGGACGGCATGGTGGTGACGCCGTTCTGCAAGGGGATAGGCGTGGTCCGGCTGTTGACGCTGCCGAGGGCAACGGTGCCGTCGTGGCAGCTTAAGCAGAGCCGGGAGGAACCGTTGGGCTGGCCGACGACGGCTTTCAAGGTGGGGCTGCTGTACACGATATAATTGGTGACCCCGGACAGGTTATGGTTCCACAACGGCGTCTGGCCGTTGGCGCGATGGACGGTATGGCAAAAGACACAGACATCGCCTTCATTGACGGCTTTGACGGCGCCGGGTCCGCCGACGGAAAGATTATGAACCGAGGTGACAACGCTGCTGGCGTGCAGTGAAACACTGCAAAGCCAATAGCCGACCACCCAGAGCCAAAACGGCGACGATCGCCATCGGTTCGATGTTCGGTGCTCGATGTCCGGCGTTCGATGTTTCAATCTGGTCTTCATGGTGCCCCCACGTATTGCAAAACCTGGACCCGATGGTTGTAGCCGTCGGTGATATAGATCCGGTTGTCGCGGCCGATGGCGATGCCGTTGGGCAGGCCGAACTGTCCCGATCGCGTCCCGGTCTCGCCGAGATTCAACAGCAATCGTCCGCCGGCGTCGAAGACCTGGACGTTGTCATACACCGCGTCGGCAACGTAGATATGCCCGAAGGTATCGGCGGCGACGCCTTTGGGCCGGCCGAAATGGCCGGACGTATCGCCGCTGCCGCCGAATTCGGAGATGAATTTCCCGTCGGCCGTGAACGTCTGCACCCGGCTGTTCAAGGAATCGGTGACCAGCAGGCGGCCGCGGTCGTCGACGCCCACGTGCGTGGGGAAATTGAATTCGCCGGGCCCGACGCCCCGCCGGCCGAACTGGAACCGGAATTTTCCCTGCAGGTCGAAGACGAAGACGGAATGCGATTGTGAATCGGCGACGACGAGGGCGTCGCCGGCGATGGCCAGGCCGGCGGGCCGCTGGAGGGGGGCGGCGATCTCGAGGACGGTTTTGCCGGCCTCATCGAAGCCGATCACTTTTCCCAGTTCCGAATCGGCGACATAAAAGACCCCCTGCTTGCGGGCGACGGCGACGGGTGTCTTGAAACGCGTTTTGCCGGCGGCATTCCAGCGACGCCATTGTTTGCGGGTGAGGTCGAGATAACAGACGGTGTTGTTGCCGGTGTCGGTCAGGCAAAGGTTGCCGACATCGTCGACGGCGATGCCGAACGGCTTTTGCAGGTTCTGCGATGCGCCGTCATCGCCGGTGATCCAATTGCCCATCCGTCGGAAGAACGAGGGATGCCAGCCGATATCCGCGGGGCCGGCGATGCTCTTGACGAAGACGACGCGCGGTTCATCGGGCGCGGGCGGCCAGACCGGCCGGTAGGCGGGCAGCGGTTCCTGCCGGGTCGACGCACAGGAGATAGCAAACCCGACGATCGCCAGCATCATCACCGTCGCAAGATGGAATTTTCTGCCCATATCAAAACGTTCTGCGGATCCGCAGGAAGATGAAATCGCGCAATTTCATCTGCCCGTTGAAATCCTGGTCGTCGTGTTCATACCCCAGGCGCGTTTCCAGCCGGCCCACCGACCAATTTAGATAGCCGCGCACGGCAAACAAGTCCTGATCGTTGCCGCCGCCGCGTTGTTGTTGCAACCCGGCCTGGACGTTCACGTTCAGGCCGGCCAGCGGATGCCATTCGCCGGTGAGCATGGAATTGTAAAAGGTGACGTGTTCGATCGTTTTCCCGGAAGTGGAGTTGAACGAGAACGTGTTCCATTGCTGGTTGAGATTGACGCCAAAACTCGCGTGGCCGGGCAGGCTGTGCGCGTACGTCTCGGCCAGGTTATAACTTTTGTTGTCGTAGGTCGTGGAATGGTGATCGGTGAAGTCGCCATGCAACGAAAACCCGTACCCGTTGAGATCGGCGCCGGCCTGGAATTCTTCGTCGTCCTGCAGGATGAAACCCGGTGCGCTGGCCTGGTTCCGGGTGAAACTGTATCGCCCGAACACACTGGCGTGGCCGCCCCAAAAGCTGAGCGTCACCTGGGATTGGTCGGCAAACGTCGAATAACTGCCGGAGGGATTGGCGACGGCCGTGTAGGTGACGAGGATGGTGTCGCCGGGCTGGACATTGTTGGGGCCGAAATTGTTGACCTGGATCTGCCAGGGATCGGTCGTCTGGTTCACGGTGTAATCGAGGCCCGGTTGCAATGTGATGGTGCCCGTGGAATCGGTGACGCTCGAGATGGCCACGTCGCGGGGGAGACCAAGGATGACGAGGTCCGTGTTCGGGACCACGTGGGATTCGTTGACGATGAGGACTTCGGAGCCGCTGGTCTTCTGGTCGGTAAAATTATAGCTCGCATTGTTCCCGAGCGAGAGCCCGCCCCAGCCGCCGAGACGTTTGTTGTAATTCACCGAGCCATCGGTCCCGGCCGAATACGAATCGAGGGTCGCCCCGCCCGAACTGCTCCGCAACATGCCGCCGTGGGCCTCGACGCCTGACGACAAGCTGTCGTACAACTGATGGTTGAAGCCGGCGGTGGCAAAATTCTGGACGGAATCAGAATTGTTTCCCGAGAACTGCGCCATGGAATAATTGTAATAGCTGTGCAATTGCCGGGAATGCCGGACGTTGTAGTTCAGCGTGCCGTTCAAGGTTTCCGACGACGAATTCTGCGAATCGACATCGTTGAACAGCAACGTCGACCTCAGCACGCTCTTCTCGTAATGCTCCGTGTCCATGACGTTGACGCGATGATAGCTGTTTTCGTTCCGGTAGGTCGCGCTGCCGGCGAGCGTGGACCGAGCGAATTCGCCGTATTGATAGTTCAGGTCGGTGACGTCTTTTTTTTCCCGCTCATTTTTGGCGCGAAAACTCAGGATCGACTGGTCGGTCGTCGATCTTTGGTTCAAGGTGCTGCTCTCCTCGTGCGATTGCTGGAACGAGACGTTCACCGGCACCGGCCCGTCCCGGTAACCGGTCGAGATGCCGCGCGATTCTGAATCGACGATCGCCGAATTGAAGAAGTCGTATTTCACCTCGTCATGGGCGCGGCTGTAGGAGAGCGACGTGGCGTATGGTTTGATGCTGAGCACGTTGGCCGTGACCGCGCCGTTGACGACCCATTGCTCGGACTGGTTCATCGCCCCGGTCGCGCCGCGTTCCTGCCAGATGTAACTCGGTTCGAACAGGCCGTTATAGGTCAACAGGTAGGGATGATAGACGTAACCGTTCCAGCCCAGGCCGATGCCGCTGGAGACATACAGCCGGTCGATCTGCTGCGTCGTCCCACCCGAACGAAACGTGTCCCGTTCCGCTTCGACGTCCGCCTTGAGGTATCGCGGCCGGGGAATCAGCCCCGTGGTGGGCGCATATTCTACGTACTCCCAGGCGTATTGCGCCCAGCCGCGCGAACTGCCGGCGGCCAACGCCAGCAGCGCGATCCAGCGGGGGAGGACCGATCGCCGGCTGTTCATGGCGCCCCTCCCCCGGTTTCCCGCGGTGCCGCGGCCGGCGACGGCGACGCATTCGTCGCTTCGGCCGGCGGCAGGGCATGGGTTTTGACCGGCTTCAACAGGTTCTTATCCGCCCCGGCGTGCGGATCATGGCAGGCCGTGCACGCCTGCGCCGGGTTGTCCGCGTGGACCTTGACCTTGGCCAGGTCCTTCGGCTCGTGACAATCCAGGCACAACGTCGCGATATTCTTCCGCAACAACGATTTCTCATCCGTCGAATGCGGATTGTGGCAGGCGTTACAGTCATCGAGGACGTCGTGCGTGAATTTCGCCCGGGTGGCAAAGTTGTCGTGGCAATCAAAACAAAGGGCCGGCGACGATTTTTTGACCAGGTGCTTGATATTGCCGGCGTGCGGCGCGTGGCAGGCCAGGCAGTCGCCGTCGGCGACGGGTTGATGCACGTCCTTCTTCTTCGCGACGTCCGCGTGGCAATCCGCGCAGGTGTTCTTGACCGATTGTTTCAGCAGGCCTTTGAAATTCGTCGCATGGGCGGCGTGACAGTCCAGGCAGTTGCCGGATTCGACCGCGAGATGCGTGAACTTTTTGCCGGCCAGCGGATTGTCGTGGCAGACCAGGCATAGGTCGTTGCCCTTTTTGACGAGGAGATTTTTATTCGGCGATTCATGCGGTTGGTGGCAGCCCAGGCATTCCCCGCTCTCAACCGGCTGATGCTTCACCTTCATCGGCGTCACAAAATCTTTGTGGCAGCTGAAGCAAAGCTGGCGCAGCGGCGTGGTGACCTTCGGGGAAAACCCGATGTCACCGTGGCATTGGACGCATTTGCCTTCCGCGAACGGCTTGTGGCGGTCATTTTCCGGCGGCTTTGGCCGGGCCGGCAGCGAGCGGACCACCGGGACCGGCACGGCATTGGTGCCGGTGATGACCACGGCGGAGGCGTTGGTCGGAGCGACGATTTCCGGCGGGACACCATCAAAAAATGTCGTCAACAGCTTCTGCTTCGTCGCCGAAGCGCACCCCGATGTCAGCAACAGGCCGCAGCATCCCGCCACCGCGGACGCGAGGAGGAGGTGGCCGATCTTTGCCGATGTTTTTTCATGTCTCACGGACAGGAGCGTTCATTTGCGTTCACCGAAACCGTAAACACTCAACTTGTGGTCGCCCATCTGGTTGATGACCATGACGAGGTATTCCACTTTGAACCCCGGCGCGGCATAACTTTGGAAGAAATCGACGTCGTCGTAATCGACGAGCACCTTCGCCGGCAACATCTTGTCTTTGGCGCTGCCCGCGGGGTCGCCAAACCAGGTCAACGGCCGGCCCTGCGCATCGAAGATCTGGGTGACCTGCGACATCGCATCGGTCGCGTAAAGGCGGTCTTCGCGGTCCACCGCGATACCTTTCACGCGCGCGAACTGCCCGGGGCTGTCCCCCATGCTGCCGATCGAGCGGACATAGTTGCCGGCGCCGTCATAGACCTGGACGCGAAAACCGCCGGTGTCGGCGACGTAGACGCGGCCCTCCTGATCCAGGGCCAGATTGGTCGGCATGATGATCGTGCGATCGTAATTGGTCTTGTCCCCGGCCGACGGGATGCTGAAGAGAAATTCGCGGGTGCCCTTGTCGTACGCCCGGATGCCATGGGTGATGAAATCCGCGATGTAGATGCGGTCTTTGCCGACGACAACGTCGCGCGGCTTCAGTTCGCCGGTCTTGCCGATGGCGCCGACATAATTTTCATTTTTGTCGAAGACGACGACCTGGTTGCGGCCGGCATCGGCGATATAGATGTCGCCGTTGGTATCGACGGTGATGTTGAGCGGCATGTTCAGGAACCCTTCGCCCTCGGGGACCAGGCCGCGAATCCGGCGCGTCTGCAGGTCCACGGTCAGGACCGCGCCGAGGTCGGTGTCGCATACATAGATCTTTTTATTGCCGGTGGCGGCGCCGTACGGTTTGCCGAAGCTCTTTTCGGGGGCCCGGACGCCGGTCAGGAAAGTCATGAGGCTTTTGTCCTCGTGGCCGCGGAATTCCCGTTCCGAACTGAAGGCGGTCAGGTACTGGAGCCGCGGTTCATCGGGCGGCGGTGGAAAGAAGTAATACGGCTTTTTAGTGGTCCTGGAGGTGGTGGCGCAGCCCGCGGCCAAAAGGAGGGCGGCGATCATCACGCCGGTGGTCGTCAATTTCATGGTTTTCATATCTGCCTGAAGGGCCGGTTTTTGTGCCTGCACCGTGCCCATCAAGACTGTGCCTTCCCGGGGATTTTTCGACCCCACATATCTTGCCCTTTGGTTCGCATTTTTTGGTTAATCCCTCTTCGGTCCCCCCACGGTGAGTCGTCGCTGAAGGATGACGAGGAGAATGATCAGGACGACGGCGAGTCGTTACAGAAAGCGAGGCCCCGGTCGCCCGGAGCCTCGCGTGCGGTCAGACTGGCAGATTATTTATTATGACAGGTCAGGCAGAGCTGACCGCCTTCCAGGTCGACGATCAGGTTGTGGCTGACGGTTGCCGAGGCCCCGATGGTCTTATGGATGTCGTGGCACGAGGCGCATTCGACGGATTGGCTCGGACCTTTCAGCATCTGGGCGAGGACAGAGCCGGACCCGATGGCGGGGGCGGCGACCAGTTCAGGGTCCGCGCCGGCGGCGGCCGAATAGCTGACGCCGATGGGATGCATCCGGGTGAGGTAGGTCCCGCCGGCGTCGAACTTGCCGGTGCCGGGATTGTACGTCTCGATCGCATAGCTGGGGACGTTGGTCGCGACGCCGCCATTGCCGTTGAAGGTCGATTTGCCGTAGTTTTGGTTCACGGCGATCGAACCATCGTGACAGCTCAGGCACGCGACGGACGAACCGAGCGTCAGCGCTCCGAGGCCGAGGGCATCGAAGTGCACGCTGCCGGCTTGGTCATACGTGACGTACTTGGTCGTCGCGTTGGTCGCCACGGCATGGTTCCACAACGGCGCGTTGGCCGCGCCGAACGGCGCCGCCTTGTGCGGGATGTGGCAGACCTGACATGGATTGTTGTAGGTGTTGGTTTCACCGCCCCATTTGAAGTTGGCGATGCCGGTGGTGCTGTAAACGCCGGCTTCGCCGCTGGGACTGAAGTCGTGTTCACTGCCGATGATGGTTGCTTTGCTCACGGAAGGCATGAATGCCACCGCTACTCCCAGGGCAACCCCGCCCAGAAGAATGTGTAGTTTTTTCATAATCTTAATTGCACGTGCGTTGGTTTCTCAGGTTATGACGTACGCAGCCCGAACCGGCGCCGCGCCGCTCCAGCGAAAAACCAGGCAACGGGCCTCGTGCCGGATCTTTCGTTGAAAGTGTCTTGGTAAAATGGCTTTTCATGCCGTCGCTCCTCCGACCACCAGGCCGGGCACGAACGTTTCGGCGGCCGCCCGCCGTTCCCCCGCCCGCCCCGCCAGCTTGCCCATCAAGGCCTTCACCCGGCGGGCGATGATGTCGTTGCACCGGACCAATTCCTGTTCCCGCAGCTTGGAATTCTCCCGGACGATCGTCTCCAGGTGGTCGATGTTGTAGAGGTAAACGTTGTCGAGCTCGTCCACGTCCGCGGCGATGTCGCGCGGGACGGCGATGTCGATCAGCACGAGCGGCCGGTTCCGCCGCAAAGACAGGACCGCGGCGACTTCGTCCTTATGCAGCACCGTCGTCGGGCAACCGGTGGAGCTGACGACGATGTCGGCTTCGGCCAGGGCGGTGAGGCGTTCGCTGAAGGCCAACGCGCGTCCGCCGAATTCCGCCGCGAGCGTCTCGGCGCGTTCGAGGCAACGATTGGCGACCAGGACGGAGCGGGCGCCGCGTTTGGCCAGGTGGCGGACGCAGGCTTCGCCCATCTTGCCTGCGCCCAGGATCATGACGGTCTTGTCCGAAAGGCCGCGCTCGAGGATTTTTTCGGCGAGTTCGACGGCCACGCTGCCGACGGAAGTGGCGCCACGGCCGACGGCGGTGTGGGTGCGGATCTCTTTGCCGATCTGCAGGGCGGTTTGGAACAGGCGATTGGTGATCGGGCCGGTGAGGCCGGCGGCCTGGGCGGCGGTGTAGGCGTTCTTGACCTGGCCGGCGATCTCGGTCTCGCCGATGACCATCGAATCCAACCCGCCGGTCACGGAAAACAGATGCCGGACGGCTTCCGCGCCTTCTTTGACATAAACATACGGCGTCACATCCAGGTCTTCGGACGCCAATTGGCGGAAGATCCGATGCACTTTGCTTTGAACCCAGGAGGTGACGCCGTAGATCTCGACGCGGTTGCACGTGGAAAGGAGGACGACTTCGTCCAGGCCGGCATTGAGTTTCAGCCGGCAACCGTGGCAGGGCAGCGAGGACGGGCGGACGGCGAGCTTCTCGCGCAATTCGACCGGCGCGGTCTTGTAGCTCAGGCCCACCACGAAGATCTTCGAAGGATCCAGGCCACGGTTGTTTTCTTGATTCACATGGTCAGTTTAAAAACATCTGCTAATAGCCGCTCTCCCTCCCTTGTTCATTACCTAACGTCTATTGATGCAACCGCACAAAAACATGCTGGTCAAAAATTGGTGAGTCCCGGGCAAAAGAAGGTGAGATACAAACTGCCGTTGTCCCTAGTATCTTATCATGATCATGGCTTCGATCCCGATCTCCACCGTGCGGCTGGACCGATTACCGCCCGGCATGTGCGCCGTCGTGCGGCGGATCGAAAGCGAGGATGAAGACATCCAGCGCCTGAAGACCCTCGGCATCTGCGTCGGCCGCCGCGTCGAACTGGTCAAAGCCGGCGATCCCCTCATCGTCCGGGTGTTCGGGTCGCGCCTGGGCCTGTCCGCCGAGCTGGCCTCACGCGTCTGGCTGGAAGCCTGTTCACCGCCGGACCATTGCATCCTGGAGGAGTCATCGTGCGCCTGAACGATTTTTTCACCGCCCGAGCGGGCGCTTCCTGCCACGGCGATACGCCGTCCGTCGCCGCGCGGCGGATCGATCCGGTCAAGAACGGGTCTTCGAAGCGATCGCACCAGCCGTTCACGGTGGCCCTGGTCGGCAATCCCAACGCGGGCAAGACGACCTTGTTCAATGCGTTGACAGGCTTGCGCGCCAAAACGGCGAACTTTCCGGGCACGACGGTCGAACGCCGCGTCGGCCGCGCCCAGATCGGCTGCCACCAGTCCGTGGTCGTCGTCGACCTGCCCGGACTCTACAGTCTCGACAGTTCGTCGCCTGAAGAAAAGGTCGCCGGCGATGCCCTGCGCGGCGAGGTCGCCGGCCAGGCGGCGCCCGACGCCGCGCTGGTGGTCGTAGACGCCACGAACCTGGAACGCAATCTGTTTTTGGTCAGCCAGGTGCTCGAATTGCATTGTCCGGTCATCATCGCGTTGAACATGATCGACATGGCCGAACGCGATGGCATCCGCATCGACGCCAAACGCCTCCAGGCTGAGCTGGGTTGCCCGGTGGTGCCCGTCTCCGCGCGGACCGGCAAAGGCCTCGGCGCTCTCCAGGGCGAGCTTGCCCGTTTGACCACCGGGACGGCACGGGAGATCGAACGGACCAAACCGGCCTGCACCGCTTGTTCCGGCTGTCCTTATCAGGCGCGTTATGAGTGGACCGAATCGATCTCCGAGAAAGTGATGAACGGCGCCGCCCGGCGGTCGCAACGCACGGAAAAGTTGGATGAAGTGCTCACGCATCCGGTGGCGGGCACGATGATCTTCACCGCGGTGATGTTGTCCCTGTTCGCGCTCATCTTCTGGGCGGCGAAGATCCCGATGAACCTGATCGACCAGTTGTTCACCCACATCGGCGGCTGGCTCATGGTCTGGATCCCGGACGGCGACCTCCAGAGCCTGGTCGTCAACGGCGTCGTCGCCGGCGTGGGCGGCGTGCTCGTGTTCCTGCCGCAGATCTGCATCCTGTTCTTCGCGCTTTCGCTGCTGGAAGACACCGGTTACATCGCGCGCGCGGCGTTCGTCATGGACCGCATGATGCGGCGGTTCGGCCTGCCGGGCAAAGCGTTCATCCCCATGTTGTCCGCCCACGCCTGCGCCATCCCGGCGATCATGTCGGCCCGCGTCATCGAAAATCCCCGCGACCGCCTGGTCACCATCCTGGTCACGCCGTTGATGACCTGTTCAGCGCGCATCCCGGTGTTCGCCATGGTGACCGCCCTGCTCTTTCCGCATTCGCCGCTCAAGGCGGCCCTGGTGTTCACGGGCGCTTACGCCGTCGGCGTCGCCTTCGCCATGCTCGCCGCGCTGGTCTTCCGGAGGACGATCCTGCCGGGCGGCAGCAAGCCGCTGGTGATCGAATTGCCGCCGTATCGCCTGCCCGCCCTGCGGACCGCGCTGTTGCACACGTTGGACCGCGCGAAGATCTTCGTGAAACAGGCCGGGACCATCATCCTGTTGATCTCGCTCGTCCTGTGGGGCCTGTCGCATTATCCCAAATCCGCCGCCCCGGCCGCGGCGGTGGCGCTGACCACGCAGGCAGCCCAGCTGGAACGGTCCGGCGATGCCGCCGGCGCCGCCGCGTTGCATCTGCAGGCCGATCATTTGACGGCCCAAAGCGCGCTGCAAAATTCCTTCGCCGGCCGGATCGGCCGCGGCCTTGAACCGGCGCTGCGGCCGCTGGGATTCGACTGGCAGATCGGCATCGGCATCCTGAGCTCGTTCGCCGCCCGGGAAGTCATCGTGTCGACCCTGGCCGTCGTCTACGGCGTCGGCGAGAACGCCGCGGACGACAACCGCTCGTCTTTATATGACACCTTAAGACACGCGTCGCGCACCGACGGCACGCCGGTGTTCACGACGGCCACCTGCGCGAGCCTGCTGGTCTTCTACATCCTGGCGGCGCAATGCCTTTCGACCTCCACCGTGGTGCGCCGGGAAACGAACAGCCTGAAATGGCCGTTGTTCCAGATCGCGTACATGACCGGCCTCGCCTACGTGGCCGCCTTCCTCGTCTTCCAGGCCGTCAGCCGCCTTACGTGAACGTCGCCGCGCGGTGAAGCTCGACATCACGCTGCCGCCGGCCATAACATCCGCCGACGTCCACTATGGGGCTCACCGAAAACCAGCGCCGCAGTCTGTTGCTCTCCATCGCCCTGGCGCTGGTCACCCTTTGCCTGTATTGGCCGGTGCGCCATCACGGGTACATCGACCTCGACGATCCGAGTTACGTGACGGAAAACCTTCCCGTGCGGACCGGTCTCTCGGCCCACGGATTGGCCTGGGCCGTCACGCAAAATCATTCCAGCAACTGGCATCCCGTCACCTGGCTTTCGCTGATGGCCGACTGCCAGTTTTTCGGGGTCCGCCCCGGGCCGCAACACCTCGTCAACCTGGCCTTTCACGCGGCGAACACGGTGATCCTGTTCCTGTTTTTCTGCCGGTTGACCGGCGCTTTATGGCGGAGCGCCCTGGTCGCCGCCTTGTTCGCCTGGCATCCCCTTCACGTCGAATCGGTCGCGTGGATCGCTGAACGCAAGGACGTCCTGAGCGCCTTTTTCTTTTTGCTCACGCTGTGGGTTTACGTGACCTACACCGCGGTCGCCGGCAAGGACCGGACCAAAGCAAGGGTTCGGTACGCGGCCGCGCTGGGCCTCTTCGCGCTCGGATTGATGAGCAAACCGATGCTGGTCACCACGCCCTTTGTGCTGCTGCTCCTGGACCATTGGCCACTGCGGCGATGGGGGGC
>Ga0068859_100002525_pt1 | contig 18568 bp, 17 predicted proteins | sample KBSSwiS22_FD_66585 | JGI IMG/M metagenome (GOLD analysis project Ga0068859, IMG submission 66585) | Switchgrass rhizosphere microbial communities from Kellogg Biological Station, Michigan, USA - KBS Switchgrass S2-2 | ecosystem: Host-associated > Plants > Roots > Rhizosphere > Soil ...
GGCCGCTGACGGGAAGCAACTGCTGCGCCAGATCAGCAAGCGGCCGGGTTTCGGCGAGCAGAAGACGAAGATCTTCGTGGCGCTGCTGGGCAAGCAGCTCGGTGTCGCGCCGCCGGGGTGGCGGGAGGCGTGCGCGCCGTTCGGCGAGGCGAGGAGGCAGCTACTGCTCCATCGCCGACATCGCCAGCCCCGAGTCCCGCATCAAGGTCCGAGATTTCAAGAAGGCCATGAAGGCGGCGGCCAAGTCGGGCGCCGCGTGACCTGACGAGTCGGAGCGGGTTCTCGACCCGAGGGGGACCGGTTTCCTCAGGCTGTCGTCAGGCGCTCAGCCAATGTCGCTCGGTGTCACACCCCGAGGCGCGGCGCCAGATCGTTCCGGCCTCCCTGCCAAGGAGGGCGGCGAGCTCATGTGCTGGCTACCAGCACGTCCTCTCCACTTGAAGGGTGCAGGTCGTCGGCCCGACCGGCGAAGTAGCGCTCGGCAAGCACCGCTCCCGGCACGTGGTGGACGTCCTTGAAACCCGACTCGCGGGCCAGCGCCAGCATTTCGTCGGGTGTGTAGAAACTGATGAACGGCGTGTTCGAGGCTTGCGCGCCTTTCCTGGACGCCTCAAGCCCGGCGCGGTCGGCCTCGTCTCGAAGTAGTTCGGGAGGCAAAAGGAACGTCATGGCGACCGTCGAGCCGGGGGCGAGTCCGGCGATCTGGCGCAGTGCGGCCGCGGTGGCGTCCTTGGTGAGGTACATGGTGACGCCGGTGGAGACGACGACCGCGGGCCGTCTGGCGTCGAAGCCGGCGAGGGACAGGTGCTTCAACCAGTCCCCGTCAACCTCGAAGTCGACGGGGACCAGGCGCAGCCAGTCGGGGATGCCGTAGCCGAGCTCGATCAGGCGCTTGTGCTTCCATGCCTGGGGGCCGGGCTGGTCGATCTCGAACACCGTCAGACGGGCGGCGATCTCCGGCCTGCGCTGGGCGAAGGTGTCCAGGCCCGCGCCCAGGATGACGTACTGGGTGATGCCGTGGTCAGCCTTCTCAGTGACGAGGTCCTCGATGAGACGCGCGCGGGCCACAATGGATGCCCGGAATCCGCTGGTGAAGTGAGGGTCCATGTCCGGCCGGGCGCGCCAGCCATCGTCTGGGGCGGCCAGCCGCAGGCCGATCTCGTCGGCGAGGACGTGCGGTGGGGCGTCGACCTGGACGTGCATAGCCCGCCAGAGGGCGACTCGCACCGCGGTGCCGTCCGGTGCCGCGTTCCGCGGGTCCGTCATGGTTTCTCGCTCCTCGGGTCAGTTCCTGGCGGGTGCCTGAAGGCTCCACAGGCGCCCGTCGGGATCACGGACGGTCGTCTCTCTGGTCCCGTAGTGGGTGTCCTCAAACGGGGTGACCACCTCGACGGCCGGGCCGGGCCGGAACGCCTCCGCGTCGGACACCTTCAGCACGATGCGCGGCGCCTGAACTTCCTGCGTCTCGGGGACCTCCGCGATGAAGACATAAGGACCGTCACCGTTGCGAAGCTGGCCGGAGCTGTGATCGGTCTCGAATGCCAGCTCGAATCCCAGTGCCTGGAAGAACCCCGCAGCCCGGCCCCAGTTGTGGGTCTCCAGGAACACGGCTTCGATTCCTTCGGTCGTCATGTCAGATCTCCGATTCGGACGATGGCGGTCGCTGTCCGTGGGCGTCGTCGAGGTATGCGCGCAGCGCGGCGGCGACAAGCGCCGAGAGGGACAGTCCTGACTCGATGGCATGGTGTTTGACCTGCCTGATCAGCCCGATCGGCAGGTACACGTTGAACTGCTTGACGTCCTCGTCGCCCACGCCGCAATGCTAGCATGCTAGCAACCTAGTGTGGGAGATGCACGCTGCCATCGCGCAAGCCCTCGCGTGGATGCCCCACTCCATCGTTGCGAGACTGGTGGGGATCAGCAGATTTCGTTGGAGCGGGCGTTCGCGGCCCCTCATGACTTGACGAAGCGGCTTGGCTGGTCGCTGGACGTCACGGAGCTCGCCGGCTTCGACCCGGACGAGCTGGGCAGGGCCTTCTCACGGCAGCCCGCGGGTGGAAGATTGTTAAGACCTACGGAGCGTAGAGACCGACGGAGTCGGGCTCGGAGCGGACGTCACAGTGTTGTTGATCGCCGGCTCCTGCTGGTTTTCGTCGCCCCCCGGCAGCACAGGCCGCCGAACGCGGGGTTCCTCGCGCAGGTCGGCCTGGTGGCGTTGCCCGGGTCAGACACCGCAACACCCTGAACCAGGAGCTGCCCGCAGCCCTTGCTCCGCGTACGGGGTGAGGGCCGCGCGGCCCGGCGACGAGGGTTGCCGACTCCAGCGCTCGACGGCGACAATGCCGTCTCCGTTGTTGGCGGGGATGTCCATAGCGATGAAACGGACCGCCCAGGCGGTGGTCGGCGGGCACCGGCCAGGGTGAGGGTGAGCTGGTCTTTCGGCATGGTGCGCAGCCGGCTCGAGCAGGGGCCGGTGAACGGCGGCGGGGACCTTCGCCCGTCGGATGGTCGTGCCGCTGTCAGCGGAGCCGGGACAGTGCGGCTGTCACTCCGGCCGGGTCGAACGCGGCGGGGTCGAGGTCGGCCGGGTCGTCGAGGCCCAGCCATTCCAGTCGCTCCTGGTGCTCGGGATGATGTGGGTCATCCAGGATCTCCAAGAGCGCCTCGTACCCCCAGACGCCGCCGCAGTCCTCCGGTGGGGCCGCGCGACGGCCGCCGGTGCAGCGCGGATACCGGACGTCTGGGCTGCGTTCGAGGATTTTCTCCAGCACGATCTCGTGTTCCCAGGAGTCGCCGAAATCGTAGGTGTAGCTGATCTTTGCCTTGACGTCGGGAAGTACCTGCTCCAGCGAAACCGGCTGTTCGGCACGCTGGCCGAGATCCGCGTCCGGAGTGCCGAATCTGCCGTACGGCGTCTCGAAGGCGTGCAGATGGCTGTCGTCCCAGTCGAACGCCACTTGGAGGATTGTGTGCAGGCGTGCCAGGCTGGTGTTGGCTGGCACCTCCAACCGTCGCCAGATCGGTGGTTTCGTGCCGCGCAGCCCGACCTTGATCTGGTAGACCGGGACCGGCTGCGCCTTGCCCCGCTTCGGTTTCTTGGGGAGCGGCGGCGGTGCTGACCTACGGCTTGTCGCCGGCAGGCCGCGCTGCCCGGTCAGGTTCGCCAGGGCGAGCTCGGCGGGGTTCACCCCCCGCTCGTCCAGCATCCTTATAAGGCCGGCCATACCGTCGAGTAGGTCGATTTCCTCGTCCCCGTCGTCGTCCGCATGCGGCGCGGGTGGTTTCCGCGGGGTTGGCAGCGTCGCGAGGCGCGACCGCAGCACCAGCGCCACGGCCTCGTACGGCGGCCCGTCCTCGCCGTCCTCCTCCTCGAAGAAGCTCTCGTCGAAGAGACTTTCGTCCTCGTCGCCGAACCCGAGAAAGGAGGCAGCGTCCCCGTCGTCCCCGTCGAACAAGGGCTCGCCGTCGTGCACCGCTCGCGCGTTCAGGGCGTTCTCGACCTGCCAGCGGAACTCCTCCGCGTCCAGCGTCTCCGTTCGGAGCCTGACCTTGTCCTTGCGAGCCTCCGCGGTGATCCCCTGCAGCACCTTCGGAAGTTCCTCGGCTGGGAGAACGAGGAGGTCCTGGGCCTCGCCGCAGGCCGAGGGGTCGACGCATACCAGGAACGCATGGCGCCTGCCAGCCCGCTGGACTGTGCAGCTCAGGAAGACGGCGATGCCGTCGTCGTCGTACCGGCGCTGGAAGTCGCCAACCAACGGCGGCACTGTCAGCTCGTCCGCCCACCGCGGCCGGGAGATGCCGGCCGCGGCCAGCCGGCCCGCGGCGGCATTCGCGGTGGCGTTGGCCGGCGCCGGCGCGGCGGAACCTATCGCCAGCAGCATCGCGAGGGCGTCCCCGGTCGCCGCCGCCTCAAGCCGCGGCACGATCTCCTTAAGGAACTCGTCCCCGACCGAACCATCGGTGAGGTCGTCGAGCACGGCGAAGGTCGCACCGACGATTTCCGCCATCAACGCGTCGTCGCTCTCGCGGAGTGTCCCGCCCATGCTGAGCATGCTGGCGGTGACCTCGCGCAGCTCCGCTTCCCGCTCGTCCTGAGGCCGCCGAGACTGGGCCCGGACCTCCGGCACGGACGACAGCGCGCGCGGCGGGGTGCGTCTGGCCGGCGCCGAGCCCTTGGAAGAGGGCTTCTTGTCCTTGCGACCGCGGCTCACGGGACTCATGGCCTCAAGTCTGCCTTGGGCGTTATGCCGTCAGGTGGCCGGCACGGTCCGTCCCGCGCACTGTGCCTGATCGTCCTGACAGTGGGGATGGCCCGCGCCGGCCTCGGCGCCGGCAGCTCAAACTCGAGGGATCACGCGGTAGCCGCCCGTGTATCAAGACACGCCGGGCCTTCCCGATTGGAGACCACACCGAGCCGCTGTCGCCGTCGTACTAGCTGCTTCACGGCCGGGTGAAGGTCATATGGGTAGTGCCACCGGGGGTGGTGGTGGATTCGACGGTGAAGCGGGACTCGATTCCCTCGAGACCGTCCCATAGCCGCACCCCGCGTCCGAGGACGATCGGAACGACGGCGATATGCAGGTGGTCTATCAGGTCCGCGGCCAGGAACTCGCGGATCACGGTCGGCCCGCCGCCGATCCTGACGTCAAGGCCACCCGCGGCCTCGCGTGCCTGGTGGAGTGCTTCCTGCGGGGTGGCGTCGATGAAGTGGAACGTCGTGCCGCCCTCCATCACCAGCGAGGGACGAGGATGGTGGGTCAGGACGAACACAGGGGTGTGGAACGGTGGATTCGGTCCCCACCAGCCCGTCCACTCGTGGTCCTCCCAGGGGCCGCGTTGCGGTCCGAACTTGTTCCGTCCCATGATCTCCGCGCCGATGCCCGGTTCCCAGGCTCGTGCCAGGGCGTCGTCGACCCCGGTCTCCCCGCCGTCCTCGCCGTGCATGGCACGGAACGTCCTGGTCTGGAAGAACCAGGCATGGAGACGCCCCTCGGCGTGGCCGAACGGTCTGTCGAGACTCTGCCCTTCACCAGTGCCGAAACCGTCCGCGGAGACGGAGAAGTTGTGCACCCGTACACGGGACATCCTGTGCCTCCCACCGCGCTGAAGAAGATCAAAAGCGCGTCCTTGATCCGGGGTCGCCTCTCGACCCTCTCACGCATAGGTCGAATCAGACGGCCGCGGATCGACACGGCAGACGGATCGGGCCATGTGCTTCGGACTGGTGGGCTGCCGTCGCGCAGGCCTCGGCGCGGGTCGAAGACGAATCAGCCGGTTAGCCAACCGTCAGCAGTGCCTTGGCGATCGTGTTCCTGTTCTCGATCGCGGTGTGCGCCTGAGCCGCCTGAGTGAGCGGGTGCCGTGTTCGGCGAGGTCGAGGGCACGGACGGGTATGGAAAGACCGCGGTGATCGCGGTGGAAGCGGCGCGCAGGCCGGTGGTGAACGGGGCCAAGGCTGGTGTCCTGGCGCCGTCGCAGGCATTCGATCCGGAATCCTACCTGGGCTTCCTGTCGGGGCACGGCGTGCGCTGGCGGGTCACCGAAGGCTGAGCCAGGCTGGTCAGCCGCGGGGCGCTTCCGGCCGTGCCGCCGCGGGCGCCGCGTGATCTCGGCCGGCAGAGCTGAGCGGGTCACGCGGCCCTGCTGACCCCGCCAACCTGAGCAGCGCCACCCCGGCGAGGTAGGCGACCAGGCCGCCCAGCGGCATGCCTGCGAGGTAATGAGCCTTGTCGGGGGCCGCGTTGTTGCTGATCAGTCCGGCGGCGGCCCCGCCGTAGGCCGCCAGGGTGAGCACGAGGCATGGCACCGGGCTCGCGAGCCGGCGGGCGAGCCACGGCGGCAGCCGGCCAGGCGTCACCGGGCGTCTGGCGCGTATCTCGATGCGGCCGAACAACGCCACCAGCCCGGCCAATATCACCGTGAGCATGAGGAACCATGGGACCCGCCACAGCCACCAGGAGACGGTGCCCGCCGTGGGGGTCGGCAGCGCGCCCAGCGCGTCCAACAGGCCGACGAGCAGCAGCACCGCGCACATGTGCCACAGGAACAAGGTGAAGACCACCAGGTTCACCCCGACAACCGCCTGCCAGGGCCGTCGGCGGCGCAGCCAGCGCTCGACCGGTCCGCGCAGCATCATCACCAGGCCGAGCTGGAAAGCGGTGTCGGCGAGCAGGGCCACGGTCGGCGGCGAGGCGTTGTGCGGTCCCTTTCCGGAGACGTCGACCATGCTGACCGGATAGGGCCCGGCCAGCGTCAGCGCCATCACCAGGGCCAGGCCGCCGAACAGCAAAGGCGCCCATACCCGAGGCCGGAACGGCAGCCGGCTGTCCCACCAGAAGAACCCGATCTGGTGGATCAGCAGCCAGCTGTAGACGTAGCCGCCGTCCGCAAGCTCACCATGGCCGTTCAACCGGGCGACATCCCCGAGGGCGGTCAGCACGGCCAGTACGACCACCACACTCCAGCCGAACCGCTGGTGCAGCCAGAGCATCACCGGGGTCAGCAGCACCACGGCGAGGTACACGGACAGGAACCACAGCTGGATCGTGGCGAACCAGACGGCCAGCCGGGTCAGGCTTCGGTCGGCGCCCAGCAACTGGGCGATCAGTGCGACGCCGGCCACCACGATCAGGAACGCGGTGGTGGGCCGCAGCAGGCGAGTCCCGCGGCTCTGCAGCCAGCTGACCGCGTCGCCGCCGCGGCCACGGTGCGCGGCCAGCGACGCGGCGTTCGCGTATCCGCCGGCGACGAAGAAGAGCGGCATCACTTGGACCAGCCAGGTGAACGGGTACATCCACCGCATCGACTCGAGCGCCGAGTGCCCGGCCAGCTGTCCGTTCCTGTCGTGACTGATCACGCTGACCAGCCAGTGGCCAAGGACGACCAGGACGATCGCGATGGCCCGCAACAGGTCGACGTACCGCTCCCGCGACGGCGGTGTCTGATCGGCCAACTCGCGCACGACCCGCACCCGGTCAGCTTTCCACGGTGGTCCGTGAGAAAGGATGCTCCGCGCTATGGCTGGGTGAGATCGATCTTCGCGGGGAACGGAAGCCGCCGCTTCGACGTCAGATCGTGACGACCGTGACCAGGTCTTCGAGGCCTCAGCCGGCGCGGTCGGACGGCACTGTCGCGGGGGCGAGCCCTGGCGGGAGCGGCGCTGGAAATGGCGCGGTGGCACCGTCGGAGTGACGGTGCCACCGGGTGGTTGAGGGCTCGATTTTGTGAAGACCACGCGGATTCGGGGCTGCTACCGGCGTCTGAACTGGCTCGGGCGATAGGGGAAGGCGAAGTCGGCGGCGAAGAAGGCCAGGCCGAGCCAGACGAGGTTGACGTCGTTGATGTGGACGTCGAGGGCGGCGAGCAGGAAGCACAGTGCGGCAACTAGAGCAAGCATGATCCAGCGTTACCCGGGCATCGCCCCGCAAATCGTCCGGCTCGGTACGGGGCGCGGCGCTGCGTCGGCGCCGGGGTGCTCGCCATAGGCTCGTCCGGTGCGGAGGTTGACGGTCGGCGGCGGACTGGGCAGGGCGTGCGGCACGCGGGCGGCGGCGGTCATGATCGTCCTCGCCGTTCTCCCAGCCTGTCACGCGGCGTCCACGAGTGCCTCGAAGGCGACCGGGAGCCCATCCGGGGCGGCCGCCTCGGCTTCGCTGACGCCGCGGTCGACGCCAGAGCCAGCCCTGGCGCCCGATGGCACGCCGTACTGCGGCGCGAGCCAGTACGTCTCGGAGATCACCGTCGAGAAGTGGACGAACGGCGACTTCAGGGTCTCGTTGCGGCCGACGGACGCGGGACGGCACGCCAGCGACCAGACCGCGGCCGCCAACGTGATGTGGCAGCAGATCCGGCGCTGTCTGACGCCGTCGGCCGGGTTCACCAACCTGGACGGCACGGTCGGCGACAGCCTGCAGGACCAGCTGCACTGCCACGAGTTCCTGGCGCTCGTGCCCGCGTTGCACGGGGGCCAGGGCTACGCGACCGGCGACACGTTCGATCTCGAGAGCTGGCGGCCGACCTTCGGGGAGAGCCGCTGGTACTCGACCCGGTGCGGCAACACCCTCGGCACCGACCCGTCCGGCCGGCCAGCCGCGACCTACCGCCCGGACGGCGTCAGGATCCAGTCCACCGCCGCCGGCGAGCACGAGTAGCCGACCGGCCGCGCCCCCGCGGCCGCGTCCCACCGGCCGGCGCCGACGGACTGTCCGCTCTGACGGGTTGGCCCCTGACGGGTTTAGCGCACGCGCAGGTTGTCAGAGGCCGCGGGCACCATGGCCGCATGAACGCAACTGGGTCCGGACGGGTCGGGTTCGCGCTGTTCGCCACGGCGGTCGGCTGGTGTGGCGTCGTGTGGGGCGATGACGGCATCGTCCGGGTCGCGCTGCCGGCGAGACCGGACGGCCAGGCCGACGCGGTCGCGCGCGCCGCGACCCGCACCGATCTGCTGACCAGCCATCCGGACGCGGCCGAGGCACTGCCGCCACCCGACGTGGCAGCCGCGATCGAGGGGATGATCGCGCTGCTCGCCGGGGAGCCCGTCGACCTGGCCGACGTGCGCGTCGATCTCGGCGGCGTCCCCGAGTTCCACCGGCGGGTCTATGAGGTGGCGCGCGGGATTCCGCCCGGTTCGACCTTCACCTATGGCGAGGTGGCCGCCCGGCTGGGCATGCCTGGCGCGGCGCAGGCCGTAGGCCAGGCACTGGGCCGCAACCCGGTGCCGATCCTCGTGCCCTGCCATCGGGTGCTCGCGGCCGGCGGGCTCGGCGGCTTCTCCGCTCCCGGCGGCGCCGTGACGAAACAGCGCATGCTGCGCATCGAAGGAGCGCTGCCCGCCGAGCCGCCGACCCTGTTCGACGAGCTGGTCACCGGTTCCTAGAGCCGCTTGGCCTGCTTGGCGGCCCTGGCGGGACGGCCGGTGAGGGCGCGGGCGACGTCGGAGGCGGCCAGGCGGATTGGCGTCCACACGGTGTGCCGCAACCAGCGCGACGGCCGGATGACCGACAACTCCAGCGCGGCCGCCACCGCGCGCGCCGTGGGAACGGCCACCGCGCGCCAGCACCAGCGGGCCGGCGCCGCGGGCAGCCGCAGGACGAACCTGGTCGCGCGCCCAGCCCAGCCCAGCACCGCGACGGTCCCGCGCCAGCCCGGGACGATCACCACGCGGGTCAGGCAGCGGCCGGGCCGGGCGACCAGGTGCCAGAGCAGGGACGCCGCCAGGCGGGCGAGGAGGCGCAGGCAGGCCAGTGCCCCGCGCCAGACCTCGGCCAGTGCCCACCTCAGCCCCAGCCCCAGTGGGGCGAGCACCACCCGGGTCAGCCAGCGGCTGGGCCGTACGAGCAGGTGCCAGGTCAGGAACGCCAGGAGGCGGGCGGACAGGCGCAGGCCCGCCCATGCCCCGCCCCAGCCTCGAACGAGCACCCACGCCGTCGCGCGCCATGCCGGCCGCAGCGCCACCCGTGTCAGCCAGCGCCCGGGGCGCACCCCCAGGTAGTAGGCGACCAGGCCGGCCGCCCGGGACAGCGCCCGCAGCCCGTTGCCGGTCGTCACGGCGAGCCAGCCGAGTACGAGCCGGGCCACCCGCAGGACGGGCAAGCACGCCCGCGACCAGAGCCAGGCCAGCGCCCGTCCGCCCGGGCACAGCACCCAGTCCCATACCGCCGACAGGATGGCCGATAGCGCCCTGGTCAGCAGGCTCAGGGTCTTGCACAGCAGCCGCAGCACCGGGTAGAGAAGCCACTCCCAGGTCGCCCGCAGCAGCCAGCGCAGCACCAGTGCGACCAGCTCGTAGAGCAGCCGCAACGGGAGAAAGACCGCGAAGGCGACGGCCCTGGCCGGCCAGACGGCGAACACACGCACCGGCCAGGCGACGGGCACCGTGGCCCGCCCGTCGGTCGGGAGCTCCTGCGGCCGGGACGACTCCGGCGGCTCGGGCCGGCTCATCGGTGTCGCCGCCTCTTCTCTGGGTGGTCTCGTGGGTTCACCCAAGGAAGCACGGCGACGGCGGCGGTTGACGGTCTGTGTCAGGAGTTGGACGTCCCAAGCCTGATGAGTGGCACACATCCTCGGCGTGGGGAATCGTCGGCCCCTGGATTGGTTGTCGATGAGTAACTGTTACGTCTCTATAACGATCTCGGTGGGGAACTGTGAGCACACCTCCGGCACATTCGTCGACCGGCCAGCGGGCATCGGCACCCCGGCGCACGGAGTGTCCGTGATGGCGGCCCCGGGGACGAGGCCGGACGAGGCCCCGACAGCAGGTGCCGAGATGGTCCCGGCGGCGCGTTCCGAAGGGGCGCCGACGGCAGGTTCCGAGCGGGCGCCGGTGGCAGGGGAGCTGGGCAAGGGCGGCCGCTACCTGGTGCTGGCGATCTGCTGCATGAGCCTGTTCATCGTCGGACTGGACACGACGATCCTCAACGTCGGCCTGCCGTCGCTGAAGCACGACCTGCACGCCCCGGACTCCGGTCTGCAGTGGACGATCGACGCCTACGGGCTGGTGATCGCGAGCCTGCTGTTGTTCTCCGGCTCGATGGCCGACCGGCTCGGCCGCAGGCGGGTGTTCCGGACCGGGCTCACCCTGTTCTCGGCGGGCTCGCTGCTGTGCAGCCTGGCGCCGGGCCTCGGCTGGTTGATCGCGTTCCGGATGGTCCAGGCCGTCGGCGGCTCGATGCTCAACCCCGTGGCGATGGCCATCATCACGAACACTTTTACCGACCGGCGCGAGCGGGCGCGCGCGATTGGCGTCTGGGGTGCGGTGATGGGCCTGAGTATGGCGCTCGGCCCTGTGCTCGGCGGCGTGCTGGTCGACGGGATCGGCTGGCGGGCGATCTTCTGGATCAACGTCCCGATCGGGCTGACCGCGATGGTGCTGACCGGGCGGTACGTGCCGGAGTCCACGGCGCCGCGGGCTCGGCGCTTCGACCCCGCGGGACAGCTGCTTGTCGCCGCGACTCTCGGCACGCTCACCTACGCGATCATCGAGGCGCCGTCGGCCGGCTGGACGTCCACCCAGACGCTCGTCATGTTCGTCATCGCCGCCATCGCGCTCCTCGGCCTCGTCCTCGTGGAGAGCCGGCGGGACGAGGCGCTGCTGGACACGCGGTTCTTCCGCAGCGTGCCGTTCTCCGGCGCCACCGCGATCGCCGTCTGCGCGTTCGCGGCCATGGGTGGCTTCCTGTTCCTCAACTCGCTGTACCTGCAGAACGTGCGCGGCTACTCCGCGCTGCACGCCGGCCTGATGACGCTTCCGATGGCGGCCTTCGCCGCGATCATGCCGCCGATCTCCGGTCGGCTGGTCGGCAGCTACGGGCCGCGACCGTCGCTCATCGCCGCCGGGCTCGCCCTGCCGGCAAGTGGGCTGCTGCTGACGTTCCTCGGGCCGCACACCAGCCTGGCCCTGCTCGTCTGCGCCTACGTGTTGTTTGGCGTCGGGTTCGGGATGGTCAACGCGCCGATCACCAACACCGCGGTGTCCGGCATGCCGGTCGCCCAGGCGGGGGTCGCGGCTGCGGTGGCCTCGACCAGCCGGCAGATCGGGATGGCGCTAGGTGTCGCGATCCTCGGCTCGGTGGCCGCCCGCCAGGTCGCCGGCCGGGCGTCGATCGACCCGACCAGCGCGCCGGCCTGGTGGATCATGGTTGGCTGTGGTCTCGCCATCGGCGTTCTCGGCGTGCTGACCACCGGCTCCTGGGCTCGTGGCACCGCCGCGCGGACGGCCGCTCTCTTCGACACCCCCGTGAGGCGGCCGGAATTGGCGGAGACGCTCACCACGGCCGGCCCCGACCGGTTGACGGCGTGACCGCGGCTATGTCACCGCGGCCGGCCGCGGTGACAATAGACGCCATGAGCGCTGGGACCGGCGGCGTTCCGGCGCTCGACCGGACTCCCGACGACGAGGAGGGCGCCCCCGCGGAGGGGACTGCCGTCTCCGGCCCGATCGCCCCTACCCCTCAGGTCGCCCCCGCGGACGACGTCGCGGGGCGGGTCTGGCGGCGGATGCGGGAGCTGGTGCTGGGCCGCAACGAGCGGCGCCGCGAGGTCTGCGACGCACTGGACCTCAGCTTCATCCGAGTGAAGGCGCTGCTGAAGCTGCGACCCGGGCCGAGCGCGATGCGAGACCTGGCCGCCGCGCTTGCCATCGAGCGCCCGCACGCCACCGTCGTCGTCGACGAGCTCGAACGGCGCGGCCTGGTCGCGCGGACCGTGCACTCAGACGACCGCCGCTGCCGTCAGGTCGCGCTCACCGAAGCGGGTGAGCAGGCGGCGCTCCTGGCCGACCGCATCCTCAGCGAGCCCCCGCCCGCGCTGGCGGCCCTGCCGGCCGAGGACCTCGCCGCGCTCGACCGCCTGACGTCGGCGCTTGAGAACCGGTGATCGCCAGCCGGGCGGCCGGACGCCTCGGCCGCACCCCTCGGCCGCACCCCTCGGCCGCACCCCTCGGCCGCACCCCTCGGCCGGACGCCAGCGCCGGGCTCAGGACCGGGTGATCGCGCGGGCGCGGGCCCAGAAGGCGTCGAACAGGGTGTAGGAGGCCGCCCGCGACGTGTCGGAGTGGCGGGCGATCTCGTCGCGCAGCTGCGCGAGCGCGACGCCCGCGCGCCAGCCCAGGAAGCCGGGTCGACACGACGAGCCCGCCGACGCGCCCGCCCGATGCTACGGGGGTCGGTTGGTAATGCGCGCTACAGAGTGAGTAACAGGGCCGGCACCGTGAGGATGGCGACCGCGGCGGCGTAGGCGGCGACCGGATGCCACCAGGGGACGGCCGGCGGGTCGAGCAGCCGCACGATCCGGGCGATCACCGGCGACCGTGACGGCGGATCCGCCTCCGCCGGCTCGACGGAGGCGGCCACCGGCGGTGTGGCTGTGCGTGACGCGGCAAGTCCCCGGGCCGGGCGCTGGGGCGCGGCGCCGGCCCCACCGGCAATCGGGCCGCGAGGGGCGGTCGGCGTGCCGGCGGAGCTCGCGTTGCCGGGGGCACCGGAGCCCGCGGGGGCAGACGAGCCGCCGGGGCTGGTCGGGCGCGGAGTGCCGAGATCACCTGTGGCGCCGAGCGTTCCGGCGGGGACGAGCGCGCGCGTGACTCCAAGCTGGGCGAGGGCCTTTGCGAGCGTCTTCCCGCTGGTCCGCCGGGCCGCCACGTCATCGGCGAGCATCTCGACCAGCAGCGACACCGCGGCGGTGGCCTCCCAGGCCGGCCGAAGGAACGGGAAGGTCTGCTGCCAGGCGATGAACGGCTGGATGACCAGATCGTGGCGGCCGATGACGTGGGCGTCCTCGTGCGCCAGCACGGCGCGCAGCTCGCGCGGCCCCAGCGTCGTCAACAGGCCCCGCGACACCACGACCCGGGCGTGCCGAACCCCTGGGACGCAGTAGGCGACCGCCACCGGGTGATCGAGGATGCGCAGGCCGGCGTGGCCGCACAGCTCACACTCGCCGGTGCCGCCCGACAGCCCGTGCCGGCCTGCCGCCGCGCGCGGCGCCCAGTCCTGCACGCCGTGCCGGTAAGGCCGCGGCGCGGCGCCCGGGCGAGCGGGCGCTTGGGCAGTGGCCGCCGCGCAGCCCTCCTCCGTGTGATCGTCGCCGGTCAGATCGACGAGATTTCGGTGGTGGCTGCGGCGGCGCAGCGTCGCGTAGGTCGACGAGGCGAGCACCCCGAACAGTCGGCTGGCCAGCGCCGCGACCATGGCCAGACCGAGGACGCTCAGCCAGTCCAGCCCGGACATTGGCCTGCCGGCGGCGAGATTGTGCAGGTGATGGGAGATCCCGTGTGGCGTCGAGCCGGACAGCGGCGCCACCGTGAAGGCCACGACCGCAAGCAGCGCGCAGACCCCGCCGGCGAGCCCGATGGCCTGCCACAGCACGATCGCCGCGCGCGGGCAGCCATGCGTCCAGCGAGCACCCGCCAGTAGCCGCGGCACCGGCCACGCCAGCACCGCGGCGAACAGCGCGAGAGCGGCCGCCGTCGTCATGTCGACGCGACGTTACCGTCATACGCCTTGTCGGGCACCCTGCTGAATCGCCTCCGTTGCGTTGTACGCCATCAGTTCGGTTCGGGACCTTCAGTGAAACCCGTCGCCGAGGATGCGGTGTCGCTCGGCTCGGCGACGGAGGGAACCTCACCCGTGCCAGGCAGAACCCTCTCGGTCGCCGCCGCCTCGACGAGGAGGGCCGCGGCTTCGTCGGCCGGGGGGTCGTCAGCCCCGGTGAAGTCGGTCTCGGCGGGCTGGGCGAGCGCGCGGCGTAGGATCTCCGCCTCCTCGGCCGTCACGGCGCCGACGAAGCGGACGAGGGCCGAGCTTCGGTCGTCCGCGGTTCCGAGCGCCTCCAGCATCGCCTCGGCGACGACTGCCTCCCGGGCGTCGACCGCCAGGTACCGGTGGGCCCGCGCGGCGCGCTGGCGCTGGACGAAGCCCTTGCGCTCGAGCCGCTCGAGGACGGTGAGCACGGTCGTGTAGGCGAGGTCGCGCTCATGATGCAGCCGCGCGGCGACCTCCCTCGCGGTCAGCCAGCCGTCGGAGTCCCACAACACGTCCATCACCGAGCGTTCGAGGTCTCCCAGGCGCGCCATGGTCACAATTTTACGTGGTGTAGAAGATCGTCCGTCGACGAACGAGTCACTTGACAAGGAATCCAGCCCGTTCGGCACCTCCGGCCGCTCGGCCCGGCCCGGGGCCTTGTCTGCTGGTGTCCCCGGCAGACAAATGACTGGCCCGTCCGCCGGTGGGCCCTGGAACGCGGGTCTCGGAACGCAGTTCCGAGCCCGCTGACGGGCCGGACGATCGAGGTCCCCCGCGCGGGCCGGTCCAGATCGTTTGGCTCAAGGCTCAGCCGGCTCGGCTACGGTCCGGGCATGGGGCCAGGGATGCGTCCTCGGACGACGGACACCACCGGGACGGCGAACGTCACCGCGAGGACCGACACCACCGCGACGAGCGGCCCGGCCGCCGGCAACCCGACGATGGACGACGACCCGGCCTCGGGTGGCACTCCGTCCGCAGGTGGCGTCCTGCTCGCGGTTGGCACCCCGGCCGCGGGTGGCATTCTGGCCGCGGGTGGTGGCGGGGCGTGGGACCCCGCGCCGGCTGGGAGCGAAACAGGGGATCTGGACCGGCGGGGCCTGATTACCGAGATTTGGCTGCTGCTCGGCGTGTCGCTCGGGATGTCCGGGTTGTTCGCGCTCATCCGCTACATCGGCGCCGTCACGAGCGGACCCGTGCGCGGCCAGGTGGCGCTGCTCAACCGCTCGGCCGCGCCCGGGCGGCCGTGGCTGGATCTAGCGCTCCAGCTTGCCGGCCTGCTCGCGGACGTGATCCCGGCGTTTCTCGCGATTCACCTGCTTTCTCGGCACTGGGGCCTGGGTGCCTTCGGCCGGGCCCAGGAAGCCGCCTTCAGGGCGTCCTCACCCCCGCAACGCGGGCGGGTGTTGATCGGGCTCGACCGCCGCCGTCTTGGCGTCGACGTCGCGCTGGGCGCCGCGATCGCGGCGTGCGTCGGCGGCACCGGCCTTGGCCTGTACCTGCTGGCGTGGCACAGCGGGGCGAACCTCACCGTCGCCCCCTCGGGCCTGCCGGCCGTGTGGTGGCGGATTCCGGTGCTCCTGCTGTCGGCGTTGCAGAACGCGGTGACGGAAGAGGTCATCGTTGCCGGGTACCTGCTGGTGCGGCTTCGCGAGCTCGGCTGGGGCAACCGGCGGGCGCTGGCCGCGAGTGCCCTGCTACGCGGCTCTTACCACCTTTATCAGGGTCTGGGCGGGTTCTTCGGCAACCTGGCGATGGGAGTGCTGTTCGGCTGGCTGTTCCAGCGCCGCGGCCGGGTGCTGCCGCTGATCGTCGCCCACACCCTGATCGACTCGGTTGCCTTCGTCGGCTATGTGGCGTTGGCCGGTTCGGTCTCCTGGCTGCCAACTCCTGGCTAACAATAGAGGAACATAAGGTTAAACCCAGCTGGTTCGCTATCCGTTGGCTCACCATCGCGCCGAGTCACCCGCGGTGCCTCGAGCGAGCGATACGCCACGGTCCGGCGCAGTCTGGGTTCGGCTTGCCGCGATGTGCCCGGTGCCGAGGAGTAGCGACCAGGAGCTGACGCTCCGAAGGGAGACGTCGTGGGTGGCAAGCTGGAGATCGAGCGGAAGTTCGCCGTCGCGGAGGGCTTCGCGCTGCCTGACCTGACTGGCGTGGGCCGGGCCATCGGCGTCGCCACGGTCGGCGCCCCGCAGACGTTCACCCAGGAGGCCGTCTACTACGACTCCGAGGACCTCCGGCTGGCCCGCGGCAAGATCACCCTGCGTCGGCGCACCGGCGGCACCGATGACGGTTGGCATCTGAAGCTCCCGGCCGGCGCGGGCGCCCGCGAGGAGATCCACCGGCCGCTGACCGCCGGCGAGCCGGACGAGCGCGGCGTCGCGCACTGCGCCCCGCCCGCCGACCTGCTCGACATCGTCTTCCTGGCGCTGCGCGGCGCCGGGGTCATGCCGGTCGCCCGCCTGGTGACCACCAGGACGGCCACCGCGCTGCTCGGCTCGGACGGCGTGCCGCTGGTGGAGATCGTCGACGACGACGTGCGCGCGCAGACTCTCGGCGAACGGACGGTCCTCACCAGGTGGCGCGAGGTCGAGGTCGAGCTGCTCGACGCCGCGTTGGCGGCGCCGCCGGGCGCCGCCCCGAAGAGCCGGGACAAGACCGCGAGTCGAGACGAGACCAGCCAGCGCGGGCCCGGCGCGGGCGACGCGACCAAGAACCAGTCCGGCGAAGGCAGGAAACCAGGCGAGGGCAAGGCCGCGAAGGGCAAGGCCAGCGGGGCCAAGGCCACCCGGGGCAAGCCGACCCCTGCCAGGCGCGGCGAGGGCAAGGCGGAGAAGGCCAGGGTTCAGAAGGCCAGGGCGGGCGCGGGCAACGAAACGAAGGCTCGCCCGGGTGAGGTCGGGCCGCCGGCCGGTCTTCGCCTGCTCGACGCCGTCGAGGAGGCGCTGCGGGCGGCGGGGGCGACGGATGCCCCGCATGGCTCGAAGCTCGCGCATGTGCTGAGCCTCGCGCAGACCGCGCCACCGGAGCCGGCGACGGCGGCCCGGGTGCCGCGGCGCCGGCCAGGGCCAGGCCGCGAGCTCACCGCGGGCGACGTGTTGCTCGAGTACCTGGCCGAGCAGGTGGCGGCGCTGCTCGCCGTCGACCCGCGCGTGCGGATGGACGAGCCGGACGCGGTACACAAGATGCGCGTCGCCACCCGGCGGATGCGCAGCACGCTGCGCACCTTCTCGGCCCTGTTCCCCGCCGATCTGGTCATGCACCTGGACGTGGAGCTCGGCGACCTGGCCGGCGCACTGTCCGGAGCCCGGGACAGCGAGGTGCAGCTGGAGTACTTCGGCGGGCGGCTCGCGGCGCTGCCGCCGGAGCTGGTCCGTGGCCCCGTCGAGGAGAGCCTGAGCGCGCATCTGAGCTCCGGGATGGCCGCGGGCCGGGAAGCGGCCCTGGCCGCGCTGCGCGAGGAGCGCTACCTCATCCTGCTGGTCGATCTGGCCGACCTGGTACGCGCGCCACTCACGGCACGGGCCCGCCGGCCGGCGGCGACAGAGCTGCCGCGGCTGCTCGCGGCGGCCGATGGCCGGCTCGCGCGCAAGGTCGCGACCGCGGCCCAGACCCCCGCCGGGCACGACCGGGACGAGCTGCTGCATTCCGCCCGTAAGCAGGCCAAGCGGCTGCGATATGCGGGTGAGGCCCTTGAGCCGATCTTCGGTGCCGACGCCAGGACCCTCGCCAAGCTGTCCGCGCAGGCGCAGGAGCTGCTTGGAATCCACCAGGACGCGACCGTGGCGACCGGGCTGTTGCGTTCCTGGGGGTTGGCGGCCCAGGAGGCCGGGGAGCCGACGGCCTTCACCTACGGCCTGCTGCTGGGGCTGGAGGAACTGCGGGCCCGTACCGCCGAGCGGGACTTCTTCGACGCCTGGCCGGCGCTCTCGGACCCGAGCCACCGCCGCTGGCTGCGGGCATAGCTGCCCGCCGGCATAACTGGCCGAAGGCACAGTCCGCCGCCTGACGGTGGTCGGGGACACCGCCACGCGACGGTTGACTTTCGTACGTGATCCATATCACCTTTCGATCTGTGGCCGGTTTGCGGCCTGGCGTGTCGTTTCGGCATGTCCGCGCGCTGGTCTCGACCGATAGGGGTAGTTGCGATATGGGTGTCCCGTCGTAGCCGTGTGCCGGGGTGTTACCAACGGATGAAGTGGACTTCCTGGCTCGGAGGGCTCCCGTCCGCGCCGCTCGCCGTGTACCGTCAAGCCTGGCAGCAGTTCGATCCGTGGCTCAACCGAGTCATCGTCGATCTGAGCCGGTGCTGGAAATACATCACCGGCGTTTGGCCCGGGGTCCGCGCGGTGCGGGCCCTGACTGCACCAGCAGGGAGAACGGCACGTGGCTCAGGGCACGGTCAAGTGGTTCAACTCGGAGAAGGGCTTCGGCTTCATCTCCGTGGACGGTGGCGGTTCCGACGTCTTCGTCCACTACAGCGCAATCGATATGGACGGCTACAAGTCGCTTGAGGAGGGCCAGCGGGTCGAGTTCCAGGTGACCCAGGG
>Ga0068859_100002528_pt1 | contig 18563 bp, 20 predicted proteins | sample KBSSwiS22_FD_66585 | JGI IMG/M metagenome (GOLD analysis project Ga0068859, IMG submission 66585) | Switchgrass rhizosphere microbial communities from Kellogg Biological Station, Michigan, USA - KBS Switchgrass S2-2 | ecosystem: Host-associated > Plants > Roots > Rhizosphere > Soil ...
GCGAAGGCGCGAAGATGTCGGCCCGCTCTGTCAGCGAGTCCGGTCCCCGAAGCGTTCTTGCTGTATCGCTCTCGCGACGGACTCGCCCTTTGCGTCTTCGCGCCTGCGCGCGAAATCAGCGGCCGACCATCGTCTCCGGTCGCACCACGCGGTCGAACGTCGCTTCGTCGACGAGGCCGAGCGCGAGGCCCGATTGCTTGAGCGTGAGCCCCTTTTCGTGCGCGTTCTTGGCGATCTTGGCGGCAGCATCGTAGCCAATCACTGGAGCGAGCGCGGTCACCAACATCAGCGAGCGGTCGACGAGCTCCTTGATGCGGTCCTCGTTCGCCGTGGCGCCGTCGACCGCGCGCTCGGCGAAGCTCACCATGCCGGTCGCCATCAGCTCGATCGAGCGGAGCAGGTTCGAGCCGATCAGCGGCTTGAACACGTTGAGCTCGAAATGGCCCTGCATGCCGCCGACCGTCACAGCGACATGGTTGCCGATCACTTGCGCGGCGACCATCGTCAGCGATTCGCTCTGGGTCGGATTGACCTTGCCGGGCATGATCGAGCTGCCGGGCTCGTTCGCCGGCAAGTCGAGTTCGCCCAGCCCCGAGCGCGGGCCCGAGCCGAGCAGGCGGATGTCGTTGGCGATCTTGGTGAGCGAGACCGCGAGGGTGTTGCAGACCCCGGACAGATTCACGAGTTGGTCCTTGGTCGCGAGCGCCTCGAACTTGTTGGGCGCGGTCACGAAGGGGAGCCCGGTGATCTTCGCGATCTCAGCCGCGACGTCCTCGGCATAATGCGGCGGCGCGTTTAGCCCGGTGCCAACCGCGGTGCCGCCGAGCGCGAGCTTGAAAATATCGATCTCGAGCACGCTCTGGAACCGCGCCGTCGCCGATTCGAGCATCGCGGCATAGCCGGAGAATTCCTGGCCGAGCGTGAGCGGCGTCGCATCCTGTAGATGGGTGCGGCCGATCTTGACGATATGGTCCCATTGCTTCGCCTTGCGATCGAGCGAAGCGTGGAGCCGCTCGAGCGCAGGATAGAGCTTCATCGTCACGGCGCGCGCGGCAGCGATGTGGAGCGCAGTCGGGAAGCTATCGTTCGACGACTGCGCCATGTTGACGTGATCGTTGGGATGGATCGGCGACTTGCCGCCGCGCTTGCCCGCGAGAATCTCGTTGGCGCGGCCGGCGATGACTTCATTGACGTTCATGTTGGTCTGGGTGCCGCTGCCGGTCTGCCAGATCACCAGCGGGAACTGGTCGTCGAGCTTTCCGTCGACGATCTCCTGCGCGACCTGGTCGATCACCTCGGCAACCTTGGGGTCGAGCCCGTGCTTGACGTTCACGCGCGCCGCCGCCTGTTTCACGATCGCCTGGGCGTGGACGATGCCGATCGGCATGCGCTCGCTGGGGCCAAACGGGAAATTCTCGATCGAACGCTGCGTCTGCGCGCCCCAATAGGCGTCCGCAGGCACTTCGATCGCGCCGATCGAATCGGTTTCGGTACGGGTGTCGGTCATTCCATCCTCGATGTCTCGTCGCGCCGGACGCGATCCGGCGTCCCCGGACCAAGTCCGAGGTGACGAGTCAAGGGCGGAGCCTTATTTCTTGCGCTTGAAGTCGACCGAGACGACGTTCGAGCCGTCCTCGGCCTTGGTCGCCGCGGGCGGGCCGTCGTTCTCGGCTTCCTCGTGCAGCTCGAGATCGGGCGAGATTTCCTGCGCCTGGAAGCTGAGCTCGAACGGTGCGGCGGGATCGTGGAACGCAGTGATCGCTGCGAACGGAATCGTCAGATTCTCGCCGATCTGGTTGAAGCTGAGGCCGACCGAGAATTTTTCCTCATCGACGCGCAGGTCCCAGAAGCGATGCTGGATGACGATCGTCATCTCGTCGGGGAAGCGTTCCTTGAGGCGCCTGGGAATCGTCACGCCGGGCGCCTGCGTCTTGAATGTGATATAGAAATGGTGGGCGCCAGGGAGTGCTCCCGCCTCGGCGACGAGCCCGAGCACGCGTCCGACCACCGCGCGCAGAGCCTCCTGCACGATCTCGTTATAGGGAATCAGGCCGTTGTCAGTGCCAGTCATACCGCATTGGGTAGCGCGCTTTGATGGCCGGTCAAGATTGCATGGACGCAACGGCACGCTATGGGGGCGCGATGCGCACTGCCACGATCACTCGCAAGACGAGCGAAACCTCGATCGACGTGACCGTCAACCTCGACGGAACCGGCGCCTATAATATTTCGACCGGCATCGGTTTCTTCGATCACATGCTCGAACAGCTCTCGCGCCATTCGCTGATCGACCTGGACGTCAAGACCGTCGGCGACCTGCATATCGACCAGCACCACACGGTCGAGGACACCGGGCTGGCGATCGGCGAGGCCGTGGCCAAGGCGCTCGGCGACAAGAAGGGCATCCGCCGCTACGCCGACGCGCTTTCGCCGATGGACGAGACGCTGACACGCGTCGCGGTCGACATTTCGGGGCGGCCGTTCCTGGTATGGAAGACCGCGTTCAGCCAGAAAAGACTCGGCGAGATGGATACCGAGATGTTTGAGCATTGGTTCCATTCGTTCGCGCAGACCGCGGGGCTGACGCTGCATGTCGAGACGCTCTACGGCAGCAACAACCATCATATCGCCGAAAGTGCGTTCAAGGGCCTCGCCCGGGCGCTGCGCGAAGCGGTCGAAATCGACCCGCGCAAGGCCGGGGTAATACCCTCGACCAAGGGGGTTTTGTGAGTGCGATCGCGCTGATCGATTACGGCGCGGGCAATCTCCATTCGGTCCACAATGCGCTGAAGGCGGCGGGCGCCGCGGATGTGGCGGTAACGGACGATCCGGAAATTGTGCTGCGCGCCGACCGCGTGGTGCTGCCGGGCGTCGGCGCGTTTCGGGCGTGCATGGATGGCCTCAGCGCGATTCCGGGGATGATCGAGGCGCTGGGGACGCGAGTGCGCAATGACGGCGCGCCGTTTCTCGGCGTGTGCGTGGGCATGCAGCTGATGGCCGATACCGGCGAGGAAATGGGCGTGCATCGCGGACTCGGCTGGCTGCGCGGATCCGTACGTGCGCTGCTGCCTTCGGCTGAGGTTCGCGTGCCGCATATGGGGTGGAACGATGTGGTTCCCGAAGTCGCGCATCCGCTGATCGAGCCGGGGGAGGCGTATTTCCTGCATAGTTTCGCGTTCGAAGGCGAAGCGGTGCTGGCGCGGACCGATCATGGCGGTCCGGTGACCGCCGCGATCGGGCGCGACAATATGGTGGGCGTGCAGTTCCACCCGGAGAAGAGCCAGCGCTACGGGATCGCGCTGCTGGAAAGGTTTCTCGCATGGCGGCCGTGACCTACGAATTCCTCCCCGAGCTTGGACGCGCACGAAACGCAATGGAGGGGTTCGCGCCGTCCTCCGCAGCTGCGCTGCGGCCCCTCCACCACCGGCCTTCGGCCGGCGGTCCCCCTCCCCGAGCAAGCTCGGGGAGGATTTGATGTCGCTCATTGTCTTCCCGGCGATCGACCTCAAGGCGGGCCAGGTCGTGCGGCTGGCCGAGGGCGACATGGATCGCGCGACGATCTACGGCGACAATCCCGCCAAGCAGGCGGGCGCGTTCGCCGACGCGGGTGCGCAGTGGCTGCATGTCGTCGATCTCGACGGAGCGTTCGCGGGCAAGTCGGTCAATGGGGCCGCGGTGGCCGGGATCCTCGAACGGTTCGAAGGCAAGGTCCAGCTCGGCGGCGGGATCCGCAACCAGGAGAATGTCGAGCGTTGGCTCGACCTCGGCGTGGGGCGCGTGGTGATCGGAACCGCGGCGCTCGAAAATCCGGAGTTCGTGCGCGCAGTGGCGATCGACAATCCCGGGAGCATCGTCGTCGCGGTCGATGCGCGCGACGGGATGGTCGCGACGCGGGGTTGGGCCGATGTGTCGAGCGTCTCGGTGGTCGAGCTCGCCAAACGATTCGAGGACGCCGGCGTCGCGGCGCTGCTGTTCACCGACGTCGGGCGCGACGGGCTGCTCAAGGGATGCAATGTCGACGCGACCGTGGCGCTGGCGCGCGCGGTGTCGATTCCAGTGATCGCGAGCGGCGGAGTCGCGGGGATCGCGGATATTGAAGCGCTCGCCGGCCATGTCGGCGACGGCATCGAAGGCGTGATCACCGGGCGCGCGCTGTACGACGGGCGACTCGACTTGCACGAGGCGTTGCAGGTGGCACGGCGATGACCGTCCGCGTCCGTGTCATCCCGTGCCTCGACGTGGCGAACGGCCGCGTAGTGAAGGGCGTCAACTTCGTCGACCTGCGCGACGCGGGCGACCCGGTCGAGCAGGCGCGCACCTATGATGCCGCGGGCGCGGACGAGCTGTGCTTCCTGGACATCACGGCAAGCCACGAGGCGCGCGGGACGATCGTCGATGTGGTGCGGCGCACTGCCGAGGTGTGCTTCATGCCGTTGACCGTTGGCGGCGGCGTGCGCACGGTCGAGGATGCGCGCGCGTTGCTGCTGGCGGGTGCGGACAAGGTCGCAGTCAATTCGGCAGCGGTGTCGCGCCCCGAAGTCGTCGCCGAAATCGCCGATCGCATGGGAAGCCAGTGCGTCGTCGCGTCGGTCGATGCGCGGCGCACCGGCGAGGGACGCTGGGAAGTTTTCACCCACGGCGGCCGCCGACCGACCGGGATCGATGCGGTCGAACATGCGCTCAACCTGGCGCGGCTGGGCGCGGGCGAGCTTCTCGTCACCTCGATGGATCGCGACGGCACCAAGGACGGATATGATCTCGAGCTGATCCGGACGATCTCCGACCAGGTCACCGTGCCGGTCGTCGCCAGCGGCGGCGTCGGCAATCTGGACCACCTCGTCGACGGCGTGGTGAAGGGCCATGCCTCGGCGGTGCTGGCGGCCTCGATCTTCCATTTCGGCCAGTCGACGATCGCCGATGCGCACCGTGCGCTCGCGGCGGCGGGGATTCCGGTTCGCGCTTGACCTTTGCGAGGGCGTCGCTGCACCGGTGAGCGATACGTGCCCGATTCCGTCGCCAAACAAAGCTCAGGATTGACTGAAACCCGCTTCCCGCGCAGGCGAGCGGCATGGCCCAAGACACGCTCGACGCCCTGGAAGCCGTGATCCGCGCGCGCCGAACCGCCGATCCGGACGGCAGCTATGTCGCGCGCCTTACGGCCAAAGGCCGCGCCAAGATCGCGCAGAAGCTCGGCGAGGAAGCGGTCGAGACCGTCATCGCGGCGATGGCGAACGATCGCGAGGGCGTCACCGGCGAGGCGGCGGACCTGATGTTCCATTTGCTCGTGTTGCTCGCCGACATGGGACTCAGCCTCGACGACGTCCGCGCCGAACTCGCGCGGCGCGAAGGCGTGTCCGGAATCGCCGAAAAGGCGAGCAGGACTTCCTAGCTTTCAGGAGAGCGTATGCCGATCGACGCGACTCAGCCCTATGATGCGACCAACGTGTTCGCGCGGATCCTGCGCGGCGAGCTGCCATCGAAAAAGGTGTTCGAGGACGAACACACGCTCGCGTTCCACGACATCAATCCGCTCGCGCCGCACCACATATTGGTGATTCCCAAGGGACCCTATGTCTCGTGGGACGATTTCACGGCGAACGCGTCGGACGCCGAAATCACTGCGTTCGTTCGCACCGTCGGCCAGATCGCGCGCGAGGCAGGCATGGTCGCACCGGGCTATCGGCTGCTGGTGAACACCGGGCGCGACGGCGGCCAGGAAGTGCCGCATCTCCACGTGCATATCTTTGCCGGCAAGCCGCTCGGGCCAATGCTCGCGCGCTGAGTTCCAGCCCGCCGATAAGGGATTGCGCCTCTTCGATTTGGCTCTAGGCTCCCCGCCATTGAAATCTTGCGGCGCGCGAGCGCCGCGAAGGGGATGCACCGCATGATCTTTGGCCGCGTTAAGTCGCTCGACGCTATATTGGCAACCGCAGAGAAGAAGGCGCTCCACCGGACGCTCGGACCGATCCAGCTGACGTTGCTTGGCATCGGTGCGGTGATTGGCACCGGCATCTTCGTGCTCACGTCGGAAGCCGCGCAAAAGGCCGGACCGGGCATGTTGCTGAGCTTCGTCGTCGCCGGCTTCGTCTGCGCGGTCGCCGCGCTCTGCTATTCCGAGCTTGCTTCGATGGTCCCGGTATCGGGCTCCGCCTATACCTATAGCTATGCCGTGGTCGGCGAACTGCTGGCATGGATGGTCGGCTGGGCATTGATCCTCGAATATGCGGTCGGCGCAAGCGCGGTTGCCGTGGGCTGGTCGAACCATGCGGTCGGATTGCTCAAAGGGCTGGGAGTCGCCTTCCCGGCCGCGCTCAGCAATGCCGACGCGCTGATGGCGCACATGTCGCTCGCGTTCGGTGCCGCCCCCAGCGAGGACCTGACCACTGCGATCACGACGGGCGGCTGGATCAATGTTCCGGCGATCCTGGTCACGGCGTTCGTCACCTGGCTGCTGGTGATCGGCACGACCGAGAGCGCGCGCGTCAACGCCGTGCTCGTCGCGATCAAGATCACCGCGCTTACGGCATTCGTCATCCTGACGCTTCCGGCGCTGGAGGCCGACAACTTCAATCCCTTCCTGCCGACCGGTTTTGGCAATCCGCTCTCGTCGTCAGGGCTCGGCGTGCTCGGCGCCGCGGCGTCGATCTTCTTCGCCTATGTCGGCTTCGACGCGGTGTCGACCGCCGCAGAGGAAACCAAGAACCCGCAACGCAACGTACCGATCGGCCTGATTGGTTCACTCGGCATCTGCACCATCTTCTATCTGCTGGTGGCATCGGGCGCGATTGGGGCAATGGGGGCGCAGCCGGTCTCCTCCGCTGCGGGTGTCGTATTGTCGCCGGGCTCGCCGGAACTGGCCGGGCGCTGCGCCGCGCTGGTCGCCGCCGGCGCGGTGGAGCCGCTGGTCTGCTCGAAGGAAGCACTGGTCCATGTGCTCGACTTCATCAACTGGCCGATGGTCGGCCGGTTCGTCGGCCTGGCCGCAGTGCTCGCGCTGCCTTCGGTCGTGCTGATGATGATGTTCGGCCAGACGCGCGTCTTCTTCACTATGGCGCGCGACGGGCTGTTGCCCGAGAAACTCGCATCGGTGCACCCCAAGTTCCGCACGCCGCACGTGGTGACGATCGTCACCGGCATCGCCGCGGCGGTGGCGGCGGCAGTGCTGCCAGTGGGCAAGCTCGCCGACTATTCGAACGCGGGCACGCTGTTCGCCTTCATGATGGTCGCGATCTCGGTGATGGTCCTGCGGCGGACCGATCCGAACCGGGTGCGGCCGTTCCGCACGCCGGCCGTGTACATCGTGGCCCCGCTCGCGATCATCGGCTGCGTTGGGCTCTATCTGTCGCTCCCGCTCACCGCCAAGCTCGTGCTGCCAGGCTGGGGTGCGATCGGCCTAGTGATCTACTTCGCCTATTCGCGCAGCCGCAGCCATGTCGGCCGGGGTTTGATGGAAGTGAACGAACCGGAAGCCTATGAGGGCATCGCGCCGGCGGTCCCCGGAACCGAGTGAGCTTCGGTTTCGGCAAATAGGAAAGGGCCAGCGGAGCGATCCCCCCGGCCCTTTCTCACCGGCGCCCGAAGGCGTCTTCTGTTCCCCGACGAAGGCCCATAGGCGCTAACTTGAACCTCTCCCGCTTGCGGGACGAGCGCGTTGGGCCGGTCATGCCCCCGGCATGACCTGAACAGCGCGGAGCGCTGTTCACCCGACGCGGGTGGGGGCCTTCTTCCTTCTTCTTCGCAGTCCACCGAAGAAAAACAAAACAAGAAGAACCCTCATCCAACCTTCTCCCGCAAGCGGGAGAAGGCTCAGAAGCAGAAGAAGGGCCTATTTCAGCGCCTATGGGCCTTCGCCGGGGAACAGCTTCAATCCTGCGCTACCGGCCCGCCGGACAACGGCTCGTCGCGGCTTGCCAACTCGCGCAAACTCTCGAAATAGGCTTCGTCCGCAACGCCAGACACGGGCGACGTTGCGCCCTCATGCAATAGAGTACGGAAGCGCCGAAGTTCCTCGTCGTGACGCGTCGGCTCAGTCATCCAATTACCCCAGCTTGCTCGCCGCGAGTGCCCCGAGATCGACTTCGGCGCGCGCGCCATAGTGCGAGATGATCTCGGCGGCGCAGATCGCGCCGAGACGCAGTGACCGTTCGAGGTCCCAGCCCTGCGCCTGGCCGTGGAGGAAGCCGGCGGCGAACAGGTCGCCGGCACCGGTAGTGTCGACCACCGCGTCGATCGGCTCGGCCGCGACGGCGACGCGCTCGGCATCCTGCAGCGCGATCGCGCCCTTTTCGCTGCGCGTGACCACCAGCAGCGGCACCTGGCCGTGGATATGCGCGACCGCTTCCTCGAAATCCTCCTTGCCGCACAGCGCGAGCAACTCGTTCTCGTTGGCGAACAGGATGTCGATCAGTCCCTCGGCGATCAGCTTGCGGAAATCGTCGCCGTGGCGCGAGATGCAGAAGACATCCGACAGCGTGAACGCGACCTTGCGGCCGGCAGCGCGCGCGACGTCGATCGCCTTGCGCATCGCCCCGCGCGGCTCTTCGGGATCCCACAGATAGCCTTCGAGATAGAGGATCGCGCCGTCGCGGATGAGCTCGAGATCGAGCGCGCTCGCCGGCAGGAACTGCGAAGCGCCGAGGAATGTGTTCATCGTGCGCTGGCCATCGGGCGTGACGAAAATCAGGCAGCGCGCAGTGGTCGGCTCGCCGGGGCGTGCCGCAGTATCGAAATCGACGCCGGCCGCGCGGATGTCGTGCGCGAAGATTTGGCCGAGCTCGTCATCGGCGACTTGGCCGATAAACCCGCACTTGCCGCCAAGCGCGGCGACGCCCGCGACGGTGTTCGCCGCCGATCCGCCCGAGACTTCGCGGCCCGGCCCCATCTTGGCATAGAGCGCGTCGGCCTCGGCGGGCGAGAACATCAGCTGCATCGAGCCCTTGGTCATCCCTTCGGCGGCAATGAAGCCGTCGTCGGCCTGGCTGAGGATGTCGACGATGGCATTGCCGATGGCGACGACGTGGTAGCGGGGTTCGGTCACTCGGATCTCCGGGTTGAAAGCCGCAACCGCCTAGCGGAGCCCCCTGCCCCCGCGCAACGGCGTTGACGCCCGGCGGGCCAGAGCCCAGTTTCAGGACGATGCTCGCGGCGCTGTTCCTTTCGATCGGCCAACTCGGTGACCGGCGCATCGTCGCGGTGTTCCTCAAGTCGTTCGTGCTGACGCTGCTGCTACTCGGCGCGATCGGTGTCGGCCTGTTCTATGCCGTACGCCATCTGCTGCTGTCGCTGCACAACTCGTCGGGCGTGGCCAATCTGAGCGCGGGGGTCGTGCTGCTGCTCGGCGTGCTGCACATCTGGGTGGTGTTTCGCGCCGTGGCGATCGCGGCGATCGGGATCTTCGCCGATCAGGTGGTCGATGCGGTCGAAGCGCGCCACTATCCAACCGCGGCGGACAGCGCGCGCAACCTCGGCTTCGCACGGTCGCTGGTCATGGGGCTGGGATCGGGGCTGCGCGCGATTGGCATCAACCTGCTGCTGTCGCCGCTCTATCTGCTACTGTTCGTCACAGGAGTGGGTACGCCAATCGCGTTCTTCCTGGTCAATGCGTGGCTGCTCGGCCGCGACCTGGGCGACATGATCGGCGCGCGGCATCTCGATCGTGCGGAACTGCGCAAGTGGCGCGAGCGAACGTTCTTCCGACGGTTCGCGCTGGGCGCGCTGTCGGAGGCGTTGTTGCTGGTACCGTTCGTCAATCTCGCCGCGCCGGTGGTGTCGGCGGCGATGGCGGCGCATCTCTATCATCGCGGGCGATCAAGAAGCTATATTTGATTTTCGCGCGGAGGCGCGGAGGCGCAGGGAGGGCGTGGCCCCGTCGCGGCGTCAGGAACCAATGCGACCGCATGACCCGCGACTGCCTTCGCGTTTTCTGAGCGCTTCGCGCGAGTTCGAACATCTCTGCGCCTCCGCGCCTCCCCGCGAAAAACACCCCCAGAGGCTAATCAGCCATCGTTGTTCCACTCGATCCGCACGCCGTCGTCCTGCTCGCTTCGCAGCCGTTGAACGCGCTCTTCCGCGAAACGCGTCAGGTCGAGCCGCGCCAGCGCCCATACCGCCGCACCGCGTACTTCGGGCGCGGGATCGTCGAGCAGGTGGAGCACCGCCGGCAGCAAGACAGCGCTGGCGCTGTTGCCCGCGGCGATCAGACAGTTGCGGACCATGCGGTCGCGGCCGATGCGCTTGATCGGCGAGCCCGCGAAGACCTGGCGGAAGCCGGCGTCGTCGAGTGCGAGCAGGTCGGCGAGCTGCGGCGCTACCAGTTCGGCGCGTGGTGCGAACGCGAGGTTCGCCTGCGCGGCCGCAGCGAATTTGTTCCACGGACACACCGCCAGGCAGTCGTCGCAGCCGTAGATGCGATTGCCGATGCCGGCGCGCAACTCGCGCGGGATCGGGCCCTTGTGCTCGATCGTCAGGTACGAAATGCAGCGCCGTGCGTCGAGGCGAAACGGCGCAGGAAACGCGTCGGTCGGGCACGCCGACAGACAGGCATGGCAGGAACCGCACGTGCTTTTGCCGGGCGCGTCGGGTTCGAGCACGAGCGTGGTATAAATCGCGCCGAGGAACAGCCAGCTGCCATGGCTGCGGCTGACGAGATTGGTGTGCTTGCCCTGCCAGCCGAGCCCGGCGGCTTCGGCGAGCGGTTTCTCCATCACGGGTGCGGTGTCGACGAACACTTTGACATCGGTGCCGGGCGCGGTTTCGACGAGCCAGCGCGCGAGTGCCTTCAGATTGCGCTTGAGCACGTCGTGATAGTCCGCGCCCTGGGCATAGACGGAAATCCGCCCCCATTCGGTGCGGTCGGCGAGCGCAAGCGGGTCGTTGGCGGGCGCGTAGCTCAGCCCCAGCGCAATCACCGAACGCACCTCGGGCCACAGGCCCGCCGGGCTGGCACGCTGGTCGGCGCGCGCCTCCATCCAGAGCATCGAACCATGCGCGCCCTCGCCGAGCCATTGCCGCAGCCGCTCGCCCGCCCTGGGCACGGCGTCGGCACGCGCAATCCCGCACGCAGCGAAGCCGAGCTCGGCCGCCTTCGCCGTGATCGCCGCCTCGATTGCGCCGCCGCCGTTTCGGCCAAGTGCCTTGCCTTGATACATCACCTCTCGTACCACGGCGGCGCAGCCAAGGGGAGGTTTGTGGCGAACGATCTGGCGGTGAGCGCCGACGGGCTGGTCAAACTGTTCGGCCAGCGGCGCGTGGTCGACGGCGTCGACATCAAGGTTCCCAAGGGCAGCGTATATGGCGTGCTCGGACCGAACGGCGCGGGCAAGACCACCACGCTGCGCATGCTGCTCGGAATCATCGAGCCGGACGAGGGGCGGCGTTCGCTGCTCGGCCAGAGCCATCCGCGCGACGCCAGCGACCGCGTCGGCTATCTGCCCGAGGAGCGCGGGCTGTATCCGGGGATGAGGGCGCGCGAGGCGATCGCGTTCCTCGGCGCCTTGCGCGGGCTGCCGTGGAAGACCGGACGCAAGCGCGCAGCCGCGCTGCTCGAAGCCAATGGGCTCGGCCATGCCGTCGATCTCAAGATCCGCAAGCTCTCGAAGGGCATGGCGCAACTCGTCCAGCTGCTCGGCTCGGTGGTGCACGAACCCGAATTGATCGTGCTCGACGAGCCCTTTTCCGGGCTGGACCCGGTCAACCAGGAACGGCTCGAGAAGCTCGTGCTCGCGCAGCGCGACCGCGGCGCAACGATCCTGTTCTCGACGCATGTGATGGCGCACGCCGAACGGCTGTGCGAGCGGCTGTCGATCATCGCCGGCGGCAAGGTGCGTTTCGAAGGCACCGTGGACGACGCGCGAGCGCTGCTGCCGCTGCGCGCGCATTATGTGCCGCATCATCCGCATGCAGGCGTGCGTGCGCTGCTCCCGGCCGACGCAGTCGAGCGCGACGGCGGTTGGCGGTTCATCGTGCCCGCGGGCGGAATCGAACCGATCCTCGCGCAGGCGATCGAGCGGGGCTATGGCATTTCCGGCCTGTCGATCGAGCGGCCCAACCTCCACGAGGCATTCGTCAAGATCGTCGGCCGCGAAGCCGCCGAAGCGGGAGAGCCGGCATGAGCCTCTCGCGCGGCATCAAGCAGACGATGACGATCGCACGGCGCGATTTCACGGCGACAGTGTACACGCCGGCATTCCTGATCTTCCTGCTGGTGCCGATCCTGATGTTCGGCATGGGGCCGCTGATCGGAATGGGCGCCAGCGATATGGTCCGCAACAGCCAGACCAAGCAGCGGCTGGTGGTGATCGCGGCGGGCGAGGAGGCGACGACGATCCGCGCGCTCGACCAATATGGGCGCGGGCCGACGCAGTCGGGCAACGGCGGGTTGCCGACGCTCCGGATCGACGCGCCGCAGGCCGACGTCGCGGCGCAGGCGCGCGCCTTGTTCAAGGCAAAGGACATCGAGGTCCGCGCCGTGGCGTTCGGGCCGCTCGATCACCCGACCATATTCTTCGTGCCGGAGGCGCGTGGCCTCGCGACATATCTCAGCCAGCTCGCCGAACAGTCGCTGCGCGCCGAGCGAAGCGGAGGCCCGGCACCGCTCAGCCATGCGACGCTGACGCCGGTCACGCCCGAAAAGGCGAGCGCGACCGGACAGAGCCAGGCCGCATTCTTCGCCACGCTGACCCTGTTCGTGCTCAACATGATGCTGTCAGGCCAGGCGGTGGGCACGATGGCCGAGGAGCGCGGCAACAAGGTGATCGAGATCCTCGCCGCGGCGGTCCCGCTGGAAAGCGTGTTCCTGGGCAAGCTGATCGCGATGTTCGGGTCGGCGGTGCTGTTCCTGCTGTTCTGGGCGGTGGTGCTCGGCAATGTCGCAAAGCTGATGCCGCCGGCGATGGCAACGGCGCTCGCCGCGATCGCCCCGGCAGTCGGTCCGGCCTTCCCATGGCTGTTCCTCGCCTATTTCACGCTGTCGTACATGCTGCTCGGCGCTGTATTCCTGACTGCCGGCGCGCAGGCCGCGACGCCGCGTGAAATCCAGATGTTCTCGCTGCCGATCACGATCTTCATGGTGCTCATGTTCGGCTTCTCGTTGTCGGCCGCAGGACGCCCCGGCAGCTGGCAGCAGATCGCCTCGGAGATATTCCCGTTCAGCTCGCCGTTCGCGATGGTCGCGCGTGCCGCCAGCAGCCCCGAACTGCTGCCGCACTTGCTCGCAATCGGGTGGCAGCTGCTGTGGGTGGCGATCACCATCACCTTGGGCGCGCGCTGGTTCCGTCGCGGCGTACTGCAATCGGGCAGCCCGCGTTCCGGGCGAAAGCGCCGCTGATCGGGGTTGCGCGGATACGCCACGGAGCCCACATTATCGGCATGGATACCAGCCGCCGCACCTTCCTCACCGCCGCGGGCGCCGGCGCGATCACCGTCGCGCTAGGGGTCTCTTCCGCCAACAGCGAAACCGCGCTCAAGTTCGAACTCAACCTGAGCGACGCGGAATGGAAGAAGCGGCTCAAGCCCGCCCAATATGCAGTGCTGCGCCAGGCCGACACCGAGCGCCCTGGGACGAGCCCGCTGCTCAACGAGCATCGCAAGGGCGTGTTCGCATGTGCCGGCTGCGCGCTGCCGCTGTTCAGCTCGACTACCAAATTCGAGAGCGGCACGGGCTGGCCGAGCTTCTACCGGCCGCTGCCCAAGGCGGTCGTCACCAAGTCCGACCGCACGCTCGGCATGGAGCGCACCGAAGTACTATGCCACCGCTGCGGCGGACACCTGGGCCATGTGTTCAACGACGGACCGCCGCCGACCGGACTGCGCTATTGCATGAACGGGCTGGCGATGACGTTCAAGCCGGCCTGAGCGCAGGCGCTCCGCCGTTTGGGCGGACGAGTCCATGAAGGAGGGCCGGCATGGAGCTGTTCAGCGGCGGCTGCCTGTGTGGCGACGTCCGCATCACTGCGACGGGGCGCCCCTATCGCGTCGGGCTTTGCCATTGCCTCGACTGTCGCAAGCACCATGGCGCGCTGTTTCACGCCTCGGCGATCTTTCCGGAAGGAGCCGTCACCGTCGAGGGCGAAACGCGCGGCTATCGCGACCGCTTCTTCTGTCCGCGCTGCGGCTCGCCCGTCTTCAGCCGGAGTGCCGACGAAATCGAAGTGCACCTGGGATCGCTCGATGCACCGGACCAGTTCGTGCCGACCTATGAGCTCTGGACCATTCGCCGCGAAAGCTGGTTGCCGGAATTTCCGCTCGCGCGTCATTACGAGCGCGACCGTGACGCGGCGACGCGGCGACGCGGTTCGAGGATTAGCGCGGTTGAGCGCCAATCGAGTACACTCTCTCAAGTTTTCAGCGGGCTGCCATAGCTACTTCCGCTTCGCCGTCAGGCTGACATTCAGCTTCACGTCGGCCGGAATCTCGTCGGTGCCGGCGAAGCCGACGCCGAAGGCGGTGCGGTCGATCGTCGCGCTGCCGGTCATTTTCGCAGTGTCGCCGTCGATCTTGAGCGTGAACGGCAGGCTGAGCGGCTTGCTCTTGCCGCGAATCGTCAGCGTGCCGTTGGCGACATAGCGGTCGGCGCCGGTCTTCTTGAAACTGCGCGCTTCGAAGCTCGCGGTCGGGAACATCGCCGTCGCGAACCAGTCGTCGGTCGGCAGCGTCGAATCGGGCTGCTCCTGGCCGGTCCTGGCACTGCCGGTCTGGATCGTCACCGTGACGTGGCTCTTGTCGAGCGCGTCGGCGCCGAACGCGATGTCCGCGCTCCACGACGTGAAGCTGCCGGTGACAGCCTCGCCGCTCCAGGTCGTGGCGAAGCCGAGCCGCTTTCCCGACTGAACCTTCCAGCTCGCCAGCGCACCAGTCGGGGCGGCGCTCTCGGTCGGCGTGGGCGTGGGCGTCGCGCTGGCGGCCGGCACAGGTGGCGTCGGCGTCGGCGCAGGTTCGGATGCAAGGGGCGTCGGTTCCGCTGCGGCGGGCGGTGGCGCCGCCGCGTGCAGTGCCGGCACCGGTGGACGGATCAGGACTCCGAACACGATAGCTCCGAGCGCAACCAAGCCCGCCAGCCACAGCCGTCCGTCGAACCCGCGCCCGGCGCCCGGCGCCATGCGCGCGAACGTCAGGTCGCGATCGAGGATCTGGTGCTTGAGCGCTCCCGCGACATGGAGCGCGATCGCGAGGATCGCGAGCCAGGCGAGCCACTCATGGACCTCCTCCATCGAATGGCTGAGCGCTTCGCTGGGCGCGACTCCCGGCAAATGGGGCCAATGGACCAGGCCGTACAGCAGCGTCGGAATCTGCGTCGGACTGGCCGAGACGATGATCCAGCCGGTGATCGGCAGCGCGAGCAACAGCCCGTAGAAGGCGACATGGACGAGCTTGGCGAGCGCGCCCTCCCATCCTCCCACGCTCGGCGCCGGCGGCTTCTTCACCAGCCGCCACAACAGGCGCAGCACTGTGAGCAGTAGTATGGTGATGCCGACCGACTTGTGCAGCTGGAAGCGGGCGAAACTGAGCGGCGTGCGTCCCGGCCCCATGAAATGACCGAGCGCGAGCTGGAACAGCATCAGCGCTGCGATCGTCCAGTGCAGCGCGATCGCCACCGTCGAATAGCGCGCGAGCTTGACCGGTTCGGGGGCGACAGTCGATTCGATCTCAGCCATGGGTGCTCCTCCGAGCGCGCTTATGCCCATAGCCGCACACAGGCGGCAATGGCCGCGCCGGCAACGCATGGTTTCGCGGCGGGAACTTTCGCTTTACCGACGACTTGCACAGGTGACGCAACGCTGCGACGCTCGCGCTGCCCAAGACGGCGCTGCCCGGCGCGCGAAGGAGCCATGCACATGCGCAAGTTCATTCTGCTGATTCCCCTGCTGCTCGCGGCGTGCGCGCAACAGGTGCCGAGCGCCGTCAGCCACGCCCCGGACACGCCGGGCTTCCTGTTCGGGCTGTGGCATGGCTTCATCTTCCCGGTTGCCTGGGTATTTTCGCTGTTCATGCCCGAGGTCGCCGTCTACGCCGTCCCGAACGACGGTGGCTGGTATGACTTCGGCTTTTTCCTGGGGATCGTCGTGTTCGGCGTAGGCGCGCACCGCGGACGACGCGTGGTCTATCGCGAACGCGTCATCCGCGAGCCCAGCTGATGCCCAAGGGAATGGCGGTGATGTTCGCCATCGCCGCAATTTCCGCGCTGGCGGGGCTGAGCGCGCTGCTCCGTCCGTCGGCCGTTCGCGGCTTGCTCGGCTGGTCCGACAGCGAAGCCGCGACCTATGGCCTGCGCATCGCGGGGATGATGCTGACGGCGCTCGGGCTGTTCCTCGGCGGGTTCGCAACCGTCTTTTCCTGGGTCAGCGCGGAATAGGCCGGTTCGAACCTCGGCTTGCCTGCCGGCAGCCGGCGCGGCATAGCTCCTCGCAGGCGCAGCGTTTCGGGGGAATGGCGGTTGTGAGCGCTTCTGGAGTACGCCTGATGCGATCGCGCGCGACGCGCCGCCGATGAGCGCCGACCAAATCGTCGCGCCCGAGCCCTCGGCGGCATCCCCGCAGCAAGCGAGAATCCCGATGGCAGCGCATCGGTTCGCGGTGCTCGACGGCTGGCGCGCGCTCAGCATCCTGCTCGTCCTGCTGGGGCACCTGCTGCCGCTCGGTCCTGCGTCGCTCGGACTAAACAACGCGGTCGCAGCGTGCGGCATGGTGATCTTCTTCATCCTGTCGGGCTTCCTGATCACGCGCTTCCTGTCCGAGGGCGCTGACCTGCGCTCGTTCCTGATCCGCCGCTTCTTCCGAATCATCCCGCTCGCCTGGACCGCCATGGTCGTGATCCTGATCGCGACCAATGCCCCGGGGAGCGCCTGGTTCGGCAACCTGCTGTTCTACGCGAATCTTCCACCGCAAACTCTGGTGGTCCCGTCGGGGAGCCATTTGTGGAGCCTGTGCGTCGAGATGCAGTTCTACGTCGGGATTGCCGCGTTCGTGGCGATCGCACGCCGGCGGAGCCTCATCCTGGTGGTGCTCTTCGCGCTCGCAGTTACGGCGATGCGCGTCTATTCGCACGCCTATCTCGACATCGTGACGTGGCGCCGCGGCGATGAGATCCTGTGCGGGAGCGTGCTCGCACTGATCTACGCGGGCCGCTACGGCCGGCTGCCGCAGCGCGTGCTCGAATGGATCAACGCCTGGTGGCTGCTTCCGCTGCTGCTGCTCGCGGCGCATCCGTTCGGCGGACCGCTCAACTATGCGCGCCCCTATATCGCGATGCTCGCCGTCGGATCGACGCTGTTCGCGCCGCCGCCGCTGATGGCGCGGATCTTCGAGAGCCGCATCGCCGCCTATATCGCGACCGTATCGTACGCGGTCTACATCATCCACGGCGCACTGGGCGCGAGCTGGCTCGGCACCGGGCCGACGCTGGTGAAATACGCCAAGCGGCCGCTGCTGCTGGCGGCGACCTTCGGACTCGCGCACCTTTCGACCTTCTACTTCGAGCGTCCGCTCAACGAATGGGCGCGGCGACGCACGCGAGGACGCTCGATCCGCATCGGCGCCTGACGCGGCGGACCGCCGCCGTAGGATTGACGATTGCGATGTCCGATCGTGCTTGCCGTTTTGGCAACTATTCGGATGCTATGCCCTGATTGGCCGAGCGAAGGTTGCCTGGGGCGCTCATCGCTCGTGCAGCGACCGTCCGTGCGCCGGTTCCTTCCACCGCCTGAGCGGACTCGTGGAACCTCCGGGCCCTCCGCTAAGGGGCTGTCCGTACCCGGATTTTCCGCAACAGTATTTCCTCAACCATGCCCATTTACGCCCTTCTAAGCGCGGCTAGGTAGTTGGAGGCTATCCAGTTGTGTTTGGAGCGCGTAGCAATGTCATCGGTCGGAATGAATCTCGTTGGCGTCAGATATTATAACGGCGAAGCGCCGTTCATTGATCGGTTCAAGACAGCGGGGGTCTGGGCGAGCAATTTCTCGAACGGGACGGTGGCAAACTCGGCGCTCGATGCCAATGGCAATCCGGTCTGGCAGACCGGTACCACGTCGATGCAGGTCATGGTGGGGATCGATCCCGTCGCAGCATCGCCGATCGACACCTATGTGCTGATGTATTCGGGCACCGCGACGATCCAGGTCGTAGGCGGGACGATCATCAGTTCGCAGCCGGGCCAGATTACCTTTTCGGTCACTTCCTCGAATGGCAATGGGGTGCCGATCAAGATCACCTCGACCGATCCGGCCGATCCGGTCCGTGATTTCCATGTCGTGCGCCAGGATCAGATGGCGCTGTACCAGTCGGGCGAGACCTTCAATCCGGACTTCGTCGCCAAGGCCTCGAACTGGTCGGTGCTGCGCTTCATGGATTGGGGCAACACCAACAGCAACATGGCGCCGGTGACCTGGGCCAACCGCTCGCACGAAACCGACGCGACCTGGTCGAGCAAAGGCACCGGCGTGCCGCTCGAGACGATGGTCAAGCTGGCCAACGAAGCCCACACCGACATGTGGATCAACATCCCGACGGTGGCCGACGACAGCTATGTCACCGGGGCGCTGACCTATATCCGCGACCATCTCGATCCGACGC
>Ga0068859_100002529_pt1 | contig 18563 bp, 15 predicted proteins | sample KBSSwiS22_FD_66585 | JGI IMG/M metagenome (GOLD analysis project Ga0068859, IMG submission 66585) | Switchgrass rhizosphere microbial communities from Kellogg Biological Station, Michigan, USA - KBS Switchgrass S2-2 | ecosystem: Host-associated > Plants > Roots > Rhizosphere > Soil ...
AGGAGGTAGATCGGTGCATCGGCTGGACATCGTCGGCGTACGAGTCGAGCTTCCCTCGAAGCAGCCGATCGTCCTGCTCAAGGAGGTCGGCGGCGAGCGGTACCTGCCCATCTGGATCGGCGCCGTGGAGGCCACGGCGATCGCGTTCGCGCAGGAGGGCATCACAACGGCCCGCCCCATGACGCATGACCTCATGCGGGACGTGCTGCGCGCGCTGCAGACCGAGCTTGCCCAGGTGACGATCACCGACCTGCAGGACGGGGTGTTCTTCGCCACGCTGCGGTTCGCCAACGGCGTCGAGGTGTCGGCCCGCCCCTCGGACGCGATCGCGCTCGCGATGCGGATGGGCGCCCCGGTATACGGCGTGGAGGCCGTGCTGGCCGAGGCGGGCATCACCGTGCCCGAGGAGCAGGAACAGGAGCAGGAGAGCGAGCTCGAGAAGTTCCGCGAGTTCCTCGACACGATCTCCCCAGAGGACTTCAACACCCCGGGGTCGTAGGTCGCGCCCCGAGTCCGTCACCGTCCCCGTCTCGGCGCCCGCCGACCTGGGCCCTGACCGGATGGCATGTAACCCTTGTGTAAGGGAAAGCTGTCGTACCCTGAATCCGGTTGACGAATGACTGTTCGGCCCGGCGTGCGCGGTGCGGCCACATTCCTGCCCTGTTGCCGACCCCTGACCGGCGATTGGCCCGCATCTAGCCGATAGCGGAGTTCTGTCGGCTGGACGGGAGACACGCCGAACTGGATCGTTGAAGCGGCGGCGCGGCGCTCCTACGGTCGGGAGGTCTGAGCCGGGTTCGAGAGTCGCGGTGTCCGGATCGGGGGATCGGCCCACGGTCGGAGTGGCCGCGCCCCGCGGGGAGGCCCGGTCATCAGGAGCGGCGTGCCTGTATGGGCGCCCGCGGAGGCAGGCGGTCCGCGTACCGCGGCCGGCTGGAGGAGGCTCGACGGTGCGGCTGGTCCCGCCCTCGGCGCGGCACGCGCTCGGCGCCGCGTGCCTCGGCTCGCTCCGGCCGCGTCCACTCGGGCACGGCGAAGGGTCGGGGGCGTGGCGACCGGGAACGGGACGGCGATGATCGAGCAGGGTGAGCTCTTCCCCGACGAGCTGCCCGGGCCGCCCGGCGACGATGTCGGATACCGGGGCCCGACCGCCTGCGCGGCGGCCGGCATCACGTACCGGCAGCTCGACTACTGGGCACGGACCGGGCTGGTCGTGCCCAGCGTGCGCGGTGCGTCCGGGTCCGGCAGCCAGCGGCTCTACTCCTTCCGCGACATCCTGGTCCTGCGGGTCGTCCGCAAGCTGCTGGAAGCGGGCGTCTCGCTGCAGAACATCCGGGCCGCCGCCGAGCACGTCCGCTCGCGGGGCGTCGACGACCTCGCCGAGCTGACGCTGATCAGCGACGGGTCGACCGTCTACGAGTGCACCTCCGACGACCAGGTCGTCGACCTCGTCCGCGGCGGCCAGGGGGTGTTCGCGATCGCCGTCGGCCGGGCCGTCCGGGACATGCGCGGCCAGCTCGCGTCGCTGCCGTCCGAGCGCCCGGGCCAGCCGCCGGCGACCCACCCCGGCGACGAGCTCGCGGGCCGCCGCGCCCGCCGCAGCTCCGCCTGAGCCCGCTCTCGGTCGTCTGAGTGTCCGAGTTGTCGCCCTTGTCCGTTACGATGCGCATGTGACCCACAGCCAGGGGTCCGCGGTCCTCATGGAGGGCGTGCGGAAACGCTACGGAACCAAAGAGGCCCTCGCGGGACTCGACCTGGTGGTCGCGCCCGGGACCGTGCACGGCGTGCTCGGGCCCAACGGCGCGGGCAAGACCACGACCGTGCGCATCCTGACCACGCTGCTGGCGCCCGACGCCGGCCGGGCCGAGGTGCTCGGCCTCGATGTCGTCCGGTCGGCGCCGGCGCTGCGCGGCCGGATCGGGCTGACCGGCCAGTACGCCGCCGTCGACGAACGCCTGACCGGCCTGGAGAACCTCGAGATGTTCGGCCGCCTCTACCGGCTGCCGGCGCGGCGGGCCCGAGCGCGCGCCGCCGAGCTGCTCGAGCGGTTCGACCTGGCTGACACCGGCCGTCGCCCCGCCGGCACCTACTCCGGCGGCATGCGCCGCCGGCTCGACCTCGCGGCAAGCCTGATCGTCGCCCCGCCGATGCTCTTCCTCGACGAGCCGACCACCGGCCTCGACCCGCGCAGCCGGATCGGGATGTGGGAGGTGATCGCGAGCCTGGTCCGCGAGGGCACCACCGTCCTGCTCACCACCCAGTACCTGGAGGAAGCCGACCAGCTCGCCGACGCGATCTCGGTCATCGACGGCGGCCGGGTGATCGCCGAGGGCACCGCCGACGAGCTGAAGGCCCGGATCGGCGGCCACAGCCTCGACATCGAGATCACCCGCGCCGACTCACTGGCGGTCGCCGCCAAGGTGCTCGCCGCCGTCGGCTCCGGCGAGGTCAGCGTCGACGACCACAACCACCGCCTGTCCGTCCCGGTGCCCGGCGGGGGGGCGCTCGCCGAGGTGATCAGGAGCCTGGACGCGGCGGGCGTGTCGCTCGTCGACGTCACCGTGCACCGGCCGTCGCTGGACGACGTGTTCCTTACCCTCACCGGCCGGCCCCCCGGCGCTGAACCCGCCGCCGATGGACCGGGCGGCCCCACGCCGTCCCCCCACCGTGCGGCGCGCGGCCGCGAGACGCCTGCTCGGCGGCGTCGCCGGGGTTACCAGGCTCGTCATCGCCGCGGCGCGGCGGCCCCGACCCCCAAGATCTGGTGACGATTTGACGACCGCCGAGGCGGGCTCCGCCACCACCCGCACCGCCGCGGGGCGGACTGCCGCCTCCCCGGTCGACCTGACCCCGGCGAACCGCTCTGCCCTGGCCTGGGTCGTCGCCGACGCCTGGCTGCTCGCCAAGCGCGCCCTGATCCACACCTGGCGGGTGCCGGACGTGCTGGTCTTCTCCGCCATCCAGCCGGTGCTGTTCGTGCTGCTGTTCACCTTCGTGTTCGGCGGCGCGATCGACGTCGGCCCGGGCCTGCATTACGTGGACTACCTGATGCCGGGCGTGTTCGCGCAGACCGTCGTGTTCGGCGCGATGCTGACGGGCATCGGCCTGGCCGCCGACAAGCAGAACGGCCTGCATGACCGGTTCCGCTCGTTGCCGATGACCCGATCGGCTCTGCTGGCCGGCCGGACACTGTCCGATCTGGTCCGCAACGCGTTCGTGATGCTGCTGATGCTGGCGGTCGGCCTCGCCGTGGGCTTCCGGTTCCACCACACGAGCGTCGCAGCCGTCATCGGCGGCTTCGCGGTGCTGCTGCTGTTCTCGTACGCGTTCTCCTGGATCTCGGCGACGATCGGGATGGCGGTCAGCAATGCGGAGGCCGCCCAGTCGGGTGGGACCATCTGGGTGCTCCCGCTGGTGTTCGCCAGCTCCGCCTTCGCGCCGGTCGCCAGCATGCCGGGCTGGTTGCAGGCCTTCGCCAGGAACCAGCCGGTATCAGTGACGATCGACGCCTCGCGGGCGCTGTTCCAGGGCGGCCCGGTAGCCGGCGACGTGATCGCCTCCCTGGCGTGGAGCGTCGGCATCATCGCCGTCTTCGGCCCGCTCTCGGTCCGTACCTTCCGCCGCAGCACCGGCAAGTAGCGGCGGGCAGGTGGCCCGCCGCCGGCCGGCGGCGGGTCAGGTGCGGCCCTCGACCTCCTGGGCATTCCTCAGCGTGTTCTCGTACGGCAGCCAGTCGGCGTGCACGACAGGCCAGCCGTCGTCCTTCAGCAGCATGACGACAGCCGGGTCGTCGTCGACGACGACCGCTACCCGCCGGTTCCTGGCGAGCCGGCGTAGCTCGGCCCGTTTGAAGACCCGGGCGGAGCGGCGGTCGTCGTCGGGCCGCATCCGCAGCGTCCCCGCCGGCAGGCCCTGGGCGACCAGCCACTGCTCGGTGTCGGTCCTGGAGCGCTCGGGCCGTCCGGTGAGCCACACCACCTCGTGGTCCGCGGCCAGCCCCAGTACCAGGTCGACGCCCTGCGGCAGCGGTGGGTCCGCGGTCGCGGCCGCGAAGAACGCGTCCCAGTCACCGGGCCGCTGGCGCAGAAACCCGAGCCGGTGTCGGACGTCCGCGACTACGCCATCCACGTCGATCACCGCCAGCGGCCGTGCCGCCACCACCGCGGCGTCGACCACCTGGCCCGCCTCGTCCACGCTCACCCTCCTCCGCCGGCGCCGCCGGCCGGCGCCCCGTTGTGCATGCGCCCTTTGGCCATGCGCCCCTTTGTCCATGCGCCCCTTTGTCCATGGTGGCCGGGTTCCATAGTGGCCGGTCGCCGCCTACTTCCCGGTCCCCGGGTGGGTAAGCGGGCCCTCGGTGGGGGCGCACGTGGGGACACACCGGTCCCGGGCGGCCAGAGCGCCACGGCCCAGGCCGGTCCGGTACGATCTCGACACGGGGCCGATCACCCCGCGCCGGTCCGTGACCGCGGGGCCAGCCGCCTGGAACGCGCCAGCGGCCCGGACGCGGCCGCAGCCGAGGCACGCGGGGGAAGGGGCATGAGTCCCGGGAGCGGGGGCACCTGGGGGCCGCCCGGGGCGTTGCCGACCGGAGGGATACATCCCCCCAGTCGGGTAAAGGTCCCTGAAAGGTCTACCTTTTCTGGCTAGCGTGGGAGTGTTGACGGTGGCGGCCGCCCCGGGCGGGCAGGAGCCCGCCCGGCCGGCACCGGCGCCGGTCGGCACGAAATCGGCGCGGGGAGCGGGGAGGTTCGCGGTGTCGGGCAGCCGGCGGTCACGCGCGCTCGCGGTCGCCGTCCAGTCGTCGCTCGCGGCGGCGCTCGCCGTCGCCGATCGGCTGGACGCGCACGCGGACCGGCTCGCCGGCACATCCGGCGGCCCCGGCGACGACCCGGCCTTCGACGGCGCGGCGATGGGCCCTGGCTCGGTGTTCACACGGGCGACGGAACTGGTCCACGCGCAGGCGGCGGGCCTCGCCGGCGCGGGCTGGGGCGCCGCGGCCTGGGCCGGCTTCGGCCCGGCGGCGAACGGCGGTGCCCCCGGTGGAACCGCCGTTCCCGGTGACAGTGCCGCGCGCGCCTCCTACCGGCCGGGCCTGTGGCGGGTCGGCCGGGTGCTCGTCCCCGGCGCGACGCGCGCCGTGCCGCTCGCGCTGCCCCTCCTCGACGGCGGGAACCTGCGGGTCACCGCGCCGCGGGAACGCCGCGCGGAGGCTGTCGACCTGGTCCGCGGCCTGCTGACCCGGGTGCTGGCCGCGGTGCCGGCCGGTCGCGTCGAGCTGACCGTGTACGACCCGTTCGAGCTCGGTGCCGGCATCGCCGGGTTCGCGCCGCTGCGTGCCGCCGGGGTCGTCGGCCCGACGCTCACGGCCAGGACCGCGCTGGAAGGGGCCCTCGCCGAGCTGTCCGGGCACGTCGGCCGGATCACCGTCGACCGGCTCGGCGGCTCGTTCGCGAACCTGCGCGAACGCGAGGAGGCGGGCCTGCCGCGCTCCGAGCCGTGGCGACTGCTGGTGTTGCTGGCCTGGCCCTCGCTTCCCGATGAGTCGGCGCGGGCGCTACTGGGCCTCGCCGCGCAGGGCCCGTCCTGCGGGCTGCATGTGATCGCCGTGACCGAGCCCGACGCCCTCGACGCGCCGGCGACCGGCCGCGCCGCCGCCGGCCCGCTGCCGAACGAGGTGGCGCTGACCGCCGTCGGCGAGACCGGCGACCGGTGGCGCTGCTCGCTGGCGGCCGGCCTGGACGCGGTGCTGGACGGCCCGCCGCCCGCCGAGCTGGTGGCCGCGGTCGCGTCGACGGTCGCCGGGGTGGCCGCGGCCGCCGCGGCCCGCGCGCCGGGCCTGGCGGCGCTGCTCCCCGACGGGCTCTGGGAGTTTGACTCCGCCGCCGGGATCGCCGTGCCGGTCGGGTTCGGCGCCGAGGGGACCTGCACTCTCGGCTTCGACGACGACACCGTGCACGCCCTGGTCGGCGGGCAGGCGGGCGCCGGCAAGTCGACCCTGCTGCTGACCATGATCTACGGGCTCGCCGCCCGGTACGGCCCCGACCAGCTGCGGATGCACCTGCTGGACTTCAAGGAGGGCTTGGAGTTCGCCCAGTTCGGCCCGCGTGAGGCGGACCCGTTCTTCCTGCCGCACGCCGACACGGTCGGAATGGACAGCGACCGCGAGTTCGGCGTCGCGGTGCTGCGCCATGTCCGCGCCGAGATGTCCCGGCGGGCGGTGGCGATGCGCGCCGTCGGCGCCCGGGACCTGCGCGGCCTGCGGGCGAACGACCTGGCGAGTTCCTGGCCGCGGGTGCTCGTCGTGATCGACGAGTTCCAGGTGATGCTGACCCCGTTGGACCCGGTGGCCCGGGAGGCGGTCGCGCACCTGGAGGCGATCGCCCGCCAGGGCCGGGCCTACGGCATCCATCTGCTGCTGGCGAGCCAGACGCTGTCCGGCATCGACGCGCTCGATGCGACCGCCGGCAAACGTGGCTCCATCTTCGGCCAGTTCGCGTTGCGGGTCGCGTTGCGTACGTCGATCAGCGAGTCGCGGGTGCTGCTGTCGACGAACAACGAGGCCGCCGGCGCGCTGTCCGGCGTCGGCCAGGCGGTGGTGAACCGGCGCAACGGCCACCCGGCCGGCAACGAGCTGGTCCGCGTCGCCCGCCCCGACCCGGACACCCTCACGACGTTGCGGCCGCGGCTGGCGAAGGCGCTCGCGGCGACCGTCGACGCCCCGCGCCCGCCGCGGGTGTTCGTCGGCCACGCCCCCGCGCTGCTCGACGGCAATCCTGCCTTCGCCGACCTGCGGCAGCTTGGCCCTGGGACGGCTGGCGGCCCGGACCCGCTGGCCTTCGTCGGCGTTCCGCTCGATCTCGCCCCACCCGCCGTCGGCGTGCGGCTGTCGGCGCAGCCGGGCCGCAACCTGGCAGTGCTCGGGCCGCTGCGCCGGGAGGCGGTCGGCATGCTGCAGGCGGCGGTCCGCAGCGTCGCCGCGCAGTGCCCGCCCGGCGGGCTGCGCGTCGACCTGGTGACCGCCGGGCACGCCGAGCGCGGCGCCGCCGACGATCTCGCCGCTGTGCTGCGCGCCGCCGGCACGGCCGTCACCGTCACCGGCACGACGAGTCTTGCCGGCGTCATCACCGAGACCGCCGCGGAGGTCGCCCGACGGGAGGGCGCCGGCGGCGGTGACCAGGACGGCCACCGCGGTGGGTTCCCGCTGCGCCTGCTGGTGCTGTTCGCCGCCGACGCCGGCCGCGCCGCGCTCGAGGCGCCCAGCGGCGCCGGCCGCCGCACCGGGCTGGACGACCTGCGGCAGGTGACCCGGCGAGGTCCGGCGGTCCGGGTGCACGTGATCGGCTGGTGGCGCGGCCCCTCGCGGCTGCTCGACGACCTGGGCCCCGGCCACCGCGACGACTTCGCCGCCTGGGTGGCGGCCGGCGTGGCCGGCGGCGACCTGTTCGCCCTCGCCGGTCATCGCACCGTCGCCGCCGGGACCGCGACCAACCGGGCCGTGCTGTTCGACCGCCACGCGCACGGCGAGCCGCGCACCCTTGTGCCGTTCGCGCCGCTGGACGCCGGCCTCGACGCGGCCGACGCCGAGGCGGGCCTGCCGGCCGCGGGTCACGCCGGGACCGGCGGTGGCTGGGCGGGCCAGCCCGCGAGGTGGCCGGCCCCGCCGAGCTGGCCCGGCGGCGCCGGTGCCCCTGAGCCAGGACGGAGCGGGACCAGTGGCTGACCAGGACCGGATTGTGCCGTGGTTCCCGGATGTCCCGGGCGCGCCGGGGCCGTCGGTGCGCGCGCCGCGGCCGTCGGCCGTCCCGCCGGTGGGATCGCCCGGCGACGGCGGGAACCGGGCCAGGCCCGTGCCGCCGCCCACCGGGATCGGGCCCGCCACCGGCCCGGCCGGCTTCGACCGCCGGGCCGACCGGTCCGGCCCCGCGCGTCAGACGGCTCCGGGCGACGGCCTCGCCGGTCCGGTTGACGGGCGGGGCGCGCCTGGCCCCGGTGGCACCGACCGGCCCGAGTTCCTGCCCGCCCTCGCGACCGGTCCCGTGCCGCGGCCGATCTTGCCGCCGGGGTCACGGCCGATCTTGCCGCCGGGGTCACGGCCGATCTTGCCGCCGGGGTCACCGCCCGGGTTGGCGGCCGGTTCCGGGGAGGTCCTGGACCCGCGACTGGCCGCGCGGCGGTTCGAGCACCTGCTCGCCGCCGCTGCGGCGGCCCGCGGCGAGCGGGACGCGCTTGCCCAGGCCGGCCGCGAGGAGGCGCTCACCCGGGCCGAGCGGTATCGGGAGGCCGCCGGCGATGTTCGCGACCGGGTCCAGGATGCCTGGCGGCAGGTCGCCGAGGCGCTTGCCCCGTTCGGGGTGACCGAGCTGCGGCAGGTCCGCGACCAGGCGCCGGAGCTCGCCGCCGGGCCGCCGGCCGATGCGCTGCCGGGAATCGGCCTGCGGGACGAGACCGGCGCCGCGCCGGCCCGCCCGGCGCTTGGCCGGGATGGCCGGCGCGGCCAGGCGTCCGGGCCGCGCCGGCGCCGTGGCTCGGCCGACCAGGCCGTCCCCACGAGCCTCGCAGCCGACCAGGACACCGCCGCCGAGCCGAACGTCACGGCCGAGCTGGAACGGGCCCGGATGCTGTGTCTGCGAGCGCTCGCCTCGGGAGCCGAGCTGCGGGGCGCGTTGCGGGCATCCTCGTCGCTGTCGGTCGGGCTCGCCACGGCGGGTGGCTGCGCGCTGGTCGCCGTGGTGGTCGCGGTCGCCCGGGTGTTCTTCGGCGCGGTCGGGCTGCCCTGCGTCCTCGGGGGGTTGATCGTCGGCGCGGCGGTCGTCAGCATCGGCACGGAGGGCGGCGGCGCCAGGGCCGCGGGCCGGTCCGCGCTGCTGGCCGCGGGAACCGCGGGCGCCGTGGTGCTCGCGACGCTGCGGGTCGCCCCGGTCGAGCCGCTCGGCATCGTAGTGTCGCTGCTCGCGCTGGCCGCCGCGGTCCGCTTCGGGCTCGGCTTCGGCGCGCCGGCGAAGCCGGAGAAACCGGCCGCCCGCGGCGCCGCGGGCAAGCGCCGCTAGGCTCGCGGGCCGCCGCCGGGGATTGGCTGCCTGACGGGCAGGTCGGGGGTTCACCAGGGGTTCGGACGGCGGCTTCGCCGGTCCGGTGGAAGGGAACGTGCACGGGTGTCAGGCTCGATCGCTGAGGTCAAGGCGCAGCTGGACGAGGCGTTCCGGCGGGCCGAGGAGGTCGCCGGTCAGCTCGAGGGGGCGCTGACCCTGCTGGAGGAGGCGCAGGCGATGGTCATCGCCGCCACGGACGGCAGCGAACACCACGCCGTCGAACAGCTCACCAGCGCGCTGGTCGACACCCGCGACACCCTGGCGCACTCGCTCGCGGCCCTGGGCTCCGCCGTCCAGGATGTCCGCGACTACCGCGACAGCCTCTGACCGCCGGCCCTCCGGCAGTCGGTGTTGCCTGTGCCACAGTCGGTTCCGCGATTTTCCGCTGGGCTGCTGGTAACCGGGTGAAGGCTTGGGTAACAACCGGCTAGCGGGGTGGCAACCCGATGCGCGGCGTCGCCCGGCTGGCTACAGTCCGAATTGGCCGATCGTTCGCCGCGCGAAAGGTCGTCCGCGGGCCCTCTCGGCCGGGGCGGCCACCGTACGGGCAGGCGGTATGGGCAGGCACCGTGCGCCGGGGGGCCACGGAAGGCGAGTGACGAGGGCCCGGGCCTGCCGCAGTAGACCGAACAGAACAGCGAGGTTCTGGCCACCGCCGTCCGGGGATGCGCCTGGTGGGCGCGACGCACGGGCGTGGTGGCCCGGCTGATTGACGACCACCAGGAGGTCCGTCCCCACGTGGCGCACACCGATGTGCTCGACCTGCCGCTGGTGCTGCTGTCCAACCGAGGCCCGGTGACCTTTGGCCGGGACGCGGCTGGCCGGACCGTGAACCGCGGCGCGGGGGGGCTGGTCTCCGCGCTGTCCGGCCTCGCCGAACATCTCGAGGACGCTGTCTGGGTCTGCGGCGCGGCGACCGAGGAGGACGCCGTGGTGGCCCGCGAGGCCGCCGGCCAGGCCCTGATCGTGCAGACCCACCCGACCCCGCACCTGGTCGATCCCAGGTTCGCCGAGCCCGGCGCGGACGTGTCGGGGAGCACCGTCCCCGACGGACCGGCGATCAAGGTCCGGCTCGTCGTCACCGACCCGTTCGCCTATGCCGATTTCTACTCCGTCTGGTCGAACCCGATCCTGTGGTTCATCCAGCACGGCCTGTACGGCCGGGCCTACTCGCCCGACTTCACCGAGGCCGAGCACGAGGCGTTCGAGAACGGCTACGCGGCCGTCAACCGGGCCTACGCCGACGCCGTCGCCGACGAGGTCCGCGCCCGCGGCGGCAAGGCGCTGGTCCTGCTGCAGGACTACCACTTCTACCTGGTCGCCGAGCATGTCCGCCAGCAGTGCCCGGACGTCGTGCTCACCCACTTCGTGCACATTCCCTGGCCCGGGCCGGACGAGTGGCGGGTGCTGCCGGCCGACATCCGGGAACGGCTGCTGACCGGGCTGCTCGGCTCCGACGTGGTCGGCTTCCACACCCGCCGCTACGCCCGCAACTTCGTGCTGTGCGCCAGCGAGCTACTCGGCCTGCCGATCGACCTGGACGCGATGACGATCACCGTTGGCGACCGGGTGGTCCGTGCCCGCTACTACCCGATCTCAGTCGACCCGGCGGCGCTGGACGTGACGCTGGCCAGCGAGGAGGTGGCCGCGCATGTGTCGATGCTGCGCTACATCTTCCTCGGTGACGACCGGCAGCTCATGCTGCGGGTTGACCGGACCGACCCGAGCAAGAACGTCGTACGCGGCTTCCAGGCCTTCCGCACGCTGCTGGAGCAGCATCCCGAGCTGGTCGGCAAGGTCAGCTTCCTGGCGCTGCTGCAGCCCAGCCGGACCGACGTGCCGGAGTACGCCGACTACATCGCGCTGATCGGCGGGGTCGTCGCGGAGATCAACGCGCGGTTCACCAAGGACGGGGTTCAGCCGATCGACCTGCGGATGGTCGAGGACTTCTCGCTGGCGATCGCCGCCTACTCGATCTGCGACCTGCTGGTGGTGAACGCGATCGCCGACGGGATGAACCTGGTGGCCAAGGAGGTCGCGGTCGTCAACGGCCGTGGCGGGGTGCTGGCGCTGTCCGAGATGGCCGGCGCGCACGAGGAGCTCGGCGAGTTCGCCGTCACCCTGCACCCGTTTGACATCCAGCAGATGGCCGACGCCTTCTACAGCGCGCTGACCATGCCGCTGGAGGAGCGGCACCGCCGCCTCGCCGCCGCCGCCGAGCAGGTCAGGACCCACGACGTCGCCCGTTGGCTGAGCGACCAGCTGACCGACCTGCGCCGCGTAGCCGGATTCGCCTGAGGCGATTCGCCCGAACCGGGCACGCGGCGCCGTCTCCTGGGTCGGCTGGGTGCTGCTTGATGGTGTTTCGGTCGCGCCACGTCGGTCGTTCCGGGGGTGTTCGCCTTGGCGAAGCTCGTGAAAGAGCGGGCCGGCCTGGGTAGGGGAGCATCGCCAGGGTGCCCGGGCGTTGATCGGCCGGGCACCGACGCGGGCGTCGGCGCGGCTGGGTGGATGTGAGCCGTAGCCGGCGGCGGCCACCCGGAGGTGAGCGACGGTGACGCGCACGGAGCACGAGGGCTGGACGACGGGGCGTACGGGGGCGGTAGGCCAGTCCAGGGCGGCGGGGCAGTCGCCGGTGGGCCGGGACCCCTGGGGCGCGGCGTCACGTGGGGGAGAGCTGATGGCGCGGGCTGGCGGCCATCACCGGGCGAACACCGGGTCGTGGCTCGCCGTGATGATGATCATCCTGGGTTTCGCGCTGGGCTGCTTCGCGCTACCGACCGGGTCACTGGTGCTGTGGGTGCTCACCGGCGTCGCGATCGTGGTGGGTGGCGTCATCGGCCTGGCCTCGCGGATCATGGAGCAGGCGTACTGACCCCCCGGGCCGCGCCGAGGCAAGGCTCAGGTCCCGCGGCGTGACGCCTTCGGGGTGACGAACGAGCCGAAGCGCGTGCCAGCGGGCCCGAGCTCCGCCCAGCGGCGGCTGCCCAGCTCCAGGACGGCGAGGGCCGCCGTCGGGAAGGTCGGTATCCGCAGCCGGTCGGCCGGCGGCAGCAACCCGGCAGCGAGGGCGTGGATGCCCGGGTTGTGTCCGACGAGCAGAACATTCGGCACCCCGTCGTCGATCTCGCGCAGCCGGACCAGCAGTTGGTCGGCGCTCGCCAGGTAGAGCCGGTCCTCGGTGAGCACGGGCACGTTCGGTGGCAGCGCGGCGGCGATCCGCCGCACGGTCTGGCGGGTCCGCAGCGCCGAGGAGCACAGGATCAGGTCGGGCGCCAGCCCCTCGGCACTGAAGTGTCTGGCGACGAGCGCGCAGGCCGCGCGGCCGTCACGGGACAGCGGCCGCGCGGCGTCCGGTGTTCCGGCATCCGCCCAGTCCGACTTGGCGTGCCGCAGCAGCATCAGCCGCCGGCCGCCGCCGGTCACGACTGCGCCGTCCGGCGGCTGTGACGACCTACGGGCACGGGAGCGACCGCGGGAGCCGGGGCGCGGAGCTCGCAACCGCGCGGCCCAGAACCGGGTTCGCCGCCTCGGCCACCGGACACGGCTTCTCCTCCTCGCGTGGCACGGCGGTGTGGGCGGGGCCGGTGCGGCCGACGCGCAGTTCCCAGATCCGCGAGCTATGGAGATGCGAACCAGGGAGGTGGGAAGACGGCGGCGGCGGTGCTGGCGGGTGACCCAGACCAGGCTATTCCGAATGGTCACCATGGGGAAGGCCCGGTACCCGCGCGCCGAGCGCGTGGGTACCGGGCCTTCAGACCGCCAGGTGTCAGTCGGCGCCGAACGCGCCGTACGCGGGCCGCGCGGCCTAGCCGGCACCGGCCTCCCGGGGCGCCGCCTCCGGGGGTCGGGGGTGCCGTCCGGCCGTCGGGCCGGTGGCGTGGTGCGCGAGATCAGGTGCTGGTGGTGCTGGTATTTCGCGAGGGCGCCGGCCGGTCAGCCAGCGGCGACCGCGGCGGTCGGAAGCAGCTGGTCGGCGATCACCAACGCGTCCTCGGGGGTGATCCGGCCGCGGGGGATGAGGGTGGTCCGCTGGTCGGAGGTCAGGCCGCCCCACACGCCGTGCTCCTCCTGGCGGAAGATGGCGGTGGCCAGGCACGGCCGGCGCACGGCACAGGTCGAACAGATCTTGCGGGCGCGGGTCTCGGCGGCGGCCCGGGCCTTGGTGTTGCGGCCGTCCGGCGGGAAGAACGCGTCCGGGTCGCCGTCGCGACAGGCCGCGTCCTGGCGCCAGTAGGCTGGCCACCCCGGGCCGAACGGCTGCGGCGGTAGGTCGCGGCCCGGCAGGACTGGCACACCCGCGCTCATCGGTTTCCCTCCTGCCGGGAGTGCCGCCGCGTGGCAGCCAGGTTACTGGTGAGTAGAACGGTGGGCTGACTGGGCATACCGTCTCCTGCGGGGTGCAATGCGGACAGGCGTGCGGAGGACCGTCAGCACGGCACCATGTGGCACGCCGACGGACGGTCCGACCAGGTTGAGCCGAGTAGCCCCCGGGTGATCCGCACAGGTGCCGAACATGCCCGAAGGGCAACCGATGCACTGCTGCGTGGAAACGAACCCGTCTCGTCTCGTTAACGGAGGAACGTAGACGTCTCTCGACGCGATGACAAGGGTTCCGGAACGGCGACGTCCGAATACCCCCGGGGTCGCCGTTCGGCACCCCCCGTCATCTCGCTGACGCCGGGAGTGGTGGCTGGCCGGGCCGTGGTCCGGTCGCCAGGCCGGGCCGCCCGCCGTCGCGGGCACGTCACCGACCCCCGGTGCCGACCCTGGAACCCATGCCACGCAGGCCTTTCGGCGCCCAACCCCGACACCGGGGGCAGGCGGGCGGTGGTGCCGTCAGCGAGCCGCCGGCCCGAGCCGCGGGGCCTGTGACGGCGGCGCGGACGGCGTTCCGCGCGTCTCCTCGGGCCCGCCGGGCACCCAGGCCGGACCGGGCCTGTCGCCGAAATGTGCGTAGGACCACAGCCGCCCTGGAGGGCTTGAAAGTCCCCGTTTGTGTGTAATCCCACAAACGGTGGGCGCCTGGTGTGCCGCGGTTTCGGCAGGGAGTCGGCGCGTCCCGGTCGGTGGTCTCCATCCGGGTCCCCGGGGCGACCCGACCTGCGTAGGCGGCCGACCGCCTCTTGTTGGCGTCAACCCGTCCCGCGCCTGGCTGCGCCCGTCCGGCCGTGCCCCCGTCGCGCCGCTTCGGGCCGGGGCCGCCGTGCCCCCGACGTGAGCCGCCGCCGTCGGAGCCGTGCCGCTTCTCGTCGCGGCAGCGAATGCTGCCGGCAATTCGTCTGTTACCCAGGGTTGGCTGGACCGACTTGACACTTACGTACGAATACCACCTCGGGGGATCGAAAAGACCAAAAACTCCTGCTTGCCCAGGTGGCGGGCGGTCTCAGTGGGCGCGAAGTGGTGATGAATCGGCCCAAACGCGGCGTAGGGTCGTGCGCGGACTGCTGGCGGCATCTGCGATCCGCCGCGGGGCCCGAGATTTCGTCGGTGATCGCATGACGAGTCGGAGCGGAGGACGCGTGATGGCGGGCCAGGCACCTGTGGCGAGCGCACCGCGGGCCTCGACCACGGTGCGTTACCATTACCTGGACGCCTTGCGAGCGGTCCTCATGTTCATGGGCGTCTTCGTCCACGCGGCGCTCGGCGGCGACCGAGTCTTCCGGGGCATCGCGGACCTGTCCGGCCTGTTCCGGATGAACGGCTTCTTCCTCGTCTCCGGGTTCTTCTCCACCATGCTGGTGCTGCGCTACGGCGCCGGCCTCATGGTGAAGCGGCGCCTCGCGTCGATCGGGGTGCCGCTGGTGGCGGTACTGGTGCTGCTCAACCCGGTCGCCCGCTGGCTGATGTACAACCAGTACAACCCGCGCGTCGGGCTCGTCGACTACCTGCTCGGTCACCGGGTCGACCACCCGGCCGGGCCGATGACGTGGCACCTGCAGCTGTGGTTCCTGGTCTCGCTGCTCGTCTACACGCTGTGCGCGCCGCTGGTCTTCGCGGCGCTGACCAGGCTGTTCGCGACCAGGTCGATGGAGTGGGTGGCCGAGCAGCGCGCCCGTACGATGGGCGCGCTGCTCCTGTTCGTCCTGCTGGCATCCCTGGTGCTGGACGGCGGCTACCTGGCGGTCCTGCGCCCGGCGATTGTGACGACGCCGGCCGACTACGTGGTGCACGCGACACTGAAGTACCTGCCGTTCTTCATCGTCGGCATGGCGCTCTACCTGGACGGCCAGCGGCTGCTGCCGGCGTTCAGCCGTCCCGCGCCCGTCCTGCTGGTCGTCACCGGAGGGCTGCTCGGCATCGCGGAGCTCGACCTCGTCGGGCCGCTCGGCTCGGAGCTGGGTGACGAGCTGGTCCGCTCGGTGTTCGCTCTCGCGCTGGTCGCGAACCTGTTCGCGGTCTTCTCCCGGCTGGTGCCCAGAGAGCGGCCGATCCTGCGTTACGGGGCCGACGCCGCCTACAGCGTCTACCTGCTGCACTACGTGACGATCTACGCCCTCGCCGCGCTGCTGGGCATCGGCGTCGAGGCGCACTGGCCGAAACTGCTGCTCATCACGCTGCTGACGTTCGCGGTGACGCTGGCGGCACACCACTTCCTGATCCGCCGGTTCCGCGTCCTCGCCGTGCTCTTCAATGGCAAGTTCGACATCGGCAAGGCGAGCCCGGCCCGGGTCGGGCTCCCGCAGCCCGCGTTCGCCGGCCTCCCCGCCGGCGGGGACCCGGCCGCCGGCCCGGTATCGGCCCCGCGGCGCGACGACGCCGCGACGACCCCGATCCCGCGGCGGCCGCCGCGTGGGCCTGTGCTGGCGCCGGTAGCGGTCCAGGTGGCGCCCGATCCCGGGCGCCGCCGCGGTGGGCGCCACCGGGCTTCCGGCGGGCGCGACCGCCGCGCTGCCGACCGCTGACCGAGACGGGCGGGCCCGGCCGTCCTGCCCGCCAGGACGTGCTCGTCGAGGTCCGCGACGACGGCGTCGGCCCCAGCGCGGGTCGGGCGTCACCAGCGGCCTGGCGAACCTGCGCAGCCGGGCGCACGACCCGGCGGGCGCATGGAGTTCGGCCCCGGGCCCGGCGGCCTGGGCACCCGGGTGCGCTGGCAGGTGCCCACCGCGGGCCGGCCGGCACTGAGGGACTGTGGGACTGAGGGCGGGCCCGACCTCGCCTGGCCTGCCCGCCCCTGACCGTCCAGAAGGCCCTGGGACCCCGACGGGCTCGGCCTCCCGCCGGGCCCGTCAGTTGCCGAGCTTGGTGGCGAAGACGGCCGCCTGCGTACGGCTCTCCAAGCCCAGCTTGGACAGCATGCTGGAGACGTAGTTCTTGACCGTCTTCTCCGCCAGGTACATCCGGTTGGCGATCTGGCGGTTGGTCAGGCCCTCCGCGATCAGCGCCAGGATGCGCCGCTCCTGGTCGGTGAGGCCGGCGAGCCGCTCGTCCTCGGCCGGGCCCTGGCGCAGCCGGAACAGCACCCGCGGCGTGACCTCGGGGTCGAGCAGCGACTGCCCGGCGGCGACCCGGCGCACCGCGTCGACGAGGGCGGCGCCCCGGATCTGTTTGAGTACGTAGCCCGCGGCGCCTGCCATGATCGCGGTGAAGAGTGCGTCCTCATCGTCGAAGGACGTCAGGATTAGGCAGGCGATGCCCGAGTCGTTCGACCGGACCTGGCGGCAGACCTCGATGCCGCTGCCGTCCTGCAGCCGCGCGTCCAGCACGGCGACGTCCGGGCGCAGCGCCATGATCTGCTGGAGTGCCTCGTCGGCCCGGCCCGCCTCCCCGACGATCTCGATGTCGGGCTCCTCGGAAAGCAGGTCGCGCAGCCCGCGGCGTACGACCTCGTGGTCATCCAGGAGGAAGACACGGATTACGCGACCCGGCGGCGGGGTGGGCTCACCGACCGCCACCGCCGGCGCCCCGGCGAGACCAGGCGAAATGCTCCCGGCCGTTCGGGCGTTCCCCACCGGGGGAATGTCCGCTGATACCTCTGACACCGTTGACCCTGCCCGACACGCTGTCGCCGAAGACTGTCGCCGTTCAAGACTGTCGTTGAAGACTCTCTGTACGTCACCTGATGCAACGAGAGTATAACGCGGCCGTTCGGCGCACGGTCCGCCGCGATGATCAGACTGATTTGGCTGCGGAGCGCAAGGGCCTGAAGGAGCGATAATTCGTCCCGAGCGATTACGTGGCTCCGTTGGGTGACATCTGGGGAGGTTTCCAGGCTCCGGGCGGCCGGCTTGGGCGGGGGATGGGAAAATAGGGCCAAGGGGCGCGCCTTCCGCCGGACAACGGTGTCCGCGGTGTTGGTCCGGTGGGTTTCTCCCCGGCTCCGGGCAGGGCGTCCTGGCGGGGCGGGCCACACACGGACACCGCCGCCGGGCGCGTCCAGGGTGCTCGGGCGCCGGGCCACCCTGGTCAGGCATGCTCGCCGGCCGGCTCGGGACGCCGCGCCGCCGAGGCTACCGCCCTGTCGGCGGCGTGATGGACCGTCCCGCCGCCGCTGGTTCCGCCAGGCGGGCGCAGAGCGGCGGCCGGCTCGGGCCGGATGGCCAGCAGCGCGCGCCGGCCGCCCAGCGCGCCCAGGCCGACCAGGACACCCGCGCCCGCACAGACGACCCAGCCCGCCCGAGCCCCGGAGTGGTCGACGACCGCTCCGGCCAGGGGCGCGCCGACGGAGATCCCGGTCACCAGCGCGACCTGAAGCCAGGCGAAGCCCTCGGTGCGGGCCGCCGCCGGCACGAACCGTTCCATCACTGTGTTCGCCCCGACCAGCGTCGGCGCCACCGTCGCCCCGGTGATCACCACAAGCGGCACGAGCAGCGGCACGTTCGGCGCGGCCAGCGGCAGCGCCAGCGTCACGGCCATCAGCCCGGCCGCACGCAGGAAGCGGCGGGCGAACGCGCCACCGGCGGGACGGGCGCCCCAGAACAGCCCGGACAGCCCCGAACCGAGAGCGAACAACGCCAGCAGTACACCGGCGAAGGAGCCGAGCCCGTGCGCCCGGCCGAAGGCGACCGTCGTGACGTCCGTCCCCCCGAATGACACCCCCACGGCCAGGATCACGACGAGCAACGAGCGCAGCGCCGGCTCGCGGAACACCCGCGGCCGCGCCGCGGTCGCTCCGGCCGGCCGGGGCCCGGGGTCGGTGGGGCGCTGCGCGGCCAGGCACAGCGTGCCAACGGTCAGCAGCACCCCCGCGGCGATCAGGCCGGCCGGCGGCGCGACCGCGGTCGCGAGGACGGTCGTCAGCACCGGGCCGCCGATGAAGATGACCTCGTCGACGGCGGCCTCCAGCGCGAACGCCGTGCCTAGCAGGTCACTGCCATCCAGCACCGCGCTCCAGCGGGCGCGTGAGCAGCTGCCGGTCGGCGGGAACACCCCGCCCATCAGCGCCGCGCAGGCGTACCACAGCGGCCTCGGGGCGCCCGCGCCGACGCCTGCCAGCAGGCCGAGCAGGCCGACGAGATGGCCGGTCAGGCA